>JAEEGL012220366.1_pt1 | contig 18075 bp, 14 predicted proteins | sample 9134231 | NCBI WGS metagenome assembly JAEEGL01 (sample SAMN16246548, study PRJNA631951) | gut metagenome | biome: gut microbiome; feature: rumen; material: fiber-attached | host: Bos | place: Iran: Karaj | collected 2018-10 | reverse complement strand
TGGAGCGGATTTGGCACACTTTTTTGTGCTAAATCCGCCCAAATTGCTAATTTTTAATTTAGTCGGGGCGAAAAGACTCGAACTTTCGACCCCTTGCACCCCATGCAAGTGCGCTAGCCAACTGCGCCACGCCCCGAACTTTTTTGTTCCGATTGGTGTTTATCTCCTCTCGAAAACGGTTGCAAAAGTACTACTTTTTTTTGTATTGACAAAATTTTTTTTCAAAAAAAATGTAACTTTTGGTTTAGAATTCTTTATAATAAACTATACAACAGAAGATTAATACTACTTCAACAATTTGACAAAAACCACATTTCTGGCCTCCTCCGACTCGGGAAAAAGGGTATCGCTAAGCCCCTTTTTGAACGAAATTCGGCATCCGGTAGGTAAGCATGATTCAAAGTAATTGCGTAATATACTGATTCTATGTTCAATAATAAGATTATTATAAGACTCGTCATTTGTCTGTGGCGAGTTTAAAGTAATCTGTACCAATGTAGTAGGATTGTCGCGGAGATAGTCGACAATGGGCTGGAGTGATTCCTTGGCTTGAGAGTCCAGTTCTATGTCGCTGCTCTCCTTGTATAGTGCATCGAACATCATGGAGCGGTTGAAAGCAAGCCCGGAGAGGACAACGTCGCAATTCTGAGAGGCGATGAGCATATCCTCGTTGGGACGAATGAGAGGAAGATTTTTTTCGAAACGGAAAAAGTCAGGTTTCGACACAATAAGTTTGTATTCATCGCCCGGAAGGGCAAAGAGTTGATACTTTCCGGAGGAGTCGGACAACGCGGATGCAGTCAGACGGCCTTTGGTCAGCAACTGCACAGTAGCACCGGGGATGGGATCGCCCATATCGTTGGTCACAATGCCGGAGAGCGTGATGCCGTCAAGACTGCCTGAGAAGGTAAACAATTCTTCCTTGCCGTTGCGTGAGGAGAGCCAATATCCCTTGCCCGACTGGCTGTCGAAAACCATTTCCCAGTCGTCACCCTGGCTGTTGAGAGGTTGCGGCAGCGGCTGGACAACATAGTTTGCAAAAATCACATCATCGGCTTTGGATCCCGGTTTCATCCTCACTGCATAGAGATGATAGCCTTCGGGGGCATTGGCCACGCCATTGGATGAGTAGACCAGGAAATTGCCATAGAAGGCTGGATACATCTCGTTGCCCTGGGTGTTGATGATGTTGCCGAGGTTGATGGGTTTGGTCCAGCGTTTGCCATTCCAAAACGAGCACCAAAGGTCGTATCCGCCAAGCCCTACCTTGCCCTTGGATGAAAATACCATGGTGTTGCCATCGGGCGAGAAGGCGGGTTGGCAAATATCACGAAACCACGATGAAATTTCAACTTTGCGGTTTTTGAAGAAGCGGGACTGGGTGTGGACATGGAAACTGCTGGTCTTGGAATCGGCCGGGGTGGTGAAATAGTAGAGGCTGTCGCGGTTGTTGCGCACCACATAGTTGGCCTGGGGACAGAGAGGGGTTATGAGGGTGTCGGGGTTGAGGGCGACAATGGTGCCATTGATGGAGGAGGCATTGACAAGAACGCCTCCTTGGCATGCATAGAGCCTACCGTCGACAACGGAGAGGTTGGACAAACCCCATGGCAGCGGGACACCGGTGACGGGGTTGGCTTTTACAGGGGACTGGGCCTGTGAAGTGAGAGACACTGCTATGAGCCCAAGAAGCAGAAAGGGAAAGAACCTGTTCATGACTTGGATTGTCCAAAAGCGAGGGGGAGGGCCTCGGCCATGTCGTTAATATAATGGAAACTGAGCCCTGTGAGGTATTCGGCAGGGATTTCCTCAATGTCGCGACGGTTGTCTTCGCAGAGGATGATGTCGGTGATGTCGGCACGCTTGGCAGCCAGGATTTTCTCCTTGATGCCGCCGACAGGGGTGACAGCACCCCGCAAGGTGATTTCGCCAGTCATGGCCACCGTGGGGAGGACAGGACTGTGGGTGAAAGCCGACACCATGGCAACAAACATGGTGATGCCCGCCGAGGGGCCGTCCTTGGGAGTGGCACCTTCAGGGACATGGATATGGATGTTGCTGTTTTCAATGGTCTCGATGTCAACACCGAAACGTTGGGCATTGGACTTGAGGTATTCGAAGGCAAGAGTGGCAGACTCCTTCATCACGTCGCCCAGGTTGCCGGTCATGGAGATGGTGCCCTTGCCTTTGCTGATGCTGGACTCGATAAAAAGGATTTCGCCGCCCACCTGGGTCCATGCCAGACCTGTGACAACGCCGATTTTGGGGTCTTTGCCTCGACGCTCGCTGTTGTGGATGGGGAGTCCGAGGATGTCCTTGAGTTCCTCAACTTTGACATTCTTGTCGGTTTCGTTGCCATCGGCCATTTGCACGGCACGCCGACGGACGATTTTGGCAAGAGTCTTCTCCAACTGACGCACACCGCTTTCGCGTGTGTAGTCGTTGATGATGGTTGTCAATACACTTTTGCTGAACCGGATGGCTTTTTTGGGAAAGCCGTGTTCGGCAAGCTGTCTGGGGATGAGGTGGCGTTGGGCAATCTCAATTTTTTCTTCAAGGATATAACCACTGAGGTCGATGACCTCGAGACGGTCGAGCAGGGCGGGCTGGATGGTGCTGAGGGTGTTGGCAGTGGCAATGAAGAGGACATTGGAGAGGTCGTAGTCGAGGTCAAGGTAGTTGTCGTGGAAGGCACTGTTCTGTTCGGGGTCGAGGACTTCGAGCAAAGCCGAGGTGGGGTCGCCGTTGTGACTCATGCCTTGCACCTTGTCGATTTCGTCGAGGACGAAGACTGGGTTGCTCACCCCTACCCTTTTAATGCTTTGGATGATGCGGCCGGGCATGGCACCGACATAGGTCTTGCGGTGGCCACGGATTTCGGCCTCGTCGTGCAGGCCACCCAAGGCCACACGGACGTATTTACGTTTCATGGCCTCGGCAATGCTCTTGCCAAGGGAGGTTTTGCCTGTACCCGGAGGTCCCACAAGGCAAAGGATGGGGCTTTTCATATTGCCTTTGAGTCGCAGCACAGCGATATATTCAATGATGCGCTCCTTTACTTTTTCCATGCCGTAATGGTCGCGGTCGAGGATTTTGCGTGCATGGTCGGTGCGAAGATCGTCTTTGCTGTAATCGTTCCAAGGCAGGTCAAGCAGCAGTTCGAGATAGTTCAGTTCAACCGTATAGTCAGGGGTTTGGGGGGGAGTGCGGCGTAGTTTTTCAATGCCGCGGTTAAAAGCATTGTCGACCTCCTCGCTCCAGTGTTTCTTTTGGGCTCTTTCGATAAGGTTTTCGATGTCTTGATCGGAGGGGTTGCCACCCAGTTCGTCCTGGATGACACGCATTTGCTGGTTGAGGAAATATTCGCGCTGCTGGCGGTCCATCTCTTGCCGTGTCTTACCCTGTATGTCGTCGCGGACACGGAAGTATTCGTTTTCCTGCCTCAGGTTGTCGAGAAGCATGTCGGCCCGGCTTTCATAACTGGTTGTTTCGAGCATAGTCTGCTTGTTGAGCACAGGGATGTCGAGGTGCGATGCCACAAAGTTGATGAGAATGCGGTCGCTGCCAATGTTGCTGAGAGAGTTGAAAACGTCCTTTGGGTTGATTCCCTGGCCGCTGTTTTTCATCTGCTGCATCTCGGAATATTCCTTGCGGATGCTAAGGACTTTGTTGCGGAAGGCCCTAGGGTGTTTGATTTTGATGTTGTCGTTGAGGAGAACAGCGGAACCCCGGTAGTAGGGGTCGGTGGCGATGATGCCCGTTATGGCACATTTCATGGTACCCTGCAAGACAGCCATGTGGTTGTTTTGAGGGAGTTCGATGACTCGGAGTACACGTGCTATAACACCTATGTGGAAGAGGTCGTTGAATTCGGGATCTTCTTCATCGCCATGTTGAGCGGTGACAATAATACGTTCGTGATGCTTTTCGGCATCGCGCAAGAGCGTCAGAGAGGCCTTGCGGCCTACACTGATGGGCATAACCACCCCCGGGAAGAGGACATTGCCATGAAGAGGGAGCAGGGGCATGTCGTCGGGGATAGACTCCTCGTAAAGGAGGAAAGACTCGTCCTCGGTGGTTACTATAGGTATGATTTCGGCACGGGCGGAAAGTCCGTCGAAGTCGTCCGAGCCGAATATGTCATTTAATAAATCCATCTCTAATATTTCTTCTGGTGTTCTATGCTTTTTCATAGTGTCGATTGCGTATTCACCGCACTTCTATTTGACGGAGTGTCGGGATGTACACTTATACGCAATAAACACAAAAATGTTTCAAATCTCTTTGTTCTGGTCTTTTTTCTTTTCCATGTAGATCTCTATATTCTTTATTATCCAATTGATAAAAAGAACCACTGCTACAGCTATGCCCGCCTGGCGCCACATGCCATAGCCGCAAAGGCATCCTACCGCCGCGCTGCACCAGATTGTGGCGGCACTGTTGAGACCGTGGATGTTGAGGCCGTCCTTCATAATGACACCGGCACCAAGAAAGCCGATGCCCGTGACCACTTGGGAGAGGACACGGAGGTTGTCGTTGTTGACCAAGCCTCCTGTTTGGATGGAGCGCATGATAACGCTTTCGGAAAGCAGGATAAAAATACATGCACCCACTGACACCAGCGCGTTGACGGCCAACCCTGCATTGCGTTTACGCAATTGGCGTTCGGCACCGATAAGCACCCCTGCCAACAGGGAACAGATTAGGCGGTTTATAAAAACATCGTATGGCATACTACTCTTTATTGCACACTTTTTCTTCTTCTTGAGGGGTATCATTCCCTTGACCCGAAACAACCACCACTATCTCGCCCTTCACTTCCTTTGAAGCAAAATGGTGATGAACTTCTTGGAGCGTACCTCTCACCGTTTCGGCATGGAGTTTGCTGATTTCACGCGACACACTGACAGGCCGGCTTTCGCCCATAACATTCATCAACTCTTCCAATAGTTTCACCAAACGGTAAGGCGACTCATATATGACCATAGTGCGTTGCTCCTCAGCCAGCTGGCGGATGGCAGTCTGACGTCCTTTTTTGTGGGGCAGGAAACCGAGAAAGACAAACCTGTCGCATGGCAAGCCGCTATCCACCAGTGCCGGTACAAATGCCGTGGCACCGGGAAGGGTTTCCACCTCAATGCCGTTGCGCACAGCTTCGCGCACAAGCAAAAAACCCGGGTCACTGATACCTGGGGTTCCCGCATCGGTGACAAGGGCGATGGTCTGGCCACTCAACAATCGATCGATGACACTGTGGAGTGTCTGATGCTCGTTGAAGATATGGTAGGAATGCAGCGGGGTATCAATACCGTAATGCTGCATTACGACACGTGAGGTGCGCGTGTCTTCGGCCAAAATGAGGTCTGCCCCCTTGAGCACCTCGACGGCACGATAGGTCATGTCGCCGAGGTTGCCTACCGGTGTGGGGACTAAGAATAACTTCATTACTATTCTTCAAAATCGTCGGGTATCTCCATGTCGTGGAAGACGTTGGTGACATCGTCGTCTTCTTCCAGCATGTTGATAACCTTCAGTACTTTGCGCATCGAGTCCTCGTCAATCTGACGGGTGGTGTTGGGGATACGCTGCAATTCGGCGCTCTCGCACTCAATGTGGAGTTCCTCAAGCATTTTCACCATATTGCCGAAATCCTCGTATGCAGTGTAGAGGGTGATGTATTCATCATCGGCCTCCATCTCTTCAAGACCACCATCGATAAGGGTCATTTCAAGTTCCTCGATATCCATATCGGGTTTGCGGGGAATGACGAAAACGCCCTTGCGGGTGAAAAGGAAATTCAGGACACCATTGGTCTCCATGGTACCGCCATTCTTGTTCATGATGCTGCGGATATTGGCGACGGTGCGCATATTGTTGTCCGACAGGCACTCGATAAACAAAGCGATGCCGTGGTTGGCATGGCACTCGAAGGTAATCTCCTGCAGCACGGCGGCATCCTTGTCGCTGGCCTTGTTGATGGCACGCATCAGGGTGTCTTTGGGCATGTTGCAGCCACGGGCATTCTGCACAAGCAGACGGAGGCGGGGGTTGCTGTCGGGGTCAGGACCGCCCTCACGGACGGCTACGGCTACCTCTTTAAGAATTTTCGAATACTGTTTGGAGCGTTTGGCATCGGCTGCGCCTTTGGCTCTTTTAATCTTTGACCATTTGTTGTGTCCTGACATAAAAAAGTACTTTTATTAATATGTTATTATTTAATGTAGAATTTAATGTATGTAATGGGCTTGCCCTCGGCAAGGAACATACGCTCGTAGAATGTCTGGGTCATCTGCGCTTCCAGCAAGCACCCTATTTCAGGGTGGTCGGCGGCAGGGGTGGCATAAAGGTCGCTTGTGGCATATTCCACCCTGTAGCCCGCCGGGCCTATCACCTCGTCGCGGGTGTATTCGTGCAGCTCCAACGAATCCGTCTTAAGGTGGATGGGCGACCCCGGCTTGAGGAAATGCTTGTAGTAACCCAAGAAACGCTCACATGTCAACCGCTTGAACTCCTTTTTCGGCTGCGGATCGGGGAAGGTAATCCATATCTCCGACACTTCGTCGGGGGCAAAGAACTGCTCTATCAACTCAATCCTGGTGCGGATGAAAGCCACATTGCCCATGTGTTCCTCGCAGCCTGTCTTGGCTCCACGCCACAGGCGGGCCCCCTTGATGTCCACCCCGATGTAATTGCGATCGGGGTGGATACGGGCCAGGCTGATTGTATAGTCGCCTTTCCCACATCCCAACTCCAGCGTGATGGGGTTGTCGTTGCCGAAATGCTCACACCACTTGCCCCTCAAGGCAAAGCCTTCCTCTTTCAGCATCTCGTAAGAGACCTGAAAGAGATTGGGGAATGTCAGATTCTCGGCGAAGCGTTCTAACTTGTGGTGACCCATAGGCTTCTTTCGCGGTGACGAAGGTTATTATTCGTTGAAGTTATATATTTTCACATCGCTCTTATACCACGACTTGATATGCTTCTCCATAGCCTCGGCGGCAGTGCGCGTGGGGGCAGACCCCATACTCACATAGTATCCGCCCGACTTGCTGATAATGTAGGCGTCGCTTCCGAGAGCCTTAAGCTGATTGGCGCATTTGTTGGCAGATTTCTTCGAAGTAAAGAATCCAGCCACAATGTCGAACCCTTGCTTGCTGTTTCTGAATGTCGGGGCTTCTGGCACCACCTCCTCGTAAGGCTTGTCGTTGGCAGGCTTTGCAGTGGCATTCTTGCCATTGGCAGCGGCACCGCCACCGCCGGCATAGCCATAGCCGAACCCGTCGGGATGGAGACCCATTGCCACCACCACGTCGTCAAGAATGCCGTCCAGCAGGTCCTCGTTCATCAACTCTCCCTGCACCGTGCAACGATGGATGTGGGCACCTCTGTCCTTGTAGGCGTCATAGTTGCGCTCAAACCAGAAGTCCTCATAGGGGAAGAAACGCTTCACACAATAGCCTTCCACCATCAATTCGTGCAAACGGTTGTCAGCATACTCGTCAACCTTGGCCATCACAGCGGCAAAGGCATTGCCATAATGGCGGGAAACAAGGAAGTTTTTGATATAGTCAGCCATGAAACCGTGTACATTGCCGACATTGTTCCTGATGTCCTGTTCCTCGAACTTGAGCAGGGCGATATCGTTTGTAAACTGGTCGCTGTAAGAAAGTTCCACTTTGCGGGCGCAACTCTCACCTTTGGCAGCAGGAGAATAGACACGGGTGAGGTAATATCCACCGCCGCCTATCAACAACAGTAGGAGAATAATGAGAATCCAAAGCCATGCATGACTCTTTTTCTCCTTCTTTTCTTTCTTTTCCGCTTTCTCCTGTTTCAGGGCAGCGCGTTCAGCTTTCTCCTTTTCTTTAGCCATGCGTTTCTCTGCCTCTTCAGCGCTTCTGCGGGCTTCTTCCTTTTCCTTGGCAGCCCTGGCCGAGGCCTTCTCACGTTCTTTGGCCTTGGCCTTCTCTGCCTCTTCGGCAGCCTTGCGGGCCTCTTTCTCGGCCTTGGCGGCAGCCTTCTCGGCACGTTTTATTTCCTTCGTGCTCTTCGGCGATGCGGGTATCTCATCCAGCATCCTTTTCACCTCCGACAGATGGTCGGCCGTGGAGGGGGACTCCTGTTTCACAGGCTCTGCCTTAACTGGCTCGGGGGCAGGAGGCACCACGGGAGGCACCACAGCCACCGGAGTGGGTTCTGCACTCTTGGCGGCAGGCTCTGCCACGGGGGCGGGTTTCTCTTTAGGCTCGGCATCCACAGCTGGTTTTGCAGCCGCAGGCTTGTCGAAAGCGGCAAACGGGTCCGCAACAGTCTTGGGAGTATATGTCGAAACATTCTCCAACGGCTGCTCATGCTTCTTGTCGGCATCCAAATCCAAACCTTCCACAGCATCGAACTTAACCTTAGTGCCGACATAACGCATCACACCAATGCCGGGGAACTCATGCCCGCTGGGACTGCGCTGCAACTTATCCTTCAGTGCTGCCATGTAATTGACCCACATCTGCTCGGCTATCTCATTGGTCACACACTCCTTCTCGGCAATATAGCGAATCACCGCCTTGTTGCCCGTCAGGCTTTCCACCATCGTCACCGTGCGACGGGCGGGATAATATGTGCCTGTTGCGGCATCGTGATGCGCACTGACATTGTTGCCTGACAATGTTCCCATTCCCGGAAACTCAACAACATTACCTTGCTTGATGAATTCTACGATAAGATCTGTAATATTCATATATCAATTTATTATTTCAATTGTTATTTCTCTCTTTCAAATAGCGTTCTGCCTCAGCCATGTCTTCCGGAGTGTCAATGCCGATGTTGGCGGCCGCAGTCTCCTCCACCCTAATCTCATAGCCGTTCTCGAGCCATCGCAACTGCTCGAGCGACTCGCTCAACTCCAATGGCGACTGGGGCAGCCGAACTAACTCCCTCAAGGTCGAGGTGCGGAAAGCATAGATACCCACATGCTTATAGTAGCGGACTTTCTCCAACCATTTCCTCGGCTCCACTCCGCGCAAATGCGGCAGCGGCTGGCGGCTGAAATAAAGCGCACGCCCTCTCAGGTCACAAACCACCTTCACATTATTGGGTGAAAACAGTTCATCACTGCTGCGCACTGCAGTCTTGAGAGTGGCGATACAGGTATCCTCGTCGGCAAAACAACCCACCAGGCAGCGCAACTGCTCTGGCATCACGAAAGGCTCGTCCCCCTGCACATTGATAGCCACATCATACTCCTTTCCCTCCTCTCTCAACCGTTCCACCACCTCGCCGCAACGGTCCGTGCCGCTGCGGTGCTGGCTGCCGGTCATCATGGCCCTGCCGCCGAAAGCCTCCACGGCTCCGGCTATGCGCTCGTCATCGGTGGCCACCACCACATCCGTCATCTCCTCCACCGACGACACACGTTCCCACACCCATCTCACCACGGGCTTGCCTCCAAGCAACGCCAGCGGCTTGCCGGGGAAACGTGTCGACGCGTAACGCGCAGGTATTATTGCCAAAACCTTCATCCTACGAAAACAACGAGTTTATTTCTGCATCAATCATATTGTAAACCAAACCCAAGTCCTCTTCGTGAGCCACGAAATCGAGCTTGGCAAGATCCACTATGATATACTTTCCTTTGTTGTACTTCTCCATCCAGTCCTCATAACGCCTGTTCAACCCTGTCAGATAGTCCAGTCTGATGCTGTTCTCATACTCTCGTCCCCGTGCCTGGATATGGCGTATCAACGTTGGCACATCGGCACGCAGATAAATCAGCAAATCCGGCGGCTGCAGGAACGACGACACCAACTCGAAAGTTTGCTGGTAATTATCAAAATCGCGGGTGTTCATCAACCCCATGGCGTGGAGGTTGGGGGTGAAAATATAGGCATCCTCATACAGGGTGCGGTCCTGTATGATGTTCTTGCTCTCCTTGCGGATGTCAAGAAGCTGACGGGTGCGTGTGTGCAAATAGTATATCTGGATATTGAACGACCAACGGCGCATATCCTCATAAAAACTGTTGATATACGGGTTGCTCTCCGTCGACTCATAAATGGGACGATAGCCATAATGACGTGCCAACAATTTCGTCAGAGCCGTCTTTCCCGAACCTATATTTCCTGCAATAGCTATATGCATAATACACCATAATTTGCCTACCCGTTTGTAACACAAAAGGATAGGCTTATCATTTTTCTACTTTTAAAAAGCAAATATACGAAAAAAATCCGATACCGCAGAAGTTTTTTCAAAAAAACCTCTCTCGTGGACTCTCCCTGTGGGTTGTCCTCGCGGGCTATTCCACCTGCAGGCGACGGGTGCCGCTTGCACCGTCGCGGCATTTCAAGGTCACCAAGTACGTACCCGAAGCCACCGCGCCAAGCTCCAGCGTCACAGGGCTGCCGTCCTCCAATGTACGCCTCAGCACCTCTCGCCCCTGTGCATCGGTCACCGTCAGCACAGCAGGGCACTGTCCCGACGACAGCTCCGGCCTCACCGTCACCCTTCCCCGCGCCGGGTTGGGCATCAAGCTGAACAATCCCGTGCCGTCACACATCGCCTCCTGCAACCCCTCTCTCGATGGGGTCGTCACCCTCACCTCTTCGCTCCACGGTCCCCACATCGTCGTGTCGTGGATATAGCACCTGTGCTCGCATTTCGCCCGCACCCTCACTCTATATTCCACCCCCGGCCTCACCGTCTCGGGCATCCTCCACGATGCTGCCGTCACAAAGTCGCACTCCCACGGCCTCCGATCCTCCGCATACGCCACCTCGAACTGGGTCTGCATCAACCCCCGTCCCCACTCGAAATAGGGCATCCCGCTTCTCAGCCCCGCATAATGAAGACCCTCCACACCGCCGCATTCCAGCGGCAACGTGTCCGGATAGAGCACCCCCGTGTAGAAATAGGATTCGCCCCACGGACCCCACACTACCGTGTCGTGGATGTCGCACTTATGGTGGCAGCGCGCACGGCATCGCATCTTGTAGTACCTCGACGTGTCGAAAACTCCCGGCAGCATACAACTCGTGTCCGTCGTCTCCACCACATCCGCCGTGTCGTACTCCCTCCTGTACTCCGCATAGTTCACCTGGTACATGTCCACATTCACCCCTGTGGGTCCCCACTCGCTTGCCGGCGCGGCATCCCAGCTCACCATGGCATGACCCTCCACCACACTGTCCAGCCTCAGCCCGCTCACCGCTCCCGCTGTCACAGGCTCGTCATGCCGAGGGTTCAGCTCCTCGCCATAAGGCGGTCGCACTATTGGCATGAACGCGTATCCTTTACATTGATTTTGCATCTCAAAAGCCCCCGTATCGTTTGGATACGGATAAGGAGCGTTGAAATCTGGAAACCCGTTAATATCTATTCCACACCATGGGATGTTGTCAAGACAATAATTGCCAAAATTTCCCCTTACTGACATTATTTGAGCATCAGGTGCATAAGTGTAAGTGGCGTTAGAGTCTCTATAAATATATCGGTGGTTGTATGCGTTATACTCCGACTGGACTATTCCCACAAAGTACATCTCCCCCGAATCCACCTCGCACGGCTCAAAATAGAAATCATACACAGGACATGTCACCACCTTGTCCTCTTCCACCGCAGGAAACTCCATCTCGGCATACGGCACTGGTGGCCTGTCGATAAAGCAGTAAAGTTCCCTTCGTGCCGTCTCAAAGGTATACCTCGGAAACTTAACCGGCCAAGAATGAAAATATGGCTCCCACGTATAATTATAATAAGTCACAGAGTCTACAACCCTTGCCTTCAACAAATACACCCACAGGTAGGGGAATTGACCAAGGTTTGTACTTGGTACTGCCACTCCATACACCACTGTACCATTATCGGCTATAAAACCAGAACCTGAAAATCCACCCCAAGCTCTGCAAAAAGTCGTGTATGTCTGATATCCTCTTCTTTCACTGCATGGCGGAGAATACAAGTATCCCCAATCCCCGCAATGCTGTACAGGCAGCTGCGCCCAAACCATGCCGGACGCCATCACCATTCCTATTATCATCAAATATCTTTTCATATCCATTCATTTTTATTGTTTTATACAATTAACGTGAACAACACTCTGCTGTGGCTCTGGCGTTGTCATCCAATTTATTGGAACAAAATCCAAATTGTCGTAATCAAAGTTGTATTTTAACCTTGCCAGTAGGTCTATCTCTTTCACTTCAACTTGCACCAATTGGTAGCATTCCGTATCATGTGTCCATGACATTATGCGGCTCACCAGCCCTCGTCTGCCTCCCACCGCAGAAAAATAATCTGAATGCATGGCATCCAGCGATGTGTTCAATATGCTGTCCATGTTCTTCACCAAACACTGCACCATTTGTAAGTTAATAGAACTGAATGGATCTACCGGACAAAGGTACAATTTTGTCCCCATATAGAACAATAGCATCAACTTGTTGCTTACCCTGTCGTATGCCATATCATAAAATTCAACATCCTCCCCATCTGCCACTCTGTAGGACTTTATCATCTGGCGTGTAGACAAATCAAATATCCTCAAAGTAATTCCTGTTCTTGGGGAACTTTCGTTCCCTGCCGCTATCGCCACATACTCCCCGTACAATCCGCACGCTCTATATTGTCCATTGGAATAATCCCGCAAGGAAAACTTTAAATAATTACTAAAACGGCTTTGACTGCGTATACTGCCAGGAACCGTATCATCCAAGAAAGATTTATTCTTCTTACTCGTATGAAGGACTACATAGTCCTCCATCGTCCCTTTCATCACACCCACAAACGCTACGTTGTTTTCTGTCACCACAACATCGTGGATTGTTTCCTCGTCTTGACTCTCTGTCGTGACCGGGGTTATTATTCTCGGTCTTTGCGGCAAACTTCCCATGAGTGGCGGTAAATGTGGGTCCGCTATCTCCATGACAACATTCACCGAACAGGTGGCCATGGACAAAGTATCTATATAGTAATTATTATGACAGTTACTATTAGGAAACAAATCTGAGCTATCGCACTGATAGAAAATATCACCCACCGTGAATATCTTCCGTGTCAGATTTCCGGTACTACTCTCAATACATTTATAGGCCGCCATCCGTTTGACGACACCCCTCAACCACAAGCAGGGCTCATAATAGACGACCGTCGCTGTCCCAGACAGGAAATCGCTCATCTTCATCCATGCAATGCATCCGACAGCATCGTTTTGTCCACTACTATAATTTTCCCTGCCTCCCATATACAGGGTGTCTCCGGCTATGCGCATGTCGTTTAACTTTATTCTCGGATCAAGACTCACATCTCGTTTTATTCCCCCAACCACATCGACCAATGCCACATGTCCTACATTCGACTCTTCATAATAAACAACCAGATAATCATAACAAATATTATTCCTGTCTCCTCGGTTGCCTGGATAATACCGCACAATGGCCGGTGAAACAATCCCCGGTCCAGCCTCTACATGGCTGTATGGGTATTGCGCCAAACACTCTACCGACACTGCCAACAGGCAAACAATCAACAGGATAAATGTAAATAATCTTTTCATAATAGGTTTTTTCCTTTTTGCAAATATACATGTTTTTATTAAATCACAAACATTTTTACAAAAAAACGACCAAACCTCTGAATTCATGTAGTAACCTCCAATTATTAATCATTCTATTCATTGCTCTGCAATGAGAATTCATGGTGTTTTTTTAACACGAATTATCATCAATTAATCATTAATTTATGGTCATTACACGGTAATTTGATGTTATGATTAAAAAAACACGAATTACCATTAAGGGTCATTAATTTATGATTATTACATGGTAATTCATGTTATGTTCCCTTCAACAAATACACCCACAAGTAGGGATATTTATCTAAATCGTATATAGGAACAGAGTCGCGTCCCTGTCGGGACGCACTACGTTGTCTCAGACAATCACCGCACTGCGTACGGTGTTATTCAAATCTCACCCCCAAGGGGGTGAATCGAAGGCCCCTTAAAAGGCCATTCGCGTTTTATCAGGGGATAAAGAAAAAACGAACCCTAACAACCAGCAGGGCGCTCTCCCGTCCAGCGACCCTCGCCGAAGGTTCGTTCAAGGTTCGATTGTTTTACACTTTTTTCCCAGTTGTATCACACTTGTTTCCCACTTTATAAGTGAAAGTCAATCCTCACTCAAATGAAGCAGAATCGAAGAAAGAACGGCCTATCAATGACTTTTTTGCAATCATCGGGCAATAATCGCGGCAAGCCTGCGTTATTATTCAGTTAATCCCAAACAACATCAATATATTCGGATAATAACAATAAAACATAATAACAATGTCATTAATCAAATCAATTTCCGGAATCCGTGGCACCATAGGCGGTAAGCCGGGCGACGGGCTGAGTCCCCTTGACGTGGTGAAATTCACATCGGCTTTTGCCACATTCCTGCAAAAACGCAACCCTGGCAAACGCCTCAACTTAGTGGTGGGACGCGACGCACGCCTGTCGGGCGCCATGGTCGACCGTCTGGTGGTGGGCACTCTGCAGGGTATGGGCATCGATGTGATTGAGACCGGCCTATCCACCACCCCCACCACCGAGATGAGCGTGATAGACAAGCACGCCGACGGTGGCATCATCATCACCGCCAGCCACAACCCCAAGCATTGGAACGCACTGAAACTGCTCAACGCCCGAGGCGAGTTTATCGACGCCGCCGAGGGTGCCGAGGTGCTGCGCCTGGCCGAAAGCGAGGAACTGAACTATGCCGAAGTCGACGACTTGGGACAGGTGACCGTGGATAACGACACCATCGACCACCACATTGAGCGGGTGCTGGCGCTTCCCCTTGTCGACGTGGAGGCCATAGGCAAAGCCGGATTCAAAGTGGCTGTTGATGCTGTCAATTCCACTGGCGGACTGGCCATTCCCAAGCTGCTTCGCGCTCTGGGCGTGAAAGAGGTGGTGGAGCTGAACTGCGACCCCACAGGTCATTTTGCCCACAACCCCGAACCGATACCCGCCAATCTGACAGACATTTCGCGCGTGGTGCGCGACAACGGGTGCGACCTGGGCGTGGTGGTGGACCCCGACGTGGACCGACTGGCACTGGTGTGCGAAACGGGTGAGATGTTCGGCGAGGAATACACCTTGGTCTCGGTGGCCGACTATGTGCTGCAGCACACCCCTGGCAACACCGTGTCGAACCTCTCCTCCTCACGCGCCTTGCGCGACGTGACACAACGCTATGCGGGCTGTGAGTACAATGCTGCCGCTGTGGGCGAGGTGAACGTCACCACACTGATGCGCCAGACCGATGCCGTCATCGGCGGCGAAGGCAACGGCGGCGTCATCTATCCCGCCCTGCACTATGGCCGCGACGCACTGGTGGGTGTGGCTCTGTTCCTCACCCTGCTGGCCAAGAAGGGCATGAAGGTGAGTGAACTGCGCAAGACTTATCCCGACTATATTATCTCCAAAAACCGCATCGATTTGACCGAGGGAATGGACGTTGACGGCCTGTTGAAACGTCTGGCCGAGAAGTACCAAGCCAATCCCGACTGCAAGGTGACCACCATCGACGGGGTGAAGATAGACTTTGAGGACGGCTGGGTACACCTGCGCAAGAGCAACACAGAGCCCATCATCCGCATCTACAGCGAATCGCACTCCGAAGCCCGAGCCAACGAGTTGGCGGAGCAAGTGAAAGCCGAGGTATAAAAGCTATTTCGCAATAGAAAACCAAAAGCCAACCGTTTTCATCAACGTGTTGGCTTTTGTTTTTCTTGTGTCTCTATTGTTCTGACCGACTATCCGTAAATCTCGTTGAGGAGCTTTGCCAGTCGGATGCCGGCGGCGTAGAGCTGCCACTCCATGTCGGGGGCGAAACGGTAGACGTAGACGTAGGGGTTGCCGTTCCATTCCTGCTGGTAGGCATAGATTTGCTCGGTGAGGCGGTAGTTGTGCAACAGCAGTTCACCGTCGGACATGCGGCGGATGGCTTTCTTTTGGTCGGCAAAGCGGTCTTCGAGATAGTTGGCATATTCCGTGTAGCTGTATCCAACTGCAATGATGATGCCTTCGTCCCAAAGGCGATGAAGATTGTAGGGCCGTTTAAACCAGTCGAAACGTATTGTGTTGCCGCCAAGGTCTTCGAGATGGCCCATGTGCATGGGGCAGAAGCGGTCGCTCGCAATATGGATGAGGAAGCGAAGGGCATCGACGTTGCCGGGGTCGTGTCGCAGCAGGTTGACGAGGCTGTCCATGGCCCTGAAAAGGTTGCCGCCCACGGTGGGATAATGCGTCAAGGCGGCGAGAACGGCAGAATCGGAAAGCCCTGAGTCAAGGTCCTGGAAATGCCAGTCGTAACTTTCAGGATAGATGGTGTCGCTCTTGATGTTGTCCGCCCATGTGGACCAATAGATGATGCCATGCTTGCCCAGCACTCGGTCGACACGGTGGCGGGCGCGGCAGTTGAGGTTGTCGTAGGCAATCTGCGCTACAACACGGTGACCTGTGGGGCCCCAGGCAAGGAGTTGTCCGGCAGAAAAAGCGAGGATGGCTAAGAAGATGATGTATTTTATTTTGCTCATACTATGGGTTTTATTATTGATTTTTCATTTTATTAATCAAGTGTGTCATACCCGGCTTGTAGTGCTCCTTCTGCATCATGTCAAGGGTTTCGCGGAACTCGTGCATCAGTTCGGGATAGGGCAGGCACATGCGATAGGCCAGTTTCATGCAGAGAGCCTGTACGCCGGGTGGCTCAATGGGAATGTACATGTGCTGCAGGCAGAAGTCAAGGAAGTCGGTACGCATTGACTCTTCTGTTATTTCTTGTTTTTCTACAAGATTGAGAATCAGTCGGCGAAGGGAAGTGTCCGGGGTGGCCATAGTCAAGTCGATGAGGTCATTGTACGGAAGTGTCCGTATATGAGAGACAGGTTTGTGTGTCAAAATCCAAGCGGCATTGCGAGCCACCCGGATGTCATCATCATACAGCCGAGGCACCAAGAGCGAACAAGGCACCTCCTTGGCAAGAGTGCGCACATCTGCACCCCCCAACGAAGAGCGCAGAACCTGCAAGATATTGTCATTGTCCCACATGCGATGTAACAGAAACTGATTTACACATGCAAAGATACAACAAATTCCCAACATGGCAAAAAACCGTTTATATTTTAATAGTAAAATTGTATGATAATAATGGATTCATTTTGTCATGGCAGAATAAAAAACATAAGAATTTTCTATTATAATCGACAAATCTTATAAGAATTTTCTATTATAATCGAAAATTCTTAGTATCTTTGCAGTCGGAAAAGACTAAAGAATCATACTACCAATCATTTGTGAAAGGAGAACTATAAAACAGAATAAATACATATTAAAATGAAAAAGATAGCATTATTTGTAACAGTTGCGGTGGCGGCCATCTTGTTGATGGTTAGCTTCAGGCAGAAGTCAGAACAAGTTCAGTCTCAGGAGAAACAAGAGGCAACAGTCTATTTGACCAGAGAAATCACACCGGAGGCTCTTGTGAGGATTTACAAGGCTCTGGGTGTTCCGGCCAAGGGTCGTGTGGCCATCAAGATGAGTACCGGCGAGGGCAGCAACCCCAACTATCTGAAACCTGAACTCATCAAGAACCTGGTCTTCGAGGTGGACGGCACCATAGTGGAATGTAACACCGCCTACACCAGCGGTCCCCTTAACAAAAAAGACGACCGCAACACGTCGGAGAACCACTGGAAGGTCATCGAGCGGCACGGCTTTACCCAGTATTTCCCCGTGGACATTATGGACGAGTACGACGAGATTCGCATCCCTGTAAAAGACCAGAAGCACATCAAGTATGACATCGTGGGCGGTCACATGGCTAACTATGACTTTATGATTGCCCTCAGCCACTTCAAAGGACACCCCATGGGCGGCTACGGCGGGGCGCTGAAAAACATCTCCATCGGCTGCGCCAGCAAGAACGGCAAGGCTTACATCCACTCGGCTGGCAGAATGAACGAGCTCGACATGCTGAAACTTTGGACAAAGTATGTCAATGACCAGGAGGGATTCCTCGAGAGTATGGCTGCCGC
>JAEEGL016017728.1_pt1 | contig 18076 bp, 6 predicted proteins | sample 9134231 | NCBI WGS metagenome assembly JAEEGL01 (sample SAMN16246548, study PRJNA631951) | gut metagenome | biome: gut microbiome; feature: rumen; material: fiber-attached | host: Bos | place: Iran: Karaj | collected 2018-10 | reverse complement strand
TCCGAAGTGACCCTCTACGGTGAGAAGACCGGCGAAAAGCCCGCGAAGCCCGAACCCGTGAAGGAAGAGCCCAAGGCGGAAGAGCCCGCGAAGACCGAAGAACCGGCGGCGGAGCCCGAACCCGAGACGCCTGCCGAAACCCCGGCGGAGACGCCCGCTGAGACGCCGGCCGAAACGCCCGCGGCAAAGCCCGCCGAGACGAAGAAGTCCGGCTGCGGCTCGATGATCGGCGGCGGTCTGATCGTGCTCGTCACGGTCCTCGGCGCTGCGTGGGTTTCGAAGAGAAGATAAGAAAACCCTGATCCCGTAGCGGCACGGCGGAAAGCCATGCCCCCGCAAAGGATCGATCTGACAGACACAAAAAGGCTGGCGCGGTATCCCTGATCGGATATCCTGCGTCAGCCTTGTTTTTTCCCCGAGAGACGCGTCTGTTCCCCGGCATCAGTATTTGAGATCCTTGACGGATACGGTGACGTCGACGTCATGGAATCTTTCACTGATGAACCGTTCAAAAGAAATCGGATAAATCGCCGAATCCGGAGAAGGCACCTTCGTCAGAGGGTATATCTTCCTGTTCGGGGGAATTCGCTTCTTCCTCATCGACTGTCTTCTCGATAACCGCCACATTAGGCCAGCTTCATACCGGGTTTCATTTTCCTTGTCTTGTTGGATGCTGCTGTAAGGTCAGCCCCCGTTTTTCAGCTCAAAGAAATTCAGAAATAAGCCATTCGCTCGTTGTCCGTGCGCGTCAACACGACGTTGAACGACTCCCTGTCCCCTGCGGCGGAATTGTTCTTCACCGTGGTGCTGATATTTCCGGGATCTCCGCCTCAGACCGGTTCGATCTTGATACCGAGGTTTTCCTCGGTTTTCAGATTCCGCATGTAGATCGAATTGGACAGGGCTTCCGCCGAGGAGGTTTCATAATACACCTCGTTTTCTTCCGGACCGCTGAAATTGTAGAAATGCGCACCTGGATCGGGAGACAGGATCTTGAAACTCATGCCATCAAAGGTCTGTTTGCCTTGCGCATCCCAGGCCTGCTCGAAGTACGTCTTCTCGTTTTCGTCTGCTTCGGGTTGTGTACCGGCGGGATTGGTGCCGGCGGAGGACCGAGCCGGGATTCTTACCCCCGTCTGCACACGCGGCAAACGAGAAAAGCAGGGCTATCGCCAGAAACAGGCAAAAGGTTTTCCGCATCATGTTATCCTCCTTTTAGAAGTCAATATTTTTGTAATGGATTCATCGGGGCCAGTGCGCGATGGAAGTTGCCATATTCACTTGAGTTCAATAATAACATGATATCATATAATCGCAGCATTGTCAATACAGGTTAAAGATTTATAGAAAGAAGCAGAAGACTCCGACGCATAGCTGTCAGATGCCTGATAAGCTTATGCCTCTTCCTGACAGTGATTTCTTCGGTCAGTATCTCAGGTACAAGCGGCGACACAGTCCTGATGCTTTAACCGCACCGGAGATCATAGAGATGCTCGGTATCAGCGACCGGCAGATCGGGAGACTCATCCGGAATAACATCCTAAACGCCAGAAAAATCGGCGAAACCAGGTTCTGTTCAAAGAACAGTCTCATTTGGTACGCTTCCTCAGACCATGCCATTCTTCACATTCGAAATGCCATCTATGTCGCCCTGCTGAAGCAATCCCAAAACTGGATCATCTGACCTGCCATGAAAAGCTCCGTTTTCCGGGGCTTTTCCCTTTTATTGAAAAAATTCGTCAAGGGGGGATTCAGCACTTTTCTCAAATTCTCATTCTTTCCGCTGAACGCACCGCACAAATCTACTGTAATTCGACATCGTTACCGTACCACATCCTTCGTCGGGTCCGCCGTCAGAATATCCATCATCAGATGTGCGCCGAGGACGAAGCCTTTGATGAAGAAGTTGCACAAATCCTCACAAATACGGCAGCAGCCGCCCGGTTTGATCCGAGCGGCTGTCGTTCTGTTTGGTTTTCGCTTCTTACTTTGCGACGTTTTCCATGAAGCTGTGGATCGCATGGGCGATCTCGGCTCTCGTCGCGGGCTCCGTCGGACGGACCTTGCCGGAGGCGTCCGCTTCGAGGATGCCGTTCGCCGCGGCCCACTTCACGTTTTCTGCCGCCCAGCCGGAAACGCTGTCGGCGTCCGCTGCGTCAAGCCCTTCCGTCCTGACAGCGTATCCCCTGAAGTCGGCATACCGGTTCAGGATCGCCGCAAGCTGCTCGCGGGTCACCGGATCCGTCGGGCCGTACCTGCCGTCGCCGTAGCCGTTGACGATCCCCTTCGAGGCCGCCCACATCACGCCGTCGGAGTACCACTCGTCCGTCGGGACATCCGTGAAGACGCTTCCGGCAGGAACCTCCGGCGTTCCCTCCATCCGGTACAGCACCGTGACGATCATGCCGCGGGTCAGAGTACCGTAGGGATCGAACAGGGTGTCGGACACGCCGTTCATGATGCCCTTGTCGTAAACATACTGCACGTCACTGCAGAAGGGATCGTCGGGTGTGACGTCCGTGAACGGCAACGTGTGCTTTTCCGGCTCGGGAACAGGCGCTTCCTTCTCGGGAACGGGTTTGACCGGCAGGATCGGATATCCGGGCATCAGGTTCGGCGAAGTCACCGTTGCGATATCCCGGTAAACCTTTCCGTCGATCACCGTCGTTGCGGTATATACCGTCGTGACGCTTCCGATTCCGAAGGAAGGCATCGTTTCGGACCGCACCGAAGCGGTGAATGTCCGAACGTGCGCGGAATCGTTCCGGCAGGTCTGAACCGCCGTCGCCGCTCTGTAATTTGCCGTCCACCGGAAGACTGGTTCGCCCCAGTCGTGGCCGATGGCCGTATGCTTGACTTCGTGCGTGTCCGTACAGGTCTTGCCGCCGAAGGTCACCGTGACCGTATAGACGGTCTTCCCGTCGGCTTCGCAGGTCTCCCCGAAGGTCTCCTCCGTCACGGTCACGGCTTCGTCCTCATCGGTCAGCGTTACACTGATGTCCGGGTGTCCTTCCGCCGGGAACGTCACGGTCACATGTCCGTCGTCCGTCCATGCAAAGACGGGATCGCCGTAGGTATTGCCCGTCGGCGGGATCACCTCGTCCTTCGTCTGCGTCTTAAAAGGCGCGTTCTCGAAGGAAGCGGTCCAGCGTCCGAGTCCATCCTTCTCCGGCTGCGGCTCGGTGATCACGGCATAGGCGCTCTCCGCCGTCTCTTCCGTCATATGGGACGGATCGTTCCGGCAGATCGCGTTCGCTGTGACTGCGCGGTTGTCCGCCGACCATGTATAGGTCGGTTCGCCCCAGTCGTGGCCGATGGCGGGGACGGTCTTTGTCTCGCGGCTCAGTTCCTTGCCGCAGACAGTGCAATAAGTCACTTCGTCGTAGCTTCCCGCCGTTTCGCAGGTCGCTTTGACTTCGTTTTCCTTCACCGCCTCACCGGGTTTGTGACCAAGGGCTTGGAGGGACTCGGTTTTGGTGTCCGTGTAGTCCTTGCTGTCAAAGGAGACCGTCGCCTTATAGACGGTTTCCCCGGCGGCTTCGCAGGTGGGATCCGTCTTGACCGCCGTGATCTTCGCGTCGATCACCTGCTTGTCGTCGCAGGTCTCGCAGCCGAAGGTCGCCGTCGCCGCGGTATAGCCGGTCCAGCTCCATGCGGGTCCGCCGTATTCGTGTCCCTTCGCGGGCAGGAAGTCTTCCTTCGTATCTGTATAGGTCTTATCCTCAAACGTCACAGTCGCGGTATAGACATCTTTCCCCGCTTCGGTTTCGGTGGGGGCGGTGTGATCACAGGTGATGGTTCCGTCCACGGTCACGACGTGCGTTTTGTCGTTCCCGCAGGTGAAGGTCGCCGCCGCTGCCGTAATGCCCGTCCACGTCCAGCCGGTCAGCGTATAGACGTGGCCGAGGGGATCGGTCGAGGTTTGGGCTTCGTCTGTATCTTCCGTATCCTGATACAAGGCGCTGACCGAAACCTTCGTTGTGCCGCCGGTCTCGCACGTCGGCTCCGTCGTCTCGGTCGTGATGCTGACGGTAATCGGATCGGAGAAGCTGACGTTCCCTTCGCTGTCGCAGACAGCCAGCACGTAAGTACCGCTCTCTGCCGCGCTGAATTCGGTTTCCTCCGTCCACGCGTCCTCCGGTACATCGGGAGTCCCGCCTTCGGGATCGGGCTTCACCAGCGTGTACCGATACGTCGCTTCGTACCGGTTCCCAGCGGGAGTCGACTTTTCCGCATCGTAGCTGCCGCCCGTCACCTGGGAGGGATCCACCGTGACAACGGCGGCGGGGACGGAGGTGTCCGCTTTCACGGAGACAGCGTCGTCAACGGCAATAGGCATATCGACGGAGACGGTCTTTGCGGTCGTGTTGCCGGCGTCGTCCGTGACAATGACCTCATATTCGCCGCCGAACGTCACCGGGAAGGAATCGGAAACCGATTTTCCGCTCATGCCGGGGACTTCGTATCCGTTCACCGTCACCGAAACGACCTTCGAGTTGTCCGAAGCCGCGATGTCGACGGCGCTGCCGTTCTCGCTGACAGAAGCCGACAGGATCGGATCCGTGACGTCGATGTTCGAGATGCCCTTCACCGCTCTCGCCCAGGTCCCGTTGTCCCGTTCCGCAACGACCATGTAATAGCCGTTGCCGACGGTCTGCCAGCGTTCTTTCTCCCCGTCTCTTACGAGCTGAGGCTCGGAGAAGGTCCCGTCCGTGAAGAAGTACGCGCTCGAGGTCTCGTTGTCCGCAAGGACATAGTTGCTGGTCACATACGGGATCTCGTTCAGAGGTTCCGTCAGGCTGACCGGAGCGCCGCCTTCGTCCGTAAAGGACATATGATCGCGCACGAACTCAGGCGCATCGGCGTTCGCGCCTGCCGTCAGCACGTCGTTGAACCACAGGGCTTTGCCCGGGAGTTCGGCGCTGTTGCCGACCACATCCGTCGCGCGGACATTGCAGCTGCCGTTCTCCGTAAAGGTATAGTCGAAATACCACAGTCCGTCGTCCTCCTTGACAAGGGCGGGGACAGTGTTCTGCGTCAGAGTGGTCCCGTTGAAGCTCACGCTTCCGATACCCGTGCCGTCCACGATGTAGCAGGTCATGGGCACGCTGCTCCCCGTCTTCACGGAAGCCATTTCGGGCGGAGTCCGGTTCCAGAGGATCTGCGGCGCTTCGGTATCGGGTTCGACAATCGGGCTGACCTTGTAGGTGGCGGTATAACGGTCGAGATCGGTTCCTTCGAATGCCGTGATCGTCACGGTGTGGGTTTTGCCCTTCGGGTTGTCGAAGTTCACATATGCCGGAGATTCGGTGAATGTCTGCGGGGAACCGAACATATCGCTTTCGATCGTAACAGTTCCCGCAAAGTAAAGCGTGATCGTGTCGGCGACCGTTTCAAACGAAACCGTCGCTCCGTCTTCCAGCGCGCAGCTGAGGTCGGATCTCATCGGGATTTCCTCCCCGCTGCCGTAATCCCAGCGAGCCTGCTTTACAAAGGTCCAGCCTTTCGCCGAAGACGCGCTTGCGTACAGATTCACCGGATTTCCCCCGGCGTCAAGGAATGTGAAGGAGGCATCATCGCGGTAGATGTTGACGCCATCCGCCATTTCCAGCACCTGATATGTGATCGCGGCGATCGAGTTGGTGGTTTCGTCGCGGACCTGAAGGATTCCGGTCGGGATCTCGCCGTCTGCCAGTTTCTGTTCGGCGGTGCTGTTCGCTGCGGCGACGATTACGTTCCTCCCTTTATCAAAATATATGATGCCCATGTTGGACATCCAGTCCGGGGTACCGTCCGTGATCTCCGTCAGCACGATCTGCGGATTGGCGCTCGTGCTGCGGAAATGTACCGGGAGATTCATTGTATTGCCGAGCGCAGTGGTAATTCTTGCCGGAATCTCAAAGAAGGTCCCGTGTTTCACCGTCGTCTCTGTCCGGTTGTTGTACCCGTTGTACTCTGCGTGATCGGAATCATAGACGCCGTATGCGTCGAGGTTGGTACTGTCTTTGTCGGAGAAGAGCTCTGCACGAATGTGCAATCCGCTCGTTCCCTCTCCTTCAAGGAAACAGGAGACCGGAACTGCCAGCGTCCCGCTGATCCTGCGCAGATAACCGGGGCTGACGGCGGTCCCGTCTTCGAGAGAAGAGAGATGGAAAACTCCGTTTTCGTCGTCTGCCGAGACCGCGTTGAGGGCAAATACGCTTTTCCGGACCTGAATCTCTTCTCTGCCGGTTTCCAGTGTGCTGCCCGAGATATCGATCGGCTTATAAATCGGTTCTCCCTGCCCGTCAACATCGCCGGTATCGTAGGTAAACTGAATGTACACATCCTCAGCGGAATCCGTACCGTTGTTCAGCACGGAAGCCTCCATGGTCAGAAGCGCCTTTTCGTCCTGAACATCCGCCAGTTTCAGATCAAAGGCTCCGAAACTCAGGTCGGGTTTGTTCTCGACCGTAAACAAATTGTCAAGTGTTTCGTTGAACGCGTTCTCAAAGTATCCGGGATCCTCCTGTACAGTCAGAACGATTCTTGTCCCCGCGGGAAGCGTATAAGGCAGTTCGCGGGACTTGAAGCTGAGCTTCATCGACCCGCCGGACGGGATCGGCGCGGATATGATCCATCCTGCAAGCGATATGCTGCCGGCGTTCTCACCGTCTGCCGTGACCGCCTTCAGTTCCGCACGAGCGGGATTGGAAGCGCTTGCCCGAATGGCACAGGTGCCCGCGTTTACGAAGCTCACTTCGCCGACGATCTGGCTGCCGACGCTGAAATCACGGTTTGCGAATGCGATGGAACCGAGACTCAGAGCCTGTTCGCCCTGTCCGAAGCCGATCGCGTAGAAGCCGACCTGCGAGTCGCCCTCCGGGTCCGGGACCACCGTTGTAAATTCGCCCGGATCCCCTTTCAGGAAGGTTTGCTCTCTCAGGTTCATCCTGCTCCCTTCTGTCAGGACGAGAAGCTGTGTCCGGACACCGTCCGGCGCTTTATCGTCCGGAACCGTCCGCGTGGTCATCTGCAGACCTGAGAAGGTGAACCGGTTCATCGATCCGGTGTTTCCTCCGGGCGTTTCAGATTTGCCGAGATAAGCGTCTGACGCATCCTCGGGCGACATGCCGTACATGACGCTGTCCTCATAGATCTGGAGATGGTTCATCGCAAGCAGGATCGGGGTGCCCCATGTCTGCAGGTTCGTGTCCCACCACGCTGCGTAGATCGCGTTGTTTACGGTATTCGCTACGGGAGCCGTAAAGATGACCGCCATATTCTTACCGTCCGATCCGATCGTAACATCCGTACCGGAGGCAGTCTCGAACAGAGGCGTGAGGACGGCCGTTTTACCGGAGAGGACTCCCTGAAGATCATCCTGCCGAACGAGATAGGTATTGCCGCCCATCTCGAAGATCAGGAAGGTTTCCGGGACGTCTTTTCCGTCAAGATCCGCCGTCAGAAAACGGATATTGCCGTAATACGGATCTGCCTGAGCCTTCGAGAGCGAGCTGTTGACATAGATGCCGTCTTTGAGTGCCGCGGTACTCAGATTCTGATCTTCACAGCCGTCAAAGTCGATCACCGTCTGGATCAGACGGATATTCCACTTGCCGTCCTCAATGGAAGCAAGATACAGCCTGCGCACAGTGCCGAGTTCCGTATCGCTGCCGATCGCGTCAACGGCGACGGTTTGACCGTTTTGGTCAAAGTAAACGGTCTGGCTGGTGGAGAAAGCAGCGCATATCACGCCGTTTACGAAACCGGTTTCGATATTCTCGATGATCTCGCCGGAATTCAGTTCCTCCGCCTCTGCGTGCGAAGACTTCAGAACGCTCCGATCGCCGGAGATCCGCTTGATCGCCGAGGTGACGTTCCAGCGATATACCGCGGACGCGAGCATGGGATCGTCCGTTAATCCGTTGTTGAGTTCATCCGCACTCAGACCGTCGTTGTGCGCGATCAGGTAGGCCTTCAGCGCTTCGTTCGCGGCTTCTCCCGTTCCGGAGGATTCCGCCCATACTGTCGTATCATCGTGTGCGGAAGGCTGGAACCGGTATGCGTTATCCCACGGATCCGATAGGATTTCCGGCTCGGAGAAGGCCGGGTCGCTTCTCAAATCGAAGACCGCTTTCTTTGTCACGGTCACAGCATTGCCATTCGGATCCGTTTTCCAGTTTCCGGCGGTCCAGACAGCCGTTATGACAGAGCCGGAAGCGTCCGCGCTGAAATCGTAATCCGGGTAATCGTCATTGTCCAGTTTGATATAGGGTGTCGCAGCCCTGGGGTCCGCCGGATTTGCCAGACCCGTTCCCTCCTTGAGATCGCCGGTCATGACGACACGGCTCATCACGAGCTGAGGCGTTCCGGAAATGGAAAGCGGATAGATGATATAATTCTCTCCTTCCGCCTGAAACAGCTTGTAGGTGTAGCCAGCGGCAAGCCCGTCCACCAGCTTCCGCGCGTCGCCGGATGTGTTGAATCCGGACAGCTCGAAGTCATCCGTTCCCGTAGGCGGAAGAGCTTTGACGGCTATGCCGTTCGGGGAAGCCGAAGAACCGCGGGTAAGAGGTGCCGATTCCTCTGCGGCCGGGCTGACCGCGGATACGGTCTGGGTCCCGCTTACATCCCTTTGCGCGGAAATGTGGACAAGACTGTCCGCATCCGTTATGCCGGGAGCGGAACGCACGGTCCGGGAAAGACTGTTCGCCGCCATGTTCCTGCCGACGGGAGGCTCATCATAGGTCTTGCCGCCCTTGGTATAGGTCGTTTTGGTCCACAGCACCTTTATCCCGTCGGCTGCGGCGGCCGTGATGTTCCAGGTGAAGTAGCCGCCTGTGCCGCCGGTTTCAGAGCCGTTGACGGAAATACCGATCACGTCCATGGAGTAGTTGATAAACAGGAGGGTAACACGGAAGCCGAGCGCAAGCGCCCAGTCGAAGTTGGAAATGTAGAACGGTTCGTACGCTCCGGTATCCTGACTGTATCCTTCCATGGTCAGTGTGATGGCAATATTCGTCCGGACGAACAGCTCGATTTTAGCCAGTTCGATGCCGAGTCCCCCGCCGACCTCCAGACTGAGCCCCGGCGTAATATTGATGCCGTCGAAGACCACCTTGCTGGTCGCGCCGATCACGGGTTTCAGGTTTTTGGCGGATTCCACGCCGCTCTTCAGAGGCGTCAGGCGTACGTAAATCACCCGATCATACGCCTCAAAGAGGACCTCGTTCGTGCTGCCGTCGCCGCTCAACGCGCCGGATGTCAGCGAAGCGACACCTTCCGAGGGGGCTTCTCCGAAGACCTCCATGAATACCCGTCCGTTCAGATCGAGATGGAAGCCGCGCACCGTATCTTTTCCGTTTTCGGTCATATCCAGCGCGAAGATCACCGGCGTGCCTTTGGTCAGCGCGTCAAGGTTCTTCCCGTCCCGGAAGGTCTTCACCTCCGCGCCTTCCCTCGCTTCGCGGATACAGGAGACGCCGACGGCCAGTTCGATCTCCGCGCCGAATTTCACATAGACATAGACCAGCGGGAAAACGCTGAACCTGTGCTGGACCGTGACCTGAAGTCCGAGTTTTCCGGCGAGGCCTGCGTTTTTGAAATAATAACAGTTGTCGATCGGATTGTATTCAAAGCGGATCCCGATCTGAACGGTAAATGTCACCTGTACCTTTTTGGAGGTCCCGTTGCCGTTCTGTGCCTGTTTCAGGCTGTCATCCTCAAACGAGCCTGACAAAAAATCAGTGATTGCGTCTTTCTCCTTGTTTACCGTCTGATTCACGATGGAAGAGATGAATCGTCCGAGCGTGACCATCTGGCTGTGGGTGTTCTTGAGATACTCCGTTGCTTTTTCCTTCCGTGTCGCTGCCTGTGCGGTAGCGGCCGGCGTATTCAGCGGATTCTCGGCATATTCCGTTTTTGTGGTTTTTTCAACGGTCTTTTTCGGGTCCTTCGGATCCGGCATTTTGACCGTTTTGTTCTCGATGATCTGTTCGGTTTTCGATCCGTCGTCCTTGGTGCGCACGATCACGGTTTTAGCCGTTTTTGTGTTCTCGTCGTTCGGGTCCTGTACCGCGTCATAGGTCGTGCTTACCGTTTTTCCGTCCGCGGAAGTGGTGACGACTTCGTGCTTTCCGGTTTCCGGATTGACCCAGTCTTTTGTCTCGGAACCGTCATCCTGCTTTACCGTTTTTTCGGATCCGCTGTAATTGGTGTTTTCATATTTAAAGATCGGAATGCCGATGGAAAAGCCGATTTCATACCCGTCATAGATGAACGTGGCGTAATCGCCGAATTCAAAATTCAGGCTCGGCAGATTGACTCCGAGATCGGCGCCGAAAGCGGGATAACCCGTCGCGTCGTCCGGCGTTGCTCCTGCGGCTTCGTTCGGATCTTCGGCGGCTTCCATATTCATAAGGCTGTCGGGAGACGGGATGGTTGTGACGTTTCCGGTTGTTACCGTTTCCGGCTTTATTTCAGAGGAATCTCCGATTGACGCCGCGGGAGTTTTCTGCTCCTGGATGGCAAGAGCGAATCCGGAACGCCCCGTGAAAGAGCCGAGGTATCCGTTCATCCGCGCCAATCCTCCCGCCGAATAGTCGAAGGTCCCGTCGTCGTTCACCCCGACGGTCTCTCCGGCCAGAGATACCGGCCCTCCCGTAATATTATCCATGCTCATGACCGGGGTGGGATTCTCAAAGGGGACGAGCAGATTGCCGAGATAGTCCGGTTCCCAGGTCCAGACGGTCGAGGAGGTTACGTCGGTGATCCGGCCTTCGCTGTCCGTGATATAGTCCGTGACGGTATTTTTGATGATCATCGCGCGGTCCCCGCCGAGAGGGATATCCACATAACTCAGCGCGGAAGCGGCTTCTCCGTACATCGGGTGTCCGTCCATGTTGCCGCCCCGGATATACCGATAGGACAACTCTTCTTCGGTCAGCTCCGCGATCTGCGCCGGATCCGTGATCGTACTGGTAAACGCCGGGATCACCTGCGCGGCATCGTCGGTCGATCCTCCCGCAGGGACCTGCAGGGAGCGCGGCCTGATGGTGAAATATGCCTTGAGGAAGTACTGGTTGACCTGTGTGATGTTTTTGTTCTCGTCGCGGATCACGGTCGGTCTGAACATGGCGTCGGTATATTCGCCGTCCATCGGACCGATCAGCTCGTCCGGCACTGTCGGTGTAAAAACGCCGTTTGAGAACGTACCGTCGATGACCCCGTCTCCGTTGCCGTCGTAATACAGTTCGACCTGTTTGAGCAGCACTTCCATCGGACTGACCGCATCCAGATAATCGGAGTCGTAGAACGTGAAGGTCAGATCGGTCAGGCTGAAGCATTCCTCCGTCAGCACGATCCGTTCGTCTCCCTTGTAGGCTTTCCCGTTGAGGAGGATCACATCCTCCGGATCCTGATGGAAATCGATCCACTGGAGGTTATCGATGCGGGCCGCGGTCCGGAAAACGCCGTCGGAACCGCTGACTGCCGAGAATTCATCGGGCTTCAGATCCTTTGATTTGGTCGCGGTATAATACAGATTGCCCGAGGACAGAGAAGGCGACGAGGAGTACCCGATCTCGGCCACATATCCGTCCCCGTATCGCAGCCCGCTCCAGGTTTCTTCGATCTTCGCCGGGTCGATCGCTTCCGGAATTTCCTCGCTCCGCGGAACGGAAGGGACGATATCGACCGTGACCGTCTGGGTACGCGTCAGGAACACGTTGATCTTCAGATTGTTGGAATCCAGAACCTTCTCGTACAGATGAAGGAGACCTTCTTCGTATCCTTCTCCTTCCCCGCAGAAATTCTGAACAAGAGCCATTGCGTTCGGTACCTCAGGCACCAGTTCCGCGTATGCGGTGTTCCCGCCGCTCTGGTTTGCCTGAAAATACACGACTGTCGTGTCTCCGGAAACATTCTCAACCTGTGCCGTCACATCGATGTGATCGATGACATAATTCTTACAGGATGACGGCAGCTTGATCTCGATGCGCGATCCGGCATACAGGTACCCGTCCTTATCGACGCCGCCCTTTCCGGGCACGATCGAGAGCGTGGGCGTGATCGCCTGATACAGCTTCTGATCCTTCACGGGAGTCCAGCCGTTGCCCGCCGCCTCGTCCGCGTCGTTGGCTGTATACAGCACATATCGGATCCCGTCTTTCAGGCTGCCGAAAGCGCGCCGCTGTGCTCCGAAGTAAATGAGGTCGAGGGTTTCCGGAGTGGTCTTCCCGGTTCCGGAGCCGCTGTCCCCCCATGTGTCTCTGATGGCAAAATCGAGATCCAGCGTAAGATCGTCGGTCAGGCCGAGCGTGATCGCGTCATAATCGTCAACATACGGCACGTCGTTCAGAAGGTCGTTGCCGTAGATCGACGCAGAGGTTTCCTTGCTGTCGGCGATGTCCGTATACCAGTAGTAGATACGTCCCTTCTGATCGTAAAAGATCGTGGAAAAGGATTTATTCTCATTACCGACCGTCAGTTTCGGGCGGAGCCACTGGCTGCCCTTGGTCCCGATCTCCTCGAGATAGGAGGCAAAGATATACTTCGAGAAATTGTAGCCGCCGCCCGGAATCGTGAGAGACGCCGTACCGTTCGCGTCAGCCGTCACCTGAACATAATTCTTGGGCATATGACCGTCAAGCGGCGAGGTCTGCGTCACGTTCCGGACGGTAATGGCATCTGACGGGGAAACAGTAAACAAATCGGCATAGTCCGCGGCGCTTGAACTGTCCAGCGTACTGTCCTTCCCCGCGAAGAACTCCCAGTCGTGCCAGTAGTTGGACGCCGCATAATCGGAGATCCCTTCCCGGGAGAACTTGTAGCCGGACGATATGACGGAAGACTTGAGCATCGGCGCCGCCGACCGGAGCAAAGGCGTTCCGGCGCTGGCTGCGGGCAGGTCGGCGGTCAGAGTTTCCGTTTCCGCGCCTCCCTGGCTCAGGTACTCTCCCTCCGTTACCGTCCCATCCGGAATCAGAGCCTGATCCGCGACCGTAACGCGGTCGGCGGCGTTTTCACCGCTGAAATCGGCAAGAACCGTCGCCAGATTCAGGCCGGATTTCACGATTTCCTCGGATCCCGTCCCGCTCTGCGCGTTCTCCGGCACCGCTGCGGAATTGCCCGTGATCTCGACCTGCACGGTCGCGCGGTATGGATCGATCTCACAGAGCCCGTCCGAACCGCCGCCCAGAACGCCGGTCAGTTCCACGGTGAAATATTTCTCCTCCGCGTCCTGTGTCGTAATGAATTCGATGGGGATCCGGATCTCGTCGATGCTGCCCGCGAGGCCGACCGTTCCCTCGACAGGCGCGTAATCCACGCCCGCAAGAGCGGTCCCGTCGACCGTCCGGTAGTTCACCGTAACGCTGTAGCTCTTGCCGCCTTCGCGCGCGACCGTAACGGACGTCTGTCCGTTTTGACGGTCCGCAACAACTTCCGATTCCGCAAAACCGACCGTGGACGGTTCCGGATCGTCGTTGTCCGAGATCATCAGCGTCAGCGTGTTGCACGTATCGGAGATATCGCCGCCCTCGCACCCGGTAATGGTAAAGAGACCGAGCTCGGGCAGTTCCGGAGTATCATCGTCGAGCGCGGACACCCGGATCGTTTTTACCGTCTCGCCCTCCGCAAAGGTCAGCAGGAATTCATACGCGTCGAATTCCTCCTCAAATTCGAGGACGGTAAAGGAGCCCTCCCCGCTGTCTGCTTCGGCGAGATCCTGTAATGTATCATAGGACGCCCCTTCCGGGGAATCAAGAGGCTCATAACGCTCCCCGAAAAGAGATTCCGCGCAGTAAAGCTGTCCGTCCAGACTGTATACGCAGCGGAAATCGAGGGCGTTCCAGGTGTCGTTTTCAAAATCCCATATTTCTCCCCAGGTTACAAGGAGCGTGGGATCCGCGCCTCCGACGATGTCCTGCCAGTCTCCTCCTCCGACGCGCGCCTGCCAGGTATAGGCATCGGCATGAGGATCCCCGGCGAGGAACAGAGAGAGTTCGTCGTCTTCCGTCAGGGTTTCGGCGTTCAGCCCTTCCGCGTCGAAGGTTACGGCCGCATCTTCGGCAGGAAGCATGCGGCGCACGCTTTCCGGAAGCCCGACAGGCTGGAAGGCGGCTGCCGCCGTCGGCGCTTCGTATTCGATGAGCAGGTCATTCTTGCCGGAAGCCGCATAATCGTAAATCGTTTCGACCCCGTCCGGATCCATCGTGACGGCAGGAGAATACTGAATCTTTGCCGTAACCCGCCCGACGGTTCCGCCGAGACGATACACCGGGATGAGGACAGTTTGAGGAATTTCCTCGCCGTCAGCCGTCAGCGCGCCCGGTTCGGCAACGTCTGCCTGATATGTTCCAAACGCAAACGTGCCGTAAGGATAGACCTCGTTCCAGTCTTCTTCGATCTCCACATCACCGTTCGGCGTATGGATGACGGCGGGAAGAGAACCGATTTCTTCCTCCGCCTCATTCTCCTGCCAGTCGCCGGCCCAGACAGGCAGTTCTGTCGCGGAAAGTGTCATCAAGGCGCTCAGAAGAGCTGCCAGAACCCTTGTTGTGCTGTGATGCTTACTCATGACGATAACTCCTTGTCGGTTGGAAAAATCTCCACTATTCCATTATATCACAAGGCAATTCCGTGAAGTGAAAACCTTACAGAATTGTAAGGAGCAAAAAAGAAAGCCTCCCTTGCTTTCGGGAAGCTTTCTTTCTATTGCGCCTCATTCTGTTTCGACAGGCAGCGCCATCCAGACGGTGATGCCGCGCTCAGGGTTCCGTTCGATCCAGATGCGTCCGCTGTGTCGATCCATGATTTCGCGGCACAGCGCAAGACCGAGTCCGTGTCCGTTGTCCTTTGTGAAACCGCGTTCAAAGGCCCGGCTCATCGTTTCCTCATCCATGCCGTCCCCGTCGTCGCATACCCGAAGAAGCACTTCGCTCTCTCCCCTCTCGGCGGCCAGCAGGATCCTGCCGTTCTGCGTATGGCGGCTCGCGTTCAGGATCAGGTTATACAGAACCTGAAGCATACTGTCCCGCATACAGGAAACCGTCAGTTCCGGAGGACAGTCGATCACGATCCGGTTTGATCGTTTCTCGCAGATCGGCTGACAGAACGCTTTCGCATCCTCGAAAAGGAGCCTGACGGCTGCGATCCTTCTCTCCGATGCGCTTACCGCTGTCCGCGCCCCATCTTCCGATTGCTCCACGATCCGGCCGAGGCGGAGCGCTTCCTGTTGGATGACTTGCAGGCTGCGGATCATTTCATCATTTCCGCGCTCGGTTTCCCGAAGCTGCGAAGCGGAAAGCTCCGCATATCCGGCTATGACCGTCAGCGGTGTGCGCATTTCGTGATTCATGATCGCCATGAAGTTTTCCTGAAGCTCCTGGTTCTGTTCCATGGTCTCGTTCATCTTCAGAAGCTCTTCTTCATGCTTCTGGGACATGGAAAAGGCGTCCTGCACGTCGCGGAATTCAACGGCAAAACCAATCGACAATATGAGCTCAAACAGGATCGTGCCGAGGGAAACGGTGTTGAGATGGAAAGGACCGATGTTCAGAGACGCGCCCGCCGCACCCAGAATCACGGTTCCGAACGCGATCAGGGCAAAACGCTGGTATCCTTTCAGTTTTTTCCAGCGCAGGAGATTCCGCACAAGCTCGAAGATAAGCCAAAGAGCATAGCAGCCCGCAAAAACAAAGACCGCGGTCCTGCTGTACCGTGTGTATATCCGAACAGGAAGTATGATGTTATAGAGCAATGCCGCGGCAAAGGCGACAGTCCATAGAACCGTCACAATACGGTTCCTCTTTCTGGGAAAACAGGCGCGGCACAGAAGGAACAGACTCAGGCCGATCAGCACGACCGCGCTGGATTCAAGTCTGTGCCCGAGATACCAGTTCAGCTTCGGAAAAACGAGCATCACGAGCTTCGGATCGCTGAACGAATCGTTCAGCACGAGGGATAACGCGCTCATGGACAGCCAGAGGAATGCCCGTCTTCCCGGAAGACCGGCGTACATACCGAGATTCAGTACCCCGATCGTAAGAAGGATGACCAGCCGCACGGTGACTCTGAAATACTCATTCTGTACCTGCCGGGTGATGAGATCCTGCGGACCCAGATAGAGTTGGAATGCGTTCCATTTGGCATGGTCAAAGCTGCACCGCTGCGTCACGATTTCCGTCCGGTCCCCGGCAGTGAAATAAACCGTCACGCTGCCGGTATGCGGGACAAATCCCTCCGGCGTCGGACTGACCTCGCCGAGGGAGACCAGAAGCTTGCCGTCCACCCACATTTTCGCGGCATAAGTAAATTGCTCGCAATGAATGCCGTATACTTCGCCGGGAGTCAGTTCCAGCTCCAGGACGTTCGTTCTCACGCGCGTGAAATCAAAGGAATGATATTTGTAATCCCAGCCGACGTGACCCGACGCCCGTTCTTCCTCCGTCAGATGATGCAGCTCATCCGGCGTGTACAGTACATTGTCGTAGGTCGTAAATTCGAGTTCGGAAATGAGCGTCCCATGATCCGTCTCCAGCTGACGCGACAGGAAGACCAGTACCGCGAAGACGATCAGGACGAAGAGGAAGATTCTCCAGTTTTTTCTCACAAACTGCCTCCGATCGTCACGAGTTCGTAGCCTTCCTGGCTGGAGTCAATGTAAAACAAACTCTCGTATGGCGCAATCTTCTTTTTCAGCCGGGAAACCGTTGTCCACAGAATCGAAGACGCATCTGCCTGCGCAAATCCCCAGACGGAACGAAACAGTTCTTCCCGCGGGACGGGTTTGTTCCGGCAGCGCGCGAGGACCAGAAGCAGACCGAACTCTTTTCCCGAAAGAAGAAGATCCACTCCGTTGACGGTAACCTGTGAGCGGACAACATCGAAACAAAGCGGACCGATCGTCAGGTTCTGTCCGTCGGCGAAGGTGTTGTGCGAACGCCGCAGAAGCGCTTCGATCCGCGCGGCGAGCTCGTTCAGCTCATACGGCTTGGTCAGGTAATCATCCCCGCCGCGGCGGAGTCCGGCAACGATATCCGACCCGGAAGTCTTGGCTGTCAGAAATAAGATCGGCGTACCTGTCCTCGCACGGATCGCTTCGCAGAATTCCACTCCGTCCCCGTCCGGAAGCATGACATCCAGAACGATCAGATCAATGGCGTATTGTTTCAGAATTTCCTCCGCCTTCTTCACCGTATATGCCTGCTCGATCCAGTAGCCGAGGCCCGACAGATACGTCGCGTTGATGCGCATGATGTGTTCATTATCCTCGACAAGCAGGATTCTTTCCATGTCCGGTCCTCCTTCCCACGGTTTGGCTGTATTATATCATAAAACCGGAATGAATGGAAGAAAACTTACAGATTTGTTAGTTCAACAGATGCTTCACGGATTATTCAAGAGGACTTTTGTTGTCAGAGTACATGTTCCGGGCGGTTTTATACGGGGATCTACAGCTGGAATCAGGTGATCTGCACCGAGCTCGGCCGGATCGAGGAGGGGACCAGGGTACCAAAAACCATGAGCCACAAAGAAAAACTGGGATAACAGGGGTTGAACCTGTGACAACGGAGTTCGTGAAACGAACTCGGGTCATAGGCTGTTGCGTTACCGTTACACCACATTCCATTATTCAAAAAAGGGCCGCTTTTCTTGCGACCCTTTACTCTGGTGTGACAACTCGACGCGCACCGCACGGATCAATTTCTTCCTCAAGAGGCTGGAATCCGCCGTCCACTTCCTTTGCGGACGAACTCGCCGCCCGTCACCCGCCTGCCGCCCGGTTCAGTCTTTCGCGTTTTTGTATATCTCGCAGGCGATGTCATTCATCGCTTCGTCGGCCGCTTCCGTGACGTTGTTGTACATCACGGCGACGCAGATATCTTTTTTGCGGGAGAAAACCCAGCTTGTCAGAAAGCCCCAGTTCTCCCCGCTGTGACCGGCGACGCTGTCCTTGCGCGCTTTCGACTCCCAGACGTCAAGGCAAAGGCCGTAATTGTCCATGACGGGCGTCATCATGCGCCGCGCGGTCTTCTTCTTGAGGAAGCCGCCCCTGCGGTAGCTCCTCGAGAGGGCGACGCCGATCTTGACG
>JAEEGL010444855.1_pt1 | contig 18076 bp, 14 predicted proteins | sample 9134231 | NCBI WGS metagenome assembly JAEEGL01 (sample SAMN16246548, study PRJNA631951) | gut metagenome | biome: gut microbiome; feature: rumen; material: fiber-attached | host: Bos | place: Iran: Karaj | collected 2018-10 | reverse complement strand
CCCCGGTTCTCCGAGGACACGCCGCGCGGGATCTTTTTCGCGGAGCACGATATCCTTTTCTGCGTGCCGTATCTCGATCCATGGAACTGGATGAATCCGTTCGCGGTCAGGGAAACGGACGCGATCTTAGGTGCGATCGAGGAAAAATTCGGGGTCACAGATCTTCCGTTCGTCTCGTCCGGCGGCAGCATGGGCGGGCTCTCCTGCCTTGTCTACGCGTGCCGCGCCAGGCGGAAGCCCGTCGCCGTCGTTGCCAACTGCCCCGTGTGTGATCTGCCCTATCACTACACGGAACGCCCCGATCTGCCCCGTACCCTTTGCGCGGCGTTCGAAACGACAGACGCGGAAGAGCTGTCAGCGCGCATGAAAAAAAGCTCTCCGCTCCATCTTGCCCTTTCGCGGGAGATCCCCCCGATCCCCTGTTCGATCTTCCACTGCACCGCCGACGAAGCGGTCGACAAGAAAAAGCACTCCGACCGTCTTGTCGATGCGCTCCGCCGCTATATGCCGGTCGACTATTACGCCGTTCCCGACCGCAGACACTGTGATCTCGGAGAGGAGATGCAGGCGAAATACGAGGCCTGTATCCTGAACGCATTTCCGGATCGGACGGCGTGATCGGGGCCGGTATTATTTTCGCTGGGGGGTTGACTTCTGTCCCGGTCTGCGGTATCCTGCTACCGGGATAGGGTTCTCCATTCCTGCCCTTTCGGGCGGTACCGTCGGCATGTAAAGTCCGCCGGGTGGAGGGCTCTGTTTTTTCCGCGCGGCAGCTGAAAAAGAAGTCCGCTGCGCGCGGGTCAGCTCGGACGCGCCGGAACCGGCTGTTCGGTCGGAGGAAAAAAGTTTTCTCTGGCCGAGGAAAACGTCAGCGACCTTAGTAGGAGGTACCGCAAATGAAAATCAGGGAATCTCGTTTTCTGGTGGAAATAAACGGACTTCTGATAGGGTTGAACGCGGAACAGCTGGAAGAATACATCGAATCTTTAGAGAACGAAAAGACTATCGAGCAGAAGACCGAGAAACCTATGCAAAATACGTCCGGAATTTCAGGACGATAGTTCGAATTATTTTGAACTTTTCCCCGTTTCGCTTTTTCAAAAAAAGCTCTTGACAAATCCCCCCGGCCGTATTATAATATCATTCGTGTTCCGCGTCGGCGGAACGCGCATCCCCATCTGCGGTCATGGCGGAACTGGTAGACGCGTACGTTTGAGGGGCGTATGGCAATGCCATCCGGGTTCAAGTCCCGGTGACCGCATAGCGCCGCGGGCGATTTCTCGCCCGCGGCGTTTTTGTGCTTTTTTCCGTCTGCCGCCCGCTCTCCGTTCCCGTCCGGGGACCGCGGTCCTATCTTTTCCCGGTCATGCTGATGACCGAATAGATCCCCATGGCCACGGCGACGACGAACCCGATCAGCGCCGCCAGCGGGATCCCGTAGGTCTTCGGCTGAAGGTCCGCCGAGCACAGCATGCAGCTGCCGATGAAGAGGACGCAGGCGAACACGGCGACGACCACGCTTCTGACCGTCGCCCCCAGCTTGGCCAGAAGGTCGTCGTATCCCGTCAGCTCGAAACCGATCTTCATGCGGCCCTTGGACAGGTTGCGCAGCACGCTGAACGCCAGCGACGGCAGCTTGACCGTCTTCAGACCCGTCACGGCCAGCGATTCCACCGCGCTGGTGAGCTGTTCCCTCCAATCGAGCTCTTCCCGCGCCCGCCGGAGCATCTTCTTCGTCAGAAAGTCGAAGAGGTTCAGCTCGGGGCAGAAGGTCTCCAGCACGCCCTCGATGGTCACCAGCGACCGGATGAGCATGGTGTACTCCCCCGGCACGGCGATCCTGTGGGCCGCCAGCAGCGCGGTCATGTCCGTTAGCAGCGCGCCGACGTCGATGTCTGTGAGCTTTTTGGCCGACATATACCGGTCGATCATGCCCTCCACGTCGTCCATCAGCCGCGCCTTGTTGATCTTTTCCCGCGGGCGTCCCAGCGTCAGGGCGGCGTTCGTGAGCTGCTCCACGTCTTTCTGCACCAGCGCGAAGACCACGTCCTGAAGCGTGGAGACGCTCTTGCCGCTGATGTGGCCGATCATGCCGAAGTCGATCCAATAGGGAACGCCGCCGCTGATCATGATGTTGCCCTGGTGCGGATCGCCGTGGAAAACGCCGACGTCCAGCACCTGGTGCAGATAGTTTTCAACGATGGCCTTGCCGATCTCGACCCGGTCGTAGCCGTCCGCCTCGACCCGCTCTTTCTTCGCGATGGAATAGCCGTCCACGAAGGTCATGGTCAGGATCCGCTCCGTGGTCAGCTCGTCGACGATGACCGGACAGCTGACCCTGGTCTCGTCCTCGATGCAGAGTTCCCGGAACCGGCGGGTGTTCTCGGCCTCGATGCGAAAGTCCAGCTCGTCCTCCGTGACCTTTTCCAGCTCTTCCACCACGGATTTCAGATCCACCGCGCCGCTGTCCTCCGACACGGCGACGTTCACGGCCCCCGCCAGCTTTTTCAGCAGCACGAAGTCCTTGCGCATCATGTCGGCGACCTGCGGCCGCTGGACCTTCGTCACGACTCTGGTCCCGTCCAGAAGCACCCCGTAGTGCGCCTGGGCGATCGAAGCGGACCCCAGCGGCTCGTCCCGGAACTCGGCGTAGATCTCTTCGATCTTTTTGCCGGTCTCCTGCTCGATCACCGCCCGCGCCACCGCGGCGTCCAGCGGCTGGACGTCGCTGCGCAGCTTTTCCAACTCCCGGCAATAGCTGTCCGGCAGCATGTCCGTGCGGCTGGACATGATCTGGCCGATCTTCACATAGGTCGGACCCAGGTCCTCCAGCGTCGTGCGGAGCTCTTCCGGCGTGAAGCCGTTGGTGTAAAAGTTGTGCTTGGCGAAGACCCCCACGATCTGCGCGGTGCGGGTCCTGCTCCGGATCCGCTTTCCGGTCGCCGCGCGGCCCTGCCGGTCGGAACGGTCCCGCTTCATCGGATCGCCTCCTCTCCGTCCGCCGTCCGGATCGGCCAGATCCAGATCAGGCGGACCGCGCTGACCCCGGCGGAGTAAAGCAGCGTCCCGCCGACGATCTTGACGAAGGCCTCGGTCGAGTCCGTCCAGGGATTCCAGAAGATAAAGCCGCCGAAGACCACCAGAAGGGCGGAAAGAACAATCAGGATCCACCAGGCCTTCCGGCCGGAGCGCCGGGCAAAGAGGATCGCGTGGCAGACGCCGTAGACGCCCAGCAGGATCGGCAGGACCCCGACCGCCCACGACAGCAGCGAGAGCAGCAGCCCTTCGAACAGGAAGAACGCCAGCGCCCACGCCCCCGCCAAAAGGCCCAGCGTCAGCTTGATATAGCTCATCAGCGTCTTGCGCTCGCCGATGAACGAGAAGACGGAAAGGGCCAGCACGATGGAAAGCGCGAACCCCGTGAGGAAGTTCAGAAAGGAAAAGTACCCCTCCGGAAGCATCAGCAGGACCGCGCCGATGAACATCAAAACCACCGTGCTCATCAAGACGCTCCGCTTGATCTTGTCAAGGCTCTGGAACAGCATGCGTATGTCTCCTTCTTTTCCGGCGCGGCGGCCGGCATTTCCGTCCTTTATTATAGCACGCCTCCGCCGCACCGCGCAAGCGCCGGATCCGCTTTTTCGCCGCGGCCGGCAGTCCAGCGCCGGCCGGAGACCGCCGGCCGCCGTTCCCGGTCGAAAAAGGGCCGCCATGCGGGCGCGGGTCCATTTTTTTCTTGATTTATCGGCGGAACTGTGTTATAATGTTCGGCGGATCGCGGCAGCCGGGCCGAAAGCGGGAGGTCTGCGGTCCCGAAAACGGCCGCCGGGCGCGTTTTTCCCTCTGCCGCCGTCTTCGCTTTGGTGCGTCCCTTTGTTCAAAGAGCACGCCGCCGGCGTGCTCTTTTCATGGCGCGGCCCCGCCGCCGCGCCGCTTTTCACTCTCCGATCGGAAAGGATCTGTTGCCCCTTGATCAGAAACGACCTTCGAAACATCGCCATCATCGCCCACGTGGACCACGGCAAGACCACGCTGGTGGACGAGATGCTCAAACAGTGCGGCGTGTTCCGCGACAATCAGGCCGTCGCCGACCGCGTCATGGACTCCGGCGATCTGGAGCGCGAGCGCGGCATCACCATCCTGGCCAAAAACACCGCCGTCACCTACAACGGCGTCAAGCTGAACATCGTCGACACGCCGGGACACGCCGACTTCGGCGGCGAGGTGGAGCGGATCCTCAAGATGGTCAACGGCGTTCTGCTGCTGGTGGACGCCTACGAGGGCCCCATGCCCCAGACCCGCTTCGTGCTCCAGCGCGCGCTGGAGCTGAAGCTCAAGGTCGTCATCGTGGTCAACAAGGTGGACCGGCCCGACGCCCGCCCCGAAGAGGTGGTGGACGAGATCCTCGAGCTGCTGTTCGATCTGGACGCCACGGACGAACAACTGGATTCGCCTGTCATCTTCGCCTCGGCCCGGGCCGGCACGGCGTCCCTCTCCTGCTATGAGCCGGGCACCGACCTGCGCCCGCTGCTGGACACCATCCTGTCCCACATCCCCGCCCCCGAGGGCGACGAGACCGCTCCGCTGCAGATGCTGGTCTCCTCCATCGACTACAACGACTATGTGGGCCGCATCGCCATCGGCCGCGTGGAGAGCGGCGTCCTGCGCCAGGGCGCGGACACGGTCCTGACCGACTGGCACCAGCTGCGCCCCGTCCGCCGGGCCCACGTCGCCAACCTTTACACCATCGAGGGCCTCAAGCGCGTTCCGGTCGCCGAGGCGTTCCCCGGCGACATCGTCGCCCTGTCCGGCGTCGAGGACGTGAACATCGGAGACACCATCTGCGCCCCCGAACGCCCCGAGCCCCTGCCCTTCGTCAAGATCTCCGAGCCCACCGTGGAAATGACTTTCCAGGTCAACAACTCCCCCTTCGCGGGCCGCGAGGGGAAATACGTCACCTCCCGCAACCTGCGGGACCGCCTCATGCGCGAGCTTTTGAAGGACGTTTCGCTGCGCGTGGAAGAGACGGACTCCACCGACGCGTTCCGCGTGCTGGGCCGCGGCGAGATGCACCTGTCCATCCTCATCGAGACCATGCGCCGCGAAGGGTATGAGTTCGCCGTCGGCGCGCCGCACGTCCTGCTTCAGAAAAACGAGGCCGGCGAGATCTGCGAGCCCTTTGAGCACGTCGTGGCCGACGTGCCCGAGGCCTCGGTGGGCAACGTCATGGAAAAGCTGGGCGCCCGCAAGGGCGAGCTGATCAAGATGACGCCGGTGGGCTCCCGGATGCGGCTGGAATTCATTGTCCCCTCCCGGGGGCTGTTCGGCTATCGCAGCGAGTTCCTGACCGACACCCGCGGCGAGGGCATCCTGAACACCGTCTTCCACGGCTACGCCCCCTATAAGGGCGAGCTGGCCTCCCGCTCGGTGGGCTCTCTGGTGGCCTTCGAAGCGGGCGAATCCATCACCTACGGCCTGTTCAACGCCCAGGAGCGCGGCCAGCTCTTCATCGGCCCCGGCGTTCCCGTCTACGGCGGCATGGTGGTTGGCTCGTCCCCCAAGGGCGAGGACATCGTCGTCAACGTCTGCAAGCGCAAGCACGCCACCAACATGCGCGCCAGCGGCAGCGACGAGGCCCTTCGGCTGGTCCCGCCCCGGATCCTGAGCCTGGAGCAGTGCCTGGAATTCCTGGCCGAGGACGAGCTTCTCGAGGTGACGCCCCAGAGCCTTCGCATTCGCAAGACCGAGCTGGACCACGGCGTCCGCGCCGCGGCGCTGTCCAAAAAGCGGGCCGCCGCCAGACAGGAGTGACCGATATGCCGTTCTACACCTTCGTCTGCAATTCCTGCGGCAAGCAGTTCGAGGTCCGCTGTTCCGTGGCCGAAAAGGACAGCGGCAGCGTCGTCTGCCCCGGCTGCGGCGCCAACGAGCTGGACCGTGTGTTCCAGGGGTTCTCCGTTGCGGTGAAGTCCCCGTCGCCCTCCTGCGGACAGGAAAGCGCCTGCCCCCGCGCCGCCGCCTGCGGCGGCTGCTGCGGCAGACAGGCGTGAAGCGGGCCTCTCTCTCCTCTTGCTTTAAAACGAGCCCCGCGCCGGGACCGGCGCGGGGCTCTTCTTTTTTCCTGGCGTCACAGGGCCTTTTCCAGCGTCCAGGGCACGCCCGGCGCCGGGCGGATCCGGCTCTCGTCCACCAGCGAGAACGAGTCCCGGTCCACATACAGGGCAAAGCTCTCGTGGCCCTTCATCACCGTGGCGGGCACCAGAGCGTTCGCATCCTGCTCCAGCGTCTTGCGGACGGCCTCGGCCTTGACGGGGAAAGGCACCGCCGAAAGGATGTGGCGGCACTGGAGGATCTGCCAGACCGTCATGGAGATGGCCTGCCGCGGCACGCTGTCCGGATCGGGGAACCACCCCTCGCCCACCTGCTGGCGCTTGCAGGTGTCGTTCAGGTCGACGACGATGTACGCCTCGCGCGTGTCAAGGTCGGCCGGCGGGTCGTTGAAGGCGATGTGGCCGTTCTCGCCGATGCCGATCAGGCCCAGATCGATGGGCGCCTCCCGCAGAGCCGCGGTCAGCGCGGGGATCCCCTCCGGCGTACCGTCCACGAGATACGCCTTTCCGGGGTGCACGACGTTGATGAACCGTTCGCGCAGGTATTTGCGGAAGCTGGCCGGGTGGGTGTCCGGAAGGGCCACATACTCGTCCAGATGGAACATGGTGACGCGCGCCCAGTCGACGTCCTTTTTGACCAGCGCGGCCAGCGTCGTGAACTGCGACGCGCCGGTGGACAGGACGATCCGGGCTTCGCCCTTGGCGTCGATGGCCTCGCAGATGCGCCGGGCCGCGTATTCCGCCGCGGCCGCGCCGAGGCTCTCCGGATCTCTGCTGACGACGATCTTCATACCGACTCTCTCCAATCTCTTTCCAAAAAGCTCCGGTCCGGCCCGCGGCCGTCCGGTCTGTCTCCATCTTATCACACCGGCACGCTCTTTGTCAACCGGAATCTCGCCGCCGGTCTTGACTTTCTTCCGGCCTTGTGGTATCGTAGACCTCAGAAACGCGCCGCCGTGCGGCGCGCCGGGAGGAACGGGACCATGACCATCAAGATCGTCAACGGACGCGTCGTCCGCGACAGACTCTGCGCCGGACAGAGCGTCTATCTGAAGAACGGAAAGATCCTCGCCGTGACCGGGGAAGAGCTCCCCTTCGACCGCGTCGTCGACGCGGAGGGCTGCTTCGTCGCCCCCGGCTTCATCGACCTGCACGTCCACGGCGGCGGCGGGGCCGACTTCATGGACGGCGGCGTCGAGCCGGTGGTCACGGCCGCCGCCGCCCATCTGGCCCACGGCACCACGACGCTGTTCCCCACCACGCTGGCCTCCAGCTTTTCCGTCCTGCGCGAGTCCCTGCTGGACGTCCGCATGGCGGCCGCCCTTTCGGCGGACCCCTCGGGGCCGCGCCTGCCCCACATCCCGGGCGCCCATCTGGAGGGGCCCTATTTCTCCCCCGCCCAGGCCGGGGCGCAGAACCCCGCCTATATCACGCCGCCGGTCCCGGCAGACTACGGCGCGATTCTGGAAGAGTTCGGCCCCTTCATCCGCCGCTGGAGCTACGCGCCCGAGCTGCCCGGCGCCGACGAGTTCCTCGACGCGCTGAACGCCAACGGCACCGTTCCCGCCGTGGGCCACAGCGACGCGGCCTATCCCGACGTCAAGCGCGCCTGCGACCGCGGCTGCCGGCTGGCCACGCACCTCTATTCCGGCATGTCCACCATCACCCGCCGGGGCGGGTATCGCATCCCCGGCGTTCTGGAATCCGCCTATCTGCTAGACGAGATGGACGTCGAGCTCATCGCAGACGGCTGTCACCTGCCCGCCGAGCTGCTGCGGCTGGCCGTCAAGGTCAAGGGGCCGCACCGGGTCTGTCTCATCACCGACGCCATGCGCGGCGCGGGCATGCCGGAGGGACCCTCCATGCTGGGCCGCAAGAGCGAATGCACCCCCTGCGTCATCGAGGACGGCGTCGCCAAAATGACCGACCGCTCCGGCTTCGCCGGCAGCGTCGCCACCGCAGACCGGCTGGTGCGGACCATGGTGAACGCCGGCGTCTCGCTGACCGACGCGGTGACCATGATGACCGCCACCCCCGCCCGGGTCATGGGCCTGTCCCGCAAGGGCCGGCTGGAGCCCGGCTTCGACGCGGACGTCGTCCTGTTCGACGAAGACGTCCGGATCCGTCAGGTCCTCCTGTCCGGCGACAGCGAAGGCTGACCCCCCGCCCCTTTCCCCGCAAAACACGTTCCCGCGCGGCCCCGGAGCTCTCCGGGGCCGCTTTTTTCCGCGCCGGAGCGCCCGCGGCCCGCGCGCAAAAAAGCTCCGGGGATCCCGAATGGGGATCCCCGGAGCGGGAACGCTTTTCACAGAGCGTCCGGCTTACTTTTTGAACAGCCCGTAGCCGCTGTTCTCCGGATACATCTGAACGTGCTGGTAGTTGGAGCCGCCGTACGGACCGGAGGCGTTGTTCTGGAGGTAGACGTACATCTCCTTCATGGTCACAATGCCGTTCCCGTTGGAGTCCGCATTGCCGCGGGCCCCCTCGGCGAACCAATAGGGGAAGTAGTTGTAGCTGGTGGTGTCGTCGCCGGTCTCACGGCCCCAGCTGCTCTCCATGTGGGCCGCCGCCGTGAGCACGTAGAACTTGGAATTGCGGAACTCGCCCGTGTTCGCGACCGGCTCGCCGTCGTCCGGAACATACTCGTCCGCCGCCGCGAAGGCCTCGACGGCCGAGGCGCCGAACAGGTCGGCCGCTTCTTCTTCGCTGAGGCTGCCGACGACCTCGCCGTTGGACACGACGGCCGCGCCCGAGCCGCAGGAGCCCAGCAGGACGATGACCTTGCCCGGCACTTCCTTCAGCCAGCCGGCCAGCGCGCCCATGGTCAGATGCTCGTCATAGCCATTTCCGGTGTCGATGGTCAGCATGGCGCCGGCATAGCTGCCGCTTTCGATGCTGACGACGCCGTGGGTGGCCAGGAAGAACAGCGAGACGTCGTTGCTGTCCGCGTCCGCAAAGGTGCTGGCGATGGCGCTTCGGATCCCGGCGTTGGACAGGTCGTACTTGCCGGTGATGGAATAGGGGTTGCCCTTGGCGCCCTTCACGCTCTTCAGCGCGGCCGTCATGAGCTTCACGTCGCCCCGGTTGCGGACGGCCGTGTCCGTACTGTAATAATTGACCTCGCCCACCAGCAGCGCGCGGTACTTCACCAGGTTCACCTTCAGCGTGATGACCTTGGAATAGACCGTCCCGCCGGCGTTGGTCACCTTGCAGCGGAACTGATACCCGTTCCGGTTCCCGAGGGCCTTCAGGGTGATCAGGTTCGTCGTGGCGTCGGCCGGGGTCCAGCTCTTCCACGAGTCGCTGCTGGACTTGCGGTACTGCCACTGATACTTCAGCTTGCTGCCGGTGGCGTTGACCTTGAACTTCACGGTCTCGTCCTGCTTGACCGTCTTGGTCGCGGACTGGGACGTGATGACCGGCTTGGCCAGCACGGTCAGCGTGATGACCTTGGAACAGACCGTGCCGCCGGCGTTGGTCACCTTGCAGCGGAACTGATACCCGTTCCGGGCCACGGTGGCCTTGAGCTTGATCAGCTCGGTGGTCGCGTCGGCCGGAGTCCAGCTCTTCCAGGAATCAGTGGCGGACTTGCGGTACTGCCACTGATACTTCAGCTTTTCGCCCTCGGCGTTGACCTTGAACTTGACGATCTCGTCCTGCTTGACGGACTTGGACGCGGATTGGGACGTGATGACCGGCTTTTTCAGAACGGTCAGCGTCATGACCTTGGAATAGACCGTGCCGCCGGCGTTGGTCACCTTGCAGCGGAACTGATAGCCGTTCCGGCCCGCCAGCGCCTTGAAGGTGATCATCTCTGTGGTGGCGTCGGCCGGAGTCCAGCTCTTCCACGAGTCGGAGGCGGACTTGCGGTACTGCCACTGATACTTCAGCTTTTCGCCCTCGGCGTTGACCTTGAGCTTGACGATGGTGTCCTGCTTGGCCGTCTTGGACGCGGACTGGGACGTGATCGTCGGCTTGACCTGCACAGTCAGCGTGATGACCTTGGAATAGACCGTCCCGCCGGAGCTGGTCACCTTGCAGCGGTACTGGCAGCCGTCGCGGCCCGCCGTGGCCGTGACGGTGATGGTGCTGGTCCTCGCGCCGGAGGCCGTGCTGTCGGTCCATGCGGTCGCGCCGGCCTTGCGGTACTGCCACTGGTATTTCAGGCTGTCGCCCGTGGCGTTGACCTTGAACTTCACCGTGGCGTCCTGCGCCGCGGTCTTGGAGGCGGACTGAGACGTGATGACCGGCTTGGTCAGCACGTTCAGCGTCATGACCTTGGAATAGATGGTCCCGCCGCTGTTGGTCACCTTGCAGCGATACTGGCAGCCGTTGCGGCCCGCCGTAGCCTTGACCGAGATGGTGTTGGTCGTCGCGCCGGAGGCCGTGCTGTCGGACCACGCGGAGGCGCCGGCCTTGCGGTACTGCCACTGATACTTCAGACCGCTGCCGGAGACGTTGACCTTGAAGCTGACCGTCGTGTCTTCCTTGACGGTCTTGGACTCAGACTGCGAGGTGACGACCGGCTTTTTCAGCACGGTAAGCGTCATGGCCTTGGAATAGACCGTCCCGCCGCCGTTGGTCACTTTGCAGCGGAACTGATAGCCGCTGCGGGCCGCGATCGCCTTGACCGAGATCAGCTCCGTCTTGGCGTCGTCGGGCCACCAGCTCGCCCACGAGCCGCTGGAGGACGTGCGGTACTGCCACTGATACTTCAGGCTGGAGCCGGTGGCGTTGACCTTGAACTTCGCCGTCTCGTCCTCCTTGACCGATTTTGACTCGGACTGAGACGTGATGGCCGGCTTGGCCGCATTGGCGGCCGCTTCGGCCGATTCCTCCTCTTCCCCGTTCCCGACGGTCCACGCCAGCTCGTCGAGCTCAGGAGCCGCGGCGGCCTCTTCGGCCGCAGGCGCCTGCGCGAGCGTTCCCGGAACCAGCGAGAAGCAGAGGCAGAGGCACAAGAGAGCAGATAAGACACGCTTCATTTTCCTTTTCCTCTTCCCTGTCACACCATGATCCTTCGCCGTATACACGGCTTTCCATACTATGTATATGATACACTTTTCGGGTCCGAAGGTCAAGGGGGATTTGGCCGGCCGCGGCGTTTTTTTCTAAATTTTTCCGCCTGCTCCCCGGCCCGGACGCGCAAAGCGGCGGGCCCGGAGAAGGCCCGGGCCCGCCGCGGATCGGAGGAAAAGTCGGCTCTCTATTTTTCGGTCAGGCCGGCCTTGTCGCAGAGCGCCAGAACGTCCTGTCCCGGCTTTTTGTCCGCCAGCGAGACGATCACCGCCGCCAGCAGACCGACCGCAAAGCCCGGGATGATCTCGTAGAGCTGGGTGGGCCCCTTGAGGAAGATCATCCAGAGCAGGTCCGCCGCAAAGCCGCCCACGATGCCGGCCACGGCACCCTTGTACGTGAACCGCCGCCAGAACAGCGACAGCAGGATGACCGGGCCGAAGGCCGCGCCGAAGAAGCCCCAGGCGTTCTCCACCAGACTCATGATGGTGCCGGAATTCGGGTCGGCCGCGATGATCACGGCGGCGGCGGTGATGAGCAGCACCACGCCGCGGCTGACCCAGCTCATCTCCTTGTCCCCCGCCTTTTTGCGGATCAGGGGGCGATAGACGTCGCTGGCGAAGGCCGAGGCCGCCGTCAGCAGCTGCGAGTCCGCCGTGCTCATGGCGGCGGCCAGGATGGCCGACAGCAGGATGCCCGCCAAAAAGCCCGGGAAGATGCGGCGGACCATCTCGATGAACACGAGGCTGGTGTCCTCGACGCCGGTCAAGAACACCTTGCCGATAAGGCCCACGGCCACCGCCGCGCCGAGGATCAGCACCGTCCACGAGACGCCGATGACCCGCGAGCGCTTGACGTCCGCGTCGGACTTGACGGCCATATACCGGATGATGATGTGGGGCATCCCGAAATAGCCCAGCCCCCAGCCCAGGCCGGACAGGATGGTGGCCGCGCTGGTCCAGTCGAGCTTGCCCGTGACCAGCAGGCTCCAGTACCCCTGGGTCACCTCGGGCTCGGCCGCCGTCCAGCTCGGGGCGTTGATTATGAACAGCGCCGCGATGGGAGTGATCAGCAGGGCCGCCAGCATCAGCATCCCCTGCACGAAGTCGGTCCAGCAGACGGCGCTGAAGCCGCCGAGGAAGGTGTAGACGAAGATGATCCCCGCCGCGCCGAACATGGCGATCTTCGGGTCGAGGCCCAGCACCTGGTTGAACAGGGTGCCGCAGGCCTTGATGCTGGACGCCGCATAGATGGAATAGACCACCAGGAACACCGCGGCCGAGACCACCTGGAGCATCTTGGAGGAGCTCAGGAACCGGTTGGTCAGGAACTGGGGCACGGTGATGGAATCCCGCGCCGCCACCGAGAACCGCCGAAGCCGTCCGGCCACCAGGATCCAGCTCAGCGCCGTGCCCACGGCGAGGCCGACGGCGATCCACGCCTGTCCCAGCCCGCTGGCCAGGATCGAGGCCGGAAGCCCCATCAGCACCCACGAGCTCATGTCCGAGGCCCCGGCGCTCAGCGCCGAGACCCACGGTCCCAGCTGGCGGTTGCCGAGGAAATACGCCTTTTCTCCGCCGGAGCGCGTCCGGAAAAAGAAAAACACGCCGATGGCCAGCACCAGCACGAAGTACAGGATAAACGCCAAAAGTTCGGGAATGTTCATTCGAGATCGCCGCCTGTCTGCAATTTAGATCGAATGACAGGATTATAGCGCGTTTTTTTCTCGGGCGCAAGGCCGACGGCCGATTTTTTCCTTGCTTTTTGCCCGGTTTGGCGGTATAATATGCTTGTTTCGTATTTCTGCATCTTATCCATGTTGAATAATCATGTATCAAAGGGAGGCGGTCCTCTGTGGACACCAGGAAATGCCGGCTTCTGGTCCGGGCCGTAGAACTGAACAGTCTGACGCTGGCGGGAAAGGAGCTTTCGCTGACCCAGTCCGGCGCCAGCCGCGCTCTGGCCGAGCTGGAGCGGGAGCTGGGATTCGTTCTGCTGACGCGAAGCCGCGCCGGTGTGCGTCTCACCGCCAACGGCGTGCTGGTTCTGCCGGCCCTTCGGGCCATTCTGGTCGGCGAGGAACGGCTGGGCCAGATCTCGTCCGCCATCCTGGGGCTCGAGACCGGCGTCGTGCGCGTCGGCACCTTTTCCAGCGTGGCGGTCCACTGGCTGCCTGATCTGATCAAGGGCTTTCAGGAGCAGCACCCCGGCATCGAGTTCCGCCTGCTCTCCGGCGACTATCACGACGTGGCGGGCTGGCTGGCGGACGGCTCGGTGGACGTGGGCTTCGTGGCCGACGGCGCGCCGCCGCGGTGCGAGTACAGCCCCCTGCGGGACGACCGGCTCATGCTGATTCTGCCCAAGAACCACCCCTATGCCGACTATCGCCGCCTGTCGCTCCGGTACGTGGAAAACGAGGATTTCATCACCCTGCTCGAGACCTCGGACCAGGACACCCGCCGCGCGCTGGAGGCCGCCGGCATCCGGCCCCGGATCAAGTTCACCACCAAGGACGACTACGCCATCATCTCCATGGTGGAAAAGGGCCTCGGTGTCAGCGTCATGCCCGAGCTTCTGCTGCGCGGCCACACGGGCAAGGTGGCCGCCCTGCCCATCGACCCGCCCGTGAAACGCACCATCGGCATCGCCCTGACCGGCGACGGCCCGGCCGCCCGGCACTTTTTCGACTTCGTCAAGGCGTGGATCCGCCGTGTCCGCTGACTTGACAGGTTCGTTTTTTTCGTGTTATACTGGAATATCCCCACAAATTGAACGGAGGCGCTCTGCTATGACCAACGGACTCGGCACCGATCTCACTTCTCTCGCGTTCCTCTCCAACGCCAGGACCCGCTCGATCAGCCCGGAGAACTTCACCGGCGAAAAGGGCCGGGGCGGCATGGCCGACGAGGGCTGCGGCGCGGCCGCGGCCCGGGATCTTGGCCGCGGCTGGAAGGTCTCGCCCTGCGTCAGCATCCCGCCGCACACCGTGTTCACCATGGCGGACTTCCGCGGCCAGGGCGCGATCAAGCACGTCTGGCTGACGGATTCCTCCGAGCTGTCCCGCTCTCTGATCCTGCGCATCTACTGGGACGACAGCGAGACCCCCTCCGTCGAGGTCCCCGCCTGCGACTTCTTCTGCTGTCCCGACTTCAAGGACTATCGCCAGCTCTCGTCGCTGGCCGTCTGCGTCAACCCCGGCCGGGGCTTCAACTGCTACTGGACGATGCCCTTCCGCAAGGGCTTCCGCATGACCATGGAGAACCTCGCCGACCAGGCCGTCTCGCTCTTTTACCAGATCGACCTCGTCCTGACCGAGCTGCCGCCGGACACGGCTTATTTCCACGCCCAGTTCCGCCGCGTGAACCCCCTGCCCTACAAAGAGGTCTACACCATCCTGGACGGCGTCCGCGGCAAAGGCTCCTACGTCGGCACCTTCCTGTACTGGGGCGTGAACAACAGCGGCTGGTGGGGCGAGGGCGAGATCAAATTCTATCTCGACGGCGACGGCGAATTTCCCACCGTCTGCGGCACCGGCACCGAGGACTATTTCTGCGGCGCCTACAACTTCGACGCCCACGGCCGCTACAACGAGTTCTGCACGCCCTATTCCGGCCTGTCCAAAGTCAGCCGGCCCGACGGACTCTACGCCAGCCAGCAGCGCTTTTCCCTCTACCGCTGGCATGTGACCGATCCCATCTATTTCGACGCCGACCTGCGCGTCACCATCCAGGCCCTCGGCTGGCGCAGCGGCGGCCGCTATCTGCCGCTGCAGGACGACATCTCCTCCGTGGCCTTCTGGTATCAGGACGCGGTCTGCGGCGGGTTCCCGCCTCTGCCGGACCGGGACGGGCTGGAAATCGTCTGATCCGCCCCCGGCGGCGCGGAAAAGGCGGCCCCCGCCAAGGGGCCGCCCCGGAAGAAAGCCGCGCCTCAGGCGACGGCGTATCCGCCCTTTTCCAGCGCCAGCGCGGCGCGGTCGAAATCCTCGTCCCGGACCAGGATATAGTCCGTGTCGAAGGTGGAAACGACGAAGATCCCGATCCCGTTCTCCGCCAGGATCACGGAAAGCCGGGCCAGCACGCCGATCAGGGAAAAGTCCAGCGTGCCCCGGACGCGGAACGCCCGCCAGCCATCCTCCCGCGCGATCGCGCCCGGCGGCACCTCGCCGGCGGGACAGACCAGCGAGACCTCCCGGTCGGTCTTCCCGAGAAAGAAAAATCCCCCGCAGAGTCCGGCCTCCGCCGCGCTTTTCAGCTTGCACACGCTCAGCTCGAGCGTCAGTCTTTCCAGCTCCATCCCGTCCCTCCGCCGCCGCGCCCGTCCCCCGTTTTCGGGGGATCGGACGGTGATGCGGCCAGTATACCACACTTTCCCGCGCCGCGCAAGACCGGGCCGGAGGGGGCGGAGCGGACGGGCGCGGAAAAATTTTTTCTTGCCTGCAATAAAGCGCCCTTTGGCCGCGTTATTTCGTCAAACAGGTGGTGAAACAATGTCTGATCGCAGTGCAGCGGCCGTGCTGGACACGGCTGCCGACGCGCGCGCGCTGGACGGTCTGGTCGCGGAGATCGCCGCCGGCGACCGGGACGCGCTGGCCGCGCTGTACCGCGCGGCCGGTCCGGCGGTCTATGCGTCGGCGCTCTCTCTGTTAAAAAACCGCCAGGACGCGGAAGACGTCCTTCACGACTGCTTCCTGTCGGTCTGGCGCTCGGCGGCCTCTTACCGGCCCGAGGGCAAGGCCATGGCGTGGCTCACGACCATCGCCCGCAACCTCGCCCTGTCCCGTCTCCGCGAGCGCGGCCGGCGCGCGGACTATTCCGACGAGATCGCGCCGGAGGCACCTCCCGGGCTCGACCCGGAGGAAGGGATCCTGCTGGGCGCGTGTCTGAACGACCTGAGCGACGAAGAGCGGCAGATCGTCGTGCTGCACGCGGTCTCGGGCTATAAGCACCGGGAGATCGCCCGGGCGCTCTCCCTGCCCCTGTCCACGGTGCTGTCCAAGTACAGCCGGGCTTTGAAAAAGCTGAAAACCAGTCTTACGAAAGGAGAACGGATATGAAGAACCGCGAGATCGAAGCCAAGCTTTCCTCCGCCTTTGAAAAAGCGACGCCGGACGTTCTGGACCGGATCCTCGGCGATCTGGACGACCGTCCCTCCGCGGCGCCGGAGTCCGCTCCCCTTTCCGGCGAAGCGCCGGTCACGCCCATCCGCCCGGTCTCGTCCCTCGGCCCGCTGCGGCGGCACGTCCGCCTGATCGCGGGGCTCGCCGCGGCGCTGGTCCTCTCCGTCGCCGGGATCCTCGGCGGGATCGGCCTGTCCGGGCGATACGCCGTCTCCTCCACCGTCTCGCTGGACGTGAACCCCAGCATCGAGATCCGGCTCAACCGGAAAGAGCGGGTGCTGGCCGTCAACCCGCTCAACGAGGACGGGCGGACCGTCCTCGGCACCATGGACCTTCGCAACTGCGATCTGGAGCTGGCGGTGAACGCACTGATCGGCTCCATGCTGCGGAACGGCTTTCTGAACGACGACGCCAACACCGTGCTCATCAGCGTCCAGGCCCGAAACGAGGACCAGGCCGCCACGCTTCAGGAGAAGCTGACGGCGGACGTGGACGAGATGCTCGCCTCCGGCGGGTTCCGCGGCGCGGTGCTGAGCCAGACCGTCCGCGAGGACGCGTCCCTGCTCGACAGCGCCGCCGCCTACGACATCTCGACGGGCAAGGCCCAGCTGATCCGGCGGCTTCTGGACGCCAATAGCGAATATACCTTCCGCGATCTCGCCGCCCTTTCCATCAACGAGCTGAACCTTCTGGCCAACAACGAGCTGGACACCGTCACCTCGGTGGGCAAGGCCAGCGAACGGGCCTTTGTCGGCAGCGAGGCGGCCATCGACGCCGCTCTGGCGGACGCGGGCCTGACCCGCGACAAGGTCTCGGCGCTTGCGGCGGAGCACGATCTGGCCGGCGGCTCGCTGGCCTACCGCGTGACCTTCACCCGGTCCGGCGTCACCTATCTCTATCGGATCTTCGCCGTCGAGGGCACCGTCGCCTCGGTCTCCCGGACAGAGGCGGACCTCAGCGGCCCGGGCGGCAAGGGCGGCGACGGGACGCTGGACGACTTCCCGACTCCCGCCGAGACCACGGTCCGTCCCACCGGCACGGTGCGCACGTCCACGGAAACGTCGGCCTCGCCTTCGTCGGAAAGCAGCGACTCCCCGGAGACGCCGGACACCTCCGCTCCGCCCGAAAGCGGCGAGTCTTCCCCGGAGACGCCGGACACCTCCGCTCCGCCTGAGACCGACGAGTCCTCCGGCGGGACCCCGGACACCTCCGCCCCGCCCGAGACCGACGAGTCCTCCGGCGGGACCCCGGACACCTCCGCTCCGCCCGAGACCGACGAGTCCTCCGGCGGGTCCACGGACACCTCCGCTCCGCCTGAGACCGACGAGTCCTCCGGCGGGTCCTGGGACTCCTCCGCCCCGCCCGAGACCGACGAGTCCTCCGGCGGGTCCTCGGACACCTCCGCTCCGCCTGAGACCGGCGAGTCCTCGTCGGACGAAGGCGCCGCCTCGGACGAGCCGCCGGAAACGGAGCCCTCTTCCGACGCTTCCGGCGCCGGGAGCGATACCTCCGATCCGGATGCGACGGGCGAAACGCCCGCGGTCTGAGCCTCTTTTTTCCGTGAAACGCGCGCAGGCCCCGCTCCGCGCAGGGTCTGCCCGTTATCCCCTCACTTTGCCGCCGTCGGCCCCACCTGTCCGACGGCGGCGTTTTTTTGCCTTTTTCGCGAAAAAATCCTGTTCCCGCAGGCTTTTTTCGCGTGGAACGCGATAAAAGGACGCGCCGCCGCGTTAGTGTGTTGAAAGAACGAACAGGAGGAGATCTCCGGATAAAACACCTCAACCTGTCCGTCTGGATCGCCGCCGCTCTGGCCGCGGTGACCCTGGTCCTG
>JAEEGL016783268.1_pt1 | contig 18077 bp, 15 predicted proteins | sample 9134231 | NCBI WGS metagenome assembly JAEEGL01 (sample SAMN16246548, study PRJNA631951) | gut metagenome | biome: gut microbiome; feature: rumen; material: fiber-attached | host: Bos | place: Iran: Karaj | collected 2018-10 | reverse complement strand
GCGTAGTCCTCACCGGGCTGACCGGTTTCCTGGATGGTGGCCACACCGGGCATCTGGCCGGCCAGGACGTTTGTAACGTCGGCCACAGGTGCCTTGATGAGGGCTTTTGAGTCTATGGTGGTAAGGGCGCCCGTAACCGTTGCCTTGGTCTGGGTACCATACGCCACCACCACGGTGGCTTCAATGGACTGGGTGTCGTCCTGGAGCACCACCGTCAGTGTCCGCTGCTTGCCGATTTTCACCTCCTGGGTAGTGTACCCCAGGGCGGAAACCTCAATCACAGCAGTCTCTCCGGGGACCGTGATCACGAATGATCCGTCCACCCCGGCGGCAACACCGGTGGTTGTCCCCTTGAGGGTGACGCCGGCGCCGATGACAGGAAGCCCTTCACCGTCTATCACCGTACCCTTGACGGTGATGCCCTTCTGGGAGAACGCGGGAACGCTTCCCAGGACGGCCAGAAGACACGTGAGCGCAGCCAGTCGGAGAAATTGGACTACTCTAGTGTGTTTCATTGGTTAGTTTTTTATGGTTATGATTATTCTAATACTGTTTCCTTTCCGTAAAGTGCTCCCACCAGCGCCTTCAGAAGGGCGTGGTCTGAGGTGTCGCAGCGGTACTCCCAGAACATCGCTCCAAGCATTCCACCGGCTTTCACGTAAGCGCCCTTGGCCGCAACGGATTCAGGGTCGTCGTAAGAGAGGACGTTCTTCCCGGAATCATCGGCCAGGTAAGGCACCATAGAGGTGAACTCCCACATGCGGTGGACGTTCCTTGCAAGGGCCGCTCCCTTGTACTTCCCCTTCTCAAGGATGTCCGGGATTTCATAGTACCTTACTGTGTAGTCGAAGATCTTCTGGCCTGCGGCGGGAGATTTCTCCGCCTTGCCGTAGAAGGGGATGCCCATTACCATACGGTCACGGGACACGCCGCCTTTCTCGTGGGCGTCCACGCTCTCGTCCCAGCTGCGGTGGTTGAAGACGGCCGATTTGTGGAGCGGTGAATTGTGCCCGTTGGGGGCAGCGCCCATATCGTAGGTCATCACGTTCACATAATCAAGATACTTCATTGCATTGGGCCAGTCCACATACCTGGCGCTGGAAGAAGAGGCGAATGATATAATCTTGTCCGTACCAAGTGTTTCACGGAGTTCCTTCAGAACAAGGTTGAAGTTGCGGGTGTCGGAAGGATCGGCCCCGGTTTCGTTGTCGGCGCTCTGGGTGGGATACTCCCAGTCTATGTCCACTCCGTCAAGTTTGTGCTTGTCCAGGAGGGATTTAACGCTCTGGCAGAACGCCGTGCGTTTTGCAGCGTCACGGGCCATCATTGAAAAGCCGTCGGCGTGGCCTCCCCAGCCGCCAATCATAAGGCAGACCTTAAGTTTGGGGTTGACGCTCTTCAGGGCCACCACATCCTTGATGGGAGCCTTCTTGGATTCCGTGATCACAATGCCGCCGTCTCCGGTGGAGGGGTTTGCGAACCTGCCGTGGGCATAGTTGATGTGGGTAAGGAGGGACACCTCCGGAAGGACCTCCGTGTACTCCGTAAAATACGCAAGGACAATGGGAGTCTGGCCGATATCCGTGCAATGGGTACCGTCTGAGGTGTCCGGGGCCCCGTCTCCGCTTCCCCCGTTTCCACCGGGAGTGGTGTCATCTTCACCCGAAACGGGAGGCGGCGCCGGAAGATTGTTTAAGTTTCCGGGCTTGGAGCACGATGGCGAGAGCAGAAGGAGAATTGCTCCCGCTGCAAGGCACACCAACGTCTCTACGAACAGTTTTTTTAACATATATAAGGTTAAGTGTTATTTCAGCAGTTTCCTTACAATCTGACCGATTTCCGCATTTTCGTGAACGCCGGAGAAGGCTTCGGCGCCGGGACCGTATGCGAACACGGGAACAACAATTCCGTCGTGGCCCTTTGTGGAGTAGTGCACCTTGACGTTACGCTCTTCTATGCTACCCTTCAGGAGGGTGAGGCCGCCGGTATTGTGATCGGCAGTAACAACCACAAGGGTGTGGCCGTCTTTTTCGGCCCACTTGAGAACCGCGCCTATCACCTTGTCAAAGTCAAAGAGTTCCTCGCACATATAGCCAACCTTGTTGCGGTGAGCCCAGTCGTCTATCTGGGAACCCTCCACCATAAGGAAGAAGCCCTTCCTGTTATCCAGCATCTCAAGGGCCTTCATGGTGCTTTCCATAAGGATAGGACCGCGGTCAAGGGCGGGCTTGAGGTCATATTCGTCATAGAGGCCAAGGAATTTGTCCCCTTCCGCGCCGGCTATGTCTTCCAGTTTATCAACATAGGTATAGCCTTTGGCCTTCATTTCCTCAATTAGGTTACGGCCGTCGGAGCGCTGGTTCCAGAAATGGGTGCCGCCGCCGGAGATGAAGTCAACGTTTGCATCTACGTACTGGGCGGCCAGGCCTTCCTCGTCCTTGCGGGAAGGGCCGTGGATGCAGTAATCGGCCGGAGTGGCATCATTTATACGGCACGTAACCGTTACGCCGGTTTTCATACCTTTTACGCGCTTGGCGTACTGCAGGACAGACTCTACGGGCTCTCCATCTTCATTTAGGCCGATATACCCGTACTTTGTCTTCTCCCCTATTGCGAGGGCGGTGCCACCTGCGCAGGAATCCGTGACCAGCCTATCCGTGCAGTAGGTGCGGGAATAGCCTGCTACGGGCATCTGGTCCACGTTGAGGGCGCCGCCGTTGGCCACCCAGCCCACGTTCCATTGGGTGAGACCGGTGCCGTCACCTATCATAAAGATGACGTTCTTTATCTTCTTGCCCTTGGGCTGCTTTACCGTAACGGTCTCATAGGGAATCTCAACAGTGTATTGGTCGTCCTTGGAGAAACTGTAGGTGGCATATTTGGACTGGTCCCTGTCAAGGGGATCAACCTCCTGCGCATAGGCCGATACAGCGGCCAGCCCGAGGGCTATTAACAGTAACTTTTTCATACTATTCTGCTTCTATGTTCCATCCGGAAAGGGTGATGCGGGCCTCATTGCAGCCCTCAGGGAGGGTGCAGGCAACGGTGCGGGTTTCTCCGGGCCTAAGTGAAATGAAGTTGTCTTCCCAGAACGTGCCTGGGATAAGCTGGGATGCGCCGTCAAGGGCCTTGAGGATACTCTGGAAGGCCACCACGTCTGATTTATTTGAAAGGGTGACGCGGTATCCGCCGTCCGTTTTTTCAATATCCATCTTGACTGATGCCCCGGGGAGTTTGCACACAAAGGAAAGATCGGCATATCTCAGGATGTCAACACCCCACCAATCGGCGTGGGCCCAGTCATAGAGGTTGTTGGAGCCGGCAACGCTGTAGGCGTTATACTCCTTCTTTCCGTCCACGGTGAATTCAAGGAATACGTAACAGGGGCCGTGGATGTCACTGAACACCCTGAGGGGCTCCCTTTCAAGGCTTACTACAGTGCGGGACTCCTCCCTCACAAGCTTGCAGGATGCGTCATAGACCCTGAGGACTGCGTTAATCCGGGCGCTTGGAACGGCGTCATTTACGGCATAGACGGAGCCGTCTCCGTAATTGTACACCAGCTGTATGGGCTTACAGGCCTTCTTCACGCCGTAATAGCCGGCGGTGGGGATGCCGTACCAGTCGTAGAGCTGCCAGTAGATTGAAGGCCAGGCGCTGTTGAGCATCCACTGGACTATGCCGGTGGTGCGGGGAAGGTTGCAGCGGAAGGCTTCAAACATAGCGCGCTCCGAGTTATAGTCCATAGCGTGGGCGCGGTACATATAGTCCTCTATATTATTGGCCTTTCCGTACAGGCCCTCCATTGATTTTACCTGGAAGTCCGTGGTGTTCATACAGGAACTTGAAGCCGTGCAGTGGATGGCCCAGTTCCGTTTCTGGGGCCAGAGATGGTCCTCTCCCACCATACGGCGGACGCTTTCCAGCTGGGGGATGTTGAGGCCGGGGCCGGTTTCAGTGTTGAAGCCGTATGCGCCGCCGCCTACCGTGTCTATGTACCAATAGTCAGGCCCCACAAACTCATAGGGACCTTCCATCTTCATTCCGGAAGGACCGGCAAGACTGGTGAGCCCCTTTGCGGAACAGATGTACGGCCTGTATTCCAGTTTTTCGTATAGTTTGAGGTACTGCGCTTCAAGGCGTTTGTTGGGAATGCGGTCACTGCCGGTGAGCCAGCCGATAAGTGAGGGATGGTTCCTGAGGCGGATAATCTGGTCACGGAAATACCTCACGGCAAGTTTTTCTGTTTCAGGGGTGTTGATGCAGCCGTAACCGCGGGTTTCCGGGATGCCGCAGTATGACATCCATTCCCACTGGCAGCTCCAGCCAACCAGTGAGAGTATGCCCATCTGGTCACAGAGGTCATACACGTAATCGTCCTTTCCCCAGATGTTCTCAAAGCGGATGCAGTTGAGACCCATATCGCACACCATATCCAGCTGGGCCTTGATGCTTGCGGGGGTGTCCTGCATAAAAATGTCGTCGGTCCAGCCGCCGGCCTTCACAAGGACTTTCTTTCCGTTGAGGATGAAGAGGCGGTGGCCATAGCCGTCTATGACGCCCTCTATCTTACGGATGCCGAAATTGGCGCCCCTTGAGTGGCTCACAGTCTTTCCTTTTACAAACTCCACGTCTATATGGTACATTTCCGGTGAGCCCATCTCCCTTGTCCACCAGATACGCGGGTTTTCAATGGTTTTCCTCACACGGATCTCCTTTGAGGCCGATGCCGGGACCTCCACCTCTTCCTCAAATGCGCCGCCGTCGTCCCACTTTGCCCTGATGGTGCCCTTGACGGGCTTTGCAGAACGGTTGACAAGGGTTGTGATAACTTCAATATCGGCCCTGGAGAAGTCTTCCGTGTTGACGTAGGGCTTCACAAAGACGTCCTGGACCTCAACGTCGGGGGTGGTAATGAGGGTGACGGGGCGGATGATGCCCATACTCTCGTCTATGGCGCGGGGGTTCCAGTCCACGTAACCGTGGTTGAGGTCTCCGTCAACGGCGCGGCGGAGGGTTACCTTGAGACGGTTGGTGCCCTTCACGATTGAGGTGACGTCAAATTCACGGACGCTGAACGTTCCGAAGGTTGTATCGGCCGATGCTATGAGTTTTCCGTTAAGTTCTACGTCGGCGTAGTAGTTGAGGCCGTCGAAACGGAGAACGTGCCTGAGGCCCCTGCGCGTTTTGAAGGTGGTGGTGTAGATCCAGGGGGAGTCGAAGGGTGTCTTGTCAAGTTTTGAGTAACGGTCCTCATCCAGGACGTTTTCCCCAAAGACTCCGGCCTCGTTGAGGGCGCCGGCAACGGTGCAGGGAACGGTAACTTTGTAGGAGGTTTTTTCTCCGTCTTTTCTGAGGGTCCAGTCCTTCAGTTCATCGGAAGCGCCAAAGGCGGCCGATGAGCCGGAAAACAGGAACGCCAGGAAAGACAGTGTACACATAAGGAAGCGCGCGTGTTTCAAGGTTAAGTGGTTTTATGGTTAGTTATGCAAAAATAACTCACACGCACGCGTTAAAAGGGGGAATTTGCGTATTTATTCACTCATTTTGCGCAAATATCGGCGTCTATACTCCCTTGGAGTGCATCCTTTGATGGCAGTAAAGCGCCGGGAGATGCTTTTTGTGTCGGGTTCGTCCATAAGGGCGGCTATCTGGGAAACAGTGTCCGTTGTGGTAAGGAGGAGTTCCGCAAAGGCGTCTATCCTTACCTTTGTGATGAACTCGTAGACGCTTAATCCGGTGGCCTTCAGGAAGCGCTGCTCAAGGGAGCGGCGGGACATAGGGACGTGGGAAAGGACATCTGAAACCTGAATTTTCCTGCGGGGGTTCTCCGTTATGAAGCGGATGGCTTCCTGGACGGATTTATCCCCCGTCACAACTATTCCGGAAGACTGCCGCGTCACTATCCCAAGGGGCTGCATCACTATGTCCTCGCCTTTGTAGGATGGGTCCTGGACCATACGGGAGGCCATTGCGGCCACGGCGTAACCGCCTCCTTCCATATCCACGTCTACGGAAGAGAGTTGCGGCCTGGTCATAGTGCAGCGGACGTCGTCGTTGTCCACTCCTATCACGGCTATCTCTCCGGGAACGGCTATCTCAAAGGTGTTGCAGCACTCAAGGAGGATATTGGCCTGGGTGTCGTCACAGGCCATAATTCCCACGGGCTTGGGGAGAGAGAGGAGCCAGTAGCCAAGTTTTGCTTCGTCGTAACTCCAGAGAGCATCCGTCCGTATCCTCACGCCCTCCTCAAAATTGTCCTTGAGGCCCTGGGAGGCAAGGTAGTCTACGAATCCCTGCCTGCGGCCATCGCTCCAGCACACCCCGTGGTACCCGAAGAAGGCAAAATTACGGTATCCGCTGGCAACAAAGCGGGTGGCCACCATCTCCCCCATCCGGTGGTAGTCTGCGGTGAGGCTGGGGATCTGGGGGAAGGGGCGGATATGGTCCATAGAGATGGCCACAATGCCGTTTTCACGGAATTTCTCCACTGGGTCGTCGGGGTTGAACGGGGCAACTACAATGTTTGCCCTCCACTTCTGGGCCCAGGCAAGGAAATCCTCAAAACCGTGGCTGTCCCTGTAGGAAGACGGCATTGTGCATACCACCCAGGGTTCATCGGCCTCCTGGGAATATTTACGGATTCCCCTGAGGATGCGGTTTGGAAACTGCTCGGAGAATTCTCCCATAAAAATGAGTCTCATAGCAAGCGGGTTTTGCGCAAATTGACACCATAAAGGTACAAAAATATTCCAACACCTATGCGGTATTTTTCTTGCGACAAAGCGATAATCCCCATAAATAGGGATAGACCGCCCCGCATTTATTAGCTATCTTTGCACTCCAATTTGTAAAAGGAGTATGCAAGATAGCGTTATTTGCTGTGAACACCTGACACATTACTATGGAAAACGGAGAATCTACGAGGATCTGAATTTCACCGTAGACAAAGGACGGATTGTGGGGCTTCTTGGAAAAAACGGCACTGGAAAAACCACTACCATAAACATCCTTATGGGCTATCTGAAGCCCCGCGGCGGCTCCTGCCGTATCTTTGGGGAGGACGTCCAGCATATTACCCCAGAGACGCGGCGCCGCATTGCCCTTCTTCTGGAAGGACATGTGCAGTATTCCTACATGACCATTTCCCAGATAGAGAAATTCTACTCTTCGTTCTATCCCAAATGGGACCGGGACGCTTACTATTCCCTGATGGAAAAACTCAAGGTGGCTCCCGGGCAGAAGATATCCCGAATGTCCAACGGACAGCGCTCACAGGTGGCCCTGGGGCTCATACTTGCCCAGAACGCAGACCTCCTGGTGCTGGACGATTTCTCCCTTGGACTGGACCCCGGCTACCGCAGGCTGTTCTGCGAATATCTGAGGGATTACGCCAGGGAAAGGGGCAAGACCGTATTCCTGACTTCCCACATCATCCAGGACCTTGAAAAACTGGTGGACGAGGTGATAATTATGGATTACGGCAGCATCCTGGTGCAGGAGGAGACCGCAAGCCTTATGGGCCGATACCCGGGAATGACGCTGGAGGATATTTTCATTGAACTTACAGGGAAATATTGAAATGTTCAAAGCAATAATATACAAAGAGTGGCTGAAGACAAGGTGGCTCATCGCGGGGATTGCCGCGGTGGGGGCGGGGATGCTGTTCTACAGTTTCCTGAACCTTGCAAAGGTGGTTGAGTTCAGGGGCGCAGAGATTCTCTGGAGCACTCTCATCGCAAAAGACACGGTGCTCCTGGAACTGTTCAGGTATGTTCCGGCTGCGGCTGGAGCGCTCCTGGCGCTGGCTCAGTTCCTGCCGGAGGTGCAGATGAAACGCCTCAAACTCACCCTACACCTCCCCGTGAAAGAGAGCGTGATGACGGGAGGCATTACGTGCTACGGCCTTGTGGTCCTGACGGCGTTCTGCGCCATTCACGCCCTTGTATGCGCCGTTCTTCTGGGCCGATGGATCCCCGCGGAACTGGTGTCAAGAATAACGTCCACCATGCTTGTGTGGTATCTTGCCGGATGGGCGGCATACCTTTGGACCTGCGCCATCTGCATTGAACCTACCTGGCGCTTAAGGATAGTTCTGGCGGCGCTTCTCGCGGCCCTTATGGGACTGTTTTTCCTGTCTCCCGTCCCGGAGGCTTACAACGGGTTCCTGCCGTGGCTGGCAATTTACACGCTGGCATCGGCCGTGCTTATATTTGGAGGAATTGAAAGATTCAAGGAGGGCGTGCAGTGATGAAAAGGATATCGGCCATATTCATTGCCCTGACCGCAGCGGCTGTAGTTCTGACGGTTGGGCCAAAACTCTATAATCTGATTTCGGCAAAGCCTGAAAGTACGCCTTTCACGCTGTACAGCTGTGTTATTCACGATTTCACCGCGCTGTATCAGGAAGACCATGACTACAAATTCATGGACCGCTGCGGAAACGTTTACGGTGACGAGGTCCAGCCGCTTTTCTACGCCTCCATCCTGGCTTCCCGCGGGATGCTGCCGGACTCCCTGGAAGGCCGGAAAGTGACCCTGGAGGAGATTGAAAGGAATAATCTGTTCATTACGATGGACCCCCGGGACGTGAACAAGGTGATCCCGCCGGTTTACCTTCTTATGGAATCCATTCCGGAAAGGCTTGAACTTCAGGACCCGGAGGAAGCCTTTGTTTCAAGGAAAGACGGCCTTTACATCTACAATATGGGAGATAACACCCTGCAGGAGGAAAAGACGGAAAGGCTCAACGCAGATCTCCGCGCCCTTGGCTTTACATTCCCCGCAAGATGCATAGAGGGCAACCCCACGGACCGCAAGGACCACGACGAAGGCTATCTTCTCACGGACCGTGATGATAAACTCTTCCGGATCAAGCAGACCGGCGGGGTTATCCGGGCCGATTATTACCCTCAGGCTGATGCCCTGCACCTTAAAAACCTCAAGATTACGGAGTTCGAGAATCACGCCACTCTGGGCTTCCTTGTAACCGGTGACGGACACCTTGCCATCCTAAAGGAAAACGGGGATGTAACCGTCACGGATGTACCTATGTGCCCTGAGAAAGAGAGCATCCTCATTATTGGGGATATGTTTTATTACACGGTAGAAACCTCAACGCCGGAAAGGGAAAACTATTTTGCCCTCAGAACCGGAACTTTCGAGTTAGTGGACACTCTTTCAAGGACTTACGAAAAGAGCTTCTCCATGCCCGGGATTTCATTCACTTCCCCCCTCCACAGCTACGTAAAACCCCATTTTTAGGGATTGACCGGAAAGGCCCGGTTCCCTAACTTTGCAGTCCTTTTGGAAAGAGACTGTGAAGAGCTTAATCATATTATTCCTCATAGCGGCGGCGCCTGATACAACCTGGAAATATACGGACACAACTGCCGTGTATCAGATAAAGGAAGCCGTCGTTACGGCACAGGAAAACCACGGTCTTACATCGGCCTCAAAAATTGGCTCCGAGGCTATTGCCCACATCCAGCCGTCAAGCGTTGCGGACCTTCTGGAACTCCTTCCGGGAGGCATCTCAAGGGATCCGGCCTTCGGAAGCCCGCAGGTAGTGAACCTGAGGGCCGCGGGAAGCCTGAGCAGCAATTACGCCACCCAGGCCCTTGGGACGCGGTTCACAATTGACGGGAAACCGGTCCTCAACGACGCAAACCTCCAGTACACCCCGGCCTACAGCAATCTTGGAAGCAATTATGTGAACCTTGGAACGGATATGCGCACCCTCCCGACGGAGGAGATAGAGTCTATGGACGTTGTGCGAGGAATTGCATCGGCCGAGCACGGAGACCTTACCAGCGGCCTCATCCAGATAAAGCGCCGGCGCGGCGGAAATGACCTCCACCTGCGTTTCAAGTCGGACATGAAGTCAAAGATGGTCTATGCCGGAAAGGGCTTTGAATGGGGCGGAAAAGACCGCAGGACGGTGAATATCGGCCTCAACTATCTGGATTCCAAGGCCGATCCCAGGAACCTGAGGCAGAATTACAGGCGCCTTACGGGTAGTCTCCGCGGCAGCCGCACCTGGCGGGAAAGCGGGGAAACCATCAAAACACTTACCGCAAACCTTGACTACACCGGATCCTTCGACACCCAGAAATCCGACAAGGACCTGGACCAGTTTGACGGAATTCCGGCCGAGACTTTCAGCAGCACATACAATCACATAGACCTTGGAGGGGATTTCTCCATTACCTCAAAGGCCGATGACTCCTTTTTCAAAAGCCTTGTCCTCACAGCGCAACTCAGTTACGGCCACGACAAGATAGAGAGATGGAAAAACGTTATCCTGGGCAAAGAGGAGCCTGTTTCCGTGTCCCGCGTTGCCGGCGAATTTGACGCCGTGATGATTCCGGCAAGGTATGACGCGTCCCTCACAGTGGACGGAAAGCCGTTCTATGCGTATCTGAGGGCCGTTTCACGCTTCCGCTTGCTTGGAGGCACCCTTATGGCCGGGGCCGAATGGACTCTTGACAAGAACTTTGGCGGCGGCTCCGTCTTTGACGTCACCCGCCCCCTGAGTCCGGGGATGGGTTCAAGGCCGCGCCCGTACTACGAAATCCCTGCAGAGAATATCCTGGCGGCGTTTCTGGAGCAGAACGGAAAGATACGCCTGGGGCGTTTCAACATGGAGTGGCAGGCGGGCCTGAGGGCATCGGCCATGCCGGGACTTGACAAGGCCTACAGTCTTAGCGGCAAGGTTGCCCTTGACCCCAGGGCCAATATCCGGCTCAACTTCCCGGAAACGGCTCTTGGGGGCTACAGGTTCGAGGCCGGAATCTACGGCGGCGCGGGCCTTCACACCAAGTTCCCCACTATGGATATGCTCTTCCCCGCCCTTATGTACGGGGACAAGATCCAGATGAACTACTGGCCCGCCGAGAAAGACCTTCGGAGAATCAACTTCCTTGTCTATACAATTGACTCCACGCCGTTTAACCTTGACGCGGCGCGCAATTTCAAATGGGAGGTGGGGGCCGATGCCGCCTGGTGCGGATGGAGCGCATCCATAGACTTCTTCACTGAGGATATGAGGTCCGGATTCAGGAATGGGTCGGAATATATGAGGCTTGTTTCCAAAGATTATACGGAAACCGCCATCGACAAGAGTACGGTCACGGGGCCGCCGTCTACCGAAACCACACCCTATGTGCTTGACACCACCCTCATAGCCTATTCCCTTCAGACAAACGGCAGCAGGAGCCTCAAGAGAGGCGTGGAGTTTACGCTTTCATCGGCAAGGATTCCCGTTATAAATACCCGTGTGAACGTTAACGGGGCCTGGTTCCGCACAAGGTATATGAACTCCCAGCCGGAATGGGAGAGGCCTTCGGTGATGATTTCCGGGAAGCCCTACCCTTATATCGGCCTTTATGAGAAAAACGACAGCCGCCTGTACGACTCCTTCACAAATTCATTCCTCCTGGATACGCAGGTGCCGTCCCTGGGGCTTATATTCTCCACTTCGTTCCAGTGCACCTGGTTCACCGCCCAGCAGTTCGAGGCCGATGACTCCACCCCCGCGGCATATCTGGACAAGGACCTGAAGACGCATCCGTATACGGAAGAATCGGCCGCCGACGGCGTTCTGAGGCAGATGAAGAGGCAGTACTCCCAGGCTCTTCTCAAATACACGGTGACACCGTTTTCAATGAATGTGAACCTGAAGATTTCAAAGACGCTTTTCAAGGAAAAGGCTACGGCCGCCCTGTTTGTGAACCGGCTGTTCACCCTGGCCCCGGATTACTATATAGACGGAGTCCTGAAACGCCGCTCAAGCGTGCCTTACTTTGGAATGGAAATCAGTTTGAAGATATGAGAAAGGCGCTTGTAATACTCCTGCTTGCCCTTACGGCCTGCTCCGGAAAAGTGGAGCCGGAGATCTTCTCTACGGTGGAAATAGTGCTGTCCACACCCGACGGCAGGGGCGTGAAATCCATGACCGTGGACCCTTCCCTTCCCGGCAACAAGTTCCTCAACCTGAACACCGGAATCAACTACCCTTACCCGGACTTCAAGGACGGAAAGGCCACCCTGAAAGTGCAGAAGGGAGTTTATTCCATTGCGTTTGACGGAAAGGCCGTGATGGAAGACGGATCGGCCCGTACTCTCCGCTCCTATTCCCATTCAGATCCCGTGAATGCCTTGAACCTCATTTCCGGCGCGGAAACACTTACCCTTGACGTTATTTATCTTTTCTGATGAGCCTTCTTCTTGCCATACTTACAGTTGCCGTTGCCGATTCCCTTGGCTCCGGCAGCCCCTCCGAGGCTCTTTTCAGCCGCAGGGCGCCACACACCAGCGTGGAGGCCGGATGGAAGGGACGCTCCGAGGCCGATCCCCTTATCCCGGAAGAAGGACGGGCGGCTGGAGAAGGTGTGGTGGATATCCGCACCCTGGTAAGGCCAAGCGCCACCAGCGCAGTTTCCGGAAGCGTGCAGTACGCCAACGGGTTCAAAAACGGCGTTGTCTGGAACAGTTCATCTGACTATTCCGTGGTTTATCCTTATGTGATGGCCGATTCCCTGTCCGGCAACGTGCGAAAGGAAACATATGCGTTCACCGGAGGATATGCCTTCAGGAAGGGAGAGTGGAATTTTGGCATCCGGGGCAGTTACAGGGCCCTTCACGAATGGAGAGAGGCGGACCCAAGGCCAAGGAACATAGTTTCCGACCTCAAGGTGGGCATTTCTTCCGGACGGCAGATTTCCCCTGATTATGTCCTTGACCTAGGCGCATTCTACCGCAGGTACTCCCAGAGCAATTCCGTAGCGTACTTCAATCCGCGCGGGGCAAATTCGGCACAGTTCCACCTTACCGGCCTGGGGAGTTATTTCTACAGGTTTTCCGGAACCATCTCATCCTATCTTTCAACCAGATACTCCGGAAACGGCGCAGGGCTTTCCCTGACACTTTTCCCCCTTGGGGACAAAGGCTGGAGAGCCGCCCTGGAATACAGCATCCTTGACAACGTCCATCACCTTCCTGCCCTCAACGAGGCCCCTTATACGGAACTTCTTACGCACGACGCGCGTATCGGGGCCGATTATTCCGGCGGCTCCTGGAGCGCCGGCGGGAGCGTGAACGCGCAGGTTCGGAGCGGATATGAGCAGGCGCTTGACAACGGCATCGCCGGGGCCTACAACAGCCTTATGCTTTTCCATATGTACTCCGGCGTTTTCTATGAGGCATCGGCTCACGGAAATCTGCACGCGGGCCGATGGCTGTTCTCCGCCGAAACCGCATTCAGGGGCTTCCTGCAGCAGTATATGTACCCGGGAAGGAGTTTCTCCACTTCAGGACTCAGGCTCAACGCCGGCGCATCATACACCCGCAGCGCCGGTGCCTGGCTCCTCAGGGCCGATGCCGCGGCCATAGGCTATATCCCCATTGCCGCCGCTATGATTATCCCGGAAAAATACACACTGGAGGCTCTTCAGGACTACCAGCGGTCAAGGCTTATGAGGGTATCGGCCGCAGTGGCGGGGCTCAACGCCTCCTTTGAAGCGGAAAGGCCCATCTTGAAGAATATACGTGGCGTGGCGCGCGCCGGTGTCTGCTACGACACGCTGAACTCAGTATTTTATTCAATAACTATAGGTATTAAATTATGAAAAAAGTATTCCTTCTTTTAGCAGCGGCATCCTTTGCCGTTATGGCTTGCAACAAGCCTGTCTACGACGACAACACAGAAAAGAAACCGGAGGAGCCGGAGATTACCGACCCCGAAACACCCGACGATCCGGATATCCCGGAGGGAAAGCCCGACATCCCCGCCGCCCCCAAGGCCGGAGAACTGGTGATTGAGGAAATCTACTATTCCGGGACGCTGATTCCCGGAGCGGAGAACGCATCGGACGACCAGTACATCAAACTCACCAACGTGGCCGACCACACGGTCTATGCCGACCGCGTGCTGTTTGTGATGAACTACATTATGGGAGACAAGACGGATGTGGGCGCGTATTATGAGTACCCCGAACTTGAAGACGGGCTGGCCGTGAACGATATGTACCTGATTCCCGGAAGCGGCACGGACCACGCCATAAAGCCGGGAGAGTCAGTGATCCTTGCCCTTGCAGCCCTTGACTACACCGAGAGCCGTACAGAAGGAGAAGGAGAAGAAGAGAAGACCATTGAAGGCAATCCCGATGCCCTGGACCTTTCAAAGGCCGATTTTGAATTTTACGACGAGAACGACTTCTATCCTGATACCGACAATCCCGATGTGGAGAACCTTGAGATCTGGTTCAAATCTTCATACACCATCACCACCCTTCATCACAGCGGCCTCCAGAGTTACGCGATAGCACTTGTGCCGGAAGGCGAAACCGCTCAGAAGATTATGGACGAGCGCCACTGGACCGGCACGTACTACTTCCACTTTGACGAGTACAACTTTGACTACGCCATTGATGATGACGACGTTTGGGTGATTCCCGGAGAGTGGGTACTTGACGCCGTCAACTGCAGCGCCGAAGACAGTTACTTCCGCAACCCCTGGGGCGCCGCATTTGACGCAGGATATGCCTGGACGGTGAAGGTGTACAACGACATCGCCCACTTTGGAAAGAGCGTGCGCCGAAAGGCCACAGACGGCAAGTTTATGGACACCAACAACTCCACCAACGACTTTGAGGCATCTGTTCCGTCACTGAAGAAATAATTTGCTATCTTTGCATATACAAAATGCAAGGATAAATGGCAGAATCTTTCTCTGAAATAGGAAAAATAGAGGCGATAGACCAGCTCTACCGCCTCTCTGCGTATAACCCCGTGAGCGGGCTCAGTTATTCTTCAAAAGGCGGAAGCATCATAACGGCATCCAGGATGTACCTGGAGGGGCCGGATTTCAATCTGGTGTACTTTCCCCTGAAGCACCTGGGCTACAAATGCGTGGTGGGCGTTGTGGGTGAGCTTTATGCCGCCCTGGCCCGTCCAAAGCTCCTGAACGTGATACTTGGGGTATCGGCCAAACTGGACCTACCGCAGGTGAAGGACCTGTGGATGGGAATTACGGTGGCGGCAAAGGAGCACGGCTTCGAGGCCGTCAATCTGGACCTCCAGCCTTCCCAGAACGGGCTGTACGTGAGTATGAGCGCAACGGGAGAGACATCGGCCCTTACAGCCAAACGCCGGATGGCGGCAAAGAGCAAGGACCTTATCTGCGTTTCCGGCGCCCTTGGAGCCGCTTTCCTTGGGCTGCAGGTGCTGGAAAGGGGCGCAAAGGAGTTCTCTGAGAAAGGCACGCAGCCGGATATGAGCCAGTACAAGATGCTGGTGGGAGATTACCTTCGCCCGGAACTTGAGGCCTCCGTTGTGGAACGCCTGGAGGACGTTGAAATCTACCCTTCCTACGGCTATTTCGTGACGCGTGGGCTGGCCGATGCGTTGAAGAGACTCACCCGTGATTCCGGCCTTGGGGCAAAGGTTTATGCCGATAAAATCCCCTTCGAGGGCGGCAGTTTCCAACTTGGAAAAGAGTTGGATCTGGATCCTGTATCGGCCGCAATGAACGGCGGCGACGACAACCGCCTGCTATTTGTGGTTCCCATCCTCCACCTGGAGAAATTCAGGAGGGAGTTCCAGACGTTCGATATCATCGGCCATCTTGCCCAGCCGGAGGCAGGTACGGTGCTTGTAACCCCGGAAGGCGTGGAATTTCCGGTAAAAGCACAGGGCTGGCCGGACGAAAGTGAATAAAAATTCTTATATTTACGGACGGAAACAGATTAAATCACATAATATCATGAAGAAACTCCTCAGCGTTATCGCACTTTCAGTGGCATTTGCTGCCACCGCTCCCGCTCAGGGCCTCCTCGGCGGCCTTCTTGGCGGAAACTCCCAGAACTCCGATGCTACACTCAGCACCCTCGGCAACATCATCTCCGGCCTTGCAGGCACCGTTTACAGCGCTCCCATCAGCCTCAACGGCACCTACACCTACAACGGCGTGGCCTGCTCCGCTTCAAGTTCAGAGGGCAACGTCCTCACAAATCTTGCCGGCACTGCAGTTACCGCGGGTATGGAATCCAAGGCCGATGAATACCTTGCAAAGGTTGGCATCAAGCCCGGCGTAATGACCTTCACCTTCAACGCGGAAGACAACAGTTTTGTCCTCAACTGCGGTCCCCTGGCCCTCCCCGGCACCTTCAAGGTTGGAGACGGTGAAAAGACCGTCACACTCACCTTCGGAAAGACAATGAAGTTCCTGTGCATGACCGGCACCCTCGAGAGCAGCCTTACCGGCGCCAAGATGCTGTTCACCGCCGACAAACTCCTGTCCCTGATGAAGAGCATCTCCGCCAAACTGGGTGAGAAATCCTCTGAGATCAAGGCCATCGCCGGCCTTGCCGACGGCTACGACCAATTCCGCGTTGGATTCAAGCTGGTGAAGTAAGTTGTAGCGCGCGTGGAGACAACACGCTAACTATAAAGCATTTACGTAAAAACGTCTACCTGGTTTCGGGTAGACGTTTTTGCATAATAACTTGTGTTTCAGCCGTTTAGCTCCACGGTGGGAGGTTTCTCGATTCCGTCGTGAAGATAAAGATCCAGTCGCCCGCAACATAATAATGGAATTATGCATCTAATAAATGTTAAAATGTAACCCAAATTTCTTATTCTAGTCAACGTCAGTTATGAAACGCCTTGTTTATTCTTTAGTGCTAATTCTAACAGCAGTTAGTTGCAACCATAAAATTGATCCTTTTGTAGAGACTGACGAAGGAAAGAATGTGTTGGGTTTTTATCTTGATGGCAAGGAAGTATCGTATACTACAAGTGGTGGATTTCCATCGGAATATCCCTATGGGCATAATGTCTATCCAAAGCGAATCAACGCTGATTCTCTTGAAATCACAGCGATGCTGAATAATTATACTTTTAGTGAAATCAAGATAAAGATTGCCATTGCAGACATCAGCCTCACTGGTGATATTTTAGATCCGGACATTACTCTATTGTACTTATACAAGAAAACGCCCACACCTCCAGATGGTTATTCTGAGGGTGGCGCACATATGAAGTATTCTTATACAGATATGGTGAGCGGAAAATTAAGCTTTAGAAAGTGGGATCAGAGAATACTTTCAGGTAATTTCTATTTCAATTGTGATGCCCCGCAGTCTGACGGTACCGTAAAACACATTTCAGTAACCAAAGGTAATTTTGACGTAAAGTTTGATTAAAATGATTACAAGAAGATTTACCTGTATACTGGGTATTGCTTTCACCTTGTTATCTTCAAGTTGCTCAAAACTCCTGAGTTTTGGAAATGATACAAGGAAGGAGTCATCTGATCCTATTCCCGTCTCAATGGAATATGACGGAGTTTTTATGGAAGAAAACCAACCGGACAAAACTCACGCCCAATTCTACCTAAGAAAGCATTCGTTCAGTTTCTATATCAGAACGTTATTTTCTGAAAATTGGATATCATTAAAGATGTTGATAAGTTCCGGAGAAGAGTTTGAACTGAATAAATGGTATAGCCTTCCTTCTACAAAAACGGAAGATGTCTGGGAGTCATTTGCAATGATAATATATGACAGAGGTTATTATCCTAAAGAAAAGGATTTGCTTGCTGTCGAAGGTAGGGTGAAATTTACAAATATTGAACAGACTGGTAACCTTACTTATAGTGGAGAAGGCTATTGTACCATTAATGGTGAATTTGAAATCACTTTTGAAAACAAGAAACAGCCAGAGAATCCCATTGAGATAAAAAATGGGAAATTCTACATCCCGAAGTCAAATTATTGGGATTCTCGTGCGATGGAAGATTGATAATGAGCTCTCTGCCAAATTCAAGAACACTGCATTAGCGAATCATCGGGTGCACTTCGCGGTGCACCCGACTTTCTATAAACTCTTGATTGACAGCGAGTTTGGCGCCAGACGTTTATCGCACCACAACCTCGCCGCCAGAGTTGTGGACCAGGTCCAGCCCCCACACCCATCACTGACATTTTGGCAGAAAACTCCTAACGGAACGGAGATTGATTCTATCCATAGCACAAGGAGGACAAAACTATGGATCAGAACAACAATAATAATCAATC
>JAEEGL014666727.1_pt1 | contig 18077 bp, 13 predicted proteins | sample 9134231 | NCBI WGS metagenome assembly JAEEGL01 (sample SAMN16246548, study PRJNA631951) | gut metagenome | biome: gut microbiome; feature: rumen; material: fiber-attached | host: Bos | place: Iran: Karaj | collected 2018-10 | reverse complement strand
ACGCGATTCTCCATTTGACAGAGAACCACGTGCAGCTTTAATGTACCTAATATCTAAAAAGTTGGCACAAATGCGTAAGGCGAGAGTCGCAGCCATGCTTGCATGGATATGACCGAGCCTAGCATTTGGCGCTTGCGCAACGGGTGAAAGAAAATTTTACAGGGCGTTCCCCGGCGCACGCGCCGGGTCGGGCTATATCGCAAGGCGCCCCGTGCGCGCCTGCGGCACCCCCGCGCCGCTCTTGCAACGGAGCCGCGTAAACGCGTCTCCGCCCCAAGGGGTCACTATCCCTAACGCGGATGCAGTATAAAATCTCTCAAATTCGGACACCTTTAACAATTTTATTTGATTTTAACATTTTAAAATGTTATATTATAATAAAAATATTAAAACGAGGATAAAGCCATCTTTTTCTTCTTCTTTTTTGACGAAATCGGCCCCAAAATCGAGGCTGCGTTCAATGATTTCGGGATAAAATGCAAAATTCGGGCAGTGGACGCTCCGAAGAAGCTCCCCTTTTACATGACCCAGGGAAAAGCCTTTCACGAGGCCAAGATTTTGGACCAACGCTTTTTGTTGGTATCCTTCGTTGACAAAAGCGAGCTGCGCAAGGATGCCCTAATAAAATTATTCGACAAACTCGAATCGACGTCATCGATACCCGTCGCGTTCGCCTTTGAAACTTTAAGCGATTTCCAGCGGAAAAACCTGATTGAAGCGGACATCCCCTTTGTTGCGGCTTCGTCCATTTTCTATTTGCCGTTTCTCGGTATAGCCTATCGTAAGCGGAAATACGCCGCATCCCCAAAACCGTTGGAAGGCAGCGAGGTTTTGCCCAAGCTGACATCCGCAGCGCAGGCGTTTTTCTTGTTCTTGATGTACAAGGTCAAAGACTCGCAAATTTCCAAAAGCGAAGCTGCCCGGAAAAACGGGCTTACACCGATGTCGGTTTCCCGCTACTGCAAGGAACTGTCGGACCGCGGCCTTATCCAGGAATTCAAGGTGGGCAACACCGTGCAGATCCGCTGTTCCGAATCAGGAAGAGCCCTGTTCGACAAGGCGCTCCCTTACTTGGATTCTCCTGTCAAGAAAGAAATCATACTCTTGCCCTCCAAAGCGTTCGACAAACTTCCCAAAGCGGGGGAGAGCTCCCTTTCTCAAGTCACCATGCTGGCGCCTCCCAAAACAGAAGTCGCCGCTTGCGGCCCTCACGCGGCCTTGGCAAAGGGAAAAGGCATCGACAAAGAGAGCTATGGCTTTTTCAACGACAATTATGTAGAATTACAAGTGTGGAAGTACGACCCGCAACCTCTGATGCAAAACAACCGGATAGATACGGTGTCGCTATACATGTCTTTAAAGGACTCGCCCAACGAACGCGTACAGGCGAGCCTAAAGGAAATGCTGGATAAGGAACAATGGTAAACGGACTCAAACTGTTCAAGGAACAATTCCAATCTTTCGATGACTGCTACACTGTAATTGGCGGCACAGCGTGTTCTGTATTGATGGAGAACGCCGCTCTGGAATTCCGTGCAACACAAGACATAGACATGATTTTGCTAGTTGAATCGTTGCAGTTCAATGAGTTCGCCGACCAACTCTTAAAGTTCATAGACGATGGCGGCTACGAGTGCGAAGAACGGCAAAACGGCTCCAAAAGACTTTACCGTTTTCTATCGCCTAAAATAGCGGGATATCCTGCTATGATTGAGCTGTTTTCTAAAAACGTGCTAAACATGAAAGGTAACAGGCGCATTACATACGTAAAAACGGACAAGGACCCGTCGGGACTGTCCGCCATGTTGCTTTCGGACGAATATTACAATCTTGCGATGGAAGGCCGAGAAAAAATTGATGACGTGTGGACACTCCAAGCGCCATACCTTATTCCCTTAAAAATGTTCGCCTGGCTAAACTTGGATAAGGATCGTCAAAAAGGCAAGGATATCAACGAGAACGACTTGCGCAAGCACAAGTACGACGTATTCCGCTTGCTGCTTCTTCTGAGCGAAGAAACAAGAATTGATTGTGATGCCAAGATTCGCAGGGACATTTCGGCTTTCATAGATTCCATGGAAAACGAGGAACTGCTTGCCGAAAACGTTTTTGGCGACTGGGCACCAGAAGAATTCCGCACGAATTTCGACAAAGAACGGGATTTGGAAAGACTTAGGAAGATTTATTTAGGGTAAATTTTTTTCGTAACAATAGTTTAATCTCCCAAAAACAGTTCTTTTTTTGGTATTTTTGCCTATATGACCTCCAATAATAAGAATAAATCAAAGCAATCACCCCCTATTGAAGTTGTGGATCTTTTTTGCGGGATTGGGGGCCTAAGTTACGGTTTAAAAAGCCAAGGTCTTAAAATTAAAGCCGGTTATGACTTAGATTATACTTGTGAGTTTGCATATCACCATAACAATAAGGCTGAATTTCGATACGAAGACATTCGTAAAGTGACAGCAGAAGAAATAAATAATACTTATAGTGAAGGCGCAATCCGAGTTCTTGCCGGGTGCGCACCTTGCCAGCCATTCTCCTCGTACGCATTCAAAAACAAGAACAAGGACCCCAATAAGTACAGTTTGTTGGATGAATTCGGGCGACTGGTAGAGGAGGTTAAGCCCGACATAGTGACGATGGAGAACGTCCCGCAAATTTTAAAATTCAAATTGGAACACGTCTTTCAACGCTTTGTAGAAACCCTAGAGCGTAATGAATATAATGTAAGCTACAAAGTCGTTTTTTGCCCCGATTACGGGATCCCCCAGACAAGAAAACGTTTGGTTTTGCTGGCTTCAAGAAAAGGGAAAATAGAATTAATTCCCCCAACACATACTGCCGAGGATTATGTTACCGTAAAGGATGTGATTGGAGATTTGCCAGCAATTGAGGCAGGAGAAAGAGATCCAAATGACGCTTTACACAAAGCAAGGGCGCTATCTCCAAAAAACCTTCAAAGAATTCAAGCCACTCCAATTAATGGAAGTTGGAAAGATTGGCCTAAAGAACTGCAATTAAAGTGTCACAAAAGGAATAGTGGGAAAACCTTTGGTAGTGTGTACGGTCGAATGGATTGGAATAAACCTGCACCAACCATGACAACCCAATGCACGGGTTTGGGAAATGGTCGATTTGGGCATCCCGAACAAGATAGAGCCATATCCCTCAGAGAAGCGGCTTTAATTCAAACATTCCCTAAGAATTATCAATTTTTCATTGACGAAAAATCTGTCTCTACAACATTAGCGTCTAGATATATTGGAAATGCGGTGCCTCCCAAATTGGGCGAGATTATAGGAATGAGTATCAAAAAGTTTTTGAATAAGTAATCATTCTTCTACATCAATTTGATTCTTCAGATACGACATATTATCTTTTCTTGTTTTAGTGGCATACCCCAAAGAAGAACAGATTATTTCGATTTTTCGGCAAAATTCATCTGCATTTACCTTATTAATCGACAAAGAATCATCCTCTTCTCGTTCTAATTGAACCCAAATTGAATCTACATCCAATGGCTTTTTAGGAACAAAGTTATTGTTATCATTTATATTAAATATCCTATGGTCTTTTTGGGTAATCCAAGCAGCACCAACCTCAGACATTGTCCCCCATGAGTGTTGAATATTTTTACTAGAGACAAAAATCACCCATATTTTCGCATCTGAGTAACTATCCACAAAAAAATCTCTGAGATGCCCAAATATATCCTGACCGTCGGGAATTCTTGACCTTTCGTCATCAGAACTGGTATAAATGATTTCCTCAGCTGGAGCACCATTGTAACGTAAAGTGTTAAAAACTACATCGGCAAGGCTTTTGTCTGCTGATGTATGGCTTATTAATATTTTTTTCTTTTGACTATCCAAAAAAGGTTTTATACCTAATGCGGGACTATTTTTATTCAATGTCTCAGAAATGATTTTTTGAATGTTTGCTTCATTAATTCTTTTTCCTAATTGATTTATTTTTTCCGCAGCATCTTTTGATGTTTTATCTCTAAACGAGTCAACTTTTTCGCGAAAATCTTTTTCGTTTTTTTTCATTTGCAAGTTTTTTCTTGCATCTTTGTCCTTTTTTGTCATTTTTGCAAAAGCTGTTCTAAGTTCCAACATGTCTAAAAGCAATTCTTTTTTTACGTACTTTAAAACGGCTTGATACCTAGGATCATCGTATTTATAGCCTTGCCGGTTACTCAGAGCCATATCTGGTAAATTTGAGTCTTCAAACACATCTACGTGTAATTGTCCTACAACATAAACTTCTTGCAGTCTATTTTCTCCTACTAGAGGTAAAATGTTAAATTCACCCATTTTTTTGTTTGCATATAAAGATATATAGTTGTCTGGGAAATCTATAACACCACCTGTTTTTCTGCCTCTAGTTGATTTATAGGCGCCAAGCCACCCCTTAATTGAGACAACGCAGTCAACCTCACGCTGACAACGGTCTATCATTTTTACTGGAATATTTTTTTCAGTTCTATTTTGCAAGAGCTTTTTCTTATCTATGTCAGAATCTAAAAAATCTCCCAAATACTTGTACTCGTCGCCCAAAGTGATTAGAGACGAGAGGTCTTTTATTATATCTTCATCGTTTTTTTCAATTAAATAATCTTTAGATCCTTTTATAATGTGTATTTTAAAATCAGAATCCAAAAGTGGGAAAATTTTGACAAGGTTTCTTTTTACGGAATCCATCGTTTTATTCAATGAATACTGAGGATTTTTCATCGAAACGGATGTCCCATTATTTTTTATCCATTCAAATGATATTTCGTTCTCAGATAGAGATTTTAATTTATGGCTATCATCAACATGTCTAGAAAGGATAAAACCTGATTTTTCTCCATCACGAATGGTTTTTATATATACATTTTCTGAAACCGATAACGCAGCTAATTTACCAACACCTTTGCGCCCCATTTTTTTTCGCTTAAAAATAGCAGTCTGGGAGTCCTTGTCAGAAGTTCTAGACTCTTTTGCAACATTCAAGTATTTTTCAATGTCCCCCTTTTCATATGACATTCCATGTCCATCATCTTCAACAACTATCTCATCGGGGTGTTCTATAATATATACGTTTTGTGCATCTGCATCATAAGCATTTGCAATTAGTTCCGCCAATACATAATAAATATTTGTATATAGGCTCGGGCCGAGTAATTCTAAAATTCTCGGATCAATGTTTAATGTATAATCCTTATTCTTCGGCATATTGTCCCTAACTATTAAATATTCTTATGCAAAAAAAACGTTTGCCATAATTATTGATATTATAACAAAAAAATAGTTGCATCAATTCTATTTTTTCAATCTATATTCAATTAGTTCGGATCCCTTTAAATAAATTGGAGTCCCTCTTGGCAAATCAGAGTGATCGTTGACAATCTTTTGAACATCCAAGTCACCCAATGACACTTCTTCGTCAAAAACATAACAGAAGTATCTACCTTGCGGATCTGGATATTGTGCTTTCCGCATCCGCTCCTCATCCATTATAGCAGTATGATGTACCCTGAATACTCGAAAACTATTTGCGATATTAGTTATATCATAAAGTACAACAAACGAAACCTTGCAACTTCTGGCTTGAGTAACCGGCAGAGCACCGTCGCGACTCTTATCCAAGCGAACATTGTACAATAAAGAGCCCTTATCATTTTGGCCCATAATCCAATTGAGATGTTCTTGATTCTTATAACACCCTACTACGATATTTGCATCTGGATAATTTTCCAGCCAATGCTGAGTTAGGAAACTAGAAACTGGAGTAGTGTAAAATGCATGAGGCTCTTTTGGCAAAATGGATGCCGGATTATCTCCAATCCGACACTCTCTCACATTAAAATTTTGTTTTAGAAGCGTCAATAAAGAATCGTTTTCTAATTTAAATTTTTCAGCCTTATCCAAAGCCAATGAATAATAATCTTTATCCTGGTATGGCGTAAAGACTTTGCCAAGCACCATTTGAAAATTTTCACGCATAAATTGATCTGCAATAACATTTGCGTGTGCAGTCATTACGTAAAAATGAAATTGAGTTTCAAGCATTTCTCGTATTTGATTTCTAAACAGTTCTCGAACTTTTTGCTTCCAATTATTTTTTTGAGAGGCATTTTTTCGACCGTAAAGGGCAACAACGAATAAAAAGTTTACGTTGTAATGTGCGACTAATAACGTGTCTCTATCAAACAACCTGTTGTCAAAATGTTTATTTATATAGGGTTCTCGCCTTACAAGGTTAATGCTATTTTCCTGCTTGAGTGTTTTTTGTTGAGCACTAATAAAAAAATTAGGAATAACATTATACCCTTCAGTTATTTCGTCACGCAGCTTGGTCAACCCATTAGACTCACCATCTCTATTAAACAGATCTAAATTCCACTGAATAAGGTTTCTTGCATAGGTAAATTGCTTATAGACGGATTCTGAACCTATTTTTGCTTGACGCTTATAATATTTAGAATCTCCTATGTAATAAACAGACTTGTCATCTGCTTCATTATTAGTCAAGTCCTTATAGCGGTATATATGATCAACGCGTTTCCCGTCTTTTTGGTCTTTTAATCCATCAGGAATTTTATTTCTAGAGTCGCCAACCAACTCATCAATTATTGCCTCGAAAACAATATTAAAATCAGAAACAAGTAAATACTCTTGTTCATCTGTTTCTACATTTATTTTTTTACTTTGATTAAAGAATGCAAAACAAAGATCCCACAAGTATAATGCGATATCACTAAAATATTTGTATTTGATTTGGCGAAGACGAACAACACCCATTCCTTTTAAATATTGTTGAAAGGCGGGGCCTTTAATCAGCTCAAATCCCAATACTATTTGAACAGGGAACCCGTATTCTTCGTGCATGTAATTTAGAATAGAGAAATAGATTACGAGAAGTTCCTCATCGAAATTAACTCTCTTTTTTTTATTAACAATTTGGGTGTAAATAGGAATATCATCCTGAATGATTGCTCTATTTCTATTAATCGTCTTATTCCAATTAACTTTATTATAACCAGAGTGGATATTTTTAAGAACAAAAAAGAAAAACTGCTGATTTTCACGATTGAATTTTTGGAGAGCTAGTAAGATGTCAAGAAAAGTGTTGCTCTGACGTAAGCGGCATTTACCCATTTGCGAGATGTATTGCTTACGAACAATGCCGTTATCTGGTTTTTCTTCGTTATAAACAACAATTGATCTATATATCCATACTGCAAGTTCGTAGATGAAATTTTGTTCTTCCCTACTAAGAAATTCACCTGAATTATCTATTTCTATAATATCCTCTGGATCGCAATGTCCAAAGACCTTTTCTTTTTCATCTATCAGGACTTTGGGCAAAATAAATACACAATCTTTCAAGTGAGAATTATAAAAATAACCGACATAATTTACACTGATTTTATTTTCAACATCGCGTAAATTCGAAATACCGTTAAGAATATTCTTGACGGATTTTCCAGAATATTTGTGTTCTTCTATTAGAATTTTCATTTAGTTGATTTTGGCTATTGTAATGCCCCATTGTTTCTCATGAACCTTCGCTATAAATTTTTCAATAGTTTCTGGAGTCCACCCATTCCAAGCCACATATATTTTTTCTGATCCACAATCAACTTCTTTCGAGCGAAGACTGCGATCTTTTCTTCCTTTATAAACCTGTTGTGTTTCAATAAGATGCGGAACAATTTTCGAAAGTTCGGCCCAATCGTTAACAATCTCCTCAGCAGACTTATTCGGATTATTTGCAATGTATTTAATCAGTGTAACCCTTGACACTTGATTTTTGGGGAAACTGCCTTCTCCGTTTATTGAGTATTTCGAATGGTCTTTCCCTTCGTCATCGCCATTTTCGCCACTATTTTCATCGCCATTTTCGCCGCCATTTTCATTGCCATCATTTTCGTCGCTATTTTCGCCGTCATTTTTATCGTCGCCATCCGAAAAGTCGTTAGAAATATTTTGCTTTTCGACATGCAGATTGTCAAGTAGTTTTGCAACTCGATCTTCGTTTACAGAGCCATTTACATTATAAAAATCTTGATAAGATAATTGTTTGTCATCAGACCATTTAAACATTTCGTCATCAAATCCATAATCCTTAAATATGTCATTATAAATGTAGAACAACACCTTGCCAACGAACCTATCCGCAGAGACAACGCTACGATCAGCTTTGCAGAAATAGAAACCAAGTTTTTTATCTTCACTATTCGTTGTATCGCCAATTTTCTTATTCACTTTTTCTAGGAAATCACCCCATTTGTAATCAAATCCGTTAGAGCGGATATACCATTCCTTTTCTTTTGTATTTATAGGAACATAAACCCACTCCCACCGACGTTTAAACGCTGAATCTATCGGGAATAACGATTGGTCGCTTGTATTCATCGTTGCCCAAATATACAGGTTTGGAGGCAAGAGTAACACCCGTCCTTCTTGGATATCTTTAGAAAGTGTTAAGCCGTAGTTACTCGTATAATCCTCTACAGCAGAATCAACCTGCAAATCGGTTTCAATTTTATACTCACTTTCCTTAAAAGATTTTGCTATTTCTGTCCGAATATCATCATCAGCTTCAATTGGATACGAAGAAAAACCATTATCTGAGCGGTCTAACAGTTGGAATATGTCACCAAATATTTGTGCGCAATTACCTCGGTTAATTTCTTCAATAACAAGGTATTGTTCTTTAGGTAAATTTGGCTTCTGAGAATATTTTTTCCATGCTCCCAGATACGCTTTCAAGAACGCCTGTTTGACAAATTTATAAGCGATGCGATTCTCTTTGTATGTACCTTTATTTGTCTCTAAATTGACTCCACTTGTAGTCACAACAGGAACTATTTGAACATTTCGTTCTTCCATTACAGGCTTATAGGAGCCAACAAATGTCGAATAATCACTATCAGGATGAAATGTCGTTCGAATAGCACTTTTCCCAGATGTGATTTGCTTAATTGTATGAGACTTGCCTGTTCCCGGCGCGCCGAAGAATATTGTTTGGTAAGACTTATCTTTAAGAATTTTAGCTATAGGTACCTGAATCTTATCAACTATATTTATGACCGTTTGATAGTCTTTTTCATTGATCGCAAGTATGTAAACCAAATCTCCTAAAAAACCATTATGGTGAACCACTATTGGAAAAGCAGAAAGAATATTGGCGGCAAAAACATCATTTCGAAGTTTATACACATCATTCTTTTTTTTGCTTATTATTTGTTTAATTTGTGGATTCAGAAGAAAATCACGTAACGAGTTTTTGTCTCCATCATACGAACTAAACCAGTCAACTGCATTCAATTTATTTTGAACGTCAGAATTATTTAATTCCTTCAATACACTTTTTTGGTCTATATTTTCTAGAATTTCATCTTGATCGAGTTCATCTGTTGACTCTTCTATTTTCCCATCTTTCTTTTTGCTAGAATTCTTTATACGTTCTTGAATACTTTTTTTTGTTTCATATAAAACTTTTAAACTTTTTTGATCTTGACTTTTTTTCAAAAATTCGCAATAAGTGTTCAATTTAATTGCAAAAGTTTGAGCCTCTTTTGCTAATATCAAGTATTGATAAGAACAAATTGTCCACTGGTCTCTCTTTACTAAAAAATAGTGCGGATAACATTTGCAAATATAACCATTGCGCGTAAGTATTTCTTCAAATATTTTACATTCTTTTTCTGATAATAAGAGTTGTGGCAGCTCATCTATTTTAGTCTCTTTGAGCCTATAAAAAAGTTCAAGGAAAGAAGAAAATCCTTGCGAAGAATTCTCTTTAGAAGAAACCTCTGTTTGAGTCTCTTTTTCAATGTTTAGAGAATTTTTTTTGTCATCCATTTTTCATTTCCTCTATGATTTGTTTTAATTCTTTCGGCATATAGGGCGGCTTCCGCCTGTGAAGCATTGCATGACAATTCGGACATACCGGAATTAAATCTTTTTCAGGATTTATTCTGTAATCCGGCCCCAATTCAGAAACCGGAGTGATATGGTGAACGTGGATAAATCGTTTTCCAACAACTCCATATATTTTTTCAAAATCAAAACCGCAAATATTGCACACAAACCCTTTTTTCGCAAGACATAATTCTCGATTAATGGGATTGCGTTCATATTTACTGCATACCACCTGATACTGAGAACCTTCTAATTCACCCAATTGTTCTTCTTGATCACTAACGGGAAGCAAACATAAGAAAAGACAAATCGCCTGTTTAGTCCATTCTGATATCACGTCAAATGAGTTGATTAGCTCATTTGAATCCGTAATAGGAACGCGTGTTAGACGGCAATAAAAATTGTTCCAAGTACAGTTCCTTAATTCTTCATCGTTTACAGGACTTCCATTTATTTGCATATCAACAGAAACCCTTTTAGACCTTAGAGAATTAAGGAAATCAATGAAAAGAATCTTTTTTTCTTCATCGGCACACGAAATAGATTCAAGCATTGCTCTTGCGTGTGTTTGCGGCTTTATTTCTAGAACAATTCTAATTTCATTCTGAATATACGCCTTAACTTCAAACAGCATATCTCCCTCATTTGAAGGAGAGGTAATATAGCATTCATTGCCTTCGCAAATGTCCTTTCTAACATTGAAAGGCAACGAAAAATACTCTTGCAAATATTTTTGAAGCTCGGCTGGATTCATAGAATTTATTCCTCAGATACTTCTGGATCTGGCAAGTCAGCAACCAATTTTTTCAAAATTCGAGACACTGTAAATCGCATGTCTTCGTAATTTTCAATTGTCTTTTGATTGCAAGTAGAATTTTCTGCTTCAGCTAAAGCCCACAAAAGATCGTCAAGGCCTTCAACAATGACGCCCTTTGCTAAAATGGGACCATATACTTTTTTGTAGAAGTCATGATTTTCATTAATATAAACAGCATGCCTGTTATCAACTAAAGCAGGTTCCCATAAGGCATTTCCTTCTATTGATTGAACGGGAATCACTCTATTTTGAGAAGGAATCTCTGCTTCGCCAATAGTTATTTTCTTAGTAAAAGATCCATATGAGTTTTCAACAACAACTTCATCGGGCTTACCCGTAGGAGTCATTCGCGAATTTTCTACTTCGGGCGCTTTAGCATTAATAGACGAATTTGATGAGTTATGAGCTTCCCTGCCTGGTTGGTGAATAGATTTGGTTTCCCCATCTCTATAACGCTTTTGAGCTTCTCGACGAGGAGCGGCCAGGAATTTCATCAAGTAATCAGCCAATTCTGATATTAACATTATTCTTGACTTCTTTATATCAACATTCAACAATTCGTCCAGCTCATGCGTAAATGAAAAATCAACACGCAACAAGGATCCATGAGGCTCTTTTGTGAAAAAGCCAAGCCAGTCACCGTAATGAATAAGCCTGTTTTCTCTATATACATAGAAGCCTTGATAATCGTTATTTCCTCGTGCTTTTTCACTGGCTTCTTTAGAGCTAAACTCCGATTTTCTGGGAATCACATATGCAGTCACCTTAAATGACGTTTTCTCCCCATTTTCAATCTCTACAGGAACATTTTTAAATTGCAGACGCTCCGTTTTGGGTTCCTTTATACAGAACGGATCCCATGGTTCCACGGCGATTCCATTCAAATCAATTGAGGTGTTTGTTGCACGCGAATCATTTTCATCTAAAAAGCGCTGGAATACCATGGATAAATGAAATCGAAGTTCATCTATTTTCTTCTCTAACGCTTTCTTGGCTGCAGATTGTTTTTGATAACTTTTTAAAAGTCTGTCAACCTTATTCCATACAACAAGTGTCCCCGTTGCACCAGAGGCAACCATATCAAGTATTTCAACTTCTTCATCTTCAACGGGAACAATTTTCAGTTTCCACGACCCAATATCACTAATATAATCTAGATCCCATTGAACTTTCCGGACCTCTGCATCATCAGCCCCTCTTGAAATTAAGGACAATTGTTTGCAGAAAGCTGTGGATGCAGTTTTTAAGCCTAAACCAAATTTCCCCAAACTATTCTTTTCCGTTCGTTCCTTGGAGCCATATTTCATTGCATTCTGAAGTCCCGCCATATTCATGCCAATGCCGTTATCAGCGATAAAGACTCTGACATTTTGACTTGGATCCATAGAAACATTAATGGAGATCTTTGTAGCATTTGCTGCAATGGAGTTGTCAACAATATCTGCAATTGCAGTATTAAAATTATAGCCCGTATCACGTAGACCGTTTACAATTCTAGCCGGATCTGGCAAGAGTTCGATTTCCTCATTTAAATTTGACATAGTTCGCACCTCATTTAAAATTTAGGAATCATGGTTAATGCATTCAAAAGATCATCTTCATCCAAGGAATCGCCAGAAACTCCAACAACAGTTTCTTTTGCAATATCCCTTTTCCGCATAATCCTTTGTTGCATAATCTGTTCTATGGTATCCTTGTAGTATAATCTATAAACAAAAACCGTTTTTGATTGTCCTTTACGATATGCTCGGGCGGAGGATTGGTCCTCTAACGCAGGATTCCACTCAAGATTATAATGAATAACGTGATTTGCACCCGTTATATTTAATCCCGTACCAGCCGCCCGCGGATTCAAAATAAGAACAGCTGATGAAGAATACTGATTGAACGCATCAACGATGGTCTGTCGATCATTAACATCAGTTTCTCCATTTATAGTCCATATTTTCACACCATACCGAGATTGCAAATCATCTTTAAAGATTTCAAACATCCTTATATAAGATGTAAAAACAATAGCTTTTTCTCTTAATTCAAAAATTCCTTCTAATATTTCACACAAGCGCTGGTACTTGACAGATTTTGAATACGGGTCCACCGCAACATCATTGCCCGCTATATTCGGATGCGTGCAATACATTCGTAATTTCTGAAACATTCCGATAGAAATTCTGTCCGTTTGAGAGGAGACCTTTATTTCATCTATATACTGTGCATATTCTTCGCACTCTTTAGGCGACATCTGTAACGGCTGGTCAATGTCCACTCGAGGAGGCAATTCATTTGCCACATCTTTTACCAGTCGGCGAATCATCAAAGACGAAAGAAACGGCTCGAGCTTCCGCCCTCCATCAACATCATCAGGAATCACCTTGTTGAACAAATCCAACGGTCCCAACAAACCCGGTTTAACAAAATCAACGATTGACCAAACATCCGTTACATGATTCTCAAATGGCGTTCCCGAAACAGCGATAGAGTTTTCTCTATTAAGGGATTTGCACGCAACAGTTCTCGCACTAGTCGGGTTTTTAATATTTTGGGCCTCATCCAACACCACCAAGTCCCATTTTTTCATATTCATCATGGACAAATCGTTTATTACAACGGAATATGAAGTTACCACAATATCGTAGGGATCAAAATCTTTAAAATTGCTTGCCCTTTGCGAACCATGGTGGACAAGAACATTCAAGCTTGGAGCGAATTTGTGGCATTCTTTTTCCCAATTTGCAAGCAATGAAATTGGAGTAACAATTATTATTGAGTGTTGCCTCTTTTGTTGCATGGAAACGATATATGTAATAATCTGCAGGGTTTTTCCGAGCCCCATTTCATCGCCTAGAATGCATCCGTTTATATTGTTTAAAATTGATCGAATCCAGAGGAATCCGCTTTTTTGATAGTCGTATAAAGTAGCGCGTAGCGGTAATGCTGACACATCAACATCATCAATAGGGCATTTTTGCATCAGTGAAGTGTCTACTGTGTCCTCAAATAAAGATGTATTTCGTATTATCTCGAAATTTTTTAATTTCAAATATTGCGCTAGAGAGATTTCTCCTGCAGATGATATACCGGCTTCTAGCAATGCCTCTTCAATTTCAGAAGTGTCGTTTGATATATAAAACCATTTATCCTCAAATATGAAATGATCTATAATAATCCCTTCATGGATGGCAATAGGGACTTTAGCTCCCTTTCTTTGCGAATACGCATTTAAACAAATGCTTCTATCCTTTGACATGATAGAAACTTTGAATGCTGCGCCAATAGACGAATGTTTTAAGGAAGGGAAAAAATCCTTAGGGTTCCCTAATTCAACATCTTTAAATTGAATCTTATCTTTGTCTTTAGTTAGTAATGGATATAGGTCTTTTGCCAATGGGTAATAAATATTCCCATTGCTTGAAATACAAAGTGTATTTGCCAAAACAACCCAATCCGCCATAGTAATTTATCCTTTGCTGCGGAATCTATTTAAACTAGCTGCGCTTATAGATATTGTTGGATTTGGCCTATATTCCGCATGGTCATCACAAATCATTTTTATTTCAGAATGACCTTCTGCGAGTTGATAAAACTTTGTTTCCTCCATATTGGGAGTATATTTGTTAATCTGGGAATTGATGGTAAAAGAGTCTAAATTTTCAACTAGTTTGCGTAAATAGATGTCGGTTGAAAAAGCAAAAATAATGTCAGCTACATAACCATGACTTACATTGACGATGTTCAAAGCATTTAAAACTGGCGAGACAAAAAAATCGGCTCGGTCTATGGTTTTGTTGCCAGACCACCAAGAATATTGGCTTACAAAATTCAACAAGTAGTTTGATACCTTGTCTATGTCGGGATGCTGAGGGAATTCTCCTTGAAGGAATTTCTTCGCAGCAACAAGAAAACGCTGGTTTTCTAAAGGATTTAATGAATCCTTCATACTTTTTATATACGTTTCAACATTGACTTGCATCAAGTTGCAAATTTTGATTAAGAAGTCTTTATACGTCAATAATTCCGTACAAAAATCAACCATGTAAGAAGCAATAGCAAACCACTGGTTTGCAATAAAAATGTTCTTTCTTGCTTTTGTCGTTAAAATAGAGGTGCTCTCGAAATATTCAATCGAACATTCTTTTTTGGCTAAATAAGATTTGTACGCGCGTTTAAACGAGTCGTTCAACGCAATCTCTTGCCATTTAAATTCATTCTGATATCTTTGCATGGCATATGTTAATACCGCATTTAAGTTTTTTAGAATTTGCATAACATAGCCCTCGCGTCATCTCAGCAAGAAAAAAGCTGTTTCTTTATTTCTTTTGCCAACGTTCTAATTACAGGAACAGCAACACTGTTTCCAAATTGATGATAAGCTTCTTTGTTAGATACAACAATTCGCATTGTCGGTAACTTATTCTTATTGTTCTGATTGTTTGCTGCTTCAGGATACTTCCAACCGTTACCAACAATTTTATAACCTTGCAAACGGCCCGCCTCGACGGGAGTCAACTTCCTAGGATTTTTTTTCTTTCGAGACTGATCTATAAGAATTTCACTGCCGTCTTTCCAATAACGAGCCGAAATCGTGCTACAATAAGGACGGTTTTCATCAAATAAAGAATAGCCAAACCCTTTTCCGTTCGCCCGATTACGTTCTTTTCGAAGCTGATGACCAATCCACATTCTGTCGCTAATGGTCATCTTTTCAGGAATAGACTTGTCCGGTTCTAGAATGTCGCCAACTTTCGTGGCAATAGCTTTGTCCAAATTTTTCTTTTCAAAAATTGACTTTAAATTTGAGTCAAGTCCAAGGGGAAATTTAAAATCATCTGCAGAACATTGATCCTTATCCCAGCAAATAAAGAATAACCTCTCTCTATTCTGAGGAACACCAAAATATTTGGCATTCAATACACACGTCCTCACCTCATACTGCAAATCTTTTTGCAGCACGCGAAGCAGAACTTCCAGTGTGTGTCCATGATCATGATTTTTTAACCCCTTGACATTTTCCAAAAAGAGAACCTTGGGCTTACATCCTTTTTTAATCTTGTGATCTACAATTTTTGCAATGTTGAAGAATAATGTACCACGAGTGTCATCGAACCCTTTCCTCTTTCCGGCAATAGAGAACGCTTGACAGGGAAATCCTCCGCACAGAATATCAAAATCAGGAATATCTTCCATTACAACATCGTTGATATCTGCATTAAAAAATTTGTATTGTCCTTCTGAGTTCTTTTGGAAAAGATCCGGTTCTATGGACTTGTAGTTTTCCTCATAGGTTGTTCGTGCGTTTTTATCCCATTCGCTTGCAAAAACACATTTACCACCAACAGAGTGCATGGCGGTGTGAAACCCGCCTATTCCAGCAAATAAATCAATAAATGTAAACTCGTGTTTCTTCATACTGATGTCATTGTTCTTATTCTAAAAAAAAATAATAAAAAACTATTCCATTTTCATAGGCCTTTGCTAAATTAGACTTCCCACCTAACGAAACTATGACGGAGCCAAATCAGGATGTCTGCAGCCAAACAAAAAACGTCGGCAAGTTTCCCCACGCCAATGCTCCCTTTGTAATCATACCTTGCTTTTAAAGGGGCGCTTTCTAGTTTATCAATGACTTTTTTCAGAGCGGACGGTAAGTCTTGTGTAAAAGGAATATCCCAGGGATGCGTTTTTGAATATGCAATACTTCTAGCCAAGCGATACTTGTTCTCGTCAAAAATTTCTTTCACGTAATCCGCAAATTCCATACATAATCCTTATGGGCACCATCTTTTTTCTTATATGTATTAATTTCTTGACTTGTCAAACTTTCTCTCAAAAAAACTTGGCCCTTTTTTCTTTATTATCTAATTAGAGCTGTAACGAGCGGGGGCGTTGCGGGGCCGGCGTTTGAGGCCCCACAGAGGGGGTAGCGGAAGACCCGGCGAGTGTGGCCCTTCGGTGATTCGGCCCTTCGGCAGGCTCAGGGACCTTAGGGGTGCGGGCGAGCCGGGGCTGCAGCGAGGGGGAGGCTTCCCCCGCCTGTCGTCTCACAGGTCGTCGCCGGTCATCAGCTTGATTGTTCCGAGTTCTTCGTCGAATGCCATCCTGACGCAGTCGGCAACGATTTCGTCCGTGTCGCAGCAGGTTTCCTTGAGCAGTATCATGCCGCTGTCCTCGCAGTTCATTTCCAGTTCGTCGTCTATCCCGAGGTCGTCGGGCGAGAAGACGGAATAGAGGAAGTAGTCGCGGTAGCCTAGCGCGCGGTCTCCGCGGAGGAGGTTGTCTCCGGTCCCGGGCTGTATCTTGAGGAACTTCTTTTTTGCGGGGACGAAGTACAGGGTGTCGGCGGGAAGGGTGGTGTCGTGTCTCATACTGGGAAATATAGGATTTGGGTGTGACAGAAAATGACAAGGAATGATAATTGTGCAATCGGGACTTGCTAAATACAGAATCTATATCCATCAAATAAGCCCCGCCAAGGGGTCGCTTTGCTCCCTAAAAATCGGCAGCCGTGGCTGCCAATTTGCCGAAATTTACAAGAAAACGCAGTTTTTCCACTTCATCAGCTGATTTGAAAGTCCTTCAATGTCGAAAAAGGGGAGGCGATATTAAGATTGAAAAATGCATGCCAACAGAGAACGGTCGTTTGTTTCCGCGAGGTAATAAGATATATTTCTAGCATGGGACGAAGAAAAAAGACCGAAACATACGAACCTCACAACTTGCTAGATCAAGATTGTCGGCATTATATTGAATCTGCAATCGCAAATTATCATAGCATTTGCAAACATTTTTTTGATCATTTTGAGTTCTTGGAGTTTTGGTTTGATCATATTGAAAAAGCGCCTACACCGCAAAATGCAGCTTTATGCGCGTTTGCCTTTTTTAAACATAATTCATTGGCAGAAAACTATTTAAAGAAATTACGTAAACACTACAATCATCTGTGTGATACAACTAGGCCTGAAGGTGTTTCTCAGGCAGAATGGGAAGAAAGCGATACAATAAAAAAATACAAAAGAGGCCAGGGCATTGCTCAATGGATAAAATCATATCAATCAAGAGAACCATATGACTATATTGCGATTGATGATATAGATTGGAGCCCTATAGCAGAGTTGACACAAAGAGAAAAAAATATTGCCTTGGAATTATCTTTTGGATGGAGCATTGCTCGACTTTGGCAACTCTTAAAAAGCAGGAATAAAGAATATTTTGTAGAAAGATTTTTAAGCATTACAGTCAAAAAAGAACTTGAGCACGGCTCAATTGAAAACAAAATATGCGAAATCGTCCCTGACGATTTTATAGCTTCTCTCGCAAATATCAGCCCCGAGGAAGAGCCTTTT
>JAEEGL013345299.1_pt1 | contig 18077 bp, 10 predicted proteins | sample 9134231 | NCBI WGS metagenome assembly JAEEGL01 (sample SAMN16246548, study PRJNA631951) | gut metagenome | biome: gut microbiome; feature: rumen; material: fiber-attached | host: Bos | place: Iran: Karaj | collected 2018-10 | reverse complement strand
GCCTTTGCCGTCAGCGACCTGGCGAATGCCTACGTCGTCATCGGCCGTCAGCCTGACCTCACAGATGGTCGCAAGGTGCTCTGCGGAGGCTATCGAATGTCCGATCTCGATGACCGCGTGGTGCAGGTGCGCATCACCGGTCTGGAGCCCGCCACCACCTATTATTACCGTATCGGTGCCGACCGTATCGAATACAAAAGTGGTTACAGGATGAAAGTCGTTGGCACAGAGGACGATCCCCGCACCTACCGTTTCACTACGGCAGGTGCTGCTGCCAAAGGACACTTCTGTGTCATCAACGACACCCACGCTTCGTGGGAACCCTTTGGGCGGGCTATTGAGAAGATCGCTCAGTTGGCTCCTGCCTGCGTCGTCTGGAACGGCGATGCCTGCAACTCCGAGGAAACCATCGAGGCACAGATGCGTATTTTCCTCAACCCCGAGATCAACCGCAAGGACTATGCCGCCGAGATACCCTACCTCTTCAGCCCAGGCAATCATGACTTCCGAGGCATGGCCAACCGTCATCTGGAGCGCGTGTGGATGTATCGTCAACCTGAAGAACGTCTGGCTCGCGACTGGAATCTCGGTCGCAACTACGCTGTGCGCACAGGTGATATAGCAATGATAGGACTCGACACGGGCGAAGACAAGTTAGATACCAACCCCAAGTTTGCCGGACTTTTCCAGATGAAATCCTACCGCGAGGCACAGACACAATGGCTGCGCGACGCGCTGCAGCAACCTGAGATTGCCAGCGCACCTTATCTCGTGGCGTTCTGTCATATCCCCCTCTTCGACAGCAATCCCAAGCACAATCCAGGCGACGTAGCACCTGCCGACCAGGACCCGAAGTATAGTACTGACTTCGCTATGTGGCAGCGCACCTGTGCCAACCTGTGGTCTCCGTTGCTTGCGGAAGCTGGTTGCCAGCTTGTCATCACCGCCCACCAGCATCAATATCACTATTTTGAACCTACAGCCGAACGCCCGTGGGCAGAACTCATAGGAGGCGGACCGGAAATGGGCGAAGAAGGAGGGCGGAAGTATGCTCACCTTTTCCCCACCGTCATCGAAGGCGAGGTGCGCCAGGCCCAGCTCCACATCACCGTCCACAACCTCCTCAGCGGTAATGTCCAGCAGGCATTTGCCATCAATCCGCGCAAGATCAGCAAGAAAGGCAAGCGCCGTAAATAGTAGTCTGCACCCCAACCCCAATGAATAAATACACGACACTCCTTTCTCACATAGTGGCCCTTGTGGTGGTAATCATCTGGGGTTCCACGTTTGTTTTCACAAAGTTGCTCCTGCTGGCAGGACTGACGGCGGCTGAGATCTTCGTCCTCCGCTTCATCATTGCCTACCTGATGCTCTTGGGATTCGCCCTGACCAAGAAATCCTTCCGGTTGCTTTCTGCCTCGCTGAAGGACGAAGTGCTGATGCTGGCTCTGGGCATTGTGGGCGGCTCGCTGTATTTCCTCACCGAGAACAGCGCCATGAACTATACCACAACCACCAACACATCGCTCATTGTCTGCATGTGCCCTCTGTTTGCTACAGCCCTTATCTCCCTCTTTTATAAGTCTCAGCGTCTCCACGGTATCCAGATTTTGGGAACATTGATGGCAGCTGTGGGAGTTGTCGTCGTGGTACTTAACGGGCGCTTCGTGCTCCACCTCTCACCCTTGGGCGACACATTGGCCTTTGTCGCCTGTCTCTGTTGGGCGGTCTACTCCCTGCTGATGATTCCTGCCACCCGCCACTACAGTACCCTCTTCATCACCCGCAAGGTCTTCTTCTATGGTCTCCTGTCGATGGTTCCCTATTTCCTCATTTGGCCCTCGCATCCCTCGCTGCAGCTACTCCTTCGACCCGACATTCTCGGCAATCTGCTCTTTCTGGGCTGCGTGGCCTCCATGCTTTGTTTTCTTGCCTGGAACTGGGTCATCCGCCAGCTGGGAGCCGTCGTTGCCACAAACTATGTGTACCTTAACCCTGTTGTCACTGCCCTCTTCGCCTGGCTCATTCTATCTGAGCGCATCACCGTCTTCTTCGTCCTCGGTAGCGTCCTCATCCTGGTCGGCATGTATCTGATAAGCAAGAAACGCCCGTATGTTTAAGTTGTATTATATTGCTCTTATGCCGTTCTCATATAGATCTCATATTGCTCTCCTATTGTTCTCACGTTGTGATATCTTTCTTTTCATATTTAGTCTTCTATTACCTTCATGTTCTTACTGTCCCAGAGGTGCTTGTCGGTAATCTTCAGTTCTGGGATGACGGGCAGACACATGAAGGCCATCGTGATGAAGGGTGCCTTCATCGTGCAACCGGTCAGGGCAGCCATGTCGCAGAGCAACCGGCAGCGGTAAGCCACCTCATGGCCGTCGAGCGGTGACATCAGCCCTGCAATGGGCAGTGCCATCTCGATGATCTCCTCATCGGTTATTACCACCTGTCCCCCCTGCAACTCTATGACGCGGTTGACAGCATGGACAATAAACTCGTCGGAGGAGCCGATGGCCACGATATTGTGACTGTCATGAGCCACTGACGAGGCAATGGCTCCATGACGAATGCCAAAGCCGCGCACCAGCCCGACGACAGGACGGGCCGACTGGGTATAGCGGTTATAGACCACCACCTTCTGCACCTCATGCCACGGGTATTGAGAGTCCTTCATAGGGTCACCTGTCACCTCCACCACGTCGTGTCCGGTATACAGGCTCCTGTCTGCGGCAAGGATGATGTGCTTGGTGTCGCCGCAGTGGATGTCAAATTTGATGTCGTCAGCTGTGATGGGAGTGGCGCAGAAGCGGTTGGGATAACTTTTGAGGTCGGCGATCGGCTGCCGTCGCGCGCTGATGCTTCCAAACGACAGGTTGTAACTGTAGACCTCAACACCACGGATGATGGTGTTCTGCACTCCCAGGAAAGGACCTGTATTGTTGACGATGAGGAATGTGGCTGGGTCGCCCTTTTGCAGTAGTCCCCAATTCACACCGTAGTGGCGCTGTGGGTTGATGCAAGACGCCTGAAGGACGTTCCAGAAATCGTGGTCATCGTAAAGTGCCCGCTTCACGATGGAGAGGATGTGACCACGCACGAGGTCGTCGGCGTGGCAGTCATCGGTACACAGCATCACCTGGTCGGGATATTCGTCGATGAGCGGGTGCAGGTGGGCATAGTCCTTGGCGGCACTGCCCTCACGGATGATGACCTTCATGCCGGCACGGATACACTCGCGCCCCTCGTCGAGCGTTGTACATTCGTGGTCGGTAGAGATGCCTGCCCGGGCATAGTTCTGGCGCTGCTCTGGGGTAAGTCCGGGGGCATGGCCGTCGACGGGTTTGCCTGCCGCACGGGCAGCGGCTATCTTCGCCATCACCTCGCTATCGCCCTGTAGCACACCTGTGAAGTTCATCATCTCGGCCAAGAAGCCAATGTCATCGCGCTGCATTAGGGCTGCTATCTCCTGACTGCCGATGGTTGCACCGCTGGTCTCCACATCACCGCCCAACGCCGGTACGCAACTGGGAGCTCCGAACAGGAAGTTGAACTGCGCCTGACTGGCCGAGTGGATCATCACGTCCACCCCTTCAACGCCCATCACATTAGCTATCTCATGCGGATCGGCGATGACCCCGATGGTGCCGTGCTCCGCCGCCACACGGGCGAACTCCAAAGGCGTCATCATACTGCTCTCGATATGTACATGGCTGTCGATAAAGCCGGGCATCAGATAGGGCCATTGCTTTTCATCCCCTGGCAACTCGCAACGATTCACCTGTACAATGCGTCCATCGTCCACCACCAGTTCGCCATCGTAAATCTCGCGGCTAACCGCATCAACGATATGTCCTTGATATGTTTTCATTGTCTGTTTGTTTTAATGAGTTCACTCGGAACTGTCCCTTCTGGGCGTTCGAGGTATAGACCACACAAGAAGTTGCTATCTCACCACGAAGTCGAGGGACTGGAGGTCGTTGTCGCGCGAGGAGCTGCCGTAGAGGATCTGGTAGCGGCCTGGACGCGTGGAGAGTTCATCGATGGAGGGATCGTAGTACTCGAACGCCTCGCCATCGAGGGTGATGGAGGCCTGAGCCGTCTGTCCTGCGGCCAGCGTCAGCTTCTGGAAACCTCGTAGCGACTTGATGGGGGCCTCAGGATAGTCGAGCGCCTTGACGTAAATCTGCACCGTTTCAGCACCTTCGCGACTGCCCGTATTCGTGACGGGCACAGTGATCGTCACCTTTCCGTCGGCTTTCATACTGTTGCGCGAAAGTTTCCCTTTCCCATAAGCAAAGGTGGTGTAGCTAAGGCCGTAGCCGAAAGCATATTGCGGCTGGCCGCGGAAATAGCGGTAGGTGCGGTTCTCCATCGAGTAGTCAAGGAAGTCGGGCAGGTCGTCGTTCGTGCGGTAGAAGGTGACGGGGAGCTTGCCGCTGGGATTGTAGTCGCCGAAGAGCACATCGGCCAACGCCTTGGAGCCGCCCTGACCAGGGTACCAGGCTTGCACGAGGGCATCGTACTGACCCTCGACACTGCCGAAGGCGATGGCTGAGCCGGAACAATTGACAAAGACCACGGGACGACCTGTGGCGTGCATGGCGCGCACCAGTTTTTGCTGCACGGCAGGCAACTCGATGTCCGCCTTGTCGCCACCTTCACCCTCCATGCGTGCAGAGATGCCGCCAATGATGATGATGACGTCCATGTCCTTCACCTCCTCGGCAAGGTCGTCGAACTCCACAGGCTTGCGCTCGCAGATGTCGCCGCGCAACATGGCGAACTGTCCGTTGCCGTGGCGGTATTCTATTACGACGTCGTAGGTCTGACCCTCCTGTACTGGGAAGGACTTGTATTCGACCCTCCTACGGAAGCCGCCGCGACGCCCTCCACCCTGAGCTTCTTCTACCACCTGTCCGTTCACCTTCAGGAGGTAGCCGTTGTCGGTGGCGAGGGTGTATTTCATGTCGCCGGTGAAGGTGGCCTTGTACTGTCCACTGACGCGCACCGAGAGGGTATCCTTGCTGACACCCTGGGCGAAGCCCCAAGCGCCGAAGGTGGAGAAGTTCAGTTCGTTGTAGTATCCCGTTGCGGCTGGCTCGCCGCTCAGTTCCTTATTATTGTAGAACTCCACGAGCACGCCTTTGCCGTCGTTGAATTCCTGCAGATGGTGGATGGTGGTCTCGCCGTCAGCCAGCTCGCAGGCTTTCCGATAGAAGACATTGGCACCAGGCACGGCAGCCTGGATTCCTTCGAGCAACGAGTGCTGATGTTCCTTGGTGGGGGTGCCGCCGTAGTTACCGTTCAGCAGCTCGATGTCGTCGGCATTTGGTCCCACGACGGCGATGTTCTTCAGGCTTTTTGAAAGCGGCAGAACCGCTTTCCACTCTCCTTGTCCGTCTTGCAGCTTCTTGTTTTCCAGCAGCACCATCGATTCGCGGGCTGCCTGAATGGCGAGGTTGTTGTTTGCTTCGCTGCTGATGACGTCTGGCGTCAGGTTCGCCCATGGCAGCATCTCGGCGGGGTCGAACATTCCCAGCTCGAAGCGGCCATAGAGGGTGCGGCGCAGGTGGAAATCGAGGGTGCTCTCCTGGATGAGTCCTTTTTCCAGCGCCTCGGTCAGCACCATAAACACTTTTCCGCACTCGAGGTCTGTGCCGTTGAGGACAGCATCCACAGAGGCGGAGAGCGGGTCGGGATGCGTCTCGTGCTGTCCGCGGTTATAGAAGTTGTTGATGGCATCGCAGTCGGTGAGGACGATGGCCTCGTAGTTCCACTTGCGGCGCAGGATATCGACGAGCAGGCGGTCGCTGGTGCAGCAGGGTACGCCTTCGTAGCGGTTGTAGGCGCACATCACCTCGCGGACGTTGCCCTTTGTGACCAGCGACTTGAAGGCAGGCAGATAGGTCTCCCACAGGTCGCGCATCGATACGGAGGCATTGTATGAATGGCGCAGCGGCTCCGGTCCGCTGTGGACGGCGTAGTGTTTGGCGCAGGCGTGGGTCTTGAAGTATCTGTCGTCGTTGCCCTGCATTCCGAGTACGGTCTGTACCCCCAGAACGGCGTTCAGATAGGGATCTTCGCCGCAGGTCTCCTGTCCGCGTCCCCAGCGCGGGTCGCGGAAGATGTTGACGTTGGGGCACCAGAAGGTCAGTTCCGGGTTGCCGGGATAGTAGGTCACGCCCATGGGCACATTGTACAGCTTCGGGTCGCTGTGGTCGGTTCGGTTCCAGTTGGCGCGCGCCTCGTCGCTCACCGTCGAGAACACGTCATAGACCTGCTGCGGATTGAAGGCGGCTGCCATGCCAATCGGTTGCGGATAAACGGTGTAGCCTCCCTGCCGCACACCATGACAAGCCTCGCTCCACCAGTTATAGGAGGGAATGCCCAGTCGGTCGATGGAAACGGACTTGTTCATCATCAGTCCCACCTTCTCCTCCGGCGTCAGCAGCGAGAGCAGGTTTTCTACGCGTTCGGCGTAGGAGTGTTTGGGATTTTGGTAGGGATATTGCATCACCGTTCCGCCCTCGTTCACCACCGCCTTGATAGACAGGGCGCCAAGGGTCTGACCGTTGGCATCGAGGAGTTCCACGCTGCGGAAACTCTTGCCCAACGACTTGGCAGGCTGGAAGACCACCATCACCTCGGCTGTTGCTCCGGGAGCAACGACCCCTTCGGGCACCACGGCGGCGATGCACTCGCAGCTGGGTTTCACGGTGGCTATTTTCACGTCAGCCTTCGAGCGGTTCTTGAACGTAAATGTGTGGCACACAGCACCCGCTGCCGACTGGATGGTACCAAAGTCCCATTCATAGGCATCGAACGTGAGTGCGCTTTTCTTCTGTGCCGAAGCCGGAACAGCTGCCATCAGGGCGCATAGGGCAATAGCGAAAAACTTTTTCATCATCTTTTTCATGTTTTCTGATTTTATGTTTGGTTTTTAATATTCTTTCGCTCCTGGCTCCAGCAATTGGACTCCTGCCGCCGTGGGCGGGATGTTGAGGATTCTGCCGTTGGGGGCGTAGTGCAGCGGTTCGGCAATGATGCTGCGGCTGTAGCTGGTGCCGTCGGGCAGTCCGCCGTTATGGCTGAAGAAGAGCCATTGGTCTCGGAACTTGACGATAGCGGGGTGGGTGGTGTTGGAGTTGCCGGCAATCTCGCTGATGATGCCCATGGGGGTATACGGTCCTCCGATGTGGTCGCTGATGGCGTAGGCAATCTTCTCTGGCCATCCGCTGGCGTAGGTCAGGTAGTATTTCCCATTGTACTTGTGCACCCAGGGAGCTTCGGTGAATGGGTGGTAACTGGTGGGATCTGTGGGCTGGATATTCACGTCGGGGAGTGCTATCTGGTGGATTTCCCCGTCGATTTCCGTCATATTATCCTTGAGGCGGGCATAGTAGCATTGCTGATTGCCCCAGAAGATATAAGGTGTGCCGTCGTCGTCGAAGAAGATGGCGGGGTCGATGCAAGCCCAGCTATGCTTCGAGGCGAAGCAGTCCTGATTCGTCAGCAGGGGCTTGCCCAGCGCGTCGTGGTAGGGACCGGTGATCTTGTCGGCGACGGCGACTCCGATGCCGCACCAGTTCGTAGACACATACCAGTAGTACTTCCCGTCCTTTCCTCTCGCCACATGACCGGCATAGGCCTGTTTGCTGGTAGCCCAGGTGAAGTCATCGATTCGCAGGGGTGAGGGGTATTCTGTCCAGTGACGCATATCGGTGGTGGAGTAGAGCAGCCAGTCTTTCATGACATAGCCCGCCTGTCCGCCCTCGGCGTCGTGTCCGGCAAAGAGCCATAGCGTGTCGCCTTCCACCAGCACGGCGGGGTCAGCGGTGTGCTTGTCGAGGATGATGGGATTGCCGGCGCTCTCGAAGGAGTGCGTCAGCACGTAGCCCCATTTCTGCTGCAGGCGCTCCAGCTCGTCGGGGGTGACGGCACAGACCGTGCCGTGGCGGGGAAAGAAATCCTTGCGGAAGGACTGCGGCTTGTCGGAAAAATGGAAGAGGTCGCCGGACGTCTGGTATTCATAGCGTCCGGAGGTGTAGAGGTCATACATCAGGACGTACCCTTCGGGAGTCTCGAACACGCCCGATCCTTCGACATGAGTGCGTGTGCCGGCGTATGCATCCAAGTAAATGAAGTCTTCCTTCCAAGGACCTTTCAGGCTCGGCGAGGTTGCCTGCTGGATGCCGTTCTTGATCTCCTTGCCGCTGTCGTCCTTCGTGTTTCCTTTATAAAAGAGGTGATAGAGGCCGTCCTTGTAGATGATGTCGTTGTCGATGCTGCCGTACTTCGCCTCGAAGAGCACCTTGGGTTCGCTCTCGAAACCTGTGAAATCGCGGTTGGCATAGGCGTAGTAGGTGATGAGGGACTTGCGGTCGCTGCGCTGCAGGGTAAAATAAATCATGTATTTGCGTGCCGCGCGGTCGTAGATGGTCTGTGGTGCCCACACCCAGTAGGCATCGCCGAAGTTCTTGGGATAATCCTTCGCCAGCACCACCTTCGAGTGTGTCCAGTTCACCAGGTCCTTGGATTTCAGCATCACTATGCCCGGATTGGCGCCCCAACCCTGCTGCGGGTCGTAGGTGTGCATGTCTGTGGCCACGATGTAATAGTCGTTGTTCTCTCCGCGCAGGATATGTGGATCCCGTATGCCGCCGCTGGTGCTGATGCTGTCGCTGGCAATGACGGGCTTATTCCCGTTCAGGGCAAACCAGTTCTGAGCGTCCTCGCTCACCGCGAATCGCAGCTGCTCCATCAGTTTCGAATCCCCTCCACCCTCGAAATAGACGAAGAGGTAGCCGCTGGCTGTCGGCGTCGTCTGTGCCCCGACGAGCTGCATCGCCAGTAGGGCACATAGTAGTAAAACGATTCTTTCGCGCATATACCTTAAGTTTAATGATCTGTTCCTGGTCTTAGGGGCTCTATCACGCCGCAAAGGTACAACTTTTCTTCCAAACACAAGCAGAAAAGGGGAAGAAAATGCAGAAAGAGGCAAAAATACTGAAGAAACCGAAAAAGACCTCACACCTCACGGAGTATCTGCACTCGCCTCATATCAAGTGACTTACCTTGTGAAGTGCTGTCTCAAGACCTCACGCAGACCTCACACAGACCTCATGGTCCAGCTTGAAGGATACAATAAGTTTCGCGCAGATTCTCAAAACCTTATCCTCTATGCAGTAACCTTTGCGCGATCCATGATGTCGAAAAAGGGAAATTTTTTCAAAAACTACGCACTACATAAAAAACGCCCTGCTTTTCCTTGAATACTTTTGATGGTCTGGTCAATCATAGGACTCGCTCTTAATTATTTGTCACTACTATTTGCTTGCCCGTCAGGCCAAGGACACGGCCGTCCTGTAGCTTTTACGGTTGGTCGCTGTGCGCTCATGGCTCTGAGACGTTTGCCCAGATGACGGGAGAGGCGACGGACAAGCTTTGGCTGCTCGTCTACGAGATTGTGCTCTTCGCCTATGTCGTGCCGAATGTTGTAGAGTTCCTTCTGTTTTGTCTTATAGCTGTAGATAAGTTTCCAGTCGCCTTCACGAATGGCGCAGTTGAGGTCGATGCCCGGTCCCTTGTTGCCCCAGACATGCGGATAGTTCCATATCAGGCTGCGTCCTTTCGACGGGTCGCCTTTTCTTCGAAGCAAGGGTACAAAGCTACGCCCATCTATCGTCTGCGGAACTTGATAGCGACGGATGCCAGCCATCTCAAGGATGGTCGGGAAGAAATCCTCGATGATGAGGTAACTGTCGCAACGGGAGCCTGCTTCCACGACGCCCGGCCAGCGCACAATCATCGGTTCACGGATGCCGCCTTCGAGCAAAGAACCTTTGCCACTGCGCAAAGGAGCGTTCTGCGTGAAGAGCGGTTCGTCGCGCCATTCCTTTCCTGAGGCATAGCCGCCGTTGTCGCTCATGAAGATGATGATGGTGTTCTCTGCTTGACCGTTACATTCGAGCCAGTCGAGGATGTCGCCAAGGCTCTTGTCCATGCCTTCAATCAGCGAGGCGTAAGCTGCTTCCTTCTCTGAAAGTCCTTTCCTGCGGTACTTTTCATAAAAGCGCATATCGTGGTCGATGGGGATATGGACGGCATAGTGCGACATATAAAGGAAGAAGGGCTGGCGGCCTTTATCCAATGCAGATAGTGCTTCCTGCGTCAAGGCTTCTGTGAGGAATGTGCCTGTGCCCCAGAACTTCTGCAAGCCTGGAATGGCGAACTGGGCGGTTGGACGACCTTCGGCATCGTGGCCGAAGTTGCGTTCACTCAAGTATGTTGCAGGACCGCCAGCAGCGTGACCGGCAATGTTCACCTCGAAGCCGAAGTGCAGAGGCGATTCGCCGGGCGTATCTTGAGCACCCCAATGTGCCTTGCCGCAATGGATGGTGTAGTAGCCCTCGGAATGAAGGATATCGACAAACGAGCGGGCGACGAAGGTGTTGGGCGTGCCCTCCTCCTGACAGAGGCCGTTGTAGTTCCAGTCGGGCGGTGCGAGCAGGTCGTCCTCTCCATCGGTCATCTGGTTTCTGCGAAAGGTCCAGTTCGTCACACGATGTCGGGTAGCGTTACTTCCCGTTAGCAACGAGCATCGGCTTGGCGAGCTGATGGCGCTGGCGTAGGCCCCAGAGAAGAGCATACCCTGCCGTGCCAGGCGTTCCATGTTTGGCGTCTCATAGGTCTTGTTCAATGGTGTCGGCTTTGTCCAAAAAGGCACCGACGTATCCTGCCAACCCATGTCATCAACCATGAACAGAACGATGTTCGGCCTTTGCTGGGCTTGAACGGAAGCAGCAGTAGCCACCGCCGCTGCCATCAGTAGCAAATCCTTATTACCCAGACGCAGGTAACCGTCCATTGTGATTATGAACTGAGGAAGACTCATACATTTATCTGTTTTATTGCATCCTGCATAATTTCCTCATGGCCGAAAACCAATGAGCCCTGGATATTTGTATGTAAATGACATAGATTATCAGTTTATTCGTTTATAGAATAGTTCGACAACCTCTTTCATTTCTTCAGTGAGGTACGGCATGACTGCTTGCTTAATATTCTCTGGTATTCCCCAGATAGCTTCAGCAATGCTGCCAACAATTGCCCCAAGTGTATCTGCGTCTGCTCCAAGGCTAACAGCTCTACGGATGGCATCCTCAAAGCCTGTACTTTGTCCGATAATCCATAGAGCAACTGGCACTGTTCCCTGACAAGTCTCATCGAACTTATTCTGCACATCTTCCAGTTCCAAGTGTATGCTGTAACCTGAGAACTTCACACAATCTTCCATAACAGCCTTAACATCCATTCCCTGACGTGCATCATAGATGGCCAGCGCCACAGTCTGAGCTCCCTTGATGCCTTCGGGGTGGTTGTGAGTGATGGCAGCAGTTTTTGCCGCCAACTCCAGCGCCATCTCCCAGCTGTCTGCGAACCAAGCAACGGGGCTGACTCTCATGGCGGCACCATTGCCGAAACTATTGTACGGTACTGGATAGTCGCTATGCACCCATCGGGCGAAGGAGCCACCATACCCTCCCATCGGAAAAGGATAGCGGCAGCACCATTCATGTACGCACTCGCTGAAATCCTTTTCATTCATTATAGCATCTGCCACAGCCACAGTGCAGATTGTATCATCCGTGAAGTCACACTCCTTCGTGAACAGCTCAAAATGATACCTGTTCGTCGGGTTGAATTCAAACCGACTTCCTACTATATCGCCTATAATTGCTCCTAACATATATTCTACATTTTTATGGATGTGTTACTGTTCGCCAGAAATCGTTTATTACTTGAGGCGGCAATCCATCAAGAAAATGGCTCACTCTTGTATCATCTCCTCTTAGATGATAGAGAAAAGCCAAATCCAAGCGTGCGGATTGTTCATCAACGACGCTCATATATGTTTCACTGTCCAACAGCCCCATCTTATCCTTCTCTCGTGCTGTAATGGAATGCTGAAAAACGGTTTCAAGTGAAGTCATATTTCTTTTATTTTCAGAGAAGTTCTTACAAGAAGACCTATATTTCATGCATATTTCATAGGTGACACCATAGCGATCAGCCCCAGATACTCTGTAATTGTCCAGTTTTCACTTATAGGTGAAGTAGTAATAATAAAATCCTTATTCATTAATTATTGTTTTGCAACATACTCGATAATTATCGTTTCAAAAGTTCTTTTTGATATACTCCAATAGTTCGAGATAGTCCGCATTGGAGAGTTTCAAGGAACCACGAGGTGACATTTTTAATCCTCTATCCATCAGGTTAGCAAGACCCAGCCGTTGTGAAGATGTCCTGCCAGTGATGCGGAACAATGCAAAGCGGTTGTGTGCCTTTGATTCTTCCCTGTCTGAATGAGAAGCCCAAAACTCGTCCTCTCGTTCCATTTCAGATGTATAAACCAGGTCGTGGCCAATCACCTCAAAGCTGTATCTGATAGCACTGTCTGGGTAAGCCGAATAGATGTAACCAGTATCACCCGTTTGAAATTTCACATATTGCGACCAGTATATTTCACCATATTTCTCAATACATGTAGCTAAATCAAAGTACTTCTGGTTACTTGGCACCATCCAAACCCAAGGCTCTTTGCGGAAAGGCGTCTTGCTGTTACTTTGTTTCTTGCGTTGTTCGTAGCTTCCAAGGATTTCCGCTTTATGCACCTCTTCAATAAAGGCATCATCTATAACTAAAGCGACATCACGAAGAATCTCCAGAGCTTCTTCTGGTTTCACGTTGAAAAACTCACGGGTGGAGCGGATGCGTCTATCGGTAAATCGCTCAATGTAGCGATGCACCAGTTTCTCTGCCTCATTAAATTTTCTTGTGCGTAGTGTAGCATAAATCTCAAATGGCAAAGGTACAGCGGTGTTATCCAGTTCCTTTGAGCGTACATCCACAGGGCGTGAACTTTTTCCTATCTTCACCCAATCCTCTCTAAAGCTAGGATTAGTGAGAATGTAAACATATCCAGGTTCTCTATTTGCCATATTTTTCTTTATTATCTCGTTTTCTTCCTTTTTTTATTACTTTCTGTCCCTCTCGTATTACTCTCCTCAACCACCCTTTGTAGCTCTTCCTTTGGCGGCTGGGCCTGTATTTTCACTTTCTTCAGAATCTGATGAGACAGAACGCTGATAGCCATCAGAAGTGACCTGAGAATTCTCGTTTGAAGTAACAAACTCATTTAGGTTACTTTCAAATTCCTCAACAGTAGGCATAGTGCCTTCCAGCTGAACCGGATAAAGTTTCTGAAGATCATACTCAGAAATGCCAAGCGGCTGACTGCTTGACTCCAAGGCGTATTGTGCCAGCGTACTGTCCTTGCTCTTGCATATCAACAAGCCTATTGTGGGATTGTCTTTCTGCTCATCGCGCAGCAAATGGTTCACGGCCGTTACATAAGTTCCTAACTGTCCTATGTCGCGAGAGTCAAACTTGTCTATTTTTACCTCAATTGCAACATAGCAGCGCAGGCGCAGGTTGTAGAACAGCAGGTCTATGAAATTCTCTGTTTCGCCTATCTGCAAACGGTATTCTTTGCCGACGTAGGCAAAACCTGTACCCAACTCTACCAAAAACTGTGTGATGTTGGCTAGGAGGGCATCCTTCAATTTCTGCTCATTGTATTTGCCCGTGATTCCTACAAAGGCAAAATTATAAGGATCCTTGGTGATTTCCTGTGCTAAATCACTATTGGCTTCAGGCAAAGTAGCCTTGAAGTTGGTGATTGCTTTCCCTTGTCGCTCATAAAGGTTGCTATCCATCCAGTTGAGCAATACAGCACGGCTCCAACCATTCTCTAGCGTCTGGCGCACATAGAAAAGGGCTTTGTCAGGGTCGGACGAACACTTGTCTATGATATACTTATGATGTCCCCAAGGAATGGAGAATAATTCTGCCCCAACTTGTGGCAGAATTTGAGCTGGCAATTGTCCCTCAGTTTGGGGGACAATTCGGTTCTCTACCAGAGAAGAAATATCTCCCTCAACTTGGGGGACATTTTTATGATGCTGAGAATAAAGAAGATAAAATGCTCTTGTATAGTACAAGTTAGTACGCGAGAAACAATGTGCATTGGGAATCTCGCGCTGTAGGTCGACCGACAGATTTTTAATAACATTGTCGCCCCAACGCTCCTCGATATGCATTTCCACTATATCACGGCCCAGTTCCCAATAGAAGCGAAGCATTTCGCTGTTGACACTCACAGCCGCCTTTATCTGGCTCTGCCTAAAGCGTTTGCCAAGATCCTCCACCCATTTTCTATAGTCACTATCTATAATGCTTACTGTAACCATATGTCGCTGAATATATTTTTATATTGTATTCTTAATATCTTCTCTTTCGACTGCTCTTCTCAAACATGCGCTGGAGTTTCTCCTTGGATGGTTAGAAAAGTGGCCGTTGTTGTCTAAACGCATCGAATTCGATGCTTTTAAACTCGGGGTTATGCAATTGTTCCCACACACCAAGGTCTTCGATGGTGCAGCGTGAACGTCGCGCGTAAATCTCCGTGCCATTCGCATTTATTTTCTTTATCTCAGTCATTATGATTATTACGATTTTGATAAAGTTCTTAGGCTTAACCTCTGCTTTCGGCTGCAAATATAGCGATTATTCGTGAATCGAGCATAAAAATGGAGGAAAAATATGATTAAATCATAATGCACAATTCAAAAATCATCATTAATAATGGGATAATTGACAACTCTGGGACAAGAAAAGGCAGCATTTTTCGCACGCTTTGAGCACAAAAAACAGAAGATACCCAAAATGACCTCACACCTCACGGAGTGGCCGCACCCTCCTCATCCCGAGCGACTTACCTTGTGAGGTGTTGTCCCAAGACCTCACCGAGACATCACGCAGACCTCATGGTCCAGCTTGAAGGATACAATAAGTTTCGCGCAGATTCTCAAAACCTTATCCTCTATGCAGTAACCTTTGCGCGATCCATGATGTCGAAAAAGGAAGATTTTTTCAAAAACGCGCCTGTAACGGCTATTTCAACAATTCTTCCAGTAATGGACCGATATGCCCAGGTATGACGATGTGGTGATTCCCAATCGGGTTCGTCAGGAAATAGGTCGCTTGGCTGGGATCTGAGAGTTGGATGACCTGTTGCGTGCGACAGAGGTCGGGCTCCGCCGTGTTTCTCACCAGCATTCCTTCGGCCACGAAACTCCGTTTGAGGTCGCCCGAAACCTTGAACAGCGTGACGGGTCCCTCCTTCATGTATCCACGAACACCCACACCGATGCCCGACTCGAAATGGGTGTCCAGTTCGTAGCGTTCCACCATATCCAGCGGAATGGTGCAATGGGCAAAGAGCATCTCGCCCGTATCGGGGTTGATGCGTGCGGGATTAGCCTGGAAGCCAGAGATGCCTGTCAGCGAGCGGGCTATCATCATCGACAGCATGGCTGGCACATCACCCTCGCAGCCTGCCACATAGCCCTCGCTGTTCAGCTTCGCCAAGGGTAGGCAACCTGTGCTTTTCACTGCTGTCAACAGGTCAAAGCAGCGCAAGGTGAAACCGTTCAGTTGGTGCGTGCAGATTATCTTTTTCAGTCCTTCGTAAATGGTGCACTCATCAATAGCATCAAGCAATTCCTGCATGGATATATCCACGAGTTCTATGCCAAGGCGCTCTCTTACGACGCCATAGTCTGCGCCACTGGAAATGAGCCAATCCGAGGGCTTGCCGATGACCGCCAGCCTGCAATGGCTCAGTTGCCGACGGGCATCTTCCACGCGTTCCAGCGTCAGAATACGTTGGTTGATATATTCTCTGCTGCCGTGCAGTATTTCTCCCGGAATCCCCTTTTGACGCAGATACGACAGGATTTCCATCGAAGCCGCCAGCGAATTGCTTTTGCCGGAAGTGAGGAGGTAGAACGGCTGACGCGATTTCTCCAGCAGCATAGGCAACAGGCGCAGGAAGATTCCCTCTGTTCCACCTGTCCGCACATAGATGAGCGAGAGTGGATGGCTGCCATAGTCAGCATAGTCGCGTCCTCGGAAAAGATATTCAATGCCAAGACCTCCCAGGAATTCGTGTGTCACAGACTCCACAGCCTTTTCGTCGTGGAGTTCTGAGGTTAAGGTGTATATTGCAATCTTCATAATCACATTTTTCGCACATTCCGGCTGCAAATATAGCGATTATTCGCGAATCGAGCATAAAAAAGGAGGAGAAAAGTGTGTTTAATGGATCATGGATCATATACAATGTATTATTTCGGTGGGAAGAAACGGGGAAAACGCCCGCCCTGACGAAGGATTATTCGCAAAAACCGTTGCGAGAGTCTCCACTCTTCACTTCTGAAACTTGGACCAACTGATTAGCCTCAACAATGTTGAGGTTTTTTCTCCAGCACGAAGGAAACAACTCGTAAGGTAAGAAAGAGGGGGGCGATTGCAAAAAAAGGAGCTGCATCACTCAAGATGATACAGCTCCTTTATCAGATGGACTTGCAGAAGGACGGTCAGGCTACTCTCTTGGGAACCAGGATGTAATGAACTCCGCTGTTGTGCTGACGGGGTTCGAATCCGTGCTGCTTCAGGGCGGAGCCGATGCGTATCTTCATGCCGTGGGTGACCTGCATGAGGGGGTACTCCCGGGTGATGACGGACATGATTTCCTTCATGGAGTACTCGCGGGCAGGTTCGCCAGCTACAGGTCGGCGGAAGCAGACGTTGACCATCTCTTCGATATCTATCATTCGCTGGAAGGGGACGTTAGCCTCCTGGATACGGCGGGTTTCATCGGGCGAGAACCAATAGGGCAGTTTGCGCTCGCACACCTCCTCCATGAGCTGCGCATAGAGCTGGGGGTAGTCGATGGGCAGGTCGTTGTTGATGAGCGCCCCCTCGGTGATGCGGATGCAGATGTAGCGACGCGAACCGGTGGGGTCGTTGAGGGGGTGAGGGTTGTTGGTCGTGGCGAGGAACGAGGCGAAGCGGTGGCGGTCCTGCTGGGCTGTGCCGAAGATGGGGCGGCCGTTGACGGTGCACTTCGAGAGGGCCTGCTTGAGTTGTGCCTGCTGTCCAGACTTGTACTGGTCGAGCTCGTCGAGCACGACGATGAGGTTGTTGCTCAGCGCCATGTCCTTGTCGAACTTGTTGGAGAAGTTCATGTGGTCGAGGAAGTACTGCTGAAGGTGGGGAGGCAGCAGCCTGCGGCAGAAGACGGTCTTGCCGCAACCCTGGTCGCCAATCAGGGTGGGAACGGTCTCGTTGCCGTGGAGCAGATCCAGGCGAAGCCAGTGGGCTACAGCCGAACGGAACCAGACGGTGCATTGCATGATCTGTTCGCTGGTGATGCCGGGCAGGCGCCCGAAGAGCTCTGCCACGCGGTTCACGCCGTCCCACTTGGGCAGGTTCCCGAGGAATTCGCGCACGAGGTCATATTCGGGCGTTTCTTCGGAGTGGATGATGAGCTGGACGTTGGCCTTCACGCCCTTCACCTCTTCCAGTTCCAGACATGCGCGCAGGATGATGGAGTTCTCTGCCTCTCGCGTGAGGGGTCGGAAGGTGCTCTGGGGATTGTCGCGCTGCCGGAATTCGAGTTTTCCGCTGAGGAGGTTGTTGCGGAACTCGTAGTTCTGCTCCAGGAACTCCTTGATGATGCGGACGTTGGAAGCCTCATCGGAGTCGGCTTCGGCAACTTCGCTGGGGGTTACGTCGGCTGTGCTGCCGACACTCGTGTTCTGCATGGTCTGATCCATGCTCTCTTCATTTTGGGGCTCAACCTGCTTCAGGCCAGCCACCGTGGTCTTGTTTTCTTTCATGGTAGTAAAAAAGTGTTTAAGGTTATGGACGGCACCATTGCCATTCCGGGTGCAAAAGTACAAAAAATATCTGGAACCACCAAATCTGTAGGCCCATTTCTTGCCTTTTTTTGCAAAAAAAATTGGAGCACAAAAATTGGAAGAAGTCGAAAAAGACCTCACACCTCACGGGTAGCACCACATCTATCTGTTTTACAGTTAGATAGGCGATAACAGCTCATCTCAAGACCTCACGCAGACCTCACGCAGACCTCACGT
>JAEEGL013321249.1_pt1 | contig 18077 bp, 24 predicted proteins | sample 9134231 | NCBI WGS metagenome assembly JAEEGL01 (sample SAMN16246548, study PRJNA631951) | gut metagenome | biome: gut microbiome; feature: rumen; material: fiber-attached | host: Bos | place: Iran: Karaj | collected 2018-10 | reverse complement strand
GTGCTCTCGCTCCTTGACTGGGATATCGAGACCACATACAAGGTATTCGGTGGACTGTCTGACAAGGGAATCGTGACCGGCAACGAGGTCAGGGACAGGATCGGACTGAACCAGCTCGAGGGACTTGATGAGCTGCGGATCCTTGAGAATTATATCCCGAATGACATGATAGGCCAGCAGAAGAAGCTGATGCAGGAAGGAGACAGCAATGAGTGAAGAACTAAGACGGGTCAGGACTATGCCGACCAAATTTGAGACGAGGGAAGACAACGGAGAGCTCTACATTGAGGGCTACTTCGCTGTTTATGACAGCGTGTATGAGATCATGCCGGGAATGAGCGAGTCCATCGCTCCCGGAGCATTTGACAACACGCTGTCGGGAGATATACGGGCGCTTATCAACCATAACACGACACTTGTACTGGGTAGGACAAAGGCGGGAACACTACAGCTCCGCACAGATTCACACGGACTTTGGGGACGCATCAAAATCAATCCGAACGACAGCGATGCGATGAACCTCTACGAGCGTGTGAAGAGGGGAGATGTGGATCAGTGCTCCTTTGGCTTTGACATCATCAACGAGGAAACCGACTTCCGCGAAGATGGCTCAATACACTGGACGATCAAGGAGGTGAAGCTCTACGAAGTATCACCGTGCACATTCCCGGCATATGAAGAGACCAATATTTCCGCAAGGGCAAAAGATAAGGCGGAATATATCGCCCGCAAGAACGATGCCTGGAAGGAAAAGGTCATGAAAATTCTGAAAGGAGATTCAAAATGTTAAGAGCGTTAATTTTAAAGAGCAAGATTGATGCCGCAAAGAAGGCCCTTGAAGCTCTCCGCGCTAAGGATGAGGAATTTGCAAAGCGCGAGGAAGAGATCGCACAGAGCATCGAAGAGGCAGCAGGCCTTGAGGAAGGCGATGAGAAGGCAGAAGCCCAGAAGGCTGTCGAGGAAGCTGCCGAGGCCTTCGACAATGAGAAAAAGGAACATGAAGAGGCCAAGACCAAGCTGGAGAACGACATTACAGAGATGGAGTCCGAGCTGGCCGAGGAAGAAAGAAGCCAGGTAACTGAGCCCGTAAAGAAGGAGGAAAGAAAAGAAATGGCACTTCACACAATCAGAACAAAATTCTATGGCATGAGCATTCAGGAGAGGGATGCCTTCTTCCAGAATGAGAAGGTTAAGGGCTTCCTTGCTGAGGTAAGGACATGCATCAAGGAGAAGAGAAACCTCACAAACGCAGGTCTTCTCATTCCCGAAGAGATGCTCGGACTCATCAAGGAGAACATCATTGACTACTCCAAGCTCTACAGGAGAGTTAATGTAAGGCCCATCAGCGGAGATGGCCGTGAGGTTATCATGGGCACAGTACCAGAGGCAATCTGGACAGAGTGCTGCGCAAATCTCAATGAGATCGAGCTGGGCTTCAACGATGTTGAAGTATTCTGCAACAAGGTTGGCGCATACATTTCTGTGTGCAACGCAACTCTTGAGGATTCCGACATCGATCTCGCTGCAACAATCATGGATGCACTCGGCCAGTCAATCGGTCTTGCACTCGACAAGGCTATCCTTTACGGCACCGGCGTGAAGATGCCCACAGGTATCGTGACAAGACTCGCTCAGACATCTGAGCCTGCTGACTATCCGAACACAGCCCGCACATGGGTAGACCTTCACACAAAGAACATCCTGTCAATCGCAAGCAACAAAACAGGCGCTGAGTTCTTTAAGCTCCTGCTCACCGATGCAGGTGTTACAAAGGGCAATTACAGCCGCGGTGACAAGGTATGGTGCATGAACGAGACCACAAGGACCAAGATCATTGCTGAGTCTCTTTCAATCAACGCAGCTGGCGCTGTTGTTGCAGGCGTGAACGGAACAATGCCTGTCATCGGTGGTGACATCATCGTTCTTGAGTTCATCCCTGACAACGTAATCATCGGCGGATACATCGACCTTTATCTCCTTGGCGAGAGGAAGGGCATCCGCATGGAGAGGTCCGAGCATTACAGATTCGTTCAGGATCAGACCGTATTCAAGGCAACAGCACGCTACGATGGTCTCCCTGTAATCGCAGAGGCATTCGTTGCAATCGGCATTGCAGGCACAACACCTACAGCCGCGATGTCATTTGCACCTGACACTGCAAATGAGGTAAGCGCATAATCAACAGCCCCGGGGGAGTGATCCCCTGGGGAATCTAAAGGAGCAATTATGACAAGCGAACAGACTGAAAGCATTCTTTCGATGCTCAAGATAGATCTTGGGATCAGGAGCACAACTGCATACGATGAGAGGCTGACACAGTACATTGAAAGCGCTGAGGAAAGCATAGCTGAGGAGGGCGTAACCCTCGACCTCGACAAGCCAAAGGACTGCCAGCTTGTGATTATGTATGCAGCATGGACGTGGCGCAAGAGGGACAGCGGAGAAGGTATGCCGAGGATGCTGCGCTACGCTCTGAATAACAGGGTATTCAGCGAGAAAGTGAGGGAAAATGGATGAGACATTAATTCTTTTAAGTCAGCGCTTTGTCAAAAATGAATATGGAGTGGATAAGCCCGTACCGGTGAACAAGGAAGTCTTTTGCAAGGTTTTCTCAATCACCAGGCAGGAAATGTTTGAAGCCGGCAGGAACGGACTTAATCCTGCATTCCAGTTCATGATCTTTGCAGCTGAATACGAAGGGGAATCAGTCTGTGAGTATCAGGGTAATGTGTACTCGATATACAGGACCTATCACAAGTCCGATTCCGACTACTTGGAGCTCTATGTGGAGCGGAAAGGCGGACTTAATAAGTCCGTGATATCGGCGTGAGGTGAATTATGGCCAAGAAGGTGACGCTGGACAATCTTGCCAGCGAAGTAAAGAAGATCCTGAGCGAATATGGCAATGATGTTTACTCTGATCTTGATACGATCACGAAAAAAGTGGGACAGAAAGGGGTCCAGGCATTAAAGAATGAATCCCTTGCAAAGTTTCCAAATTCGGGAAAGCACAAGAAGAGATACGGCCAATACTGGACCAGCACAACGGAAAAGGGAAGGCTGTACACGAGAGTAATCATCCACAGCAATCAGCCGGGGCTTCCGCACCTTCTGGAGAACGGACACGCCAAGGTAAACGGCGGACGTGTACCGGGAAGGGCACACATTTCACCTGTGGAGCAGAAACTGATAATTGAGTATGAGAGAGAGGTGGGCAGCAAATTATGACATACAAGGAAGTGGCGAGCATGGTCGAGGCCTTCGGCCTGCCTTATGCATATTATCAGTTTCCGGAAGGCACAGCACAGCCGACTCCGTTCGTGGTGTTCTTTTTCAGAAACAGCACGGATCTATATGCTGAAAACAGCAATTATCAGCACAAAGAGGTGCTGAACATAGAACTCTATACAAGTGAAAAAGATTTTGATATTGAGGCCGTGATCGAAGAGTTTATCAACGATCATGGCCTCACTTATTACAAAGAGGAAAATTATCTGAACTCAGAAATGATGTGGCAGACAGCCTATGAAATGGAGGTAATAATCAATGTCGAAGGAAAATAAAGTGAAGTACGGCTTAAAGAATGTCTATTATGCTAAGGCTCACATCAACAATCAGGACCAGACAGCAACCTATGACACACCAAAGAGATGGCTGGGAGCTGTTTCTTTGTCATTCGATGCTCAGGGTGATGCAACAAAGTTCCGCGCTGATAACGTGGATTATTGGGTTGGCCAGTCAAACAATGGATACCAGGGAGATCTTGAGACTGCGCTCATTCCCGATGATTTCAAGATTGACATTCTCGGTGAGATCGAGGACGAGAACGGAGTGCTTGTCGAGGATGCAGGAGCGCTCACACAGGAATTTGCATTACTCTTCCAGTTTGAGGGTGATGTGAATGCAACACGTCACGTGCTTTATAATTGCACGGCATCAAGGCCATCTGTAAGCGGAAAGACAACTGAGGAGACAATTGAGCCTCAGACAGAAACCGCAACGATCACAGCTGTTGCAATCCACAATGCTGCAATCGACAAGGACATCATCAAAGCACGCTGCAAGCAGGGTGATACACCTTATGCAACATGGTTCGAGTCGGTTTATCAGCCGAGCACAATTTCAGCATAAAAAAGGAGAGTTGAGTTATGTACAGTGAGTTAACAATCGGAGGCGTCAAAGTACCGTTGCTTTCTAATGCAGCAACACCATTGAGATATAAACAATTTTTTCATAAGGACATTCTGAAAGAAATGCAGGGAGCGTCAGATGACAGCGCCAAGATCACAGACTCCCTGCCAGAGCTGACCTTTATAATGGCCAAACAGGCGCAGGCAAAAGCGGGAAAATGCGACATGAACATGCTCAAAGAGAGCGACTTCATCGACTGGCTTGAGATGTTCGATGCATATGATATTCCAATGGCTTCCGAGAAGATTGTTTCCGTCTATCTCGGAAATGCGCTGTCGGATGTGGAAGCCAAAAAAAAAGAGAACGAAGATCAGAAAGAGTAATGACAACTCCATTATATGTACTGCGATGCATCCAGCTCGGACTAAGACTCTCCGAGCTGGATGATTTAGATTATGGATTTGTTCAGGACATGATAACAGAGCGACAAAATGATGATTTTAAATATAAAGAGATCGCTTCGCAGGAAGATTTTGACAGATTCTAAGAGGTAGCAAAATGGCAGCAGGCAGGATAAAAGGTATAACAATTGAGATCGGCGGGGATACCACCAAACTGACCAAGGCCCTTGCGTCTGTGGACAATGCCATATCAAGGACACAGCAGAACCTACGTGACATAAACAAGGCCCTAAAGTTTGATCCCTCAAACGTCACTCTTCTCAAGGACAAACAGCAGGAACTCGCGAAACAGGTCGAGTCCACGCAGAAAAGAATTGAAGAAGAGAAAAAGGCACTTGAACAGCTCAATGAAAAGTTAGATCAGCCCTTTGACCTTGACCATGCTGAGGAGTTTCAAAAGAATGCCAAGGCTGCCGAGGATCTGAAAATGCAGATTGACCTTGACACTGCCGCATTAAAAGAGCTTGAGCAGCAGGCAAAACAGTCCGCTTCAATTCTTGGCCAGCAGATGCAGGTCGCTGGGCAGAAGATCCAGGAAGTCGGACAGAAAATCAAGGCTGTTGGCGATAGTATTTCCGGGATAGGAACAAAGATCACAGGAGCGATCACAGTTCCTCTTGTAGCTGCCGGAACAAAGTCGGTGGAGACATTTGCGGAAGTCGATAAGACCATGCAGCTGACTAATGCGACAATGGCAAACACGGCGGAAGAGGCACAGATTCTTGAAGATGCAATGAAAACAGCCGCCCAGAACTCGACATTTACAATGAACGAGGCAGCAACGGCCACTTTGAATTTTGCAAGGGCTGGACTGGATGCCACGGAAGCATCAAAAGCTCTCGCTCCGGCAATGAACCTCGCTGCAGGTGAAGGCGGAACCCTTGAAACAGTTTCTGCGGGTCTTGTCGGAACAATAAACGGTTTCAATGATACATTTGACCAGGCATCACACTATGCGGATGTCTTTGCAAATGCATGTAATAATTCAGCTCTTGATGTAAACAGCCTGTCAGAATCAATGAGCATCGCAGCTCCGGTGTTTAATGCCGCAGGAAAGTCAGTGGAAGATGCCGCATTATTGATGGGCATAATGGCAAACAGGGAAATCGAGGCAAATGTAGCTGCAAATAGTCTGAAAACAGGCATTGCCAGACTGGCAAGCCCTACAAAACAGGCAAAAATGGCCATGGAAGAATATGGGATTGCAATGTCCGATATATGGAACCAGGACGGATCCATGAAGGAAATGGTCGAGATCCAGAAAAACCTCCATGACTCTTTTGCAAAATTGTCAGAACAGGAACAGCTGGCAGCAGCGAGTGCGATATTTGGTAAGAACCAGATGGCACCATGGCTCGCGCTTATAAATACAGCACCTTCAGAAGTAGATGAGTTAAGTAAGGCACTTGAAAAAGAAGGCACAACGACCGAGATGGCAGATGCCATGATGTCAGGATTCGGAGGATCACTTGAAAAGCTGAAATCCTCGATTGACGTTGCCGCATACTCATTCGGCGAGGCGCTGGCACCCACAATTTCGCTTGTGGCTGAAAAAATACAGATGCTGGTCGATTGGTTTAATAATTTGGATAAGTCAGAGCAGCAGGCCATAGCAAAGCAGGCAATGATTGTCGCGGCTATTGGCCCGGCGCTTGTCATAATAGGCCAGCTTATTTCCTCTGTCGGATCCATCGTGACAACAGTCGGAAAGCTCACAAGCGGAATCGGATCTCTTCTGACAAGTTTCGGGGGATTGCAGGGAGTCCTTGCAGCTCTGACAGGCCCCATCGGAATCGTTGTGGCAGCAGTCGCAGCGCTGGCGGCAGGGATTGCATATCTTTATGCCACAAGTGAGAGCTTTAGGGAGACGGTCAACCGTCTCGCTGGCAGTATAAAAGAAAATTTCGGCAAGGCCATGGAAGAAATCGGTCCCAAGATTGACGAGCTCGGGCAGAGATTCCAGTCCTTCATGACGACACTCCAGCCGATCTTTGAGGTTATACTCACGCTCGTAGTTGCCTGCGTCAATGGCATAATCGGAGCCATCGGCCCGATCGTTGATTTTATCTCAGGCATCGTTGAGGTAATCATGGGAATCATCCAGGCATTTTTCTCGCTCTTTACCGGCGACTGGGAAGGATTCTGGGAAGGAATTGAGACCATCATAGACGGAGCCGTCAACATCATAAAGGGCATCATGGATCTGGGTGCCTCAGTGTGGAACGGCATAATCTCAACCTTTGGCGTCAAGTTAAAAGACAACTTCAAGGAGATGTGGGAAAAGGTTAAATCAACTGTCAAAGAGAAGATCGAGAATATTAAAGAAAACATCGAGGAGAAATGGAACCACATAAAGGAGTGGCTCGGCACGACCCTCTCTAATATCTGGGACAAATTCAAAGAGATCTTCCAGAACATTGTCAATTCTGTTTCTGAGAAGATTGCAGACGTCAGGACAGGCATCGAGGAAGGCATGGAGAACGCCATTGAATACCTGGCATCGCTTCCAAGTCGTTTCTTTGATTGGGGCCGTGACATGATTAGCAGCCTTATAGACGGTATCAGGGACATGATCGGCGACCTTGCAGACGCAGCTGCAGAAGTTGCAGATACGATCGCTGAGTATATCCATTTCTCAGAGCCGGATGTGGGTCCTCTTTCGAATTTCCACACCTTCATGCCTGACATGATCGACATGATGGTGAACGGGATCAATCAGGGCATTCCTAAATTGCAGAAGGCGATGGGCGGCATGACTGGGAGCATGGCATCCTCGATGCAGGGAGGCGGCACAACATACGCAGGCACAACTAATGTGAATTTGACAGTATATGGAGCGCCCGGGCAGGATATATCAGCCCTGGCTGATGTAATAGAGCAGAGGATAGCAATGCACTCAATAAGAAGAGGAGCGGCAGGAGCATGAGCAATAGCTTTTTAACCTACGCAGGTAAGAGCACCCTCGAGATGGGGGTGCTCATATCAGGTGAAGGAACATATAACGCCCCAGAGAGGAACGTGGAAGAGCAGGAGGTTGCTGGTAGAAATGGCAAGCTCCTTTTTGACATGGGGAATTTTAAAAATATTGTCGTGAACTATCCGGCATATATCAAGAAGGACCTCCCGGATAGGGCAAGCGAGCTCTTTAATTATCTGGCATCGTTTGAAGGATATCAGAGACTTGAGGACACCTATCACCCATATGAGTACCGGATGGCTAGATATATCTCAAGCGTGGAAGTATCCCCGGAAGGATACAAAAACAGGAGCGGAGGCTTCACACTTTCATTTGACTGCAAGCCGCAGCGCTTTTTGAAGAGCGGAGAGGAACCGATCGCGTATATTGCAAACGGCAAGATATACAACAGGACATTGTTTCCTGCAAAGCCTCTCCTGAGGATCTATGGAACCGGAGCGGGAACAGTTGGCATCGGAACCGAGACGATCACCATATCAGCGATCAGCACATATGTGGACATAGACTGCGAGATCATGGACGCATACAAGGGAGCAACAAACTGCAATGGCAATGTGTCATTTACGGATGACATCATCATAAGACCCGGAGAGGTCGGCGTAGCAATGACCGGTAATATCTCCCGGGTAGATATCACACCGAGGTGGTGGATTATATGATCCCTATTTTGTACGAAGGAACTGAAACACAATTTACATCTAATGGAATCGGCCGTCTGGCTGATGCTATCTCCTGCAAGGTCATAGAGGAAAGAAATGCGACTTATGAGCTGGAGATGACATATCCCATCACGGGCGTGCATTACGAGGACCTGCAGGAGAACAGGATCATCCTCGCAAAGCCTTTTGATGGTGGCCAGACGCAGCCATTTATCATCTACATGATAACGAAGCCACTGAACGGCATCGTTACAGTCAACGCTGAGCATATTTCGTACAGATTGAGCGGCATTACAGTAATGCCGTTCACAGCAAACTCCTGTGTGAGTGCGCTTGCAGGGATAAGCACAAACTCAGCGATAGAGAATCCTTTTACTTTTAACACAGATAAATCGGTGGCGGCAAATTTCACAGTGAACGTACCGACAAATGCCAGGGAGCTGCTTTGCGGATCGCAGGGATCCATCCTTGACGTGTACGGAAAAGGCGATTATGAATTTAATCGCTTTGATGTGAGCCTCAAAGTTAACAGGGGAACAGACAATCACGTCACGCTTCGATATGGTAAGAACATCACCGACCTCAAAAGCGTGCTGGACACCACGAACGTCTACACGGGAATCACACCATATTGGACAGACGGCGGGTCCACAGTCATGACGCTGCCGGAAAAGGTCGTGATGTCATCATATGCGAGCCTGTTCCCATACAAAATCATCAAACCTGTGGACTTCACGGAAAGATGGCAGGAAAGACCCACAGAGGCACAGCTCCGCGCGGCCGCTGAGGCATATGTGGCAAACAACGAAGGATGGAAGATCAAGAACAGCATCACCGTTTCATTCGTTGCGCTGTGGAATACAGAGGAATATAAAGACATCGCACCGCTCGAAAGAGTGAAGATGTGTGATGTGGTCAAGGTCTATTACAAAAAGCTGGGCGTGGACTTCTCCACAAAGGTCATCCGCACAGACTACAACGTATTGCAGGAGAGATACAACGAGATCACCCTGGGCGAAACATATTACACATTGAGTCAGGTCTTTTCAGACGAGATCGCAGCATCACAGGAGGAGCAGTCCTCCCACATGCAGCAGGCAATCGCACGGGCAACCGCGCTTATCACAGGAGGACTGGGCGGATATGTTGTGTTCACCTTAAATGCTGACGGACAGCCCGAAGAAATCACAATCATGGACAAGCCTGACGTGGCGCAGGCAGTCCGATGCATCAGGATGAACAAGAATGGCATTGGTTTCTCAGATAACGGATACAATGGACCATTTACGACAGCCTGGACGATTGAACAGGGGCAGGGCCATTTTGTTGCGGATTATATTGACGTGGGCAAGCTAAACGCGGACCTGATAAAGACCGGCACCATAATGGACTATGCAGGCAAAAACTCATGGGACATGCTTACCGGTGATTTTTTATTATCAGCATCGACAAAGGTGGGAACGAGCGCAAGTAATGAAGGAATCGCTACGCAGGGCGATGTGACCAGTCTGTCCACAAGGATTACAGCCAACGCCAGCGGACTGAGCGCAGAGATCACAAGGGCATCAAATGCAGAAGGCAGTCTGTCCACAAGGATTACAGCCAATGCCAACGGACTGTCCGCAGAGATCACAAGGGCATCACAAGCAGAGGGAAGTCTTTCAACAAGAATTCAAGCCAACGCTGACGGACTGACAACAAAGGTCTCCAAGAACGGAGTCATCTCCTCAATCAATCAGTCCTCAGAGTCAGTGACGATCAACGCAAACAAGGTGAACCTGAGTGGATATGTTACTGTGAGCAGTCTGGGGAGCAGCGGGTCAACAGTCATAGACGGCAGCAGGATACAGACAGGCATAATATCCGGACATAACAATGATTTTTCCATCGATTTCAACGATGGCACTGTGACGATGAAAAAAGGCAATTTCACAGGAACCATCACAGGATCCACAGTACAATCCGCTGCAACCGGGAAAAGGATACAAATGGACTCCTCGGTAACACTGAAGGGCATGGATGGAAATACGTTATACAACTATATTGATCTGATACAGCCTAACGGTACTCAGATGAATATAGTTGCACACGACAACATGAACCTTATTTCTCCGAGAATAAACGTTGGGACAAGCACATCATCTGTTACAAAGACGGTTACGCAAAATTCGCTCAGAAGGATCACGAATATCAGGAAGATTGTTGCTACAGAAGGAGCTCCTTATAATCCGGATAACTATTTGAAAATCAAGGAAGGGAATGTCCCAATATATAACGAGAATATGCAATTAGTAGATGCTGCTTATTGCCAGTTACCTGCAATTCTACTGATAGAAGGTCAGGACATGAATTTTATCCATGGGATGGTAACAAGCAACGAATCATTTACGCCTATCATCAATACATAAGGAGATAATATGCTGATAATTGATAATTATGGCAATCAGGTAAAAGGGACCTGGTGGAGATCTATGGGGCCTGCATTCGATGATAGGGACAGTCCATATCGTCCGGACTTTCTAGTGGTAATACCGTACACCGATAAGCAGAGGAAACAGTGGGAGGAGATTTTGGAACTGAAGAATAAGCTTGCGGCCACGGACCACTGGGATAACAAATTTATTGAGGGTGAGTATACTCAGGAAGAATGGGAAGAGAAGAAAGCCCAGAGGATGGCATGGAGAAATGAGATCCGCGAGATTGAGAAGGAATTTGTTGAACCAGCCATCACACTCGAAGAGATGCGTGAAGCTGAGAGAAAAGCAATGGAGCATATAAAGAATACGGAGGAAGTAAATGGACAATAGGTATGTCGGAATCAGGCTTGTTACAAATGATGTCAAAGGGTACTTGATGCAGAAGAAGACGGAGCACAATGTCTCAAACGATCTGATGTGCATTATCCTCAAGGAAGTACTGTCAGATTTCACGCAGGCTGCAGCTTATGATTATGCGGCCTCAATAGCAGAGCTTGAGGCTGAGAAGGCGATACTTGTAGAGGAAAGGAACAAATCAAAGGTGACAGAAGAGGAGAAAACATGATAACACAGAGCACTAATCTTAATTTGATACCGGGAAAAGTTCTTCCTAGGGTGAATGCAGTGCAGTATGATTATGGCTCCAGAATCCTGGAATTTCCTATATGGAACGGAGAACAGCGTTTTATCCTTACCGGCGCTATGACTGCGAGGATCCAGGGTACGAAGCCCGACAGACTCGGCTTCGACTATGCAGCGACTGTTGATACGACCAACAATATTATTACAGCAGACCTCACCAATCAGATGACACCGATAAGCGGTGAGGTGATGTGTGAGATTGTTCTCAAAAAGAGTAATGAAAGGATAGGTACGCTCAACTTTGTTCTAGTAGTACAGCCTGCGGCTCTTAATGACCAGACAAGCACATCGAAGTCCGACCTGCCTGACATCATAGCTCTTGCAGAGGAACAGATGCATGCAGCAGCTGCCAGCGCAACAAAGGCACAGTCATATGCAGAAGGCGGAACCAATACGCGCCCTGGCGAAAATACAGACAACGCCCACTACTATGCTGGTCAGGCAGAGGCGGCAAAACAAGCTGCAAATAGTTCGGCAACAAGTGCATCATCGAATGCGCTTAAAGCAGAGGGCTTTGCAAATGGTAAGCAGAATGGTCAGGCTGTTCCAGGAACATCACCGTATTATCATAACAATGCTGAATATTTCATGGAAGAGGCACGAGAAGCAGCGCAGGAAGCTGAGGCCTGGTCCGAACATCCGCCATATATCGGGCCCAATGGGAACTGGTTTGTTTATAACATTACAGATCACGAATTTGTAGACAGCGGCATTAAGGCCAGCGTATCAATAAGAATCCAGGACATCACTATGTTGGATTACGATGCAACACCTTATGTGACCAATACGGGAACAGCAACGGATCCGGTGTTCCATCTGTACCTTCCGCGCGGATCTTCTGTAACAGGATGCGGTAAGATAGACACAGTAGGACTTATCGATACCTACCGCATGACCTTCTCCGATGGCTTCCATGCAGATTTTGTCGTCACAAACGGCAAAGGAATTCGGTCTATCACCAAGACAGACACCACAGGCCTGGTGGACACTTACACGATTACATTTAATGACGGCACTACCCAGACGTACACCGTCACAAACGGCAAAGGAATTCGGTCTATCACCAAGACAAACACCACAGGCCTGGTGGATACCTACACGATTACATTTAATGACGGCACTACCCAGACGTATACTGTAACGAATGGTCGTGACGGAATCGGGTCGCAAATAAGCAGCCTGTCAGATGTATCAATCACAAGTCCTGATAATGAAGATGGTCTTGTGTACAACTCAGCTACAGGCAAATGGGAGAATAAGGGACTCAAAAATGTAGCATTTTCAGGCAGCTATAGGGATCTGACCGACAAGCCATCCATTGACGACACCCTTGATAAGACATCAACAAACGCAGTCGAAAATAAGGCTGTTGCTACAGAGGTAGAAGAGTGGGAGGCTATTGGATTATCGGTAGTAAATGGCGAAGTATGCCAGACATACGATACAACATAATAAAGGAGATGAAGCATGAGCAAAGTCACAAAACCTCTATTCAAAGATGAAACTGCACAGCAGATTCTGGCAGCAATCCAGGCAATCGGTACAACAAACATCGGAAATCTATCCGCACTGCTGACAACTGATAAAACAAGCCTGGTGGCAGCAGTCAATGAACTCAAGGCAAGGTGTGATACAGAAGAAGGAAGGCTCAATTATGTTGCTGCCTTCCTTTTTCATAATATCCCCCGAATTGTTCCGAAAGATATCACGGCATATGTGACAGATGGATCCCTGTGGCAGAGGCTGAACGGTATCGGAGGGTATTCCCTCTATGAGGACATCTATGTGGGTGACTACATTCATATGTCCAGGGCAATATCAGCCTATGAAAGAACTGGACAGTACCAGGCAACCGGATCCGACTATGTAACTATTGCAGGTATAAGCTGGTATAGACATAACGGAGATCAGGAACTCAACTATGAGCATCTTGTTATGGTACCGGGCAAAGGATTCGGAGGGACACAGCATTTCGGAAGAAGCCGCATGAACTCGTCAAACGATACAACAGGCGGATACAAGTCATCAGAGATGCACACGACCACGATAGGGACTCCGGCATCATCCGGATCCACAGGGGCACAGGCTACGATCAATCAGCAGCTGTACGCGGAATTTGGCGGGCACCTTAAGACGACAAGTGAACTGATTACAAACGCAATCACGGCAAATGCATATAATAGATTCGGTACTGCAACCGGAGCAACCTCCGGATGGGCATGGGAGAGCTGCCAGGCTATCCTGATGAGCGAGATCGAAGTATACGGGTCTATTGTCTGGTCATCGTCCGGACATGATACCGGCAATGCATGCGCGCAGCTTCCACTGTTTACATTCAGCAAGGAAGCGCAGAACAACAGAACTGGATACTACTGGCTCAAGGATATAGTTTCTGCCGCTGATTTCTGCGCTTGCAGCCGCTATGGCGGTGCCGGCTACGACAGCGCTAGCGGTGCCCACCGTTATGTTCGTCCCCGCTTCATCTTAGCGGCAGCGTAATCGTTAATCGGCCACCCCTGTGTGGGTGGCCCCGGGTTAAGAAAAATGTCAGTACTTAAAAATTTAAGAAATCTTTCCAATATGCAGTTTTACAAGACAGCTCTTTTCATCAGGAAAGAGCTGTCGAACTGGATGCTAAGAGAATTTGGGACTACCAGGAATAAGAAATCAGTAAGACAGGTGATCAAAGATATTACACCGGAAGATCAGAAGACGATAGATGATATTTTCATAAAATATGGTAGGTCCACAAATAAAGAGTATCAGGGTGAATATCCTGAGTGGTTCATGGACCACGAAAAGGAGACCATCCTCAGAATACTACAGGAGCTCATGGAGAACATAGTAAGGGCAAATACATTATATGTTAGCAAAGGAAATCAGTTGGAGTATGAACAGCGAAGACTGTATCAGGATAAAGCTATAGGATGTTGCTATGTATTATACAGTGAATTGCAGTATATAAAATCATTATTTGCAACAGATCTGAACAGATATGTTGTGATCCTGGAAAGCATCGAAAAAGAGGTTGACCTGTTGAAAGGCTGGCGACAGTCTGACAACAAGAATAAAGGGTGAGTTCTGATAGCTTCTGCCGCTAATTTCTGCAATTGCAACAACAATGGCAATGCCAACTACAACAACGCTAGCAATGCCAACAATTATGTTCGTCCCCGATTTAATGTGCTGCAAAAGGTCATTTGACCACGCAGCTCTTGAAGGAGAACTTATCCTATCCGAAAGGAAAACAGACCATCCGATACTGTCAGATAAGTCTGGAACAGTTATAAACGTATGGTAAACTACGACACGCTTACAGATTTGAACATTCTATATGATGCTTTCCAGAAGAGCAGGAAGGGCGTTGACTGGAAGTGCTCGATTCAGAAGTATGAGGCGAACCTGCTACCGGAGCTCATGAAGCTTCGCAAGGCACTGATCAATGGTACTTATAGGCAGAAGCCTTTCTTTGAGTTCAACATCACAGAAAGGGGAAAGCACAGACACATTAAATCGCTACATATATCAGACAGAGTACTTCAGAGGGCCCTCTGCGATTATGTATTGATTCCTACCTTTTACCGGTACCTGATTTATGATAACGGGGCAAGTGTTAAGGGGAAGGGGATAGAGTTTACAAGGAACAGGATTGTGGCACATTTACAGAAGTTCTACAGGAAACACGGGAACAGGGGTTATATACTGCTGCTGGACTATAGCAAATTTTTTGACAGCATCCCACACGACATCCTGATGGGGATGATACGAGAAAAGATTAGTGATGAGAGGCTTGTCAGACTCCTGGGCGAACTGATAAAGACATTTGATGAAGGGGATGGAAGATCTCTTGGCATAGGCAGCCAGGTATCACAGATATTTGGCATCTATTACCCGACAAGGATAGATACCTTTGTCAAAGTGGTGAAGGGCTGCAAGTATTACGGAAGATATATGGATGACCTGTATGTGATCCACAATGATAAGGCATTCCTCCAGGAGCTTCTTAAAGACCTTGTGAGACTGTCAGAGGAAATGGGGCTGACGGTAAATCTTAAAAAGACACAGATATGCCGTATTGATAAAGGTTTCAGGTTCCTCAAGTTGTACCATATCGTCACAGATACCGGCAAGATCATAAGGAAGCCCTGCAAGAAAAACATCACGAGGGAGCGCCGCAAGATACGGAAGATGCACAAGAACGGAGTCATACTTGATGATGCCCTGGAATCATACAAGTCATGGAGGGGAAACATGCTCAAGTATGACAGCTACCGCTCAATCAGGAGCATGGACAGATTATTTAATGAAATTTACGGAGAGGAGCTTTATGCAGAACGCAAAAGTATTGTCACAAAAAGAGGTAAAAGCAATCATCGCTGAGCACTTTGGCATACCTGAGACAAAGGTTGCAGTCTTAAAGTACAGCTACATGATAATAACAGACGATGACGAAGAGAAAAAGGAGGATAAGTGATGCAGACCTATACTATCGAGCTTGCGGATGGCAAGACTTTTGAAAACCTGACAATGAATGGAAACAATTATGTGAGTCAGACAGAGATAACGGAAGACGACTTCACTAATCTTTCGCACATAACCATCACAGGATCAGATGGCAGCGTGGAGGAGATGGATGATGCCGAGCTTATACAGGTGAGCAGATATTCCGATGGATGGTATTTCATCCTCAGGGCGCTCAGTCAGGATGAAATCAGTAAAAGAGATGTCGAGGCACAGACATTTTACACAGCCATGATGACAGATACACTGATAGAGGAGGGCTAATATGAGCAAAAATTTCAAAAAGATCAAGAGCTGGTACCCAAAGCCATGGGGGAAAAAGGAAGTTGGAGATGCTGTAAAAAAAGGGCTGATCACAGCCGAAGAATATGAGCTTATTACAGGTGAACCTTATGCCGGATGATACGATTAAGGACACGATCATCAGGATGCAGTCACAGATAATCGACAAGCTCTTTCTGTAGCTGCTCATGCATGTACCAGCTGATGAGCTTGACAATAGTGAGATAGTACATGAGATAAATGTGATTGCTGAGCTCAGGGAACCTATAAGAGCAATGTGAAATAATGCACAATTTATCAGATGATATTTTCCCGGATGAATTGTGCAGATGTAACAAAAGGATAACAGACCCGGAGTCTTCATGCGAGGGCTCTTTTTTATGGAGGGGGAGATGATTGAGAATTTAACGACTGCAATGGATATATTTTTAAAATTAGCCAACATTTTAGTGTTACTATATGCGGCAGGGAAATTTCTGGGGGAGCCTCACAATTCCCTGGAGCAGAGGGTGACGGCTCTGGAAACAGAAGTTAAGGACATCAAGCAATCCCTGCATGAAGGCAATGATAATTTTAAAGAGATATTTGCAGCGCTGAAAGTGCTTATCCATTCCGTCATGGCATTGCTGGAATTTGAAATGCAATATTGTCTTTCCGAACACAAAGAAATGTCTGAAGGGCTCAAGGACGCAAAAAAGGATCTTGAAGATTTCTTGCGCGAAAAATAAAGGAGGAAAAAAATCATGAAGCAGATTAAAGAAAACACATTCTCATGGATCAAGGCAGCCGGAATCAGGGCGCTCAAGACCTTCGCCCAGACAATGATAGCGACCATCGGGACAACAGCGGTCATTGAAGAGGTGAACTGGGCTGTTGTATTCTCGGCTTCAGCGCTCGCAGCACTCCTGTCTATCCTGACATCCGTTGCAGGCCTGCCGGAAGTGGAGGAATAGTATGAATGAAGTATTTGGCATTGATGTAAGTCATCACAACGGAAGGATCGACTGGGGAGCAGTAAGAAGGGATGGCAAAGAGTTTGCAATACTCAAGTGTCAGTATGAAGCCCAGAGTCACAGGATAGATGATTACTTTGAGTACAATTATACAGAAGCTGGTAAGTACGGGATTGCACGCGGAGTGTATATCTATATTGCCAGGGCATCCATGGCAGATCCGGAAGGAGATGCCAACTCCCTTCTGAAACATCTCAAGCGCCGCAATCTCGAATATGGTATCTGGCTTGATCTTGAAGACAGGTCAGTTGAAGAAAGGGGCAAGGCCTACATTAGGGACCTTGCCTATATCTATGCTGACATCTTCAGGAAGGCAGGATACTATGTAGGCATCTATAGCAATAAAGACTGGTACACAAGGCTCATCCACCAGGATCTTAAGAACAACTTTGATTTTTGGATCGCACGGTATCCAAGGAATGACACGGGAACATACAACAGGACCTCAAGCCTCAAGCCTAGCGCCTCTGTAGCCGTAGCGTGGCAGTACTCCTCAAAAGGCAATGTGGCAGGAATCCGGACGCGCTGCGACCTGGATGTTGATTATGATGGAGTGGTGAGACTCCTGGCAAAGGATCCTGCACATAGATCAAACGAAGAAATAGCCAGGGAAGTGCTGGATGGAAAATGGGGGAACGGATCCAAGAGGAAAGAGCTGCTGAGAGAAGCCGGATATGATCCCCGCGAGGTTCAAAAAATTGTCAATGAACTGATACATGGATATAACATTTAAACTTGTAAAGTGTACCAAAGTGATGTAAAGTAAATGATATTAATATAGAAGGAATAAAAAACGTTTTGGCAACCAATGTAACAAAAATGTAACTTTATGTATCTGTAAATCGCATAAATACTGGTTTGAACTTTTGGCTACGGACCAGAAGGTCGTGGGTTCGAATCCTGTCACGCACACT
>JAEEGL015929014.1_pt1 | contig 18078 bp, 17 predicted proteins | sample 9134231 | NCBI WGS metagenome assembly JAEEGL01 (sample SAMN16246548, study PRJNA631951) | gut metagenome | biome: gut microbiome; feature: rumen; material: fiber-attached | host: Bos | place: Iran: Karaj | collected 2018-10 | reverse complement strand
GAGTTGTGTCTGAGCGTCGTCACCGATATAGAGTTTGGGAAAGAGAATTCTGTCGAGGGTCTGATTCATAATGCCAGCCACACCAAGAACAAGCAAGGGTAGGGAGTAACGCAGAATCTCTTTAAGCAGCGACCAGTTGAAACTGAATTTCTCTGCCAGAATAGCGGGCATCAGACACAAAGTTTGAATGCCTGTGGCAATGATGTTGGCTACAAACACATATCCTACTCCGTAATCGGGATTATACCAGGCAGATATGATACTCCAATCTTGTATTTTCGGGCACAATACAAGGAAGAACAGGTTAAGCAGTATGTTGAGAAATACAAAAAGCAGTTTGAGAGCTGCAAAGCGAATGGGGCGCTTCTTGTATCTGAGATATGCAAAAGGTATGCTCGCAAACGCATCCATTGCTACCACAATAGCCAGGAGTGAGATAAATTCACGGTGGTCGGGATATCCCAACCAACTTGCTATCGGTTGTGCGAATATACAGCATAATACCGCAAACAGAAGAGAAGTCGTACCTACGCAAATGAGGATGGTAGTATAGACTTGCCCCGGTTTTTTGTCATCACGATTGGCAAAACTGAAAAATCCGGTCTCCATACCGTAGGTGAGTATAACGAGCAACAATGCTGTCCAGGCATAGAGGTTGGTTACTATACCGTAATCTGCCTGACTCTGGAGCACATAAGTGTATAGTGGTACAAGTAGCCAGTTGAGGAACTTGCCTATGATGCTTGAAAGACCGTAAATGGCGGTGTCTTTCGCCAGACCTTGCATTTCTTTTGTATTTGCCATAATTCTATTTAGTCAGTTTGTCGATTATAACGGTCAAAGCTCCGTCACCCATCACGTTGCATGCAGTGCCGAAACTATCCATTGCTATATATAAAGAGATGATCAATGCTTGTATCTCCGGAGAGAACCCTAACACAGATGACATAACTGGCAAAGCAGCCATGATAGCTCCTCCCGGAACTCCCGGAGCTGCTACCAACGTGATAGCAACCAGACATATAAAACCAATGAAGAGTATCAGACTATATGGCTGACCGGTCATCAGCATCATTGCCAAAGAACATGCTACTATCTTCAGACAGGATCCGGACAGATGTATGTTTGCACACAGAGGAATAACAAAATCAACCACATTCTCTTTTACCTCCATCTTTTTTGCCTGGCGAAGGGTGACAGGAATAGTTGCTGCAGATGACGATGATGCCAATGCTGTTAGATAGGCAGGAAGCATGGTAAGCATCAGTGGGAAAGGATTGCGTTTCGCTATTGCTCCAGCAATCAGATAAAGAGCCAGCAACCACAATATATGCAGGGCAAAAATAATCAGAATCACGTATAAGAAAGAGCGTAACATGTGTGTTATTCCCCCGGATGCAGTCATATGCAGAAAAATGCCGAAGATATAAAGAGGCAAGAGTGGAACTATGGCTTTCTCTATCGTCAACATTATTATGTCGCGCAACTCTTCTGTCAGTCTTTTCATTGTATCTGCTTTCACTGCAATTATTCCCAATCCGAGAATAAAAGCAATGGCAAGAGCAGTGAGGACATCAAGAGCTGGAGGAAGATTTATTGAGAAATACGAAGCCAGATCTTTGTCACTAATGGCATTGGCAATCATCTCTGAGGGAGTGATGCGTAGAGGCAACAACCAAGAACAAACTCCATATGAGCACAGACCTGCCACCACTGTACTGACAAATGCCAAAGCGAGGGTTATGACTAGCATCTTCCCTGCATTCTGCTTAGTGTTGGCAATAGCAACAGTTACAAGTGCTACAATGATAAGAGGTACACAGAAGTTGATAAACTGCCCGAAGAAATCGTTGAATGTGGCAAATACTCTTACCAGCGAGTCGGGAAACAGAAAACCACAACCAATACCAAGCGCTATTGCTAGTAGCACTTGCAGAATAAGAGGTATTTTGAATGGCTTTTTCATTCCCGCTGTCTGTTGTTATTTCACTTCAGCTCCCAGGAGGTTGTAGCGTTTGCCATTATGAATAAGGTAGATATTACCGTTTTCAATGACTTTCTCTGCTCGCATTTTGTTGCTTATGTTATCAACCGCAGAAACTATCGTAGAAACAATGTGAAGGGTGGGTTGGTTTTCAACGTATCCGGTCACAATTTCACCATTCTCATCCACTACTGCTTCTTTTTCTTCGTCGTAGTAAGCGCCTGCGGGAGAAGCAATCTCTGCATCGATGAACTCGACATCGTCAACATACCAGAAAGCTTCGTATTTTGTTGACAGCCAAATTTCAGCATTCTCAATGGTGTATTTCTTGGCATGTTTTTTATTTCCTAATCCTCCTATTCCATAGATGAGAGAATCAGCATGAATAGTGACATTTTTAATGCTTATTTCTCCATTTTCGTCAGCAGCAATACCATTGCCATGAATGATGTTAATCTTATCAGCACGATTCTCGCTCTCGCCGAAGATATTCATTTTTGCATTCTTATCTACGGAGAAGACAGGGCGTTGTACTTTATCGTGGTTGAATACCACATTACCTACGATTTTTACGTTAAGTTCTCCTTCCTCAAGCACACTGATGAAGTTGTAATAAGTGCAATCCGGTCCTCCGCAAGTCCATGACACGTCTTCGAGAGTGAGGGTATGGGAGCGGTGGTCATATGTGATAGTACCACTGCTTATGCCTGCTATCTCTGCCAGATTCTCATAGTTGCTTGTGTTAATCTGTGTGGAGTAGATTTTAACCTGGTCTTGCCACATTTGTGCTTGAGCACTGATTGTTAAAACTACCAATGCAGCAATGAGTAATGTTTTTTTCATATGCTTTGTAAACGATTTATGTTAAAGATTACTTTACGTCTTGAACCAAACGGACGGACTTGCCTGAATAAACCAGACTGGGATATACATCCCATATCTCGCGCATGGTGAAAGATAGGGCATATCCGCGAATCTCGTCATCTCCCATCCATCCTGCTAAACTGCTCGAACTCCAATATTCTCCCTTGTCGATGGATTCTTCAAAATAAGTAGCATTGGGAGAATATTGTCCTGTACAAATCAGGAATACAGCGCCTGCTTTCTCAAGTTGCTTATACTCTGATACCTTAAATACATTATCGTTGTAATGATAATCTTCTCCCCACCAGTATGGAGGATCGTTGTCACCATTCCATTTCCATCCTCTATCAGCTAAGGTGTTGATAGTTATTCCGCTTACACCTTTCCAATCGTCAGGCAACAAGATTATAGCGTGTGCATCTCCCCAACTGTCTAAGTTGTAATGATAACGCACATTCTCGATTTTGCACACACCCATAAGTTTGTTTGCATTTTTTCTGCCTTGAGTCAGATACATCCACTCATCCATAGTCAGTGTGCGCCATTGTTTGGCTTTATTGCCACCATTCTTGATAGGATTGTCACCCCACTCGTGGTAAGTAGTGTAAAGATTATAAGTAAAGTCTCTACTCCATGGCTTATCGCCTGTTCCAAAGAAGAAGCAGTCGATCCAACCGTCGTAAGATTCCGATGCCAATTCGTTGTTGCATTTTACTTTGTCATGTGAGATGTTTCCTTCGTATTTTCCACCTACTACAAAGTATTGCTGAGGTGCAAGCATATAAGTGTTTGTACTTGCTTGATACAGCAAGTTGCCTTGTGAGAAATACACTTTCTTGCTATTGCTTACAGAGAACTTTCCCGGTAAGTGACCATTGACAGCATTAGGATTGGTAGTGCTACTGCTACTACTTCCCGGATCAGTGCTTTCAGAGGGAGTTTTTCCATTGTCTGGCTCAATAATCAAAGGATCGCATGAGCAGAACGAGATAAAAAGCAATCCTACAATTGCCATGATAATAGTGTTGGTTTTCATAATCTAAATGATTTTAGTTGTTAGAAATATAAAATAGGTATGAATATAGACGCGGTTAAACAGTTGTGATGAGCATCCATTGTATTGCGGTCAAACTCAGGATGCAATGCTGCATATTTATTTCTGTAACCTCCATACAATTCCCACTCATACATAATACGGAAACCTATATGATTGTAGGTAAAACCGAGTCCGAGTGCCCAAGGTATGGAAACCAATCTATAAGGATCGTTCTTATTGAGACTGTTGTAATCCACGTCACCTGCAAACTTGCGGTCACCGTCAACCGAGGAATAATCGCTCTCAAGAAATATTATGTCAAAACGTGGACCTGTGACAAGGTGCAGAGATATGTCATCAGTAACATTAACCCAGAATACAGGGCGGAGATAAAGGTTATAATCAAGTTTGAATCTTATAGTTTTGTCAAAAACTGTCCAATCGTTTTCTGAAGAAGGAGGAGCAGGCATGTCATATTTGTTTCCTCCTACACCGAGACCAAAACCGAAATCAAGACCTATTGGTCCCCAGAGTTTAGCGATGCATCCGAAATTGAATTGACCGAGATGCATGTTGATTTTGTTCTGTCCTGAGTTGTGATATGGCATCAAATAACCGTCTGTTCTGGTGTCTAATAGATAATCGAAAGTTATATACATATTGCCTTTACACTCCAATATGTCGGCGACACGGTTTTTCTTACTTATAAGAGTATAAGTGTCGTATGATTCATATATGTCGGTTTGAGGCAAAGCCAAGTTCTTGGTCGTTTTAGTACTTCCTGTATTGGTCTCTGCTGTAGGTTTGCTCTCTTCTTTAACAACAGTGGGCTTCGGTTGTTCTTTCTGTGTAGTGGGCGTTTCTTGCACAGGTTGCTGCACAGACGGTTGCTCTGCAACTGTTTGCTGCGGCTCTTGTGTCGATGGTTGTGCTATTTGTTGAGCTGATTGATTTGTTTCTACTGGTTTAGTCTCTGCTTTCTTCAAACATGCTGCTGCTACATAACCTACACCACCGTTGTACTTGATAATAGCCCAGTCACCATTAACAACATATACTTCTACTTCTTGTTTTGGAGCGAGGCTGCCGATAATTTTCGCGTCAGTAATAGCGTTTTCATATACGCTTACCGGTACAGGCAGACAAACTGTATATAGTTCTTCTGCAAAGGCATTGCATACTATAACACACAATGCTGCTATAATGAATATTCGTTTCATAATGGTAGGTTTATTTGACGGTGTTGTATGTTGTTGCAAAAACAATAGTGTAGTTGTTGGTCTGATGACAACGTTTGAAATTTAGTTGCATTGGCTTATTATTGCGCTGCACGTTGATAGTACCTGAATAGGTGTTGTCTTTCGTTCTGCCACTCATAGCTTTCTTGTATGTGCTCTTGATGGATACTATCTTGTCGCCTTTCTGCAAACCGGAAGATTTGACAACATCAGAATTCGAATCAAGTCCTACAACCACATTTTGTGCATCAGTTATGATGCCGAAATTGATGAGCGGTAAAGTTCCCCAGAAATATTTGCCACAAGAAGTAGATGTATATCTGAAGAGACTGTATGGATCATACAGCGGATGCTCCACCCATGATACAGCAGCAGAATACAAGTTGTCAATATTCGCATCTGTGTTATTGTTGTAATTGTATTTCAATTGGTAGATCATAGGTACAACTCTCTCCCCAAGACGCGAAGCTTGCAATACCGACACCTCAAGATATACAGAGGTGGAGGCAGTCTTTTGTGTATAACCGCCAGATTTGACAGTTTTATATTTATCGACAGAAAAATTGCCAAGATACGTGCCTTTCCAACCATACATGGCATAGGAGTTTGTTCCTGTGTGAACTTGTTGCTCGGTTTCAGGCACGTAGGTGTAGTCAATACTTTTATTGGCATCTTTAGTTACGGAAATAAGAATGTCAGGATTGATCTCATCACGTGTGAATCCCATAACCTCATATTTTCTGGCTATCTTCTCAAGTAGTTCTTTGTCTGTCAGAACATCATCGCTGAGAATCAGAAAATCATAGGTTTTGAAAGTCCTCCATGGCACTTCTTTGTCAACTCTAACCGCGTAGTTTTCAGGGAGTTTCCTGCTTCCTTTTTCCCATACGCAGGTAAGAGGATGGAAACCGTAAGCTTGCATCCAAATAGGCAATTTCGCATCAGTTTGAACGATATAATCGCCTTGCGTGGGATGGTCGAGAAGGAAATTGTGACCATGTTTCTCGGCGAGAATACTTTTGATCTGATTTTCCGTCATACCTTTTGCCTCTTTACCATCCACTTCCAGTAGTCGCGAGCCAAACAACATAGATTTGTCAGTCAACCCATAGAAATAGCTCTTGTCAACATTGGTGGGATTGCTTACAAGCCCGTTGATATAATCAACAGTCTTTCTGCTTTCCTCAGAAACGCGTATCGTTCCACTCCATGTAACGGTAAGATAACCGTTATCCCACCATGGAATGGAGTTGAACCTGGCAAGTTCGTTTTCCGCATTCAACGTCACGGAAAGCAAAATTGCTCCAAATAATAAGAGAATCTTTTTCATAAATGTATGTTTTACGGTTTATATATTTAGGTTTATATATTTGTATTCTAATCAAACAAAGTTCCTGATTCGTTTTGTTTCCACGGAGTCTTGCCGAGATGACGATATGCCAATTCGGTTGCTTCTCTGCCTCGCGGAGTGCGTTTGATGAACCCTTCCATAATGAGATAAGGCTCATAAACATCTTCAATTGTGCCCGGATCATCACCCATTGCAGTGGCAATAGTGGTAAGACCTACAGGTCCTCCTTTGAATTTATCGATGATGGTAGTGAGCAGTTTGTTGTCGATCTCATCGAGTCCGAAGGTATCGATATTCAATGCTTCAAGTGCTATTTTTGCTATCGCGAGATCTATATTTCCGTTGCCTTTCACCTGTGCGAAGTCGCGAACACGTCTGAGCAAAGCATTGGCAATACGTGGAGTTCCACGCGAGCGGCGTGCTATCTCTGCTGCTGCATGACTGTCGATCTGCACTCCGAGCAATCTAGCCGAGCGTTTTACTATCTTGGTCAGAACATCTGCATCATAATACTCAAGGTGACAATTTATGCCGAATCGTGCACGGAGAGGTGATGTGAGCAGACCACTGCGAGTGGTGGCGCCGATGAGGGTAAATCGGTTGAGGTCGATCTGAATAGTGCGTGCCGAAGGACCTTTGTCGATCATGATGTCGATACGATAGTCCTCCATTGCGGAATAGAGATATTCTTCCACGATAGGTGAAAGACGATGTATCTCATCGATGAAAAGCACATCGTTTGTCTCCAGACTGGTAAGCAGACCTGCCAGATCACCGGGTTTGTCGAGCACCGGACCACTGGTTACTTTGAATCCTACACCCAACTCGTTTGCAATGATGTTACTCAGAGTAGTTTTTCCGAGTCCCGGAGGGCCGAAAAGCAGTGTATGGTCAAGACTCTCGCCTCTCTGACGAGCAGCCTCAACGAAAATGCGGAGATTGTTGACTATCTTGTCTTGTCCTGCAAAATCATCGAAACTCAATGGTCTTAGAGCATTGTCCTGCTCTTTCTCGTTTAGTTGACCTCTAATATCGAATTCACTCATGGTTTCTTGTTTTTTCTCTAAATAACTCTTCTAAATTGTCAAAGTTTGTAGTGTCTTCACGAATCTCTCCTTGTGCGAGGATGATGACTCGGTTGCATATTGCCTCCACTTCCTGCAAGATATGGGTGGAGAGAATCACAATTCGCTCTTCCCCGAGTTTTCTTATCAAGGCTCGTATCTCGTCGAGTTGATTAGGGTCCAGTCCTGTGGTTGGTTCGTCCAGAATCAGCAACTCGGGGTTGCTCATTATTGCTTGTGCCAATCCTACGCGCTGACGATACCCTTTCGAGAGTTCGCGTATGCGTTTGTGAGCGATAGTGTTGAGTCCTACTTCTTGTATGATGTCCTCAATATCCACATCATTTTCTTTCGTGAGCGAGAGCATGAATTGCAGATACTCACGTACATACATGTCGTCGTAAAGCGGGTTGTTTTCTGGTAGATATCCTATGTGTCTGCTTACTTCGTGAGGCAAAATGGCGCTTTTCTTGTCTGCTTTAGCATGTACTCCACAAACCTCCAATTCGCCATTCTGAAAATCCCATAATCCAGTGAGAACCTTCATCAGAGTGGATTTGCCGGCGCCATTTGGTCCCAACAAACCTACTACCTGATTTTCTTTTATCTCGAAACTCAGGTCGTGAAGTATCTCTGTTTTTCCGATACTTTTGCTGATGTGTTCTGCTTTTACCATGGTTTATAGTTTCACAATCATCTTGTCTTGCGCAAGTATGGTGTTGGAAAAAATCTCTTTTGCTTCCCGAAGCGGTGTTTCAAAATCAGTGATTCTGGAAGAGAAGTGTCCTATTATCAGTTGTTTGACATTCGCCAGTTTTGCGATTGTGGCAGCTTGTCGTGCAGTGGAATGCATGGTGTCTTTGCATCTGGATGCGTGCTCCTCGGTAAAAGTGGCTTCATGGTAGAGGCAGTCGATGCCTTCTATCCAAGGCAAGATCTTTTCCGTGTAAGCAGTATCAGAGCAATAGGCGTAGCGATAAGGTTGTGCAGATGGGGTAGTGAGGTCTGAGTTGGCAATCAGTCTGCCATCTGCAGTGAGGAAATCGGCACCTTCTTTTATTTTCGGAATCTCTGCAATAGGTATGTGATAAGCCTCAATCATATCTTTTCGGATATGAGGCAATCGCTTTTTCTCTTCAAACAGAAATCCGCAAGACGGCACTTTATGTTTCAAAGGCAGAGTCCATACTTTGAGAGTCCTGTCTTCGTATATCATCTCGTGCTTGCTCGGGTTGATGCTGTTGAATCTTACTTCATACGGCATTCCTTCGCAGAAATAGTCGAGCCACGGTTTGAGCAGTTTCTCTAGGTCTTTGTATGCGTGAATGGTGATGCTTCGCGTACGCTTGAGCATTCCCCAGGTGGAGAGCAATCCAATGAGACCGAAACAATGGTCGCCATGGAGGTGACTGAGAAATATGTTGTCCAGTCTTGGGATTCTCACTCCCATCTGCGCCATACTGATTTGAGTGCCTTCTCCGCAGTCGATAAGAAACTGCTTGTCGCACAACTGCAACACTTGTCCGCTTGGAGACAAGTATTTGGTCGGTTTTGCCGATCCTGCGCCTAATATGGTGAGTTGGTTGTTCAATGTTTAAAACAATGTGGGTCGCTTTTTGAGTTCCACATATATTCGTGTTATCACCTTTTTTGTGTATTGCGGAAAATCTCCATTCATCATCCATGAGTAATAACTCGGATCTTTCTGGAAGACATCTGCTACACGCAAACCTTTGTATTTCCCGAAATTGAAGATCTCTTTTCCTGCCTGATCGTATCCTATTCGTCCGGCGAAGTCTGCTGACTTGCTGAAAGTGGTGTAATCTGCCAGTGCTTCCACCGTGTCAGGCAGGTTCTCGTATTTCTCCACTTGTGCCATGAGCACTTCGTAGGTAGCTTGAGTGTCGGCAAAAGCAGTATGCGCATCTTCCAGATTCTTGCCGCAATAGAACTTGTATGCGGCCGATAGATTGCGCGGCTCGTTCTTCATGAAGATTACATATGCGTCGATGAAATGCATCTTTTTCAAGTCGAAGTCCATCTCAGCTCTGATGAGTTCTTCCGCGAGCAACGGTATATCGAAGTTGTTGCTGTTGTATCCTGCGAGGTCGCATCCTTTGATTACCTGTACAAACTCTTTGGCAATCTGTGCGAATACAGGACAATCGCGTACATCCTCGTCGTAAATGCCATGAATGGCAGATGATGTTTCCGGGATATGCATCTCCGGATTGATGCGGTATGTCTTGCTTTCGGTTGATCCGTTTGGGAATATCTTGTGATACGACAATTCAACAATCCGGTCTGAACCAACGTTCAGACCGGTTGTTTCAAGATCGAAGAATACCAATGGTCTTGTCAGTTTCAATCGCATAATATGCAAAACGATCTGAACTCGATTATTGATTCAGGAGCATTGGCATAAGCAGCATGACGATATCCTCGTTTTCTTCGTTTTGGAAGGGAAGGATAAGACCAGCTTTGCTTGGATCGGAAAGCTCGATGATAACATCGTCGGACTGCACTGCAGCAAGGAGTTCGGTGAGGAAGGGAGCTTTGAATCCGATATTCATGGGGTCTCCTTCGTAGCTGCAACTGATGTTTTCTTCTGCAGAAGTTGAGAAGTCGATATCCTGAGCGGAGATGTTGATTTTGTTCTCTTCAAGCGACAGTTTGATGAGTCCGGTTCCAGGGTTTGCGAAAACGGAAACACGCTTTGCAGCATTGAGTATGCTCTGGCGGTCGACAGTGATTTTATTGAGGTTGTTCTGCGGAATAACAGCATTGTAGTTGGGGAAACGTCCTTCAATCTGACGGCAGATGATGATAGTCTGACCGAATACGAAGCGCACGTTTTTGTCGGTGAAGGTGATTTCTACATCACCTTGCTCTTTTGTGAGCACGTTTCGCAGAAGGTTAGCGGGTTTCTTGGGCAGAATGAAGTTTGCAGGAGCGTCTGTGTGAGCAGTGACGTTGATATAACGCACGAGGCGGTGAGCATCGGTAGCAACAAGAGTGATCTTGTCGGTGTTGAGGTCGAAGAATACACCGTTCATAACCGGACGCAGTTCATCGTCAGCAGTGCAGAACACGGTTTTGTTCAGAGCGCTGAGCAGAGTGTTGGCAGCGATATTGAACGATTGTGCACCTTCGAGTTCCTGAACCATCTCCGGATACTCATTGCCATTAACCCCTACGAAGCTGTAGTTACCGTTTGAACTAACGATGTTAAGACCGAAATTCTGGTCGTTGATTTCGAAAGTAAGCGGTTGTTCGGGGAATTCTTTGAGTGTGTCAAGGAGTCGTTTTGCATCGAAAGCCACTTTTCCTGCTCCTTCGCCTTCCACTTCGAGTCGTGTACGGATAGTTGTTTCTCCGTCAGAAGCGGTGAGTGTGATAAGGTTTCCGTCGATATCAAAAAGAACTGTTTCTAAGATTTGCAGACTGTTTTTAGCTGCAATCACGCGGCTGAGTGCCTGCATTTGTTGGAGCAACTTGGTGCTCGATACTTGAAATTTCATATGCGTATGTGTTTTTATGTTTTGTTATTCTTTATTGTCAGTTATTCGTTGCCGATAGAGTCGGTTTTTTGCCAAATGACGGGTGTCACTCCATACATGCAATGTGCCATGGTGTCGATCATCATCGAATCGGGTTCTATGTGTGCATACTGATTGTCGCAACTAGTAATTGTGGTGGTAGCTCCAATGCCACAGAGTGTTATAATCGACCCAATAAGAAGGTTTATTTTGTTTAATATCAATCTTTTAATGACTCCCATCTGTTGTGATTTTTTCGTGTAGCAGAATTCTGCCGCCTGCTACTCCAATTAAACGTGCAAATATACAACTTTTTTTTCAATTGCACAACACTTTTGCTGATTTTCGCAATATTTTTGTTTTTTGACTGCTACATTATATAATAATGTGGCAAGAGTTTTGGTGAATTGAGTATTTTTATTAATTTTGTGCACTAATATGTATAATAATGTTTGATTAAATCATATAAGCTTATGAAAAAAATTATCTCATTGACTTTCGCGTTGGTTGCGAGCATAATTATGTTCGCTGCAGAAGGTGGACTCAACGGTCGTTTCGCGGTAAACGAACAAGGAAAACAAGTGGTGTTTGCAAAGGGTAATTTGCAGTATCAGGCAAGCACGGGAACCTGGCAATTCGCTGCCAATCAGTATGATGTGATTGGAATGGACAATTGGAAGATCTCGGATTCGTACGATGGTTGGATCGATCTTTTCGGTTTTGGCACAGGCGATAATCCTACAAAAGTATCTGAAGATGCGGAAGATTATGCCATTTTCACGGATTGGGGAGTGAATGCAATCAGCAATGGAGGCGACAAAGCCAATCTTTGGCGCACTTTGACGAAAGCAGAGTGGGAATTCATTATTTATGACAGAACCAACGCTGAGAATTACAAATCTCAAGCAACGGTTAATGGGGTGAATGGTGTTGTTCTTCTTCCTGATGCATGGAAAAAACCTTCGGGTGTGAACTACGTAGGCAATGCACTTGACTGGACAAGCAATGTTTTTACTGCAGACCAGTGGGAAACAATGCAGAAAGCAGGAGCGGTATTTCTTCCTATAGGTATGTCTCGTTTGGGAAACAAAATTGATACTGAGAATAAGGAGGTGGGTCATTTCTGGACGTCCACTCCGGACAATGAGAATTCGGCATGGAGTGCTGATATAGTTGATGGATATTCTTTATACTCGTATTGTTTCTCTCGTCAGAGCGGTGCATGTGTGCGTCTGGTAAGCGAAGATCTGACAACCGGTTTGAGCGATATGGCAGGTAAGGGGGCAAAGGAGGCAAAGAAAGTGATTCGCGATGGTCAGATTCTGATTGTGCGTGATGGTGTTGTTTACAATATCCTTGGCGCAGAAGTGAAATGATGCCTGTGATTTGACAGAATGTAAGCAAAACGGCGAAAATTCTGACATAATGTCAGAATGCCGAAGTAGGCAAACACTCGGCTTGGAGATGGCTATTTTCGGGCACCCCGTCGGCTTACACTTTGTAATGAAAAAAGGAAAGAATGCTGACATAATGATATTTCGAAAAGTTGCTGTCGATATTTAATGGCCATCCATATATAACGCTATACCGTACAGGCGCTTGACGGAAGAAAAACAAAGATATATTATGAAAAAAATATTCCTATTTGCGGTTGCATTGTCAGTTTGCAGTTATGCACTTGCGACCCCCCAACAGAACGAAAAGAAAAGTATAGTCATACTTTATGAAAACGATGTTCATTGCGCGATAGAAGGTTATCAGAAGATAGCAGGATTGCGCGATGCAATCGCAGATACCGCATATGTTGCGGTAGTAAGCAGCGGCGATTTTGTGCAAGGGGGAACAGCAGGAGCTATTTCTCGCGGACAATACGTTGCAGACATAATGCGAACTGTTGGTTATGACGTCATTACGCTCGGAAATCACGAGTTTGACTACCCCGTGAAACATACTGCTAAACTGCTGAAACATATAGGAGCTCCGGTGGTAAGTGCCAACTTTACCAAACTCGGGAAGAAGAAATCGGTTTATGCACCTTATATAATAAAGAAATACGGTAAGACGAAAGTTGCATTTGTAGGTGCTCTGACTCCTACAGTCTTCTACACAGAGACATCGGCATTCTTCAAGGGCGACAAGCAGGTATATGAAGCTCATGAGAAAGACAGTTACGCGTTGATTCAGAAGACTATAGACAAGGTTCGCAAGAAAGGCGCTCAGTATGTGATAGTTCTGTCGCATCTTGGTGAAGAACTGAATGATACGAATGTAGATTCTCACGATTTTGTAAGAAATACAACAGGTGTAGATATTGTTCTTGACGGTCACTCTCATTCTGTAATTCAACATGACACGATAATGAACAAGGCAGGTAAACCTGTGGTGGTGACAGAGACCGGAACCAAGTTCATTAACATCGGAAAGTTGGTTATTACCAAAGATGGCAAGATGGTGAACGAACTTATTCCGACCAAGAGCATACAGTTTGTAAACCAGCGAGTTAAGAGTGCAACTGACAGCGTTATTATGGAGATGCGCGAACTCACGCAACGTGTGGTTTGTCATAGCGATGTGGCATTGCGTATTCTTGACGAGAACGGCAGGCAGGAGGTTAGAAAAGCGGAAACAAATTCGGGTGATGTGATATGCGATGCTTATCGTATCATTTCCGGAGCGGATATAGCTCTTGCCAATGGCGGCGGAATCCGTTCTGAGAAGTTCGCCGGTGATCTGACATATGGAGACATCACCGATATATTGCCATACGACAACAACCTGTGGATTGTGGAAGCAAAAGGCTCAACTATTATCGAATTGCTGGAGAAAAACACGGTCTTGCTGCCCTTGGAAGACGGCTTCTTCCCTCAGGTTTCCGGTATGCGATATACCGCTCACGTGAAAGACCATTCTATCTCGGATGTGGAAGTTCTAAACAAGCAGACGAACGAATACGAACCTATTGATCCTGAGCGCGTTTACACGATTGCAACCATCGATTATTGTGTGTCGGGAGGCGGTTTCCGTGATGTGTTGAAACCCTGCAAAGTGATAGAACGCGGTGATCGTCTGTATCGTGATGTTTTCGTCGATTTCATCGAGAAATATCTGCATGGTCATATCTCCAACGATTATGCAGAACCCCAGGGCAGAATCAGGGTTGTGGAATAAAAAAAGAAAGCAAAACAAAAATGCTTAAATCGGGAAAAATCATTCTTTGCATTGCCTTGTTTGCCCTTGTTTCATGCGGTAAGCAAGGCAATGATGAATTTGCGCATTTCACTCGTCAGGTGGAACAAATCCGCAAAGATTATTGCAACCAAGGTTTGGCGCTTGCGATAGTAAGAGACAACGAAGTGGTTTATAATCAGGGTTTTGGAGAACTCCAACCTGAATCGCTTGCGCGTATTGCAAGCATAAGCAAGACTTTCGTCGGTATGGCATTGATGCAACAAGTGGCAACAGGAAATGTTTCTCTCGGTGATGATGTGAGCAAATTGTTGGGTTTCGAGGTGCGTAATCCGCGTTTCCCGAAAGTGCCTGTCACGCTTGAAAATCTGCTCTCACATACTTCGTCGCTCAACGACCGATTTTCCGAACTTGACCAACTGAATCCGCTGATTAACAGCAACTTCTCTGAGGCATATTTGGATTATGCTCCCGGCAAGGGTTACTGCTATTGCGAGTATAATATCATCCTCGCAGCAAATATTCTCGAGCGAATCACGGGTGAGCGTTTCGACGATTATATCCGCAATCATATCCTTCGTCCGTTTGGAATTGACGCGGACTATAATCTTGACTCTCTTGAACAAAAACGAGTGGCAAAACTATATTATGTTTCGAGGCCTGATTCGTTGAACGGATTGCCTCAAGCAGAGGAAGCGACGAATGCGTATCGCTCTGTTGCTGAGCGACTTGTTGATTATCGTATAGGAAATGATGCACATGTTTTTGCGCCTGCATCAGGTATGAAAATATCCGCAAACGGACTGGCAAAATGGATGATTGTGTTGATGAATAGTCCTTTCGTAGAAGAGATGAGTCGTCCTCGATATCCAAGTTATCACAATTATGGTATCACCCTGCTTCAGTCGGCAGATTATTCGTCGGGAGTTTCGCTTGTCGGTCACAAGGGTGGGGCATACGGTTTGAGAAGTGCTTTCTATTTCCGACCTTTGAAGAGTTATGGATTTGTTGTGATCTCCTCGGGTGCTCTCAACCAACCGATAGCGGATTCTGCCGCAGATGAGGCGTTGAATATTGATCCCGATTATCTGTATATGCCTGATGGAGAGGGGGATACCAGCATTCGTGTGCCAATACTGAGATTGATGTATCAGACTCTTTTTCCTCCGTTGTAGACCTGATACAGGACATGATTGAATTCCTGACTGAGGAAGCCATCTCCAAGCCGAGTGTTTGCTCTCTTTGTCGGTTTCGGATGCTCTCTTTTTGCTCTTTTGAGTAATAGTCGTTTTTTATTTGGATATTTCGTTTTTTTGCACTATCTTTGCAAACTCTTATGATCGGAGTTTTTGATAGTGGATTTGGCGGACTGACTATCCTCAAGGATATCCGCCGTTTGTTGCCGCAATACGATTATCTGTATCTCGGCGACAATGCTCGTACTCCTTACGGTACGCGCTCATTCGATGTGGTGTATGAGTACACACTTCAGGCGGTGAAGTACCTGTTCTCGCAGGGCTGTCAGTTGGTGGTATTGGCATGCAACACGGCTTCGGCAAAGGCTTTGCGATCGATTCAGCAACGCGATTTGCCGAATCTGGTTCCTACCGTAGACTCCTCAGGACTTCCTTCGAAACGAGTGTTGGGAATAATCCGACCTACTGCCGAGTCGGTAGGCATATATACAAGAAACGGACACGTAGGAGTGCTGGCAACTCCAGGCACAGTGGCATCGGAGTCGTATCCTATTGAGATTCATCATCTTCTGCCTGATGTGGCAGTTACCCAGCAGGCATGTCCGATGTGGGTTCCGCTTGTGGAGAATGCGGAATTCGACAATGAAGGTGCTGACTATTTTGTGGAGAAATATCTGAATGAGATCTTCCTGAAAGATCCGGAAATAGATACTCTTATCCTTGCTTGCACCCACTATCCGCTACTGATGCCGAAGATAGAACAAGTGCTGGAGAAACGGAAAGATGCAGGAGTGCATCCGGTTCGCTTGCTCGCTCAAGGGCAGTTGGTTGCCGAATCGCTGAAAGACTACCTCGAGCGCCATCCGGAGTTGGAAAGGCAGTTCTCGAAAGGTGGCACTTGCAGTTATCTCACTACCGAATCGGAGAACAAGTTCGCTCAATCGGCCGCAATCTTTATGGAGGAGGAAATTTGTGTAAGGCATATTGATTTGTAAGTTGATGACAATATCGGATATATATTACAGGGCAAGTTCTTGGATAGTCCACCGTTTTACCGCTCATAACACACTCGGATACGGTATCCACTCGCCTTCTCTTTTTTATATTGTCAGATTCCTTATCTACGACGACTATCCATTCTATTGCTTTGCAGACATAGAAAAATGCCGAAACCGGATGTTGCTTGACGATAGCAGGATATATGTGGAAGATTTCGGCACAGGGAAATCGGGTGAAAGGCAGATTGGCAGAATAGCGTCAGAATCGCTAATGCCGCGCGATTATTCACAGATGCTCTTCCGATTGGTTAACAATGTGCACCCGAAGACATGCGTGGAGTTGGGTACAAATCTGGGAATAACCACTGCGTATATCGCCAATGCAGCAGGCAATGACGCGCATGTGTACACATTCGAGGGAAGCAAAAACCTGCTTTTAAAAGCGAAATACAATTGGAAAACCCTCGATTGCAAAAACATAACCGCTATAGAAGGAGATATCAATACGACATTTGAGGATTTTCTGAAGACGGTTGATTCGGTTGATTTTGCCTTGATAGATGCCAATCACACTTATGATGCTACAGTCAGGTATTTCGATCTTCTGGCTTCCAAGTGCACCAGGAAATCGTTCGTCGCGCTAGATGACATCCATCACAGTAGAGAGATGGGGCGCGCATGGGAAGCTATAAAGAAACATGAAAAAACAACTGCTACACTCGATCTTTATAGTGTTGGAATAGTGTTTTTCGACAAGCAATTGCAGAAAAAACATTACAAACTGAGATATAAATAACAGAACTCAATAATATCAAGCGATATGAAAATCTATACAAAAACAGGCGATAAGGGCACTACTTCACTTGTTGGAGGAACACGTGTCAGCAAAGCTGATATTCGTCTGGAGGCATATGGCACTGCGGATGAACTCAATTCGTTTATCGGTCTGCTCCGTGCCGAGAATATGCCTGAGAATATCGACAAGACGCTGAATTTTGTGCAAAACAAACTATTCAATCTGGGTGCATGTCTGGCAACAGAAAGCGACAAACAGCATTTTGTGAAAGACTTGCGTATCACTGCGGAAGATGTTTCGTTCGTCGAGAATGAGATCGATGCCATGAATGAAGATCTTCCGGTGATAAAAAGTTTCATTCTTCCTGCGGGAAACAAACGTGTTTCGCTTTCTCACGTCTGCCGAACCATAACCAGACGTCTCGAACGCAGAATGGTGGAACTGGGAGACGGGTTCGACAATGCGGAAATCAGCTTGCAATTTGTAAACAGATTGAGCGATTATTTCTTCATATTGTCGAAAAAGATGGCACAAATTGACAAATGTGTAATTTTTTTATGGGAAAAATGATGCAAACTCTTGCTCATGTCAACATTTTTTTCTACTTTTGCGCGGTATTTTGAGTAGGTAGTATCCAAAAACAGGCGATACTGCCCAATTGTAAAATGTTATACGCTAACAACCAAAAACTTACGACTGTATAACTATGGTATGGACTTTGGAATTGGCCTCGAAGATTGAAGATGCTCCCTGGCCAGCAACAAAAGATGAGTTGCTTGATTATGCCATCCGAACCGGTGCGCCTATTGAAGTTATCGAAAACCTC
>JAEEGL014989682.1_pt1 | contig 18078 bp, 15 predicted proteins | sample 9134231 | NCBI WGS metagenome assembly JAEEGL01 (sample SAMN16246548, study PRJNA631951) | gut metagenome | biome: gut microbiome; feature: rumen; material: fiber-attached | host: Bos | place: Iran: Karaj | collected 2018-10 | reverse complement strand
TCACCCTGCAGTGGCACATCACCCACCGCTGCAACCTGCACTGCACCCACTGCTATCAGGAGGACCGATCCGCCTTTGCAGAGCGCGGCGCCATGGACCGGGTCCTGGATCAGTTTGACGCCCTGCTGGAGCTGACCGGCTGCAGGGGCCACGTCAACGTGACCGGCGGCGAGCCGCTGACCCACCCGGAGGTGTTCGGTTTTCTGCGGCGGATCCGGGAGCGCGGGCATTCCTTCGCGCTGCTGACCAACGGCACCCTGATCGGCAGGGAAGAGGCGCGGCTGCTCAAATCCCTGGGCGCGTCCTACGTGCAGGTGAGCCTGGACGGGATGCGAAAGACCCACGACGCGATCCGCGGCGCCGGCGCCTTCGACGCCGCCGTGGACGGGCTCTGCCGTTTGCTTCGGGAGGATGTGGACGCCACCGTGGCCTTCACGGCCCAGAGCGAAAACCGCAGGCAGCTGCCCGCGCTGGCGGTCTTCTGCCGGGATCTGGGCGTGCGAAAGCTCTGGTACGACCGGGTGGTGATCCCGGCGGACCGGGATGAAAAGAGCCTTTCCCTGACGGCGAAGCAGGCCCGCCGCCTGATGCGGACCGGGGCCCGGCTGCAGCGATCCTGCCCGGTCACCAACCAGCGCGCCCTGCAGTTCCGGCGCGCCCGGCCGAAGCAGATCTACCGCTGCGAGGCCGGACGGCATCTGCTGGCCCTGCTGGCGGACGGAACGGTCATGCCCTGCAGACGGCTGCCGATCCCGGTGGGGAACGTCCTGGAGACGGACCTGTGCACGATCTGGCGGACCGCGCCGACCCTTCAGGCCCTGCGGGAGGAAACGGTCCCGTCCGACTGCGAAGGCTGCCGCTATGCCGAAAGCTGCCGCGGCGGCGCCAGGTGCATCGCCTACGCGAAAACAGGCCGCTGGGACCTCCGGGACCCGGACTGCGGAATGGAATAAACGAAACAAGCAGCCCTCTTTCGAGGGCCGCTTGTTTTTGATGTCGGAGTTTGGGATCAGGGCTCGCCGTAGAGCAGTTCAAAGCTCTCGTAGTGGTCGTCGGTGTAGTAAATGAGTCCGTCGTTGGAGAAGACGATGCGCTTGGCGCCCCGGGAGCTCTTCCCGGCGGTGCCGATGTCACATTCGGTGTACTTCCGGCCCTTCGCCTTGGGGAGCAGGCCCTCGTAGTTGCCAAAATGGCTGCCGCCGATGCTCTTGCCCGGGGCATAGGGCTCCAGGGAGCCGCCGGTCCAGCCCAGGTCTTCGGCCTGCTTTTTGGTGATGTAATTGCCGGGGAGCCTGCCGTAGAGGTGGATGTAGAGGGCGACCTCCTCCTTGGAGTCGTACCATCCGTCCTCGTCCAGCGTTTGCTCCGCCGGATCCGTGTCCTGCGGCTGGGTCTGCAGCGAGGGGTCCTGCTGCCGGCTTGCTTCTGTGGTCCCGTCCACGACCTGGAGCGAACTCTCCAAATCGTCGGGCAGGCTGATCCAGCCGGCCTTCAGGGCCACGAGACCCAGGATTACGGCCAGCGCCAGCACCAGGGCCAGGATCAGGACCGGTTTGCGGTTTTTCATGCGATCACCTCATACTTTGAGTTAAGTGTATTATATCAATTTCCCCCGACAAAAGCAAGAAAAATCAAAATACTTCTTTTCATTTCGCGGCGAATGTGTTAAGATGAAGACAATGAAAAACGGAAGGACGGATCACCATGCAGTACCGTTACGAACAGATCTATCAGACAGAGGCGGACCGCGCCCGGTATCTTGCGCTCACGGAGCAGATGCAGGAGCTGGGCCACGGGGCGGGGGAGCTCCGCTTTTTCTCGGCGCCGGGCCGTTCGGAGCTGGGCGGTAATCACACCGACCACCAGCTGGGCTGCGTCCTGGCGGCCGCGGTGGACGTGGATACCGTGGCAGCCGCCGCGGAAAACGGCACCGACAAAATCCGCCTGCGTTCCGCGGGCTTCCCGCCCTGCGAGCTGTCCGTGGATCCTGCTGATAATACCGACGTTCCGAAGGGCAGCGCGGCGTCCCTGCTGGCGGGCATGATCGCCGCCTTCGCGCCGATTTGTACGCTGCGGGGCCTGGATATCTGCGCCTCGTCCACGGTCCTTCCGGGCGGCGGCCTGTCCTCCTCGGCCTCCTTCGAGGTGGTGCTGGCGGAACTGTTCAACGCCCTGTTCTGCGGCGACAGCCTTCATCCGGTGAAGCTGGCGCAGCTGGGCCAATGGGTGGAGAACGAATACTTCGGCAAGCCCTGCGGCCTGCTGGATCAGACGGCCAGCGCAGTGGGCGGCGCCACGTTCATGGACTTTGCGGACCCTGCCGAGCCCGTGGTGGAGAAGCTGCCTCTGGACCTGAACGCCTTCGGCCACGCCCTGTTTATCATCAACTGCGGCGCGGATCATGCGGATCTGACGGACGAATATGCCGCCATCCCCGGCGAGCTCAAGGCCCTTTGCGCCTGCTTCGGCGCAAAGACCCTCTCCCAGGTGGACGAGGACGCGTTCTACGACCGGCTTTCCGAGCTGCGGCAGACCTGCTCCGACCGGGCTGTGCTCCGCGCCATCCACGTCTACGAGGAGAATCTCCACGTCCGCCGGCAGCGGGATGCCCTGCTGGCGGGGGATTTCCCCGCCTATCTGGAGCTGGTCCGCGCCTCCGGACTCTCCTCCTGGCGTTTCCTGCAGAACATCTCGCCCCGGGGCAGTCTGAGCCAGCCCATGGCGGTGACCCTTGCCGTGTGCGAGAAGCTGCTGGAAGGGGAGGGGGCCTGCCGGGTCCACGGCGGCGGCTTCGCCGGCACCGTGCAGGCCTATGTGCCTCTGGGCAGGGCCGAGGAGTTCCGCATCCAGATGGAGCGCATCCTGCCCACCTGCAGCTGCCGGCGGCACACGGTCCGCGCGGTCGGCGCGGCGGAGGTGCTGCTGGGGTGAGCCCTATGACAAAACACGACCTCACATGTCGAATTTTGTCATAAAATGTCTAATCCTGACGACAAAAATGGACTAAAATATCCGCTTTTTTCCTTGAAAAGTTCTGTGGTTTGTGGTAGATTATTGCTGTAACGAATACAGAGAGCGTTCATGAATCTTTTACTTCGTCAAGGAGAGGAAACTATGGAAAAGAATATGAAGGTAATGATCGCGGACAGCAGCGAGGAGTTTGTCAGCCAGCTTGCCGCCGCGCTGCGCGGGGCCGGTCTGGAGGTCGTCGGCGCGGTTTCGGACGGGCTTGCGGCCATGGAGCTGCTGAAAACGGTACATCCCGACGTCATGGTGCTGGACGTGATGCTTCCCGGTACGGACGGGATCACCGTCCTCAAGCAGGCTGCGGAGCGGGGCCGTGTGAAGACTCTGCTGATGACCGCGATCTCCACCGGCTTCATTTCCGCCGCCACGGCGGGCTGCGGCGTGGAGTATCTGATGCTGAAGCCCTGCCAGGTGCAGACGGTGGCGGACCGGGTGTGCGAGATGCTGCGGCTGGACCAGGAGGAGAAGCCCTCGCCGGATATCGAGACCATGGTCACAAACGTGATCCATGAGATCGGCGTTCCGGCCCACATCAAGGGCTACCAGTATCTGCGGGAGGCCATCATCATCGCCGTGGGCGATATGGAGGTCATCAACGCCATCACCAAGGTGCTCTATCCCCAGGTGGCCAAGACCTTCTCCACCACGCCCTCCCGGGTGGAGCGGGCCATCCGCCACGCCATCGAGGTGGCCTGGGACCGGGGCGACCTGGACACCCTCCAGCGCTTCTTCGGCTATACGGTCTCCAACACCAAGGGCAAGCCCACCAATTCCGAATTCATCGCCCTCATCGCCGACCGCCTCCAGCTCCAGCTCCGCAGCGGCGAGGTCAAGGCCCACAGATAGCAAAAATAACAGCAGCGCCGCTTCCGGCTTGTACCGGAAGCGGCGCTGTTTTGTCTGTACGTCCAAACGGTCACTCCACCTGCTTGTAGAAGACCTGCAGCACGGCCTCGAACAGATCCTGCTCGTCAAGATAGCAAACTGCGCTGCCGTTGAGCAGATCGTAGGTGCCCTTGATGGAGCGGAACCGGAAGCTGCTGCCGTTTTTCAGGAAGCAGGAGCTGAGGAAGGTGACGTCGGAGACGCTCAGATTCGTGACAATGTAGGGCGAGAGAGAGGAGAAGATGTCCACGGGAAAGGTGATGTCGTCTTTGGAGCGGGAGATGACCTTTTTGGAGAATTCCGTGATGTACTGGATCTGCCGGGCCATACGATTTTCATTGCTCTCCAGCCCCGCGCCGCGGGCGCGGATATAGCGGTCCAGGTTCTGACCGTGCAGCTCGATGCGGTCGCCCTCCTCCACCACGGAGCCGTCCGGCATTGTGCCGCTGAACATGGACTCCACGGTCACGCCGCCCACGATCTCGTTGGCAGCCGAGACGCCGTCCATATCCAGGGCGAGGTAAGAGCTGATCGGCAGCATATAGAGCAGGTAGGAGACAGAGCGGACCGCGTTCTCACAGCTGGTCTTTGCCCCGTCGCCATAGGCGTAGGCGAGGGTAAGCTGCTCAAACTTTGTGTCAAGCACATCGCCTTCCACAGAATAGACCTGCACCTGCGCATAAGCCTCGCGGGATATATTCAGAATTGTTGCCTCGCCGGTCTCTTTATCCAGACCGACCAGCAGTACAACGTCGGATTGGCCGCCATGACCGGCGGTGGTGGTCTCCTGCAGATTCTTGCGGTCGATGCCAAGCACCAGCACCGTGGACAGATTGCGGTTGAGCTCGTAGACGTGCCCGTTGTACTCCACCCTGGTGCCGTCGTCCCAGACGACCACGTCGGAGACCGAATCCTGGCCGTCGGGGGCCGGACGGGTGAAATCGACGGAGTCGACGTCTTCATAGACCTGCATCCGGCTGCCGCTCAGCAGCACGTTGGCGTAGGCATAGAGCTTCAGCAGCTCCGAACCGAAACGGACGGAAAACAGGAGGATCGCAAGCAGGGCGAGGGTACCTCTTGTGACACGCCGGACCTTCTTTTTATCGAATCGGCCGACGTACTTTCCTCGGCCATCACTTTGTAAGGACATCGTCAATGAGCACCCCCTGAATCAGATAACGGTATTTGTTGTGTACCAGGCAGGTACTGAGAATCACGAGCTTGTCATCGGTCGTGACCTCCACATCCGGCCGAACGGCACGAACCATGACCTTGGGTTCCTTGATATAGTTCCTGATCCAATCCGCGTAAACCTGATCGTCTGAGAAGTCGAAGCTGTTCAGAATATGACGCTTGTCGAACTGGACCGCTGCGGCGATTTTATAGGTGAGGATATGACCCGGGGTGTAGATGTAGAAGACGTCATGCTCATCAAAGAAGTCGCTCTTGGTGAAGTTGATCAGGTTGGAGAACATCGTGCCGTTGAGCATGTTGTGGCCGTAGACCACGGTGACCCGGTCTGAAAAGTCCTTAGCGTTGCACCGCTGCGTATAGATGCAGCCGCTGAAGTAATATTCCTTGTAGATGTTGTGGTGCAGATAATAGTTGTCGTCCATGGTGGGGGAGGACTGCATGATAGGATGATCGATGTCCAGCCCGTCGCCCAGGGGAATGTAGATCCACGCATAGGCGTCCGGATTGATTTCATGCAGTGCGTCAAAATCTACCGGGTTGGCCGGCAGACCCTCCTCGGTTTCGCCGGTGGCTTCGGTGTTCCTCCCGGGGATCATGGGCTCGGTGGAAGCGGAATCGGAAGCAATGGGATCTCCGGAAGGCGGCGTCAGGGTCTCCACGGAGTGGACCGAGGAGGGGTCGAAGTCCGTGGTCCACCAGGGATGCGTCAGGATATAGGCGGTCACGCCGCCGACGATCAGCAGCAGACTCAGGACCAGCAGAAGGACCCAACCGCGGCGTTTTTTGTTGTTGTTTTTGGGATCTGCCATGGGGACAGCCCCCTTTCCGTGTTATTTTTTGAGCCATGTGGAGGGAGACATGGAGATCAGCATGGGATAAATCTCCAGCCGCCCGAAGAGCATGGCAAAGGCCAGAACGATCTTGATAAAGGGGGTGTAGTCCGTGTAACTCAGCGCCGGACCCACCAGGTTGAGGCCGGGGCCGATGTTGTTGTAGCAGGCGGCGACGGCGGTGAAGTTGGAGACGCCGTCAAAGCCGGGCTGGAAGGATACGATGAACCAGAAGCCCGCGAACAGGCCAATATAGAGGGCAAAATAGGTGCCGATGCTGATCAGCGTCGTGCTGTCCACGGGCTTGCCCTCAAAGCGGACCGAGGTCACAGCCCTGGGGTGCAGCATGTGCCGGACTTCCCGGCGGGCGGTCTTGAACAGCAGAACCACGCGGGAGACCTTGAGGCCGCCGGCGGTGGAGCCGGCGCAGGCGCCGATGAACATCAGTATGACCATGATCATCCGGGACAGGGTCGGCCATTCGTCGAAGTTGACGGTGGAGAAGCCCGTGGTGGAGGAGATGGTGGTCACCTGGAAGAAGGCGTGACGGACCGCATCCGAGAAATTGCCGAACAGCGGCATCACGTTCCAGCAGATCAGGGCCGTGGAGGCCAGCACGATGCCGACGTAGGTCCACAGCTCCTCGCTTCGCAGGGCGGAGCGGAATCTGCGCATGATGAGCAGGAAGTAGAGGTTGAAGTTGACGCCGAAGAGCATCATGAAGGTGGCGATGACCCACTGCAGATAGGGGCTGTACCCGGCGATGGAGTCGGCCTTCATGCCGAAGCCGCCGGTGCCGGCGGTGCCGAAGGTGTGGATGGCGCTGTCGAACAGGGGCATACCGCCCGCCACCAGAAGCACCAGCTCCAGCAGGGTCATGGCGATGTAGAGCAGGTAGAGGATCTTGGCCGTATCCTTCAGCTTGGGAGAAAGCTTGCCCATGGTGGGGCCGGGCATCTCCGCCCGCAGCACGTGAATGGTCCTGCCGGAGAGGTTCGGCATCACCGCCACCATCAGCACCAGCACGCCCATGCCGCCGATCCAGTGGGTGAAGCTCCGCCAGAACAGCATGGAGTGACACATGGATTCCACGTCCGTCAGGATGGAGGCGCCGGTGGTGGTGAAGCCGGAGACCGTTTCAAAAAAGGCGTCCACAAAGTTGGGGATCGCACCGCTGATCACAAAGGGCAGGGCCCCCAGGGCCGAAACGCTCAGCCAGGCCAGGGCGGTGATGAAAAAGCCCTCTCTGGCAAAGATCACCTGGTTGTCCGTGCGGAAGAGCCTGGACATCAGCAGGCCCAGCCCGAGACAGAGCGCAATGGTGATGAGGAAGGGGATCTGACCGCCGTCCCAGTAATACAGGGACACCGCCAGGGGCAGGACCATGAGCCCGCCCTCCAGCAGCAGAATGCGGCCGATCAGAAAATAGACCATTTTCCGGTTCATGGAGGTCCTCCTACTGCAGCATGATCTCTGACAGGGCGTTGAGCCTGTGATGGCCGGCGATGACCACCACCCGGTCGCCGGGCAGGATCACGTCGCCGCCGGAGGGGATGATGGCCTTCCGGTCCCGGAGGATGCCGGCGATCAGGATGTTCTTTTTCAGCCGCAGGTCCTTCAGAGGGATGCCGGTATAGGCGGCTTCGCCCTGCACGATGAACTCCAGAGCTTCGGCCCCGCCGTCCATCAGCTGATACAGGTTCTCGATGGAGGAGCCCATGGAGGATTCCAGGGCGCGGGCATAGCGCAGCACCACGTTCACCACGACGGTCTTGGGTAATATGACGCTCTCGAGCCCCATTTGTTCCGCCATCATGGCCATTTCGTCCCGGTTGACCTTGGCAATGACCTGGCCCACCTGCTGGGTCTTGGCATAGTAGGCCACGAGGATGTTCTCCTCGTCCATTCCGGTCAGCGTCACGAACGCGTCCATGTTTTTGACCCCGGCCTCCTGCAGGAGCTCCTGCTGGGTGCCGTCTCCGCAGTAGGTGACGATGCCGGGGAGCTGGTCGCTGAACTTATGACACATGGCACGGTCGCTGTCGATGAGGGCGACGCCGGAGCCGGAGGCCAGCAGCAGCTTCGCCAGGTAGAAGGCGATGCGGCTGCCGCCCATGAGCATGACGTTTCTCGACTGCTTTTTGGCAAGGCCCGTGGCCTTCAGAAGCTTGAACAGCTCGCTGCGGTCGGCGGTCAGACCGATCCGGTCGCCGCCCTGCAGCACAAAGTCGCCGCGGGGGATGATGACCTCGTTCCCGCGCTGAACGACACAGATCAGGAACTTTGCCTTGAAGCGGTCCCGCAGATGCATCAGGGGCACGCCCACCAGCGGAGCGTCCTCCTTCAGCCGCAGCTCCACCATCTCGAAGTTCCGCCGGGAAAAGGTCTCCACCTTGGAGGCGGCGGGGAGCTTCAGGATGTGGTGCAGTTCCTGGGCGGTCAGCAGCTCGGGGTTGATCGTCATGGACAGATCCAGCTGCTGGCGCAGGAAGCTCTGGGACTTGTCGCTGTACTGGGGGTTCCGGATGCGGGCGATGGTGTGCGCCGCGCCCAGCCGCTTGGCCAGGAAGCACATCAGCATGTTGAGCTCATCCGAGCCCGTCACGGCGATGAACAGATCCGTCCTGTCAACGCCTGCCTCCAGGAGAGTATCGCAGTCCGAACCGTTTCCGTTGACGCACATGACGTCGTATTGATTGGTCAGTTCATCCAAAACGGGCTGCCGGTTGTCCATGACGACGACGTCGTGGCCCTCCGAGACCAGGGCGCTGAGCAGCGCCACGCCGATCTTACCGCAGCCTACCAAAATGATTCGCATAGTTTCACCGTCCGGGTATTATTGGATTTTGAAGCACTTCTGAATGTTTTTCATCTCGCCCACGGCATAGACCGCGTCGCCCTTCTGGAAGGGATCGTCCGGCCGCGCCATGAGGACCTGACCGTTTCTGCAGACCGAGATCAGGTTGATATCGTACTTTTTGCGGACGTCCAGTTGGGGCAGGGTCTTGCCGACCCACTGCTCCGGCACGGCCAGCTCGAAAATCGAGTAGCCCCCCTCGAACTGCAAAAAGTCCAGGATCGATTCGGAGGCGTACTTGGTGGCAAGACGCAGCGCCACCTGCTTCTCCGGGTAGACCACCTCGTCGGCCCCGTTGCGGAGGAGGAATTTCTCCTGCACCTCGTTCTTGGCCCGGGAGACGACGCGCTTTGCACCCAGCTCCTTCAGAAGGGAGGTGGTCTCCAGCGAGGTCTGGAAGTTGTCCGACATGGTCACCACGCAGAGGTCGTAGTTGTCCACGCCCAGGGTGCGGATAAAAGCGGGATTAGTGCTGTCGCCGATCTGCGCGTCGGTGACATAGGGCATGATGGCGTTGATCCGGTCTTCGCTGGAATCCACCACCATGACCTCATAGTTGAGCTGGGCCATCTGCTGGACCAGCATCGCGCCGAACCGGCCGGCGCCGATGATCAGGGCAGAAATCATAACCGTCCTCCTTCGCATCGCGCTTTCGGAAGCAAAAGCGCATTATCCAACCGTAACGTTTTCCATGGGCAGCCGGCCGGAGCCGTTCCCGCTGCCGGGGAGCAGAGCGTAGACCAGCGTCAGAGCGCCAACGCGGCCCAGGAACATCAGGATCATCAGAATGATCCGGGCGGGCAGATGGAGCGTGGACGTAATGCCCAGGGTCAGCCCGACGGTGCCCACCGCGGAGCCGGTCTCAAACATACAGGTCAGCAGCGGCAGCCCCTCCAGACGGCTGATGACAGCCGCGCCCACCAAAAACAAGGCCAGGTAGATGAACAGGATCGTACCGGCGTTCCGGATCACGTCGTTGCCGATGCGGCGGCGGAAGGCCTCCGCGTCGTTCTTGCGCCGGAAGACCGTGATCCCGGCCAGAAACAGCACCGCCAGGGTGGTGGTCTTCATGCCGCCCGCGGTGGATCCGGGAGAGCCGCCCACCAGCATCAGGGCGATCATCTGCAGCTGCCCGGCCTCGGACGTTTTCGCGAGATCCGCGGTGTTGAAGCCCGCCGTGCGGGTGGTCACGGACTGGAACAGAGAGCTCAGAAGCCGCTCTGAGAAGGGAAGATCCTGATACTCCAGGAAAAAGTTCAGCACTGCGGGGACCAGGATCAGCACCGCCGAGGTCACCAGCACCAGCTTGGTCTGCAGGCGGTAGCGCTTGACCCGGAACCGGTTGGTCCGAATATCCTCCCAGACCAGAAAGCCGATGCCGCCCACGATGATAAGAAGCATCACCACGGCGTTGAGCCAGGCGTTGGTCTGGAAATACGTCAGAGAGGAGAAGGGGCCCTTGACGCCCATCAGGTCGAAGCCGGCGTTGCAGAAGGCGGAGACGCTGTGGAACACCGCGTACCAGAGCCCCCGCAGGGGACCGAACTCCCCCCAGAAGACCGGCCAGAGGGCGACGGCGCCCGCCAGCTCCATGGCCAGGGCGCAGCGCACCAGAAAGCCCGTGCGCCGCACGATGCCGCCCACCTCCGGGGCGGAGATGGATTTCTGCATCAGGCTCCGCTGCCCCAGGGTGATCCGCTTGCCGGACATGCGGAAGAAGGCCACCGCCACCGTAATGACGCCCATGCCGCCGATCTGGATCAGCAGCAGGATCACCAGCTGCCCGAACATGGACCAGTGGGTGGCGGTGTCCCGCACCACGAGCCCGGTCACGCAGGTGGCGGAGACCGAGGTGAACAGACAGTCGGCAAAGGGCGTGGCGGAGCGGTCCGCCGCGCTCAGAGGCAGGGCCAGCAGCAGCGCGCCCAGCAGGATGATGGCGAGGAATCCCGCCAGAATGATCTGGAAGGACGAGGTGCTGTGATTCCGCAGCTTTTTGACTCTGGTGCCCATGGAGCCTCCTTTCTTCTGCAGAAGAAGCGGTATCTCTGCGAAGGCAGCTTTATCAAAACATAATTATATCACAGAGCTGTCCGTTTTTCTACCCCGTAATGAGAAAAAAGCCGCTTACGCAGCGGCTTTTTTCTGCTTTTCGAAGCCATGGATCCAATCTGACTTGAAATAGTAGAGCAGATAGATGACGGAACTGATGAGCCAGGTGATGGGGTAGGCCCAGAAAAGCAGGATGATATTGTGGTCGATCTTCATGGCGATGGTGATATAGGTGATCCGGAACACGCACCAGACCCCCAGCATTACGAACATGGGCACGAAGGCCTTGCCCGCTCCGCGGAAGATGCCGGCCAGGCAGTGGGAGTAGGAAAGCAGGAAGAAGAACAGCGATTCGATCCGGCTCTGCTTCACCGCGATGGCGATGGACTCCGGGTTGTCGATGAAGATGCCCACCAGCGGCTCGGCAAAGAAGAACAGGATCAGCCCGATGATCTCCGCCATGATCATGGACGCCCAGATGCCGAAGCGGGCGCCCTGCTTGGCGCGGCCGTACTGCTTCGCGCCCAGGTTCTGGCCGATATAGGTGGTCAGGGACATGGAGAAGGAGGTGATGGGCAGGAAAGCAAAGCCCTGGATCTTGGCGTAGGCGCCGCAGGCCGCGGTGCCGATCTTTGTGAAGGTGTTGATGTGAGTCTGGACCATCACGTTGGCAAGGCCGATGACGGAGTTCTGCACGCCCGTGGGCAGACCGTAGCGGAGGACCTCCCGAAGCAGAGCCCGGTCGATGCGGAGCCTGGACCAGGAGAGCTCGTAAACCGTGCCCTTCTTGCACAGCTGCATCAGGCACAGCAGCATGGAGGCGGCCTGGGAGATCGTGGTGGCGATGGCGGCCCATTCGATGCCGAAACCCAGAGGCCCCAGGAAAAGCCAGTCCAGGGCGATGTTCAGCAGTGAGGAAAAGATCAGATAGTACAAAGGCCGTTTGCTGTCGCCCACGGCGTTCATGACGCCCTTGAAGGTGTTGTACATCACCAGGGCCACGGAGCCGGCAAAATACCAGCGCAGATAGGAAACGGCATAGGGTACGACGTCCTCGTCGAGCTTCATCCAGCCCGGGATAAAGGAGGCCAGCACCGTGCCGGCGGCCGTGAGCAGAAGGCCGCAGATCAGGGAGATCAGGACGCTGGTGTGAACGCCCTTTTGCATGTTCTCCCGGTCCTCCGCGCCGAAATACCGGCTGATGACCACGCCAGCGCCCATGGAGGCGCCCACAAAGAAGCTGACCATCAGGTGGATCAGATTGCCGGAGGAGGAGACCGCGGAGAAGGCGTCGTCCCCCAAAAACTCACTGACGATCCAGGCGTCGGCAGTGTTGTACAGCTGCTGGAAGAGCTGGCTGAGGAAGATGGGAATCGCGAAGGAGATAATCACCTTTCTGGGGCTGCCCGCGGTCATCAAGGTGGAGTCCCTGTGACGGTGCTCGGGCATGTGCAGATGGAATTGACGGAAGGGCATAATAAAACCTCAATTTCAGAGCCGTTTTCGCAAAATCTAACTTATTATACATTTTTTATATCCGTTTGTAAAGGGGCAAAAAAATAAACCCGCCCGCGGAGCGGAGCCGGCCCCGGGGCGGGAAACGCGCGTCTGTGATCTCACACAGACGCGCGTCCGATGGCCTGGCCCATGCGGACCTTTGTCTCCCGCCCCTGGCCGGAGGCCTCCAGGATCGCCGGATCCAGGACGGCTGCGTCCTTTCGCAGCAGGACGATGACGGTGCTCCCGCCGTAGAGGAAACGGCCCTTTTCCGCGCCGCGGCGGACGGGACCCGGTCCGTCCCGGTTTTCGATCCGGCCCACCAGCATCGCGCCGACCTCGATCTGCGCGGCCAGGCCGAAATGGGCGGTCTGCATCAGGGTGTATTCCCGGCAGTTCTCGGTGAACACCGGCACCGCGGCCAGAGCCACGGGCCGCACGGTGTGGAGCTTGCCGGGCAGGAACACGTTTCTGCCCTTGACGCCGTCGTCAAAGTAGCAATAGCGATGATAGTCGTCCACGCACAGCCGGAACACCAGGCACATGCCGCCCCGGAAGGGTCTGGCAAGGTCCATGCTCCCCAGCAGATCCGCCAGGGTGAAGCGGCTCTGCTTCACGGGAAAGATCGCGCCGCCGGTGACGGGGAGAACCGTCAGCCGCCCGTCGCAGGGGGCCATGAGGACCGCGGGATCCTCGGGCAGGGGACGGAGCTCCGGCTTGATCCGGCGGGTGAAGCAGTCGTTGAAGCAGCCGTATTCCTCGGGCAGGTATTCGCTCAGGTCGATGTTTCCGGCCCGCAGGAAGGGCTTGATCAGGGGCTTGGACAGCCCGGTATCCAAAAACCGGCCCGCCAGCCGGGACACGGTCCTGCCCACCAGGGGCCGCAGGAGCAGCCGCCCGGGGACGGTATCGTAGAGAAAGTGCAGCAGCTTTTCGTCGTTGGCCATGGGGATCTCTCCTTCAGATATGACACAGCGCAGGGCGAAGGGACGCTCTGCGCTGCGGTGGGTGTTATCCGTTGATGAAATACATCAGGGTCATGATCAGGAACTCCGCCGCGCCGATGGCGACCATCAGCAGGATCCCCTTCAGTCCCGGCTTGCCGATGCGGATCTTTGACAGGAACAAAACGCCCATCAGCAGGGCCACGCCGAAGTAGACCGGCGTGATATCCACATTCTTGGAGATGAACTGGATCAGCATCACGGTGGGGAAGATCAGGGCTGCCGAGGTGATGGGCAGACCGAGATAGGTCCTGCGCACGCCCTTTTCCTTTTTCTGCCGCTCCTCCTCGGTGACGTTGAAGTAAGCGAGGCGGATCATGCCTGCCAGCAGATACAGGAGCATCACGCCGGCCAGGATAAAGCCGATGACGGGCCGGGTGTCCATGAGGTTCGACCGCCGTACCATGGCCATGCCGATGCAGACCGGCAGCACTCCGAAGGCCACCAGGTCGGACAGGGAGTCGATTTGGATGCCGAACTTGTTTTCGGTTTCGGTGCGGTTCTTCTTCGTCCGGGCGACCTTGCCGTCGAAGGCGTCGCACAGGCCGCAGAACAGCAGGAAAAAGGTCCCCCAGTAGGGATGGCCGTCGCCGTCAAGCGACACCAGGATGCCCGCCCCGGCTGACAAAAGGGACATATAGGTCAGCCAAACGGTGTAGTCAAAGAAACCGATCATTTTCTATCTCTCCTAAATCGGATGATTATATACTTGGTCAGAACGATGAGCCCGCACAGCAGGATGCAGACGTAGAAGGACATGGTCCTGGAAAGCAGCTCCAGGTTGGCGGCCTGGGCCTCCGCCTGGACCTGCGTGATCCCCTTGGTGTCCATCAGGAACTGGCAGTAGCCGTCGAGCATCATATAGTCGGTCACGCCCATGGAGCCCGGGATGGGGATGCAGCAGGCGCCCATCACCACGTTGCTCTGGATGGCGAAGATATCCGGCACATGCCGCCAGGAGCCTCCGCCCGCCAGATAGCAGAACACAATCACCAGGATCTGGCACGCCCGGTGGGCGATGTTCAGCGCCAGCCCTTTGACGAGGGTCCTGCGCTTGCCCTTGAGCATCCTGGCCGCCCTGCTGTAGCTGTCCATCACGTTGCGGAGCTTTTCTCGTTTCTTTTCCAGGTTGCGGATCAGATGGAGCTTGCCCAGGACCCGAAGGATCCAGTCGCAGATCCGCTGCAGCAGGGTCTTGTTCCAAAGCAGGATCGCATAGAGGAAGACCAGTCCGACCTGGATCACCGCGCCGATGATGATGAGGATCCGGGAGAAGGTGCTGAAGCGCATGAAGGAGCTGGGCTTGATCAGCAGGCATGTAAAACCGATGAGCACGATGGACACGGTGTAGAGCAGCATGTTGGTCAGCAGCGACACCGTGGTGATCACCGTGGGGAGCCCGTCTCTGACCATGATATAGCCCTCCACGGGCTGTCCGCCGGTGGCGGAGGGCGTGATGGCGGAGAAGTAGAGGTCCGTGGCGGCGTAGCTGATGCCGTCGGCCAGACTGCGCTTATAGCCGAAGCCCTTGAGGATGCAGAGAATGGCCAGCGCAGCAAACAGGATATAGCTGAGCATCAGCGCCATGGCGATCCCCAGATACCAGGGATTGTTGTTGGTCAGATATTCAGAAAACTTTGCCGGAGAGAAGCCCTTTGCCTGGCTGGTCACGAGCCAGACGCTGGCCGCGGCGATCAGGATAAAAGCCAGGTTCCAGAAGAGCTGCTTTTTTCCGCTGATGCCGCTGGATTGCGTATCCTTTGCCATGGATTACTCCTTTGGTTTCCGTTCAAGTTTTTGAAACAGCCGCTCCGCGTGCAGGAGCCGGCTCAGCAGCAGGCCCAGCTCCGCCAGCGCCACGCCCCCGAGGATATCGGGCCAGATGTGCTGCTTGGTGAACAGCACGGAGGCAAAGACAAGGGCTGTAAAGCAGAACTGCAGCCAGGTGTACCATTTGGGCATCCGCTTCAGCCCGATGGCGCCGCGGCAGCACAGCCAGCTTTCGATGCAGTGGACGGAGGGGAAGAGATTGGTGGGCGTGTCGGTCCAGTAGATAAAGGACAGAGCCCAGGTGGAGAAGCCGGTGACTTCCACGCCGGGACGGTCCATGGTGGTGGGGTAGATGAGGAAGATCGCCAGCGCGAACACCTTGGCGATGATCTCGCCGGACAGGACCCGGTAGCAGCGCTCCTTGCTGTCGCGGGCGATGATGACGTAGCCCAAAAACCACTGTATGTAGGCCAGAACGTAGATGAAGATGAAGACGGGGACGCGGGGCAGCCAAGCGTCGAACGCGGTGGAGACCGTATGGTGCGCGAGATGGGACTCCACGACCTTCGGCGTGTAATATACGATAAAATTAAAAATCAGGACGATCAGCAGCGGGAGCCTTGCGTACTTGGGGATCCAATCGTCATAGCGCTGTTTCCATTTATTCATAGCAACCGATCCAAATAGAGTATTCCGGCCGCGGGCGGATTCCTGCCGGATCCGGCAAGCCGCTCCGCGACAACTTAACTCAGATTATTTTACCTTATTTTTCGCAAAAGTACAATAGTCTTTTTTGGTTTTTACGAAAAATTTTGAGGAAAGAGGCAGCGCCTTCCCCCTCGGGGGAAGGCGCCCCGGTGCGCACACCGGGGCGGATGAGGGGCGTGCGATGAAGCAACGGGCAACAGGCAACGGGGATGCGGATTTCTCCACTCGCCTTGCTTGGTCGAGATGACAGACGGGGGAATGCGGGATGCGTCCGTATAACGCCGCAGCGGCGCACCCGTAGGGGACGGGTTTCCCGTCCCGCCTTCGGAACGCCCTGCAGCGCCGGCTATCAGCCGGCCCCCCGTTCGGGACGCCCCGTAGGGCACGATCATGCCCGCGCAGCGGGACGATCGTACCGATCGCCCTCCGGGCGATGCAGACTGTCTTAAAATTTTCATCCTTCATTTTACCATTGATCTACCGTCGAAGGCTTTCTTGACACGCAAAGGCGGGCTCGGTCCTATCGGACCGAGCCCGCCCGGGCGGCGATGATCAAAGCGCGGAGGCTCTGGCATATTTGCTCCTTTCCTGGGGGGTCAGACCGTAACGGGCAATCAACCGCTCCAGCAGGGTCAGGGTCATGTCCGGAGCGCCCTGCTTCATCTCCAGCTCCACCTCGCACAGAGGCGCGGACGCGGACTCCTCCGCGCCGAAGAGCGCGCCGAAATCGCAGGCCAGCTCGCATTCGCTCCCGTCGGCGAACCGCAGCAGGAGCGCTCTTCTGCAAAAGGCCGCGCCGCAGACCGGAGCCAGGGGGCCTGCCTCCAGCAGTTCCCGCGGCGCACCCTGCTCCACCAGCAGGGGCAGGGCGGCGACCGGGTCCTCCGCTTCAAGCTCCCATTCCCCGTGCTCGTGGGCGTTTTCCGCGTCCCGGAGCGGGGCCTTCACGCAGACCACGGAGACCTCATTCTCCATCCGTCTGCGGAGGGTGCAGAACTGCCCCGCGAGCCGGCGGTCGGGGGTGTCATAGTAGGTTGTCCGCATGCGGCAGCGCCGCAGCGGCTCCGCGGCCAGAGCCAGGATCTCCGGATCCCGCAGCAGCTCGTCCAGGGTCTGCGCGTCCGTGACCGCCAGCTTCCATTCCATTTCTCTTCCCATAGTTCCTCAGATCGATCGGTTCGCCCTGGAAGCCGGGACGGTTCGTCCTGCTTCCGGGGCGAAGAATTCAGACGGTTATTTCTGCACGGCCAGCTTGATGACCTCGTAGGCGCCGTTGTAGAGGCCGGCCTTCTTGTTCTGCAGGATGCACTCGTTCATATCCAGCAGCAGCTCCGGCTCGTCCTGCAGCAGACGGATCATGTCGGTGGTCTCTCTGCCGGGGGCGACCTCGTAGGTGCCGTCGCCCACCTCGGCGGAATGGATGGCGCCCCAGACCTCATGGCCGCCCACATGCTGGATGAACAGCTTGGGGATGGGGTAGAAGGCCAGCTCGGAGGGCTTGGTCACCAGCACGTCGGAGGCCCGCATCAGCAGATTGGTGATGTAGACCGCGGCGAAGATGTCGTCGTGGCAGAAGCCCACGATGCCCTTGGCGTCGCCGGTGATGGCGGATTCGGCATAGGCGCCGGCCTTTTCGTAGTCGTTGAGGAAGAGCTTGGCGTTTTTCAGCGCGGGGACGGACTCCACCAGGCTGTCCCAGACGTTCTTGTGGTCGCCCACGTTGATGAAGAGGGTGGCCTTTCCGGCCTTGATGTCGGGCAGCAGGGCCTTGATGATGTCGGCGAACAGGGACTGCTGCGCGCCGGCGCCGCCCACGGTGAGCAGATACCGCTTCGCCTTGCCCTCCTTGACCCGGGCCACGCGGTAGGCGGTGTCGGATTCCAGATTCTCCACCAGCTCGTGGTCCACATAGTGGCCGGTGTAGACGATGTCGCCCTCGGGCATGGGCTTGAGGGTGCGCTTCTTGTCCATTCCGCGCAGAGCCTTGTAGCCCAGCCAGGCGGAGCGGGTCTGGATGGTGTGCTTCGCGCCCTCGGCCAGGTGCAGGGCCATGGGCCAGTTGTCGGGGATGGCGTTGACCACCTTGGTGAAGCCGGCGTGGATGGCGGCCTGAGCGGGCCAGACGTGGGTGGCGACGTAGGGCATATCCTTGGGCAGATTCCGCAGCAGGTTGGCCATAAGCTCAGCGCTGGCCTGGTCCGCGGAGTTGTAGGAGAGCTTGCGGAAGCCCTCGGAGTTCAGAGGCTCCCAATAG
>JAEEGL013212409.1_pt1 | contig 18078 bp, 14 predicted proteins | sample 9134231 | NCBI WGS metagenome assembly JAEEGL01 (sample SAMN16246548, study PRJNA631951) | gut metagenome | biome: gut microbiome; feature: rumen; material: fiber-attached | host: Bos | place: Iran: Karaj | collected 2018-10 | reverse complement strand
GGCACCGCCATGAACTTGGAGGCGAGCACCAGGAGGATCGCGCACACGGCGCCGAGGGCGCCCAGAAGGATCACGGCGTTGAGGATCTCGTTCATCTCGCGTCCCTCCTCAGCCGAACAGGTTTTCCGCCATGCCCGTGAAGCCCATGAAGGTGAGGCTCGTCAGGGCGGCGGCCACCAGGGTGATGGGCAGGCCTTCGAAGCACTTGGGCGGCTTCGAGCGCTCCAGCGCCTTGCGCACGCCGCAGAACAGCACCAGCGCGAGGCCGAAGCCCACGCCCGCGGAGAACCCGTCCACGCAGGACTCTGCGAAGGTGTAGTCGTTCTGGATGTTGAGGAGCGTCACGGCCAGCACGGCGCAGTTCGTGGTGATGAGGGGCAGATAGATGCCCAGCGCCTTGTACAGGGTCTTGATGAACTTCTTGAGGACGATCTCCACGAACTGGACCAGGGCGGCGATCACCAGGATGAAGATGATCGTGGACAGGTACTCGATGTTCATAGGCACCATGAGGTACCGGTAGACCACCCAGGTGACGGCGGAGGCGATGGTCATGACGAAGATGACCGCGCCGCTCATGCCGAGGCTGGACTTGAGGTTCTTGCTGACGCCGAGAAACGGGCAGATGGCCAGGAACTGGACCAGCACGTAGTTCTCGGTGAAGACCATGGTGAAGAGAATGGCGAGCAGTTTCAGGAACATGTCTCATCCTCCTCCTTCCGATTTCCGCAGTTGGCGGCCAGCGGGCAGTTCTTGCACCCGTCGCAGCCGATGTCCGGCCTGTACGTCCTGCCGCGCTTCGTCAGCGCCGCCGCGAGGACCGCCATGAGGACGCCGAAGGTGAAGAAGCCGCCGGGCGTCTGGGTGAGGATCCCGATCTGGTAGCCCTCCGGGATGATCCGCAGGCCGAAGAGGGTCCCGCTCCCCAGGAGCTCCCGGAGGATGCCCATGACCGTGATGACGAGGGTGTAGCCGATCCCCATGCCCAGGCCGTCCAGGAAGCTGTCGAACACGCCGTGCTTGCTGGCGAACATCTCCGCCCGGCCAAGCACGATGCAGTTGACGACGATGAGGGGCAGGAAGATGCCCAGCGCGTCGTAGAGGGGTTTCATGTAGGCCTCCACCACCATCTCCACCAGCGTGACGAAGGTGGCGACCACCACGATGTAGCAGGGGATCCGGATCTTGTCGGGGATGACCTTCCGCAGAAGGGAGATGACCACGTTGGAGCACACCAGGACGAAGGTCAGCGCCGCGCCCATGCCGAGACTGCCGGAGGCCGTGACGGAGACCGCCAGGACCGAGCAGCATCCCAGAAGGAGCACGAGCACCGGGTTCTCCCGGAACAGCCCGTTGGAGAGGATCTTCAGTTTGTTCTTCATGGCCTTACCCCCTCACTCCGGCGCAGGCCGCCATGGCGTAGTCGATGGCCTGGCGGACCGCCCTGCTGGAATAGGTGGCGCTGGTGATGGTGTCCACCGCGGCGCTCGCGCCCTCCGTCAGGCCCATGTAGTTCGCCAGATACGCGTCGCTTCCCGCCTTGCTGCCGATGCCCACGGTCTCCGAGGAAACGTCGGCGCTGAGGCCGACCACGGCTCCCTGGGCGTCGAAGCCCACGGTCACGGTGATCTCGCCCTTGTATCCCATGGCGGAAGCGGTGATCACGTACCCGGCGCCGTTGTCCGCCCGGTAGATGCTGCGGACGCCCTCGTACCCCTCGCAGGGGAGCTCCGTGAACGAGTCCGCATCCGGCAGGACTTCCCGCCGGGTCTCCTCCGCCTTCAGGGCCTCGTTCTGTTCGATGACCGGCTTCGTGACGTAGTTCGTATACGCCAGCAGCGCCGACACCGCCAGGCAGATGACGGTCAGCACCAGGAACGGCCTGACCATCTCCCGGAAGAACGCGCCTTTCGCTTTCTGTTCCGTCATTGCGCCTTCACCTCCCCGAACGCCTTCGGCCTCGTGAGCGTATTGATGTACGGCACCACGAGGTTCATGAGCAGGATGGCGAAGGAAACGCCCTCCGTAGCGTTGGCGAACACCCGGATCGCCGCGGTGATGAGCCCGCAGCCGACGCCGAAGATGACCCGCCCCCACTCGGTGATGGGGCTCGTGACGTAGTCCGTCGCCATGAAGACCGCGCCGAGCAGAAGCCCGCCGGAGAAGATGCTGAGCACGGGGTTCGCCCCGCCGAAGAGCAGGGTGAAGAGCGCCGCGGAGCCGATGTACGCCAGCGGGAGCCAGGGCTTGATGACCCTGCGGATGCAGAGGTACACGCCGCCTGCCAGGAGCGCCGCGGCGCAGGTCTCGCCCAGGACGCCGCCGTGCTGCCCGAGGAACAGCGTCATGAAATCGCTCCACCCCAGCTCGCCCGCCGAGGCCAGGGGCGTTGCCCCCGTGAGGGCGTCCAGTTTCGCCACGTGGGTGGCGTAGTCCGTCATGGAGGCCGGGAAGGAGAACATGAGCGCCACGCGGCCCACCAGAGCGGGATTCACGAAGTTGCAGCCGATGCCGCCGAAGAGCATCTTCACCACGAGGATCGCGATGGCGTCGCCCACGAAGAGCTGCCACAGGGGCATCCCGACGGGCACGTTGAACGCCAGGAGCATCCCGGTCACCACCGCAGACAGGTCGCCGACGGTGGTGGGGATCTTCCGGATGAGGCACCATACGTGCTCCAGCACCACGCAGAACAGGGCCGACGCCGCGGTGAGCAGGAGGCTCCGCATCCCGAAGATGACGCACGCGGCCGCGAGCGCCGGGATCATGGCGATGATCACGTCCAGCATGATCCGCCGTGTGGTTTCCCTCCCCCGGATGTGGGGGGACACGCTGACGGTCAGCCTGCTCATTTCGCCGCCTCCTTCTTCGCCGTCTGCCACGCCTTCAGCATGGCCTTGGAGAGCTTGTTGATCTGCACCAGAGGCCGGTGCGCCGGGCAGACGAAGCTGCAGCATCCGCACTCCATGCAGAGGTTCACCTTATATTTCTCCAGATCCTCCGGCTGGTTCTGCTCCCAGGCCTGGGCGATCTCCGCCGGCATGAGGCGCAGAGGGCAGTGGCCCACGCATTTCCCGCAGCGGATGCAGGCGGAGGGCTCCGGGAGCTTCGCGTCCTTCGCGTCGAACACGGTGACCGCGTTGGTGGTCTTAAGGACCGGCTGCTCCTCGTCCGGCATGGAGATGCCCATCATGGGCCCGCCGTAGAGGATCTTCGCCGGCTCCCCCTTCCTGCCGCAGTAGTCCAGGAGGTACTTCACCGGGGTCCCGATGGGGGCGATCACGTTTTTCGGCGTCTCGATCCCGGAACCGTCGACCGTGACGCATTTCTCCACCAGGGGCATCCCCGTGCGGATGTAGTTCGCGATCCACTTCACCGTGGTCACGTTCACCACCACGGCTCCGGCGTCGATGGGGAGTTTTCCCTCCGGGACGACCCCGCCGGTGGTGTGGTAGATGAGGACTTTCTCGCCGCCCTGGGGGTACCGGGAGCGCAGGGCCCGGACCTCCACGTTCTCCTCGCCCTCACACAGGGCGCGGAACTTCTCGATGCAGGCGGGCTTGTTCTTCTCGATGGCGATGATGACCCTGGCGCCCAGATACTTCTTCAGGAGCTGCACGCCTTCCCACACGAGGTCCGCGTCGTCCAGCATGGTGCGGGTATCGGAGGTGATATACGGCTCGCATTCGGCGCCGTTGAGGATCACGGCCTTGATCTGGCTCAGGTCCTTCACGCCCAACTTCACCGCCGTGGGGAACCCGGCTCCGCCGAGGCCCACCACGCCGCTTTGCCTCACGGCGTCCAGGAAGGATGCGAGATCCGTGACCTCCGGGGGCTTCACGCCCTCCCAGACGGTCTGCTCCCCGTCGGGGACGATCTCCACCGTGGGGACGAACCGCCCCATGGAATCCTCCATCTCCCCGATGCGTTTGACCTTGCCCGAAACGCCGGAATGGATCGCCGCCGAGACGAACCCTCCCGCCTCCGCCACAGGCTGGCCGACCTTCACCAGATCGCCCGCCTTCACCAGAGGCTTCGCCGGCGCGCCGATGTGCATGGTCATGGGGAGCACGATCTCCGGCGGCACCGGGATCCGCTCCGGGACGCAGTCGGCCGTGTGCTTTCGGTGGGGCACACGGATGCTGTTCAACTCAAATCCCACGCTTTTCCTCTCGCTTTCCTCCCGCCCGCGGCGCTCCGCCGGGCGGTTTTCTCCCGGAATACTTATATTATGATATCACGCCCCGCACCTCCTGTAAAGGGAAAACTGCCCCTCTGCGGCCCCGTCCCGCTGGTCAGGAGGGATGGTTTTTTCCGCCGTCCGGTGGTATGATAAAGAAAAACCGCCCGGTCTCCCGGGTGGAAAGGAGCGCATGATGAAAGAGCTCGTCCTCACCTGGCTCGGCCACTCCTGTTTTCTCTTGGAAGCCGGCGGCTGGCGCGCCGTCCTGGACCCCTACGCCCCCGGCTCCGTGCCGGGACTTCGTCCCCTGTCTCTCGACGCGGACGCCGTCTTCTGCAGCCACGGCCACCGGGACCACGCCGGGACGGAGGGCATCCGCGTGACCGGCGCCGTCCCCTGCCCCTGCGGCGTTCTGGTCCTTGATTCCTTCCATGACGATCGGAAGGGCGCCCTGCGCGGGAAGAACGAGATCCGCATCTTCGACTTCGGAGGTCTCCGCGTCGCTCACTTGGGGGATCTGGGCTGCGCCCCCTCCCCGGAGGCGGAAGCGGCCCTCTTAGGCGTCGACTGCCTTCTCGTTCCCGTGGGCGGTCATTACACCATCGGCCCCGGAGAGGCCGCGGAGCTCGTGGAGCGGCTCCGCCCCCGCTCCGCCGTCCCCATGCACTACCGCTCCGGCGGCATCGGCTACGACGTCATCGGCACTGTGGAACCCTTCACGTCCCGGTTCCCGGACGTGACCGCCTGCGGCAGTTCCGTCACGATCACCGAAGACGGCCCCTCCGGCATCCTCCTCATGACTCCCGCCATGGCGGACTGACCTTTACGCACAAGGGCGCCGGACGCGTTCACCGCGTCCGGCGCTCTGTCATATCCGGACCCCGTTACCGGATCTCGTATTCCGTCTTCAGGTACTGCGGATGGTCCGCGCCCAGTCCGCCGAGGCCGGAGATGAGCTCCCGCACCTCCAGGGTCTCCCGGTCCAGTGTGCAGATCACCGCCGTCCCGTCGATCCGCCTGCGGGTGAACAGGATCTCCTTCCCGTCGGGCCGCAGCGCCGCCCGGAAGTCCCACTGCCCCTCCTCGGGCTTTGTGAGCGTCCGTTCCTCACCGGTGTCCGGGTCGATCTCCGCGAAGCAGCATCCGCCCTTCGCGGCCGCCTCGTCGTAGACCAGTTCCTCGTGGTTCCTCTGCGTCCCGTCGTAGCGCACGTCCGGGTGCCATCCCTCGGAGCCCCTGGAGTAGAGGATCTTCCCCTCAGGCGTCCACTGGATCCAGTTGGAGCCCCTTCCGCCGTACTGCTGCATGACGCCGTCCGCATCCCGGCGGCCGAAGGAGGTCGCGAAATAGTGGGCGCCCGGCGCCGTGATCCTCCGGAAGTCCGACCCGTCCCGCCTGCAGACGCAGACGGCCGCAGAGAGATGGCCCGGATCCGTCTCCGGGATGCAGTCGACGAAAGCCAGGCGCTCCTCGTCCGGAGACCATTCCGGTCCGAAGAACAGATGCCCCGGCTCGCTCACGATCCGTCTGCGTCCGTTCCCGTCCCAGACCGTGATGGCGTAAAGGCCGTCCGGGTTGTCCTTCTCATCGTAAAGCGCGGTGTGGAAGGCCAGATCTCCGTTCCTCGCCTGCACGAACCCGTAGGGATACGCCGCGGTATGCCAGATCTCCTCCACCTCGTCCCCGTCGAAGGAGACGAGATACACGTGGGTGTCCGTGTATTCGTGGCGCGTGACCACGAAGAACCGTCCGTCGCTCCTGGGCAGGATCGCCGCCGTCTGGAACCCGCTCCGGTCCCATTTGGAGAACATCTCCCGATGCTCCCCCGTGGCGAGATCCACCACCTCGTACCGGTACCGCAGTTTCACCGCCATGTCGTCCCGCAGGTTGTATCTCACCCGGGAGAAGCAGGCCTTCCGGCCGCCCTCCAGGAAGAACGCCAGTCGAACCTCATCCCCGTCCCACTGGGGCAGGCCCGAGGCTGTCCCCGTTTCGCGGTCATAGATCTGCTGGTACGCCGCCCGGTCCTGGGCGAAAACGTTCGTGAACAGGATCTTCTGCATGTCGATTCCTCCTTCGGATCTCCGGGACGGTCCGTCCCTCTGACGGCTGCATTATCGCAGGAACCTCCCGGAAAGTCAACGCTCCATCCGGACAGGATCTTCAGATCGTGTCCTGTTTCGAGGCGGTGAGCACGCCGTCCAGCACCCGCAGGAGCGTCCCCGGTTCCCGGAGCCGCGCCTCGCGTCCGATCCGGTCGGCCACGGCCGCCGGGGCGATGAATTTCTCCGCCATGCCGATCACGGCGCAGCCGTCCTCGTAGGGCGCCGCGATCCAGAGCCGGAAGTCGTCCCGGTCCCGGAGCGTGAACTCCCACATCTCCTCCCGGCGAAGGATGCGCATCTCGCCCGTGAACCGCTCCCACAGGGCAAAAGTCTCACCCTGGAGCCCGGGAATATCCGTCGGGGAGATCCGTCCGGTGACAGGACCGTCGTCCGCCCGCAGGTCGAAGGCGGCCAGAACCCCGGAATCCCCAGTGACGTTCTGCAGGACGAAGGCGTTCTCCGAGGTCTCCGGGTCGCCGAAGATGCTCGCCGCAGCCGGCATGGCCGGTCGGTCGCACCGAAGGATACGCCCGTCCGAAAGGCACAGGGGCGCGAGGATCTCCCCGTTGGAACGTCCCAGGGGATCGCTCACGTAGATGGGCCCGCCGGAGATCGCCCGAAGGATGCTGTTCTTCACCGCCTGCCCGTCGTCCGTCCACCACATGTCCCAGTCGCACCAGTACAGCTGCCCCTGGACCATGGAGTTGAAGGAGCACTGCAGGATGTGCTTCGTGAACCAGTCCCGGTCTTCCGGCTGGAAATCGTCGCTGCAGCGGGACACGGCGCTGGACGGCCTGCTCCACTGGTCTTCGGAGGCCATGCCCATGCAGTTGATCATGGCCCCGCCGAAATGGGCGCCCGCGGAGGCGTCGATGGCGGTATGGACGTCCCGCATGACCCTGCCTACCGGACCCGAGCCCTTGTAGAACCTCTGGTACATGGACTGGTTGTCCACCTTCACGAACCGGGCGCCGCACGACTGCAGGAAGGTATGGAACCCGTCGAAGAACCGGAACGCGGACTGTTTGTCAGGCGCGGGGATCCAACGGCCGTCCTCCGTCTGGATGAGGCAGTCACGGTATTCCCGGAAGATCGGTCCGCCGGGTTCTATCCCCCACCAGTATCCCGTGGTCGGATGCCACATGCCCACCGTGAATCCCAGCTCGTTCATCTTCCCGATGCAGTGCCGCAGCCCCTTTGGGAACCGTTCCGGCGCAGCCTCGAAAGACCGCAGGCGGGAGGCGTGCATGAGGCGGAACATCTCGGGCCGGCTTGCATACGCCGCCCCGACGAAGTCAGGGACTGATGACCACATGTCGTCCAGTATAGCCCAGCGCACCGGGATCCCCTTCTCACGGAACTCCCGGCACTTTTTCAGCAGATCCTCCTCGCACACCCGGATCTCCATGGCGTCCCAGCTGCACCAGCCGAGCCAGGAGAAGATCTCCGGATACTGCCGGTCCTCCCGGACGGGACAGAAGCCGCCCGCCGCCCGGCTCGCCGCCGCGGCGCATCGGTGCAGGAGGTCGAAGACGTTGTTCCCGTGTCCCCAGGCAAAGGCCGGCGCATCGCACCGGTTGAGCCCTTTGCACCAGGAGAACAGCTTCGCCGTGAGCCCTTCCGGCGTCCCCTCCAGGACACACTTGTACGTGTCCCCCGTGACCGCCAGGAGGACGGTGTACCCGTCGCCCTCTTTCGCGATGAGACAGTACGTCTCGTCGGGCACCTCGCGAAGATCGTTCCCGAACCAGGGCCGGCACCAGAACTCGCTGTGCCGCCAGTCCGCGGTGAACGTTTCCCCGCCCAGGTCCCCGATGCCGATCACGACGCCGCGGTCCGGATCCAGCGCTGCGGAAGACAGCACGTCCGCCCATACGACGCGAACGTCCCCGTCCCCGGTCTCACGCACCGCGAGCCGGCCGCATTCCGCTCCGTTCTCCGTGCGAATGGTGTATCTCATCTCAGGGCTCCTTTCCGTTCCTTCTCCTCCAGGAGCACGCGCTCCCGGGCCGCTTTCAATCCCTCCAGGAGGCTGTAGTCCGCCTCCATGGTCCCGTAGCCGCTGCCGATCTCCAACCCGGGCTTCCGGGCGCCGTGGTAGTCGCTCCCTCCCGTGACGCAGAGGCCGAACTTCTCTGCATACCCGCGGAGCAGCGCCTCGTCCTCCGGCGTGTGCTCAGAATAGACCGCCTCCAGCCCGGAGACGCCGATCCTCACCCCGTCCTCCAGAAACGCCTCCAGCGTCTTCCGGTCGTGCCCGTACTGGAGGGGATGGGCCAGCACCGCCGCGCCGCCGGAGGCCCGGATGAGGGCCACCGCGCGCTCGATCGCGATCCGTCCCTTGGGAAGGAAATAGGGCATCCCGTCTCCCAGATACCGGTCGAAGGCATCCCTCACCGAGGACACGTACCCCTTCAGGAGCAGATGCTCCGCGATGTGGGGCCTGCCCAGGACCGCGTCCGGGAACTCCCGCTCCAGGTCCGGGATGCTGATGTCGAACCCGTCCCTCCGCAGGAGCGCCACGATCTTCTCGTTCCGCTCGATCCGCTCCGTCACGGCCCAGTTCAGAGCCGGCGCCAGCACCGGCGAATCCGGATCGATATAGTAGCCGAGAAGGTGCGCCCGGTGTCCCTTCCAGTCGGTGGAAAGCTCCACCCCCGGCACCACCTCCACGCCGAGCTCCGCCCCGGCCTTTGCGGCCTCTGCCACGCCTGAAGCGCTGTCGTGGTCCGTCACGGCGATGGCCGCGAGCCCCAGTTCCCGGGCCCTTTCCACCACCCGTGCGGGCGCGTCCGTCCCGTCCGAAGCCGTAGTGTGGATATGCAGGTCGATCCGTCTCATTTGTGATATTTCTTCCTTCCGGTCCATCAGATGTCGATGGTCCTGTTCTCGTAGGATTCCCGGAGCCGCCGCTCCTTCTCCTCCTGCAGCGTCTCCACCTTTCCCCGGCTGAGGGGATACCAGACGAACAGCACGAGGGCCATGATCCCGAAGAGCAGCGCGGGGATCAGGGTCGCAAGATCGTACATGGTCTTGAGGTTGGCCAGAGTCTGCACAGCGCCCTTCTCGTAACGGTAGTGCATGCCGAGGAGCGCGCCGTTGACGCACACGGCGGAGATGACCTGTCCCATCTTCCGGAAGAAGTTGAAGAAGGAGTAGGCTGTCCCGTCGTCCCGGCTGCCCGTCCTGACTTCGACGTCATCGATGGCGTCCGTCGCCATGGCCCAGAGCTGCATCACAACGGTGGTGAGCCCGCAGCCGCTCACGAAGCAAAGCGCGAGGAAGATCCACATGAGGACGGAAGGGTCCGTCCCCCGCAGGAAGAACAGGGCGAGGTTCGCCGCCGCGGCCGCGGCCACGCCCACGGCGCAGACCTCCTTCTTTCCCACGCTCCCGGCCATCTTCGGCAGGAAGAACATCATCACGATCATGGGAGAGTAGGTGCAGGCCTGGGAGGCCAGGTTCATCCAGTTGGCGTGGAAGTAATCGTTGAAGAGATACGTGTAGAAGCTCTGCGTGAACATCTGTCCCGCCAGCAGCAGCATGGCGGTGACGCTGACGGAGAGGAACGCCCGGTTGGCGAAGAGCTGACGAACCGCCCGTGCGGCGGCGCCCTTCTCCCGGGGAGCGGGCTTCGTCTTGACCCGTTCCCGGTTGAGCCGGAAGGCGAGAAACAGCAGGAGCATGGAGCACACCGCCATGAGGACGACGCCCTTGATGACCGGTCCGTACTGCATATCTGTGATGACCTTCCCGTTCTCCCCCAGGACCGCGTTCCCCGCCTCGTCCAGCCGGTCCGCATAGGCGAAGCTGGCGATGAGCAGCACGGGGATGGAACCCACTGCCGCGCCGATGGAACGGAAGACGGAGAGCCTGTTCCGCTCGGAGGCGTCCGTGGTGACCACGGAGGCCAGCGACCCGTACGGGATCTGCAGCACGGTGTAGATCATGCCGAAAAGGATGTAGGTCAGTGTCGCGTAAACGCAGGTGGCGGTCTCGCGGCCGGCCTCCCCCATGCCGGGGAACTTCAGGAACAGCAGCACCGACGACGCGGCGAGCGGCGCCGCCACATACAGGATCCATGTGCGGTATCTGCCGTATCTCCCGGGCCGGACCGTGTCGCAGATACGGCCCATGATCGGGTCGTTCACCGCGTCCCATACCCGAGCCGCGATGAACATCAGCATGATGAACAGAGGGCTGAGGTGGAAGATGTCGGTGTAGTACTTCTGGAGCAGCGTGGTGACCAGGCTGAACACCAGGCATCCCGCCGCGTCCACCATGGCGTAGCCGAGATAGTCCTTCGCCTTCAGGCCGCTCGTCCTCGCGATGAAAGAACCTTCCGTCATGTCGCGCCTCCGATCGTTTTCTGTCTTACATTACCGCGGTCCCCTCGGCCTGCGGTCAGACCGTCGGGATCTCCACAGGGGCCCCGCCCTTTTCCGCGGACTCGTGGGCGTAGATGCCCGGCAGGCTGATCCGGATCCCGAGGTCCACGTCGATGGGCGGTCGGGCATCCTCCGTGATGCTGCGGATGAACGCCGCCACGCACCGTTTGTCCGCCAGGATGTGGTCCGCGCCGGCGGCCTCAGGGATCGGGATCGTGACGGGGGCCGAGATGGACCCCGGGATCTCCGCAAGACGGGCATAGGATGTGGTCTCCCAGACAGCGCCCTTGGCATAGTCCGTCTGGATGGTGCCGCGGGTGCCTACCATCCGGTAGTTATGGGCGTATCCCACATAGGCGCCGAAGCAGATGAGGATCCGGATCACGGCGCCCTTCTCCGTGCGGAACAGAGCGGCTCCGGTCTGTCGGCCGCGCTTGTAGGGATTGTACTGGACCTCCGGCTCCATGCAGGTGACGGTGGTGACCCGGTCGTCCATCATGTAGAGCAGCGTGCCCAGATCGTGGGTCAGGTAATAGATGGCGGGGATGAAGGACCGCCAGTGGTCTTCCGGGAAATCCTCCTTCCGGAACGTCCTGTAGTCGTCCGCGTGGAAGTACTCCGCTTCCGCGTAGACGATGTCCCCGAATGACCCCTGCTCCCGCATGGTCTTCCAGACGTTCACGTAGGACCGGAAGCAGCTGTTCTCCGCCGTCATGTACTTCAGTTTGGGATGCGCGAGCACGGCGGCCTTGAGCTGTTTCGCCTCCTCGAGGCTGTTCACCGCCGGGATCTCGCTGAGGACGTGCTTCCCCGCCTCCAGCGCCCGGAGCACGTAGGGAACGTGGTAGATCGCGTCCGTGGCGATGAACACCGCGTCGATATCCGACCGCAGGAGCTCCTCGAAGTCTGCACAGTACCGGAGATCCGTGAGACCCATGGAGCCGAAGTGCCGTTTCGCGTCCTCCAGTTTCTCCAGGTTCCGGTCGCATACCGCCGTGAGCTTCAGGTGATCCAGATCCAGTGCACGGGTGGCCACGTCACGCCCCCGTCCCATTCCCACGACTCCGAGCTTCACAGTTTTCGCGTCCATGAGGATCTCCCCTTCGTCTGAGATTCCGCCGTGTCCGGCGGTGCGTTCCCTCAAGCCTGCGAGACGGTCCGGACCAGATACGCTGCCAGGATCCCTGCGTATTCCTCAAGATCGCCGCAGGAGATGTGCTCGTCCGGCTGGTGCGCGCCGCCATAGGCGTCGAAGTCCCTGCCGATTCCGAACCCGAAGGCGTCCGGACTGCCGTATTTCAGGATGACGGAAAGGTCCGAGAGACAGGAGCCGCAGACATGCAGCTTCCTGCCGGAAACTTCCGAGGCGGCTTTCTGCATGTCCCGGATCGCCTCGCAGCAGGGATCCGAATGCATGTAGTGGAAGAAGCGGGTCGCGGGAACGAATCCGTCCCCCGTGATCCCCAGCTGCGCCAGGACCGGCGCGAGGGTTTCCTCCATCCCGCGCAGTTCCCGCCAGATCTCCTCCTTCGTCCTTTCCGTATAGAAACAGAACCTGACCTCTCCGCTCCCGAGGTCGGAGGACCCGTCGTCCCCGGCGCGCGCACCCATATACCGCAGCGCCGTACCGGGGATCACAGTGCCGCTGTAGAAGGGATTCGCCGCGAGCTCCTCCGTGCGGCGCCGGCCGAACCGGTCGATCTCGTCCATCACAGGAGCGATCGCACGGGCCGCGGGCCCGGAACTGTCCGCCGGCAGGGTGGAATGGAACCGGTAGGAGACTACCTGTCCCCCCGAGGCGCAGTGCCAGATCTCGAAGTTCTTGCAGTCCATGTTCACGATGCGTCCGCAGGGATACCGGAGGCAGGAAGCGAGTGCGCCGTGGCTCCCTCCGTTCTCCTCGTCGCAGTAGGCGGTGAACAGAACGCCGGAGCGCGGCGAAAACCCGTGATCCTTCAGGATCCGGATCACGAACAGGGCCGCCGCGAGGGCGTATTTGTCATCGCAGGCACCTCGGCCCCAGATTTTTCCGTCCCGCACTTCCCCGCTGAGGGGATCCACGGTCCAGAGCGCCGGATCGCCCACGGGGACCGTGTCCAGGTGCCCCATCAGCATCAGGGCGTCCTTCCCGTCCGCGCCTCTCCATCTGGCGGTCACGTTGTACCGGTTCTCCAGGGCTCTGCCCGGGAGATAGTCCGGGTGGGATTCGAAGTCCGGAAGATCCAGCGGCGTATAGAGGTCCGTCTCCAGGCCCAGGCCTCGGCAGAGCTCCGCCACGTAACGGGCGCACGCCTCCTCGTTTCCACGGGAGCCGAAGTTCTGAGAGTCGATCCGGATCAGGTCCCCGAGCAGGGCGAAGAGCTCTTCCTTCCGCTCCCCGATCCACCGTTTCAGATCGCTGATCTGCGGGATGCCTGGCTTTTCATACTGTTCCATTCGAAGTTCCTCCTATGCGTCTTACGTCTCCTGCGGCGTCACAGGTAGATGATGATCAGCCCCGTCAGCATCCCCAGGATCACGACCATTGCGGGCAGCTTGGACTTCCACATTAGGATGGATTCCGGGAGCAGTTCGCCGAACACCACGTACAGCATGGCGCCGGAGGCGAAGCTAAGGGAAAGCACCAGCGCGGCGGGGCTGATCGCGCCGATCAGGAAACCGAGCACGGCTCCCAGGATGGTGGGAGCGCCGGACAGAGCGGTCACCCCCACGGAGCTCCATCTGCTCATGCCGCCCGAGATCAGCGGAACGGCCACCGCCATCCCCTCCGGGATGTTGTGCAGGCCAATCACCAGGGCCATGATGAGGCCGCCCCTGTTGGACAGGATCTCGTCCACTGTCCTGGCGAAGGAAGCGCCGATCACCATGCCTTCTGGAACGTTATGCAGGGCGATTGCGGCCGCCATCACGAGACCCGCCAGAAACAGCCCGCTGCGCGGCTGGCTGCCTTTCTGGTGCTCCTGCAGATGGTTGGCGTGCGTCAGTTCCTCCAGAGAGTCTGCAGTGCGGGGATGGTTCTCGTCGATGTGCGCCACCTCGTGGTTCGTCGTCCTGTCGATCAAGGCGTTGAGCAGCGCGACCACGGCGAATCCGGCGACCACCCCGCAGATCACGAGCCACAGGCCGGCGGTCTGCTCCTCAGCGTTCAGCGCCTCCGTCAAAAGGTCGAAGCATACGACGGCGGTCATCACGCCGGCTGCGAAAGAAAGGAGAAGACTGACGGTCCTGTCGGAATCCTTCCGGAACATGCAGGCGAATACGCCCCCAAGGCCCGTTCCCCCGATGCCCGCGACGGCCGTGATCCCCACCAGGAGCCAGATCGAATCCATATGCCTTCCCCTTTTCTTCCACGGGATTGATCCCTCCCGAGCATTATAGCATGTTCCTGCCGATCCGGAAAGGCTATTGCGGGTGCAAAGACCGTTTTTCCGCCGTTTTTTCTGCCGGGACCTCGTCTGCAGCGGCCCCTTCCGGGTGCCTCACAGTCCGTTTCCGGCTTCGGGAGGGGTTGCTTTTTCCCTCTGCATCGGGTATCATGGATTCAGAAAAATCGGCCGGGGCCTGCGCTCCGGAATCCGCCGAAAAGGAGTTATGAACATGAAGGAGATCTTTGAGAACATCCCCGTCATCCCTTACGAGGGCGCCGGCAGCAAAAACCCCCTGGCGTTCAAGTTCTACGACGCCGACCGGGTGATCCTCGGCAAAAAGATGAGCGAGCATCTGCCCTTCGCAATGGCATGGTGGCACAACCTGGGCGCCGCAGGCACCGACATGTTCGGCCGGGACACCGCCGACAAGTCTTTCGGTGCGGAGAAGGGGACCATGGAGCACGCGCGGGCAAAGGTGGACGCCGGCTTCGAGTTCATGAAGAAGCTGGGCATCCGGTACTTCTGCTTCCACGACGTGGACCTCGTGCCCGAGGCAGACGACATCCGGGAGACCAACCGCCGCCTGGACGAGATCTCCGATTATATCCTTGAGAAGATGAAGGGCACGGACATCAAGTGCCTGTGGGGCACCGCCAACATGTTCTCCAATCCCCGCTTCATGAACGGCGCGGGCTCCACCAACTCCGCGGACGTGTACTGTTTCGCCGCTGCGCAGATCAAAAAGGCCCTGGACCTCACCGTCAAGTTCGGCGGCCGCGGCTATGTCTTCTGGGGCGGCCGTGAAGGATATGAGACCCTTCTCAACACCGATGTGAAGTTCGAGCAGGAGAACATCGCACGCCTCATGCGCATGGCGGTGGACTACGGCCGTTCCATCGGCTTCACCGGTGACTTCTACATCGAGCCCAAGCCGAAAGAGCCAATGAAGCACCAGTACGACTTCGACGCCGCAACGGCCATCGGCTTCGTACGGCAGTACGGCCTCGAGAAGGACTTCAAGATGAACATCGAGGCCAACCACGCCACTCTCGCCGGCCACACCTTCCAGCACGATCTCCGGATCTCCGCCATGAACGGCATGCTGGGCTCCATCGACGCCAACCAGGGCGACATGCTCCTGGGCTGGGATACCGACGAGTTCCCCTTCAACGTCTATGACGCCGCCATGTGCATGTATGAGGTGCTCAAGGCCGGCGGCCTCACCGGCGGCTTCAACTTCGATTCCAAGGCCCGCCGTCCCAGCTACACCAAGGAAGACATGTTCCAGGCCTACATCCTGGGCATGGATACTTTCGCCCTGGGCCTCATCAAGGCCGCGGAGCTCATCGAGGACGGCCGGCTGGACGCCTTCGTGAAGGACCGCTATAAGAGCTTCGAGACCGGCATCGGCGCCAAGATCCGCAGCGGCGAGACCTCCCTGCAGGAACTGGCCGCCCGTGCCGAAGAGTTGGGTGCCCCGGAGCTTCCAGGCAGCGGCCGCCAGGAGTATCTGGAGAGCATCGTGAATTCCATCCTCTTCGGCTGATCCGACCACACAGAGTGAAAAAACGTCCCTCTGCGCGGCAGAGGGACGTTTTTCGCATTTCAGACCATCACACGATGGAATCGTAATAGGTGAGGATGAGATCCGCAAGCTCTCCGCGGGTGAGGACCCTCTGGGGAACGGAGCCGGAGGAGCGGTAGGGCGCCTCGGCAGCCTGTCCGAAGTTCTTGAGGATGGTCTCGGCCTCGGAGCCGGTGAGGGCCTTCGAGGAGGAGGTGCCGGCCGCGATGATCCCGAACTGGGAGAGGTACTCGATAGCCTCGTCCGGAACGGAGGCGTCGCCGCCGATGAGGGCGTAGAGGGCGCCCATGAGGTCTCCCACGGTGGCCTCGTCGTCCACGCCGAAGCGCGTCTCCTCAGCGGGCAGCATGAGGATGTTCTCGTAGACGAAGCGCACGCCTTCGTAATACTGGTGATCCTCCGGCACGTCCTCCATCTCCACCTCAGAAGTGTCCTTGGCCCCGAAGGGATTGAGGATCTCGTCGTAGAGGTCAGCGTTGGCGTTCACAGCGCCGGCGCCGCCGGCGGTAAAGCGAACGCCGTCCGCGGCAAGGGCCTCATACACATCCGCATAGGCCTGCAGGGCCTCGGGCGTCACGGCCTTGAGATCCCGCATGTAGCCGAGCGTATCCTCCTGGCTGTCGCCGGTGAGCGTGTCCATTGCGGCGTTCATGCCGCCCGCCAGCTCCCCGTCGGGGGCGGCGTAGTAGGAGTAGGAAGAGAGGATATAGCCGTCCAGCTCTTCCTGGGTGATCTCCAGATCGCGGAAGTAGTCGGCCATGCCCTCGTACACCTCAAAGGTCTCCGTGACGTTGGGATCCCGGTAGGAGATAGCGTATACGCCGCCGTCCATGACGCTTCCGGCGAAGACGCCGTAGGCGCCGTACTGATCCCGGAGCATGGGATAGAGGTACCCGTCACTGAGGAGCGCGGACGCCGCATCCTGGTCGCCGGTATAGCCCACGAGGCCCACGGTATCGAAGTCCGCCACCATGCCGTTATACTGCACGGTGCTGTCGATGATGAGGGCCTCCCGCTGCGCCGGGGCGGGGAGATCGTAATAGACGACGGTCACGGGAGCGTTTTCCAGTTTTCCCATGAAGGCGCGGGCAAGCGGTGCGTTCACTGCGATTCCGTCGGCGCTGCCCACGTAGACGGCGGCGGCGCCGGCACGGTTGCGGAAGTAGTCGCGGACCGACTCCAGCTTTGCCTGCACGGCGGCGGGATCCTCCTCGAGCGCCGTCTGCACCTCGGTGAGGAAGGTATAGAACTCAATGCCATTGAAGTAGCTGTAGTAGCGGTAGAGGGGATTGTAATACCCCAGTGCGCGGTAGAGCATGGTGGAATATGGCTCGGAAGTGATCGAGCTCTTCAGAGAGCTTGCCGCCTGATCCACGACGCCGGAAAGCGTCTCGACATCGGAGTAATCGGTCTCGAACAGGACCTCGTACATGAGGTCGTAGCCCGCGGCCAGATCCTCGTCCGTGGCCTTCCAGCCTGCGCGGAGGCGGGGGGTGAATCCGTTGGCATTCTCGTCCTCGGCAATGGAGAGACGGATCTCGCCGTCGTAGAAGTACCGGGTCATGAGAACGGCGAGCTCCTCACGGGTGTGGGAGGCGGTATCCAGTTCGCCGGCCAGGACATTGAAGAGCGCGAACCAGTGGATGTCCTCCTGAGCGAGTCCCGAAGCGTCCAGAAGAAGGGCAGCGGACCCGACACCGTCCACGTCTGCTTCCACGTTGAGATACCGCACGCCGTCCTCCGTGACGTCGTCCACGTCGTACATGCGGATCTCCTCTGGCAGAGAAGCGACGGTCACGGCCTGGAGCTGCGCCACGTATTCGGAAGCGTCTTCCTCATCGTCCGGGGCGTTCGTCATGTCGATGATGGCCTGGATCTCCTCGTCGCTCATGGCGGCTTTCACTTCCGCCAGGCGCTGCGCCTCGGCCTCATCCAGCTCCTCCCGGAGCCCGGCCTGAGGATAGGTGGTGCAGAGGATCGCGTTCCCGCTGCCCAGGAGCCAGTCGGAGACGGCCTTGGCGTAGAGCCCCTGTCCGTTCCACTCGCCGATCTTCCCCAGGGCGTCCACGTAGTCCATGTAGCTGTAGGGCTCGCCGGTGGGGGCATAGCTGGCGGCAATGCTGGTGACGAGGTTCACGCCCACATTGTCGCCCTCGCCGATCAGGCTGGTGCTCAGAGCCAGGGAAGCCATGACGCCGTCCACCAGCTCCTCGTCGAAGCCGTTCTCGGCCACTGTCTTGAGAACGGCGTCCACCGTGTCGCGGAAGGTCTGTGCGTCCTCGGGATTCACGTTGTCCGCCGTAAAGACGATGAGATCTTCCGGCCCGTCCATCTCGATGAATGTGGCGAAACTCCCGTTGGGGAGAGCCTTTCGCAGGCTCTGCATCAGGGGAGAAGCATCCACGATGAGAAGATCCGTGAGGGTATTGAGAACCATCTCCTCCTGGAG
>JAEEGL013187380.1_pt1 | contig 18078 bp, 14 predicted proteins | sample 9134231 | NCBI WGS metagenome assembly JAEEGL01 (sample SAMN16246548, study PRJNA631951) | gut metagenome | biome: gut microbiome; feature: rumen; material: fiber-attached | host: Bos | place: Iran: Karaj | collected 2018-10 | reverse complement strand
CGCAGATCCCGGCGCCAGGCCTGGTCGTTCTTCAGATACAGGACCGCCGGGGCCGTCTCCCAGTCGTTGCAGTGGAGGATGTCGGGCCGGAAATCCAGCTCCGGCAGCAGGTCGATGACGGCCCGGCTGAAGAAGGCGAAACGGCGGGCGTCGTCCTCATACCCGTAGAGCTTGGGGCGATCATAGAAATCGTCGTATTCCACGAACCAAACGGGTACGCCGCCCCGGTCTCCCTTATAGAGACCGCAGGTGGTCTGCCAGTCCCCCAGGATCACCTTGGGAGCGGAGACGAAGGTCAGCGTATCGCCGAAGCGCTCCTTTACACACCGGTAAAGGGGCGTGATGATGGCGATCTCGTTCCCCGCCGCCTGCAGAGCCGGCGGCAGCGAGAAGGCCACGTCCGCCAGGCCGCCGGATTTGCTGAAGGGCGCGCATTCGCTGGTAACGAACAGGATCTTCATATACGTTTTCCCCTCTCTATTTCTTCTCAGCCGTAGATCGCGTAAACCATGGGCAGGAACACAAAGATAAAATAGCCGATCCCCGTCAGGAGCAGGTACCTTTTCCGGGAAAAGACCGCCACGAACTCCCGGATCACGGCGCTGGGCCAGTAGTAGGAGGCCACCTTGGCCCCCACGCCGGCGCAGCGGATCTTCAGCTTGCGGGCCAGCAGCAGGCAGCGGTACACGTGGTAGTTGCTGGTGACCAGGGCGATGCGCTTGCGGCCCTCCCGGCCGTCGATGAGCTTCTTGGAGAAGCGCAGGTTCTCCTCCGTGGTGGTGCTCATATCCTCCAGGATGATCCGGTCCTCCGGGATTCCCTTCTCCAGCAGGTAGTTCTTCATGGCCTGGGCCTCGGAGATCTTCTCGTCGCCGCCCTTGCCGCCGCTGGGCACCAGATAGGCGCCCTTTTTGTTCCGCTTATAGAGCTTGACCGCCTTGTCCACCCGGTTGGCCAGCAGCTTGGAGACCCGCTCCCCGTCGATGAGGCCGCAGCCGTGGATGATGATGTAGTCGTACCGCAGAAAATGTGGCATGAACTGCATGAACACCATGTAGACCACGAAGGTCAGGATCAGGGCGGAGAAGTAGAACACCGACATGCCGATGAACAGCAGCACCAGGTTCAAAACGCGGCTGCCGCCGTCGGCGTACATGAGGATCAGCATCACCGCCAGGGCGATCTCCCCTATGCCGACGAATATCCCCAGCAGCAGCGACAGGAGATTGGCCAGGGACCGCCCCTCCCTTTTGATCATCGCCGCGCCGTTGCAGATCAGCAGCGCCGGGACCATCAGCATGCCCAGCACCAGGAGGCCCATGACGATCAGCAGGACCAGGGGCGCGTGCTCGCCGAACAGGGCGGCAACCGCCACCAGGGTGGCAGCCAGGGTGATCAGCAGCCAGAAGCTGTTGAAAAGACGCTGGGGGAAGAAAACGCACAGGAGGATCAGCCCCACCCAGAAAAACGCCAGAAGCGGCAGCAGGGCCCTTACGTTTTCAAAGATCTCCGCCATTCTCTTCTCCCCCCTTTCGTTGTCGGCAGCGCGACAGTTCTTTTCTTTTTGATGATAGTACGAAACGGCTCCGCCGTCAAGGACGCCGTTGCGGATCCGGCCGCCAGGGCCGGATCACAGCCACTTTTTCTTCTTGAAAAAGACCAGGCTCACCGCCACGATGATCAGACACACCGCGATCACCGCCGGGTAGCCCCACTGCTTATCCAGCTCCGGCATATAGCGGAAGTTCATGCCGTACCAGCCGGCGATCAGCGTCAGCGGCATGAAGATGGTGGTCACCACCGTCAGCAGCGTCATGATGTGGTTCTGCCGGACCTCCAGCTGCCCGTGGTACAGGTCCCGGACCTGCATGGTGTGGTCCCGCAGGGACGCGGAGGCGTCGTGGAGCCGCTGCATCCGGTTCATGAACAGGTGCAGGTAGCGGAGGTTCTCGTCGCTGAAGAAGCCGTTTTCGTTTTCCTCCAGCTCCTGGGTCATGTCGATGAGCTGTTCGTAGTGGACCCGCAGTTCCCGGACGGCGCTGCGGATCTCGTTGACGCGGATCAGGTTGGCCTCCTCGTCGCCGGAGATGATGGAGTCCTCGATGGCGTCCAACTCCGACTCGTAGCGCTCCATGATGGGCAGGTCCCGGCTGACGATCTGCTCCAGAAAGTCGTACAGGAACCGCTCCAGGCTGGGCTGGCGCCAACGCTTTGTCCGGCGGATCACGTCGATCATCTCCTCCGCCTTGCCGCTGTCGTCGATGAGAACGATGCCCCGCTCGTCCAGGGCGAAGGCAAACCGGTGGTCCCGCTCCGTCAGCTCGTCCCGGTCGGGGATCTGGAAGGAGCCCGTCAGCGAGTCGTAGTTCACCTCGGCCTTGGTGTTGTGGATATCCTTCGTATCCGGCTCCAGCTCGATGCCCATATGGAACTTTTCCCGCTCGCTCTGCCACTCGGCGGCGGTCAGCAGGGCCACGAACTGGGTATCGGTGCTGTTCCGCAGTTCCTCCTCCGTACAGCTCTCCAAAGTCTCCCGCAGCAGATAATACTTCATCTGTCTCGCTCCTTTCGGTCGATCGTGCTTTTTCAACAGTTTACCATAGCCCGGAGCCGGATACAAGCGAGAAACGGCCCTTCCCCGCCGGGAAAACGGTGAGTTATTCTTGTGCGCGCCGGAAAAACATGGTAGAATCAGAGGCAGAAAACGATTGGCCGATTGGAGGGATCTCCTTGCTCGATCAGACGCCCCGCTTCGACACCGCCAGGCCGCCTCAGCGGCAGCATCTGTCCTGGCTGATCCGGCTGCTGTCCGTGCCGGTGCTGCGCAAGCACCGGAACCATCTGACCAAAATCGGCATGGAGGGCGTGAAGCCCCCCTATTTCCTGCTGTGCAACCACAACGCCTTCATGGACTTCATGGTGGCCTCCCGGGCCGTCTGGCCCGCCAGGGCCAACTTCATCGTGGCCATCGACGGCTATCTCCACCGGGAGTGGCTGCTGCGGTACATCGGCTGCATCTGCACCCGGAAGTTCACCACCGACATCTCCCTCATCCGCAACATGCTCCGGGCCGCCAAAAACGGCGACGTGGTGGCCCTGTATCCGGAGGCGCGGTACTCCCTGTGCGGCACCACGGCCGTGATCCCGCCCTCGGTGGGCAAGCTGGCGAAAATGATGGGCATCCCCGTGGTGGTGCTGCTGTGCCACGGGCACCACATCAACTCCCCCTTCTGGAACCTGACGGACCGGGGCGTAAAGGACACCGAGGCGGAGATGACCTGCATCCTCCGGCCGGAGGATCTGCGGGCCATGACGGCGGATCAGATCAACGAGCGGATCCGGGAGGCCATGGTCTACGACGACTACGCCTGGCAGAAGGAGCGGGGCGTCCGGGTCACCTTCCCCAAACGGGCAGAGGGGCTCCACAAGGTGCTGTACCAGTGCTGCGAGTGCGGCGCGGAGTATCAGATGGACAGCGCCGGCACCAAGCTCTTCTGCCGCGCCTGCGGCCGCAGCTGGGAGATGACGGAGCTGGGCGAGCTGGAGGCGGCGGATGGGGCCACCCGGTTCTCCCACATCCCCGACTGGTACGAGTGGGAGCGGCTCAACGTCCGCAGAGAGGTGGAGGAGGGCCGGTACCGTTTCACCTGCCGGGCCCACGTGGACGCCCTGCCCAAGGACCGGTTCATCCCCATCGGAAAGGCCCGCCTCACCCACGACATGACCGGCTTCACGCTGGAGACCGAGCGGGAGGGAACGGTGCATATCCCCGCCGCGAATCAGTATTCCTGCCACATCGAGTACGAGTATCTGGGCAAGTACGGCGACTGCATCGATCTGAACACCCCCACCGACACCCTGTACACCTATCCGGAGGACTGCGCCTTCTCCGTCACCAAGATGGCCCTGGCCACCGAGGAACTGTACGATTTTGCCCGCCGGAAACGTACTGCGAAGTAGATCCTCCCTCCTGTTTCTTGTCATCCCATTTTCCTTTACACCATATCCCGTAAACCACAGAGGAGCGGTGATCTTATAAAAAAGAAGAGCAACAAATACGCGGTTCTGGCGGGAGTGTTTCTGCTCCTGTATAGTCTTCCCAACCTTCTGATCCACACTGAAGGTCTTCTCTCCGGTTATCCGCTGGAAATCAGCGAGCTTCCCCAGCTGGGGTACATCGTGACCCTTCCGCTGGCAGCTCTGTTTCTAATCCTGCGCAAGCCCAGGTACGCCGCCGTCTGCATGACGGTCTCGGCGGTGCTCGCCATGCTCATTTACCTTCCGGACATACCCAGATATCTGCACGATGTGCCGGACTATCTTTCGCCGGATATTCCTCCCCTATATGCCCTGCTGCCCGTCTTGTATGCTCTGGAGATGATCCTGTTTGCTCTGGCGCTGTATCTGCGGGGCAAAGGGGCCTTGCTTGTGGCCCTGCTGGCAGCGGTGACAGATCTTGCTGCCGCAAAGCTTCAGTTTGCCGCATTCGCCTACATAACGGGACATCCGTCCCCGCTGAACCTCCTGCTGCCGTTCAATTTCATTTTGGCCGCCATTTTCACGGGGCTCTACCTCCTGTCTCCGGAAAAACACGCGTCACCGCGTGGCGACATATCTGAATGAGCTCTCTATTTGCTGTTAAGTCTTATTCCTTTACGCACATTGTAATAAAGAACCCCGCTGCGATGCAGCGGGGTTCTTTTTGTTCTTTTTCCCGGGATGCTCAAATCCGCCACATCTGGCAGATCATCACCACACCCTCGCCGGTCAGCTTTGGGACAACGGTACCGTCCCGGCGGAGATACAGACTCTCCCCTGCCTGGAGTTCGGTCTTCTCCGTTTCCACGGAGACCGTCCCCTCGACGCAGCAGAGCAACAGCTCCTCGGTGCGGGGATCGGGATGCCAGATCCCGTCCTGTTCCGGCAGCCGGAGAGCCTCCATGGTGCCGTCCGTCTCGCCCCGGCGCAGCATCAGATTGAAGTCCGTGCAGCGGCCCCGGGAGTGGGTGGCCTCGCTGCCCTCAAAAGCGTGGACCTGGTAGGGGTGCAGCGTGACGGGCACACCGCCATTGTGGGTCAGGACCATGTCCCCCCGCAGCGTGGCGATCAGCCGGTGGTAGTCCGGCAGAGCTGTGAAATCCGACTCCTCCAGCTCCACCGTGGCGGAGCTGACGCGCCAGAGAAACGCCCGGTCGGCATAGCGGGCCCCCTCCGGGGCGATGGCCAGCTGTGTGGTAGCGCCGCCGGACCAGACGGAAGTGGCGTAGTCCGCCGGCGTCAGTTTTTTCCGGGTGTCACCCATGACGGACGTTCAGCCTTCCACCTGGAGCTCGCCGTTCTCGCCAATGGAGAAGTGGGAGCCATAGAAGGCGGCGCTGGCATCCTTCAGATAGGCCAGATCCTTGACGCCGGCGGTCTCATAGGAGCTGTGCATGGCCAGCTGAGCCAGGCCCAGGTCCACCGTGTTCATGGACACGTGGGCCATGGCGATGTTGCCCAGGGTGCTGCCGCCGGCCTCGTCGGACCGGTTGGCGAAGAACTGGACCGGCACGCCCGCCTTCTGGCAGATGCCGCGGAACAGGGCCATGGACACGGCGTCGCTGGTGTACTTCTGCCCGGCGTGGGACTTGACGACGATGCCCTCGTTCATGTAGGTGCAGTTGGCCGCGTCGGTCTTCTCGGGATGGTTGGGGTGGACGGCGTGGGCGTTGTCGCAGCTGAGCATGAAGCTGCGGGCCGTCATGCAGCGGTAGTCCTCATCGTCCATGCCCAGACCGCGGACGATGCGGTACAGCACGTCGGAGAGCATGGTGGAGTCGGCGCCCTGCTTGGTGCCGGAGCCCACCTCCTCGTTGTCGAAGCAGCAGTAGACCTGAATGCTCTTGTCGTTGCGGCCGTTCAGGAAGCCCTGCAGCGTGCCGTAGGCGCACTCCAGGTCGTCCAGCTTGCCGGAGGAGACGAACTCGTTGTGGGCGCCCCACACAGTGGGAGCCATGCGGTTGTAGAGGTACAGATCGCTGCCCAGCACGTCGTCGGGGTCGGCGCCGGCCTGGGCCGCCACCATCCTGCGGAACTCGCCGGGCCCGATCTCGCCGGAGCCCAGCAGGGGGAGCATATCGATCTGCTTGTTGTAGGCCATGCCCTCGTTGACCTTGCGGTTCATGTGGATGGCCAGGTTCGGGATCAGCACCAGGTCCCGGTCAAAGTCGATCAGACGGCTCTCGTAGGTCTCCCGGCCGCTCTCGTCCGCCGTCCGCACCAGCACCCGGCCCGCCACGCCCAGAGGGCGATCCAGCCAGGTGGAGCAGATCATGCCGCCGTAGCCCTCGGTGTTCAGCTGCAGGTAGTGATCCCGGACCCGGAGCTCGGCGTTCTCCTTGATCTTGAAGCAGGGAGAGTCGCTGTGGGAGGCGGTGACGGTGAAGCCGGCGTTTTTCAGCTCCGTGCCGATGCGGAAAGCCATGACGCTGGAGCCGTTGCGGGTGGTAAAGTAGCTGCCGCCGGGGGCCAGCTCCCAGCGGCTGCTCTCGGACAGCTCCGTGAAGCCGGCGTCCAGAAGGGTGCGGCGGATGTTCTCCACGGCGTGAAAGGCCGTGGGGCTGCTCTGCAGGAATTCCATCAGGCCCTCCAGGGGGCCGGTACAGGTATGCTCGCTCATAGACTGTTGATACTCCTTTCCTCTCCGCGCCGGCCGCCCGTCGTCCGCGGGCGGCGCGACTTTTCTCTGCTGATTATCATACTCCAGAAAGCGGCAGGAATCAAGCGGCGCGCCCTTGAAAGAAGCAGCCCGCTGTGGTAAAATAGTAAAAATGTCGGCGCAACGCACGGTTGCGCGAAAAAACTGTAAAAAACTCCCTCTGCAACTTAAAGTTGGTGGCGCCGGGAGAATAACGGCGTATACTGTAAGCTGCAGAGAGAAAGACAGATCATGACTTCTGAAAACGGAGGTATGCCACTATGCTTTACATCGATCACCTGACCAAGACCTTCGGCGAGAAGGTCGCCGTGGACGATCTGAGTCTGCACATCGCCCCCGGCGAGGTCTGCGGCTTCATCGGCCACAACGGAGCCGGCAAGACCACCACCCTCCGGTCCGTGGTGGGCATCCAGCAGTTCGACGCCGGAACCGTCCGCATCGACGGCGTCTCCCTGGCGGAGGATCCCCTGGAGTGCAAGCGCCGCCTGGCCTACATCCCCGACAACCCGGATCTCTACGAGTTCATGTCCGGCATCAAGTACCTGAACTTCATCGCGGACGTGTTCGGCGTCAGCGCCGCCGACCGGCAGGAGCGCATCCGCAAGTACGCGGCGCTCTTCGAGCTGACGGACGATCTGGCCCAGCCCATCGCCACCTATTCCCACGGCATGAAGCAGAAGCTGGCCGTCATCTCCGCCTGGCTCCACGAGCCCCGGCTGATCCTCATGGACGAGCCCTTCGTGGGGCTGGACCCCAAGGCCTCCCACATCCTCAAGGACATGATGCGGGAATTCTGCGACGGCGGCGGCGCCATCTTTTTCTCCACCCACGTGCTGGAGGTGGCGGAAAAGCTCTGCGACAAGGTGGCCATCATCCGCCGCGGCAAGCTGATCCGCTCCGGCACCATGGAGGAGGTCAAGGGAGACGACTCTCTGGAGGAGGTCTTCCTGGAACTGGAGGATGAGGAGTAATGCTGAAACTACTGATCCGCAAGCAGATGGCGGAGATCTTCCGGGCCTACTTCTACAACGCCAAGAAGAACACCGCCCGGTCAAAGGCCTCCACCCTTCTGTTCTTTATCGGCTATGGCGCCATAATGCTCTTTATCGCCGGCGGTATGTTCGGCGTCATGTCCGTGAGTCTGATCCCCATGGCCCAGGCGGGCTACGCCTGGTTCTACTTCGCCCTCATCGGCCTGGTGGCCGTTCTGCTGGGCTGCTTCGGCGCCGTGTTCAGCACCTATACCGGGCTGTATCTGGCCAAGGACAACGACCTGCTGCTGTCCATGCCCATCAGCGTCCACGCCATCATGGCCTCCCGGCTGGTCAGCGTCTACCTGATGGGACTCCTGTACTCGGCGGTGGGCTCGATCCCGGCGGTGGTGGTCTACTGCATCTACATGCCCTTCAGCGTCTCCGGACTCGTCTGCTCCATCCTGTGGGTGATCCTGATCTCCCTCATCGTCCTGTTCCTCTCCTGCCTGCTGGGCTACGGCGTGGCACGGCTGAGTCTGAAGCTCAAGCGCAAGAGCGCGGCCACCACCCTCATCGCCCTGTTGGGCATCGGCCTGTATTATTTCGTCTACTTCAAGGCCATCGACCTGGTTCGGGACATGGTGCAGAACGTGGTCATCTACGGTGAGAAGATCAAGGGCTCCGCCTATGCCGTCTATCTCTTCGGGCAGGCGGCCGTGGAGTGGAAGGCCCTTGCCGTCGTGGCCGCCGTGGTGCTGGTCCTGTGCGCCGCCACCTGGTACGCGGTGCAGCGGAGCTTCCTGAAGGTGGCCACCGCCACCAACGCGGTGTCGCGGAACAAGTACCGGGAGAAGGCCGCCCGGGTGCGGAGCGCCTCCTCCGCCCTGCTGGCCAGGGAATTCGGCCGCTTCACCTCCAGCTCCAACTACATGCTCAACTGCGGCCTCGGCACGCTTCTGATGGTGCTGGCAGGCGTCATGCTGCTGATCAAGGGCAAGGCGCTGGCCGCCGTGCTGGCTTCCGTATTCGGCGAGATGCCCGGCATGCTGGGGGTCCTGGCCTGCGCCGCGGCCTGTATGGCCATCTCCATGAACGACATGGCCGCCCCGTCCGTGGCTCTGGAGGGAAAGAACCTGTGGATCGCCAAGTCCCTGCCGGTGACCGCCTGGCAGGTGCTCCGCGCCAAGCTGTCCGTACAGCTGATTCTGACCACCGCGCCGGCCCTGTTCCTGTGCGTCTGTCTGGCCGTCGTGATGCCGCTGAGCGCCGTTGAGACGGTGTTCCTCTTCGTTCTGCCCCTGGCTTTCCTGCTGTTCTCCGCCCTGTTCGGGCTGTTCATGGGGCTGCACAATCCCAACCTCAACTGGACCAACGAGATCTACCCCATCAAGCAGAGTCTGGCGGTAGGCGTCGTCCTGCTGGGCGGCATGTTCTACGGCATGATCATGGCCGGGCTCTTCATCTGGAAGGGCTGGGTCATCGGGGCGATCCCCTATCTGGGCATCTTCACCGGCGTCACGCTGCTGGCCGCCGCGATGTTGTTCCTGTGGCTCCGGAAACGAGGCACCGCGGCCTTCGAGGCCCTGTGAGAGCGGGGACCGCCGGCACGGCAAAAAAGCTACAAAGAGAGCGGAAAGTCCAAGACTTTCCGCTCTCTTTTTTACAGGTTTTGCAGGTCCGCGCGAGAGGCCGGATACCCCGCGTCACTCGGGCAGCACCGGCGTCCAGTACTCCTGGCAGTAGATGTCGGTAAAGAGGTAGGTGGCCACGGCGGAGCTTCTGTCGATGGTCACGTTGCTGATCTCATGTTCGCCGGTATAGATCATCTGCTCGCCCAGGTAGTAGCTGTTCTGATAATCGCCGTCGTAGCTGTAATAGTCGCAGATGAAATCGATCTTGTCGCCCTTCTCCAGCGCGGCCAGGCCCTTGCCGTCGATGCCCAGCGGGCTGTCGGAATAGTCCGTGCCATCCTCCATCTGGGCCAGGCCCTTGGCGATCACATCGGTCTCGCCGGCGGTATAGACGGCGCGGGCGCCGGCGATGGTGCCGTAGGGGTGATCGTTGTCGAAGACGATGATCAGCTCGGCCCGGTAGGGATCGTTGTCCCCGTGGGTGATCATGACGGGCACGCGGCCGACAATGGAATAATTGTCGCCGTCGAAGACGCTGCTCACGTAGTAGTAGGCTACCACCTGCTTGTCGATGGCCAGCCAGGTGCCGTCATACCGGCCCAGCAGGGCGCCGTCTTCGGTGAAGCTGTAGACGTTGTCCAGGCCCAGGTCGATGTAGCCGCCCTCGCCGTCATCGAAGAACACGTTGAGCTGCAGATCGTGGACCATGGCCCACTGGTTCTCGCTCAGGCGCATCTGCGCCGCGCCGTCCGAGGTGGTCCAGACCAGGGCCGAGGCATCGAACTGGTGGTCGGCGATGAAGCCGGCGGCACTGTCAACGTCCAGAGAGCGGCCGATAAAGCCGCTGTTGCTGTCGTCCAGGCCCGCCACGCGTCCGTAGCTGCCGCCGCCCAGCAGGGCGCCCAGAATATCGGTGATCACGTCGGCGGACACCTGGCCGCCGTAAGAGCCGCTGCCTGTCAGGCTGCCCAGGGGAGATCCGGTGCCTCCGGCTACCGCCTGGCCGCTGACCTCCATGCTGGCAAACTGCTGGATGCAGCGGGCATAGTCCAGATCCATGCCGATGGCCTCGTAGGTCTTCACGGCGGTGTTCACCTTGGAGACCTGCTTATAGGGGAAGTAGATGGACAGGCCGTAGGCGTTGGTCATGTTGGAGGAGGTGCGGTTGTATTTGACCGCGCTCAGGACCGCGTTGGCCAGGGCCTTGCTCTCGTTTGTGTTCAGGTTCAGGGCCAGATGCACCACGTCCACCTGGTCGATCTTGTTGGAGGCGGCGAACTCGCGGGTATTGCCCCGTGCGTTGGACACCACCTGATACTGGTTGCTCTGCATCAGGTTGGAGGCGGAGGTGGAAAAGGCCTTCAGCTTGCCGGGGACGGTGGCCTTCAGCTCCGCCAGGTCCACCACGGACAGGGTGGTCGCCTGGCCGCGGCACTTCTGGGCGCAGACGTCCACAAAGTCGTCCACGATGTTCTTGCCCAGCTCGATGGTGGGCATGGAGGTGTTCTTGCCCAGATTGGTGAGCCAATTGGTGTAGTACCAGCCCACGCCGGGTTCCGTCTCCTCGGAGGCGATCATATAATCCGCATAGGGCTCCAGCATGAGGGCCGTCTCCAGGGTGGCCATCAGGCAGGTGTCGAAGCACACCGCGTCAAAGGTGACGCCGGCGGCCTCCAGGGCCTTGTCGATGCCGGAAATGTTCATGGCGCCGCTGCGGGGGCTCTTCTCATCGTAGCCGTAGCCGCTGATGGAGCCGCCGCCGTGGTCCCAGAAGATCAGCATCTGGCGGTTGGCGGGGAAATTGTCGCCGCAGAACTTGACGAACCGGGCCAGGGTATTGGGGTCCGTCATGACCCGGCTGCCGTCGTCCTTCACCAGGCACTCGATCTGGCCGTTCTGGATCCGGTAGACCTGGTTGACGCTGCTGCTGACCAGGTTGTTCTTCCACTGGCGGCAGCCGCCGGTATAGACGATGATATTGATGTTGGTGCCGGTGGTGGCGTTGAGCATCTCCTGCAGGTCCGAAGACGCCATGGCGTTCTTGGACTCCAGGTCGGCGCCGCACATATAGACCATGATGGTGACGGTATCCTTGCCGTTGCCCAGGAGCTTGGTGCGCTTGGCCCGGGCGCCGGAGGCCACGGAGGTGTTCAGGCGGCCGGTGTTGTTGCCGCCCACCCAGCCCGTGGACACGGTGCCGCCGCCGGTATAGCCGGCGCTGCTGCCGCTCAGCAGGCTGCTGAGGATGGAGCTGCCGCCGGAGACGCCGTAGTGGCTGGTGTTCTGCTGGGTCTGCTGGGGTTGCTGCTGCTGGGGCTGCTGCTGAGAGGGGGTGGAGGGCTGGCTGCTGCCGCCGCCGAACAGGCCGCTCAAGCCGGCGCCGCCGCCACCCAGCAGAAGAGCCACCAGCGCGATGATGATCAGCAGCGGACTGCGCCCGCCGCCTCTGGTGCCGCCGCTTCCGCCGGACGACTGCTGCTGTTGCTGCTTCCGGCCCTGGTAGCCGTCCTCACGGCCTACCGGACCGCCGGTATTCAGTCCGTCGCCCCGCTTATAGAGACCTTTGCCGGTCCCCGTGACCTTTTTTTCACGTCCATTCGGTCTGTTGTCCATAGTATACCTCCAGTAAGAAACAGATTTCCGAGAACATACTACTCTTGATTGTATAGTATAGCAGATTCTCCCATCAAGTCAAATGAACTTTTTATAAATGTCCGGGGCTTATCGCCCCTTGCGCTCAAGCGGGGAACGCGGTAAAATAACGGCAGATACAAGCCGCCGGTGCAGATATGGAGGAGCGTATGGAACAGTTTGACAAGAGTTATTTCGACAGGATCCACGATCGCCGGGGCACCGGCTCCATCAAGTACGGGAAAGCACCCGCCGGGGCGCCGGAGAACGTGATCCCCATGTGGGTGGCGGACATGGACTTCCCCACCCCGCCCGCCGTGGCCGAGGCCATGCGGCAGGCCGCCGGACAGGGCATTTTCGGCTACACCCTCCCCGGCGAGGACTACGGCCGGATCCTGGCCGACTGGTACGGCCGGCGCATGGACTGGCGGATCGACACGGCGTGGCTGGTCCCCATCCCCAGCGTGCTCGCCGGCGTATCCGCCGCCATCCGGGCGCTGACCGGACCGGGAGACGGCGTGCTCCTGTGTCAGCCGGTCTACTACCCCTTTGCCCGCATCATCACCGGCTGCCGCCGGGAACTGATGGTGAGCCCCCTCCGGCTGGAGGAGGATCGCTATCGCTTTGACTTCGACGATCTGGAAAAGAAACTGCAGGATCAGAAGTGTAAAGTATTTCTCCTTTGCTCCCCCCACAACCCGGTGGGGCGGGTCTGGACCCGGTCGGAGCTGGAAAATCTTGGTGAGCTGTGCTGCCGGTACGACGTGAAGATCGTCTCCGATGAGATCCACGCCGATCTGATCCACGCGCCCCACAGCCACGTGCCCATGGCCGGCGTGTCGCCGGAGATCGCGGCGCGGACCGTGGTCTGCATGGCGCCCACCAAGACCTTCAACATGGCCGGTCTGCCGGCGGCCCACATGATCATCCCCGACGAGGAGCTGCGCCGCACCGTGCAGGAGACCTGCTCCGCCTCCGGACAGGGGCTGTGGGGCGTGATGCACGCGGCGGCGGCCCGGGCGGCCTACAGCCGGGGCGAGCCGTGGCTGGAGGGTCTGCTGGCCTACCTGAAGGGCAACCTGGAGCTGCTCTACGAGGCCTTCCCCGCCGGCGCGCCGATCCACGCCCTGGAGACGGAGGGCACCTATCTGGCCTGGCTGGACTGCCGGGGATTGGGGCTCGGCGGGCCGGAGCTGGACGATTTCTTCCTGAAAAAGGCCGGGCTGTGGCTGGACGGCGGCACCATGTTCGGCCAGGGCGGCGAGGGCTTCCAGCGACTGAACTTCGCCTGCCCCCGCAGCGTGCTGGCGGAGGCCGTCGAGCGGGTCAAAAAGGCCGCCGGGATGGCATAAGAGCATACTGTTCGGCAAGCGAAGAGGAGTGAGCGGTTTCGCTCACTCCTCTGTTTTTCCTGTTACCTCGCCGCTCAATCCCGGGGGTTGAGCTCGTTGAGCGCGTCCCGGGCCTCCTCAAACTCGGCGGTCACGTCCCGGTCCTTGCTCAAGGGCGCCGTCTCGTACTTCTCGCCCCACCACCACCAGCGGGCGGCCAGACGGCCAAAATCGCCCACGTTCTCCACGCGGCCCTGGCTGTCCAGGCTCATGCCCTCGCTCCACTTTACCTTCTCCGGATCGTCGGTCTTCATGGCGTAATCCACGGCGTAGATATGGATGGTGGTGTTTTCGCTCTTGTCCACGTAGGAGGTCAGCCACTCGAAGCGGGTCACCTCCCAGCCGGTGTAGGGCTGGCCCTTGGCCCGCTCCTCCCAGTAGATCTTCTCCACGGCCTGGTCCACCTGCTTTTTGAACGTGGCGTAGTCCTCCTGGTCCAGCACCATGTCCCGATCGTTCCAATGGCGGATCATCTGATAGAGCTCCCGGCCCCGGACGTAGCAGACGCCGCCCTCCCGGCCCTTGTGGGCCGTGACGCGGATCACGTTTTCCGTCAGGCCGCAGGTCATCTCGATCCACAGGTCGTCCTCGGTGAAGCCCGCGGCCGTGCCCTCCAGGTGGACGCTGCGGCTCCAGCAGCCGTGCTTGTCCTCTCCCAGGCCCGCAGCCGCTCCGGACTCAGCGTCCATCTCGTTCTCCGCCGCCTGCCGGATGGCCTGGGCCAGTTGGAAGCGGGTCACCTTGTTGTCGGTGAACTCTGCGTCCACCGGGAAATCCGTGGCCTCTATCCGGCGGATCAACGGCAAAACCTTGATGGCATGGGCTTCGTCCGGCGCCTTCGGCTCCAGGCCGAAGCAGCCCGTCAGACACAATGCCGCCGCCAGGGCCAGCAGCAGCGCGATCGCTTTCTTCATCGTTGATCCCTCCTTTTAACAGACGCCGCGTTGGAAAAAACGCAGCAGACGGCACATTCTGTTTTCCGGGCCTATTGTACCGCACGCCCTCCCCCGGGTCAAGAAAGGAACCCGCATTGTAATCAAACCCTTACGTTTTTGAAACCTTTTCGCAAGAATTGACAGAAAAACCGCCTCCGGAGAGGCGGTTTTTTCCTATTTCAGGCGCACCGCCACGTAGCCGTCGTGCTTGATGTCCTCAGCGGCGATATACCGGGGCCGGCTGACCCAGCCGTCCGCGATCTTCAGGTAGAGCCGCGGCGCGGAGCGGCCCGGCACCCGCACCTCCACCGCGCCGAAGGCCACTACGATGTGGGAGCCGTAGTAGCGGTTGCGGTACAGGGATAGCACCAGCAAACTGCCCTTTCGGAGCTGGTCGGCCATATCCTGGGGCGAGGCCACCAGCCGACCGGAAATCCGGGCGTCCTCCACTCCGAAGCGGCGCAGACAGGCGTGGATATAGGCCATCAGCAGCACGTAGGACGTGCCGCCCAGAGGGATGTCGTCCCGGATGTTCCAATAGGTGGCCCGGCGCTTGCCGATGGACGCCACCGTTTGAAAGATCTCCGCCGGCGGCGTCTCCAGGATATTCCGGCACCGGCGGCGGCAAGCGATGGTGCACAGGAGATTGGTGATGGCCGTGGGCCCGCAGTGCTTGTGGTATCGACGCTCCGAGCGGTCAAAGTCCCGGGTTGTGTAGAAGGTTTCGAACCGGCTCCACGGGGCGTCCTCCCGCAGGAGGGTACACTCATAGCCGGTCTTTTCCCGGGCATGGGCCACGGGGTCGTCGATGGGCCGGCCCGGCGGCCGCTTTCGAAAGAGCTTTTCCACAGGTCCTCTCCTCTCTCGCTGGTTTCCAGAAAGCATTATAGCACGCCTCGATGGGAAAAGTGCGAACGAACTGCAAACAATTCGCCTGTTCAGCCGTCGATGGACACCACGGTGTAGTCCTCGGCCTCCACGGCCTTGCGCATGGCCTCCCGGTCGGCGGGACCGGTGAGACGGACGACGGCCGTGCCCTCCGTGTGGCTGGCGTCGGCGCAGGCCACGCCGGGCACCGCCTCCAGGGCCTTCTTCACCGCCGCCTCGCAGTGCTGGCACATCATGCCCTCGATGCGGAGGGTAACGATATCCTCCTCCGGGGAGGCGGCCGGATCCGCCGTGGGGATGGTCCCGGCGGCTCTGTCACGGCTGGGGTCGTAGAGCCTGCACCAGTTCAGACGCAGGGCGTTGGATACCACGCAGAAGCTGCTGAGGCTCATGGCGGCGGCGCCGAACATGGGGTTGAGGGTCAGGCCCAGGGGGATGAACACACCGGCCGCCAGGGGAATGCCGATGGAGTTGTAGAAGAAGGCCCAGAACAGGTTCTGGCGGATGTTCCGCAGGGTGGCCCGGCTGAGGCGGATGGCGGCCGGCACGTCGGCCAGGCGGCTCTTCATCAGCACCACGTCCGCCGCGTCGATGGCCACGTCGGTGCCGGCGCCGATGGCGATGCCCATATCAGCCCGGGTCAGGGCCGGGGCGTCGTTGATGCCGTCGCCCACCATGGTCACCTTCCCCTGCTGCTGCAGGCGGCGGATCACGCTCTCCTTGCCGTCGGGCAGCACGCCGGCGATCACCTCGTCCACGCCGGCCTGGGCGCCGATGGCCCGGGCCGTCTTTTCATTGTCGCCGGTGAGCATCACCACGCGGACGCCCATGTTCCGCAGCTGCCGCACCGCCTCGGCGCTGTCGGGCTTGATGACGTCCGCCACGGCGATGAGACCCAGCAGCTCCCCGCCGCCGGCGAATAGCAGGGGCGTCTTGCCCTGGTCGGACAGGGCCTCCGCCCGGCGGCGGAGCTCCTCGGGCACGCGAGTCTGGCCGGAAATGAAAGCGAGGCTGCCGCCCAGCAGCTTCCGGCCGTTCAGAACGGCCTCCAGGCCGTTGCCGGGCAGAGCGCGGAAGTCCTCCACCGGCTCGGCGGCGATCCCCCGTTCCTCCGCCGCCTCCAGCACCGCCCGGGCAAGGGGGTGCTCGCTGCCCTGCTCCAGGGAGCGGGCCAGGCGCAGCAGCTCCGCCTCCTCCACGGATACGGGGATCACGTCGGTGACCCTCGGCTCGCCGACGGTGACGGTGCCAGTCTTGTCCAGCACCACGATATTGGTCTTGCCGGCGCTCTCCAGGGAAGCGGCCGTTTTGAACAGGATGCCTTTCCGGGCGCCCACGCCGTTGCCCACCATAATGGCCACGGGTGTGGCCAGGCCCAGGGCGCAGGGACAGCTGATGACCAGCACGGAGATGCCTCGGGCCAGGGCGAAGCCGAAGTCGCCGCTGATCAGCGTCCACACCAAGGTGGTAACGACGGCGATGGAGATGACAACGGGGACAAAAACGCCGGATACCTTGTCGGCGATCTTGGCGATGGGGGCCTTGGTGGCCGCCGCGTCGCTGACCATGCGGATGATCTGACTGAGGGTGGTATCCTCCCCCACCCGGGTAGCGGCGCAGCGGAGCAGGCCGGACTGATTGATGGTGCCGGCGGAGACCAGATCCCCTGCCGTCTTGTCCACCGGCAGGCTCTCCCCTGTCAAGGCGCTTTCATTGATAGCGCTTGTGCCATCAAGGACGCGGCCGTCCACCGGGATGCTCTCGCCGGGGCGGACGATGAACACGTCGTCCCGCTGCACCTCCGTGATGGGCACCTCCGTCTCCTGCCCGCCCCGCACCACCGCGGCGGTCTTGGGGGCCAGCTTCATAAGGCTCTTCAGCGCGTCGGTGGTCTTGCCCTTGGACCGGGCCTCCAGCATCTTGCCCACGGTGATCAGGGTCAGGATCATGGCGGCGGACTCAAAGTAAAAGTCATGCAGATAGGTTATGGCCGCCTGGTCGTCGCCCCGGGCCTGGGTGCCCGTCATGGCAAAGAGGGCGTAGGCGCTGTAAACGAAGGCGGCGGCGGAGCCCAGGGACACCAGGGTGTCCATATTGGGCGAGCGGTGGAGCAATCCCTTAAAGCCGCTGATGAAGAACCGCTGATTGATGACCATGACGATGGCCGCCAGCAGCAGCTGCAGCAGGCCCAGGGCCACGGGATTCCCCTCGAAAAAGCCGGGGACGGGCCAGAGCCACATGGTATGGCCCATGGAGAAATACATCAGCACCAGCAAAAAGCCCAGGGAACAGATCAGCCGGCGCTTCAGCTTCGGCGTCTCCGTGTCCTTCAGACCGTCGTCCGGCTCGGCGACAGGGGCGCCGCTCTTCGCCGCGCCCTTCACCGACGCGCCGTAGCCGGCAGCGGTGACGGCGGCGACGACGGCCTCCGGCGAGGCCGTGCCCTCCACGCCCATGGAGTTGGTCAGCAGACTGACGGAGCAGGCGTCCACCCCCGGCACCGCCGACACCGCCTTTTCCACCCGGGCGCTGCAGGCGGCGCAGCTCATGCCCGTCACGTTATATTGGGTCATATGCTCCTCCCCCTCACTTCATCAGCTTCTGCACCAGGCCCACCAGCTCGTCCACCACGCCTTCGTCGCCGGCCTGCAGATCCTGCACCACGCAGCGGCGGATGTGATTGGCCAGCAGGTCCCGGTTGAAGGCGTTGATGGCGGCCGCCACCGCCGCTGACTGGGTCAGGATGTCGGCGCAGTAGGCGTCCCGCTCGATCATGCCGGCCAGGCCGCGGACCTGGCCCTCGATACGGCTGAGGCGGTTGAGGAGCTTCCTGCGCTCCTCCTCCGTTCGCTCCGTCCTTTTTTCGCAGCAATCGCACTTTTTATCGCAATCCATAATAGATCTCCTTTCATCAATACCCCGTGGGGGTAT
>JAEEGL011915168.1_pt1 | contig 18079 bp, 20 predicted proteins | sample 9134231 | NCBI WGS metagenome assembly JAEEGL01 (sample SAMN16246548, study PRJNA631951) | gut metagenome | biome: gut microbiome; feature: rumen; material: fiber-attached | host: Bos | place: Iran: Karaj | collected 2018-10 | reverse complement strand
TTCATAATGTTTTACAACTTCTGCTTTTAAATTTTCAACAGCTTCTGCTCTTTCTAATTTATCAAATATTTTAATTGCTTCAAGCATTGGTACTTTAGCCATAGCTTCTACTTCTTCTCTTAAAGCAGTTTCAATATCTAATTTTTCATAAGCCATCTTTTCTTTACCAACTTCAGCAATAATAGTATTAGCAAAACCTATTAATTCTTTTATTGCTTCATGCCCAAACATAATAGCTTCTAACATATCATCTTCTGATACTTCTTTACTACCTGATTCAACCATATTAACAGCATCTATTGTACCTGCAACAGTTAAATCAATATCACTCTTTTCTACTTCTTCAACAGTTGGATTAATAATTAATTTACCATCTACTCTACCTACTTTAACGCCTGCAACTGGTCCATTAAATGGTATTTCACTTATACATACTGCCAAACTACTTGCAAATAATGCAGTCATTTCTGGAGTATTATCTTGATCTACAGATAATATCTCATTTACCACGTCTACCTTATTTCTAAAATCTTCAGGGAATAAAGGTCTCATAGGTCTATCTATCATTCTTGCACATAATGTAGCAGCATCTGTTGGTCTTCCTTCTCTTTTAATAAATCCACCTGGTATTTTTCCTACTGCATATTGTTTTTCCATATAAACTACAGTAAGTGGGAAGAAATCTGATAATATATCACATTCTTTTGATACAGTTGCTGCAGCAAGTGTTACTGTATCACCGTATCTTACTAATACAGCACCAGCAGCTTGTTTAGCAAGTTCTCCATGTTCAACTACTAATTTTCTACCCCTAAAATCATATTCAAAAACTTTTTTCATACTTCCTCCAATAAAAAAAGGCACCCAAAAAAGAATGCCTACTTTCTTAATCCTAATTTTTTTACTACTTCACGATATTTAGTAATATCATTTTTCATTAAGTAATTTAACTTACTTCTTCTTTGTCCAACTTTCATTAACAATCCTCTTTTAGAATGATAATCATGAGTATGAACTTTTAAGTGTTCTGTTAAATCATTAATTTCCTTAGTTAAAATAGCTATTTGAACTTCTATAGAACCTGTATCTTTAGCATTTCTACCATATTCTTTTACTATTTTAGCCTTTTCTTCACTTGTTAAAGCCATAATTTCCTCCTTTAATTAAATATTTCGCCAAATTCTGAGTAATAGAAAGGAGTTCTAATTACTAAGAATCGGTAACACTAATAATATACATTATTTTTAAAAATAATGCAATAGTATTTTAAAAAAGATGCATTAAGCATCTTTTACTTTAAAATTTCACTTTTTATTTGTTCAAAATTATCATTTAAAGCCTTAGATAATTGCTCTTGTACTGGTGTTCTATAACCTTCAAATAATACCTTTTGAATTTGATTATGATCAAATAATATATTTAAATCTGTTCTCACAAATCCTTCTGGATATGTACATGCAGAATAATCATATATTCTCACATTACCTGGATTATTACTTTTATCCTTTAAAGCATCTTCAGAAACTATACAATAACCTGTAATCATTAATTCCTTTGTTCCACCATTTAATAATACTATTGACCCAATTGGTAAAAATCTTTCCTTCATCATTCTAATCCCTTTCTAATATTTAACATAGTAATCTTCATCTGAATCATCAGAAAAATCATCTTCATCTTCATTATTTTTATCGCCATCTGATGTAACTGGACTATAATATCCATCATCTTCCTGCTCATTATCATATTTTTCTTCTTCTTTTTTATCCACAAGTTTCTTAGCTGCAATACCACCAGCCACTATACCAGCAGCTGCAGTTATTCCACCTATTACCTTTAATGTATCATTACCACCATTATTGTTATTAATTACTGGTTGTTCAACAACTGGTTCTTCATATATAGGCGGATTAATAATAACAGGTTCTTCAATTACTGGTGTTGTTGGCTCTTGTACTGGACATTCACTAACATCAACCATTTGATCCCATGGAACATCTTCTCTAGAATTTGGAGTTATTATTAAATTTGAACTATATAAATCTTCTTCATTAGCTTCAGGTTCTACGCCTTCTTCTCCTGTTTCTTGTACAACTGGATTTGAAGGTTTAGGTTTTGGAGCCGGTCCAGGAATTGGCTCTGGTTTTGGTTCTGGTTTTGATACAGGAATTGGTTCCGGAGTTGGCTCTGGAGTTGGTTCCGGAGTTGGTTCCGGAGTTGGCTCTGGAGTTGGTTCCGGAGTTGGTTCTGGAGTTGGCTCTGGAGTTGGCTCTGGAGTTGGTTCCGGAGTTGGTTCTGGAGTTGGCTCTGGAGTTGGATCCGGACTTGGATCCGGAGTTGGCTCCGGACTTGGATCCGGAGTTGAATATCCAGGATCATAATATCCTCCTGGATCTACCGATGGTGCTGGATCTGGCTCTGAAGTTGGATCAGGATCAGTTATTGGAGGATCTTCATCAATAGTTGCAAGTTCTCCACCATCTATTGTATCAAGTTGTGATGTATCAAAATCCAAATCAGTTGGAATTGTATCCTTACCTAAATCGCCTGCACTTCTTACAGCTTCTTTTGCTATTTCATCACTAGCAATTGGAACAGCAACAACTCCCTGTAATGGTCCAAGAAATTTAGCTATTGTAGGTGCAGCAACTCCTGCACCAGCCTGTTCAGCTGTTACTAAAGCTTCCGTAGCTGGATTTAATGCCATATATTTTCCTAATGCTAAACTTGTTAATTTTGATCCTAGGAACATAGCCGCTGCATCTCTTAAACCACTTTTTAATCCTGTTTTAAATGCTTCATCATTACTTTGACCAGACATAAGTCCTAACTGTGTACCACTTCCTAAGCCTCCAATACCTGCTACTGCAGTATATGACAATGTAGTTCCACCTGCCAACCATCCAGCTGTTAAATATGAACCTGCCACACCTATGCTTCTTACTATACTAGCGCCTTTAGAAGTATGATCAAATAAACTATATTTATTTACATTTGATAATATACCATTTTCATATGCTTCATAAAATGCGCCACCAACTAGATCTTTACCAGCAAAATCATATAATGAATCAGAAACACCATCTAATCCTATAACACTACATAATTTTCCACCTAATGATAGTAGTCCATCACCTATATTTTCAATTCCAGTTAAGAATCCTTCAAATAGCTTAGTAACGCCCATGACTGCACTATTCCATAATTTCTTTCCCCACCATGCATCATTATAATCTTCTATCATTTGAGCTTTTTCGCTAATCATTGAGGTTAAACTAACTAGTGTATTAGATATTTCTGTAGCAAAAGCTGGAATTCCATCTAAATTAACTTGTAATTCACCTACACCTCTTGCACCTTTTATAGTATTAATAGCACTATTGACTTGTGATATAAAATCATTATCGACTTTAGATTGTGCTTGTTTTAATTTATGAATTGTTTCAGTTACCTTACTTGCATTATATTCATATCTACTCATTATCTACCTCACTCGCTTCCTTTATCTTGAGTGTTTTTTTCTAATATTTGTGTTTTACTTCCATTTTCTTTTTGCTCACGCAAATAGGCCAAATATCGATTATATTCATTTACTTGGGAATTATACAAATTTTTCGCTACTGCTGCTATATTTGAAGCACCACTTACTATTGCCTCAGCAGTTTTAGTTACTTGTTGAGATATTTCATATATTGTAGGTTGAAATGTTTTACCATCAGCAGATAATGCAGAAGCATCACAAATATCTCCCGCTTCCTTAATTAACTGACCACATTCTTTTAATACCTCAGCAACTTTTTTTAATTCTTCTGTTCCAGCACAAACTGTCTCATAATCAATAATTCGATCTTTACTTGTTATGACAAAAGACATATCATTCACCTCATATTCTTCATTCATTATAATAAATAAAGAAAAAATAGTTATTTTTCCCTTATTTATTATACATTATTTCTAATGTATAATATTTAGTATTATATATCATTACTATATTTTAATACTTGTTCTACTGCCATTCTTAGGTTAGATGCACTAGCAGCCATTTCTACTAAAGCCTCATCTACATCAGTACCATAATATTGCTTCCAATTCTTAGATAGTTCATCACCCCAAACAGTTTGGATACCACTAGGAATTGTATTATTAATTGCATCATTAAGAACTTTCATATCTTCTCTTATTTGATTTACAATAGAATCTATTTGTGATGCATCTTCAAGAGCTGCACCTGGTTTTATTGTTACGTTCATTATTTCCCTCCTATCTCATACCTGCACTTATATCACCAATAAGACTAGTGAATTTACTCTTTTTAACACCAGTATAATCTTCTGCTTCATTTATTGTTGCTTCAATAGCTTTAAATGTATCTCTTTTACTATTGAACTTGTTTAACAATTCTGTAGCAGGATCTCCTTGAATGTCCCCAGCAGTTATTTCTTCAATAACAGATTGTAATTTTGCTAAGTTACTCTTATAACTTTCACCAGCAACTGCTAATGCATTTTTTAATTTGTCTAGTGCTTCATCATCAACCTTTGTAATTTCCGCCATGTTTTCACCTCCATTAATTATTAAGAGCCATATTCTACCCTTACATAAATTAATATATCATATTTCCTGTTGATTTTCTATATTTTTTACTATTATTTACATATAATTATTAAAAATATAAGTCAAATGTGATAAAATTATATTGAGGTGCAATATGAAAAAATTACTATTATTATTAATTATGTTTACATATACTCCAGTATTTGCAGATAAAGTGGATTGTGGAATTATATCTGAAATTACTAGGCCAGCTGCTCATATAATAATGATTGCCGCACCAATATTGTTATTAATATTAGGAACTATAGATTTCTTAGGTGCAGTAACAGCAAGTGATGAAAGGAAAATGAAAAAAGCTACTGATAATTTTATTAAAAGATTATTGATATGTGTAGTAATAATGATTTTACCATTGTTAGTTAATATGATAATAAGTTTTACTACATTTAAAAATTTACATTCTTGTTTATAAAAACACAGGTTGTTAAAAAACAATCTGTGTTTTATTATCTCTTAATTTTAATATTAGATATTTCATTATATCTATTTATAAAATAATCATCTGTCATTCCTGCAATATAGTCTAACACTATCCTACAATTACTATTACTATTTAAATAATCATCCGTCATTCCATTCAAAAATGCTTTATAAATATCATTATCTCTATCATTATTATCCATAGCTTTTTTATAGTGTTTAAATAAAGTATCATACATTTCTTCATAATATGCTATTTCCTTAGTAGCATTTATTACATTATATATTTTTTCATAATTAAATTTCATTAATTTATTTAAAGCATCAAACACTCTTTTCGATAACTTTATATATGGTTTATTTATACTATTATTTATTATATCTAAAACCAATGTATTTACTATCTCTCTATTATTATTGCCAAGTACTTCAGTAATGCTTTTAGGAATATCTTTTATTGAAATAATACCTAATCTAACAGCATCTTCAATATCTCTACCAGCATATGCAATAACATCAGATATTCTTACAACGCAACCTTCTAATGTCATTGGCCTTAAACTTTTTGAAACACTTAAATCTTTATAGCAATCATAATATTCATTTAAAAACTCTTGCTTTGTCTTAGACACTGGATAATACTCTTTTTCTAGCAATTCACCATTATGGCATAATATAGCATCTAAAACTTGAACAGATATATTTTTCCCCTTTCCATTATCTTCTAGCATCATAAGCGTTCTAACACTCTGAACATTATGTGCAAATACACCCTCACCATTTGAAAGACTTAACTTATTAAGCATTTTCTCACCACAGTGACCAAAAGGTGGATGACCAAGATCATGTCCTAATGCTGCCGCCTCTATTAAATCTTCATTTAATCCTAATGCTCTACCTATTGTTCTTGCTATTTTACTTACAAATTGAACATGAGTAATTCTTTTGCTAACATTATCATTTTCTGTAAAAGTAAACACTTGCGTCTTATCAATATACCTAGTATAAGATAATGAATATATAATTCTATCTGAATCTCTAAAAAATCTAGGCCTAATATCTTCTAACTCTTCATATAAAGTAATTGCTTCTTCATCTCTACAGGCATATTTAGATAACTTTTTAGCATACATTCTTTTCATTACTAAATCTTGTTTTTTCATACTATCTTTTCTCTACTATGTATAATCTATCATTATCACGTATTAATACAATAGTTCCTTCCGTATCATAATCATTTTCTTCTTTATATTCCCATGCCAATTTAACTTCATAACCACTATATTCTTTATTTGCTACTTTATAAGTTGTCTCACTTATTTTTTCCAAATCAATCTTACTTACTTCTACATTACTATTTATAGTTCCAACATATTTATATAAAGTATTTGATACATTTAATTTATAATTATCCTTTATTTCATCTTTAACATATTGTATACCACCAATATCATTTCTATTTACTTTATTATTTAATGTATATAAATCTATAACAAATAATTTAGATATATATTCTGCATATTTTTCATAATCAATAGTATCACTATCGAGTTCATCTTTAAGTAAATTAAATATTTCTTTATATAAACTATTATCTCTTTTAGCAAGTACATAACCATATTTTGTATTATCAATGGACTCTATAGTTTTATTTTTCTTTTTAGGTAATATATATAATGAAACAACAGCAGTAATTATTATTAATATTATTATTAAAAAACGAATAATCTTTTTTATTAAATCAATTTTTTTCATAAATCCTCCTATGCATTAGTATATCATTGTTTAATATCATTTTCAAATAAAATAAGTTATGATAATCATAACTTATTGTTCCTCAGAATTTGTTTCTTCAACTACTGTATATACTGCTTTTAATGTTATATCACTTGTTACTTTAGAAGCAAAATCATATGCAGTATTATTTAATTGCCATTCTTTAAATTCATATCCTTCTTTTGTTGGATTTTCTGGTTTTGTTACTATTTCATTTTCCTTTATAATTTGTTTTGCAATTTTACTTCCACCATCTGTATCAAATGTTACAGTATAAGTCTTTATTTCTGATTCTTTCTCATATATGGCTTTTAATGTTATATCACTTGTTACTTTTGAATTAAAGTTATAAGTAGTTCCATCTTCTAATTGCCATTCTTTAAATGAATATCCTTCTTTCTTTGGATCTACTGGTTTAACTACAACAGTATCCTCTTCCACTACCTTATTTTCTATTTTACTTCCACCATTTGTATCAAAAGTTACAGTGTAAGTTTTAACTTCATCTTTTATATAAATTGCTATTAACGTTATATCACTTGTTACTTCAGAATTAAAATCATACGTTTTACCATTCAATTGCCATTCTTTAAATTCATAACCTTCTTTTACTGGTGGCTCTGGTTTATCAGCCTTTTCTCCTTCAACAACAGTATAATCCCCTATTTTACTTCCACCATCTGTATTATATTTAATTGTATAAAGTTTCATACTTGGTTCAATTACTTTTTCCTCTTCTTTATTTTTTTCATATATTGCTACTAATGTTACATCATCTTTGACTATATAATTTTTATCTACAGCATTATTTCCAATTGACCAATGCACAAAAGTATAATCTTTTTTTATAGGAATTACTAAATCACCAATTTTATTATTTCTCTTTACTTTTATACTCTCTACTTTATTTCCACCATTTGAATTAAATGATACAGTTACATACAAATTCATTTTTGCATAAAATGTAACTCCGATTAATATTACTAATAAAAAAATTATAAAGTACAATATTTTGTTTAAGCCCTTCATATTCCTCACTCCTACCATAGATATATTGTAACACAATTATAAAAAAAAGTAACACCAAAGTTACTTTTTTTCTACTTGCATATTATTTTCATCCGTACCGGCGTTTATTATAAGGCCTATAGTAAAAACATATGCCAAAAAATAAACCCATGTAAGTAATATTATTATATTAGAAATACTTCCATAAAATATATCATAATTAACTATATTACCTACATAATATGAATATATTTGTGTAGTAATCATCCACATTATTGTTGTAAATAATGACCCTCTTGTTACGCTTTTACTTTGTATATCCTTACTAGGTGCAATTGTATATATTATCTTAAGTGTTACATAAATATAAATAAATGATATTGGATATTTTAATAAATAATATATAGTTAAGATTTCACCTTTCATGTGACTAAATATCTTTAAATTTGCAATAAAATCAAATATGAAATCTCCAAATGCAGGAATAAGTAGCATAAACAATATAAGCAAAAGCATAAATATTACCATAACAATAGATTTTACTCTTTTCTTTATTGTTCTCTCTTGTTTTATATCATAAACTACGTCGGCAGCAGTTATAACAGCATATGCTCCAGTTGACGCTAACCATATAGCTGCTATTAAAAATACAAATACACTAAAATCAAATCCCCTACCTGTAATAAGAGGTAACAACATATCACTTACAGCTTTTGGAAATGATGTAGAGATAAAACTTGTTATAGAATTTAATGATATTGAAAAAGTAGTTGCAATTATAGCAATCAAGGCAATTACGGGAATTATGGTTAACACAAAAGAGAAAGCAAGTTGTCCTGGTAATATAGACATAACTGGCTTTCTTACTATTGTTATTATCTTTTTTATGTATTCCCTTAGCTTTTTAATCATTTTTATCCTTACTATTTTTATTATTTTTTATATCTACAATGGCATCATTAATAGCATCTTCAACTAATTTAACATCATTTAAAATCATGCTATATCCTAAAGTTGCACCCTTCTCATGTGGTAATTCCTTCATTAATTTATACAATTTTCTCATATAAAGAACCACATGATCCTCATCATATCCAACCATATAAATCATAAATTCATTACCATCTGTTCTCATAATATCTGTATTTTTTAACTGATTATTTATAAGAATATTAGCGGCAGCTTGAATTACTAAATCACCATCTTGATATCCATGTTCATTATTTATATCTTTTAGTCCATTCAAATCTATTACTATTATAGACTGTGGATAAACTTTATTACTATCCCATTTATCTAAATGTGAATTCAAATAATTTCTGTTCTTTAAGGAAGTTAATGGATCTATAAATCTAGACTTTTCTTCATTCAATTTATCTATTTTTTCTTTATTACGTCTTACTATAGCTATACCAATGACAATTACACCTGCTAATATAACATAATAGAATAATGGAATATTGTCTAATACATTACCATTCATAATAGATGACATTCCTCTATTTCTAAATTCAGTATGATTTATATTTGTTAAATAAAATTGAAGTGCATCACTAAATGTATTATTAGTACTATCTCTCTTAATTAAGAATCCATAACTTAAATCAATCTTTCCTTCATATACTATATAGTATTCCCTTAATTTAGTATTTTTATAATAATTATAAGTATTCAAATCTAATAAAACTAAAGGTTCTTTATTTTTAAGTAAGTTTTTAATTTTAGAATATGTTTTTATAGTAGCTTTAGTATTATTATTCATATAATCTGTTAAAGCTGTATCCTTTAAAGCATATATTTCTTTTCCAGATAATGAAGCCCATGAATCAATTGTAACATTATTATTGATATGAGTAAGAATTACATATGAACTATCATATACACTTATTGTTTCATTACTACTTGAAGAATCAAATCCATAATAATTAAATATTATATCAACTTTTCCTGCATCAAAAGCTTCTTTTAAAGCTTTAACTGAATTATACTTTTTTAATTGAAGCTCCACTCCTGCAAACTTTTCAAATCCATTCAAAAATTCTAGATTCATACCCTTATTATTAGATATTTCATATGGTATATTTTCAACATATCCATATATATACTTCTTACCTTTAAATGCAGTTATAGATCTATCTTCTATTTCTTTAGTCTTAAAATAAAAGTCATTCATACATTTAACATATAATTTATTAAAGTTATTCTTATACCATTTATTATACAATTTTGTAAATATACTATTTAATTTATTATTATTATCACTTAAAGACAATACATATTTATTTGACAAACTAGATAAACTATTTACTATATAATAATTATTACTTACTATCTCTTTTAAATATCTATTTTTAGGTATAATTATATAGTTTATTTCATCAGAATCAAATGCATTAAGTAACTGTACATCATTCTCATAATTAGAAAAAGTCAAATTATTACCATATGCTAAATACTCACTAACACTTGCAAGATTAGCTGTAACAATTCCTATTTTATAATCAGTTAATTTAGATATATCCTGAATTTTTTTGTTACTTTTACTAACAATAACAAAATTATCATTATAAAATAACAAATCATTTCTTCCCAAATCATCTGTCTCTTTTATAATTTTAAACAAATAATCAGATGTAGGTGTATCAGAAGATAAAGAATATGAAACTCTATTTAGTGATAATCCTGTCTCTGCTTCAAAATAATCCAAGAATGATAAAAATATATCATTTTCACTTGCAGAAAAGATTGGCAAATTATTCATAACATATATATCTATCATACTTTTCTTATTATCCTCAATCCACCTTTTTTCAGATAAACTAAGTTCATTTTTATTCCCATTTAATCTAATTATATATAATACTACTAGTACTAAAAGTAATAATATTCCCCCAATGATTGCAAACAATTTTCTATTGTTCTTTTTCATCTACTTCTACCTCACTTTTTACCAATTCATCCGATGTCCATGTAACATCATCATTAGAACTATTTTTATAACCTATCATAACAAAATTATTTTCTTCATTTTTTATAAATAATTGTATATCATAAAATGAAGATTCTTCTTTAGAAAAGTTTTTCAAAAGTTCATTTCCCTTTTCCTTCATTTTATCTATAGTATTATCTTTAGAATTAGTCTTAATAATTATATTTATAGTCTTACACTTTATATCTTGTACTTTTACTTCATCTATACTTTCATCTTCTTTTAAAGACTTAATTATTTCATTTTTTCTTGTACTATTCATCGGAACTTTTTCAATCCCTGCTAATGAACCACATACCACACTTTCATCATTTGGTTTCAAATAAGCCTTCATTGTTACAAACACAAATGCAAAAAATATTAATAATATTGCAATTATTATATATACTCTATACTTTACAATAGTTTTCATCCAATTAATCACTCCTTGGTACTTTATATTATACTATAAAATAGAAATATATTCAAATAATATTAAAAATAGGATTTAACTCCTATTTTTTAACTCTTCTATTAACATATCATTAGCTAGTTTAGGATTGGCTTGCCCTTTAGTTTCTTTCATTATTTGACCCATTAAAAATTTAATACTTCTATCAAAGCCATTGTTATAATCTTCAATTGCTTTTGGATTATTATTTAATATATTATTAATAATATCTTTTAATACTTTAACATCACTTATTTGTGATAATCCTTTTTTATTAATAATATCTCCTACATTACCACCATTCTCTAATAATTCAGATATTATTTCCTTTGCTATTTTAGAAGATATCTTATTAACACTTAACATATTTACTATATCTTTTATATTATCTAAAGTTATATTTAATTCATTAAATTTCAAATAATGAGAATTCATATATGAAAGTATTTCACTAGTCAATATATTTGCAGATAATATTGGATTAATATTACTATCTATAAGTTCATTTAACGCAATACTTAAATCTTGATTTTGAATTAAAGATTTAATTGTAACATCATTAATACCCAATTCTTTATATTTAGATTTTAATTCATTAGGCAACATAGGTATAGTTTTTCTAATACTTTCAATCCATTCATCAGATAAAACTACTTTAGGAATATCTGGCTCAGGAAAATATCTATAATCATTACCAGTTTCTTTTACTCTCATAAGAATAGTAGTTTTAGTTTTATCATCCCATCTTCTAGTCTCTTCTTTTAAAACTTTACCTTCATTTAACAACTCAGTTTGCCTTTCTATTTCATATAAAATACTTTCCCTTACGGCACTTATAGATCCTATATTTTTAACTTCTACCTTAGTACCTAATTTATCACTATCACTTAATGATATATTAGGTTCACATCTCATGCTTCCTTCTTCAATCTTAACATCAGACACCCCAGCATATAATAACATTTCTCTTAAATTTTCTAAATATAACACTGCTTCAGTTTCATTAGAAATACAAGGCTTAGTAACTATTTCAATAAGTGGTATACCAGCTCTATTAAAGTTTAATAGAGTATGATTTCCTTCATGAATACTTTTACATGTATCTTCCTCTACATGTATTTCTTCTATTTCTATCTTTTTCTTTATACCATTATATTCTATTTCTACATATCCATTTCTACCAATTGGTGTATTATTTTGTGTTATTTGATAATTCTTAGGGTTATCTGGATAGAAATAATTTTTTCTATCAAAAAACATTTCTTTAGTAACTTCACAATGAAGCACTAGTGCGCATTTAATTCCTAAGTCTATTAATCCTTTATTTAATGTTGGTAATGTTCCTGGATATCCTAAATCTATGACATTAGCTTTTTTATTAGGTACTTCTCCATAAGTATTCATAGAGGGAGAAAACGCTTTACTATTAGTTTTTAATTCACAGTGAACTTCAATTCCTATAGTTGGTTTTAACATGATTCACCTCCGAAATTACTTTCTATATAACTTGCTAATTTATACATTTTTGCTTCTTCAAATTTATTACCTATAATTTGTAATCCAATTGTTTTATTATCATTAATTCCTACTGGAATACTCATACCAGGAAGACCAGCCATATTTACAGGTATAGTTAATAAATCATCTGTAAAACTCTTTACTGCATCATTTTGTCCTTCTCCTAATTTATAAGCATAATCAGTTGTTGTTGGTCCAATAATTAAATCATAAGTTTTAAACAAATTTTCAAAACTATCACTAATTGATTTCCTTATTCTTAGTGCTTTATAGTAATATGTTTTAGCATTCTTACCAGAAAGAACATATGATCCAATCATGAGTCTTCTTTTAACTTCATCACCAAAGCCCTCTTGTCTAGTAAGTTTATACATATCATCTATATTACTATACTCTTTATCAGTTAAATACCCATATCTAACACCATCAAATCTAGCTAAATTAGATGATGCCTCTGCAAGTGCTATTACTTGATATAAAGGTACTGAATACTCTATATTTTTTATATCTACATAATCTATAGTTACTCCACTCTTAATTAAAAATTCTATAACTTCATTTATTTTATCTCTTATTTCACTATTAATAACATCACTCATATAAAACTTAGGCACTGCTATTTTCATACCTTTTATATCTTCACCAATAAATCTAGTAAAATCCTCATTTGTTTCACTACTAGTTAAATCTTTCTCATCCTTACCAGTTATAATATTAAGAAGTAATGCATTCTCATACACATTTCTACTTATTGGTCCAATTTGATCAAGACTAGAACCAAAAGCAACAAGTCCATATCTAGATACTCTACCATATGTTGGTTTTAACCCTACTACTCCATTAAATGCACTCGGTTGTCTAATTGAACCTCCAGTATCAGTACCTAAACTAAATGGTACTACATTAAGAGCAACAGATACTGCAGAACCTCCACTACTACCACCAGATACTCTATTTTTATCATGTGAATTAAGTACAGGTCCATAGTAACTAGTCTCATTAGATGAACCCATAGCAAATTCATCCATGTTTAATTTACCAACTATAATCATATGTTTTTCTTTTAATTTTTCAACTACAGTAGCATCATAAACAGGTACAAAATTTGATAATATTTTAGAACCACATGTGGTTTTCAAATCCTTTGTAACAATATTATCTTTAATTGCTATTGGTATACCAAATAAAATATTATCTACTTCAATATTTTCTAACTCTTTTGCAGCATTTATTGCTTCTTCTTTATTTAATGTAATAAATGCATTATATTCTTTATTATTTTCTATTCTTTCAAAACATTCTAAAACCAAATCAATTGGTTTAATTTCTTTTTTCTTCAATTTATCATTGATTTCTTTTATACTTAAATCTAAATACTTAGTCATTTACAAACCTCTTTATTTCAATATAATTTCCATTTCTTTTTGGTGCATTTGAAAGAATATCTGTATCACTATCTAACCCAACATCTTCTCTATATTCATTCTTATTATTAGATGGAGAAATCAATATATCGCCTTCTACATCTACTTCATTTATTTTTTCCATTTCATTCAATATTTGCTTTAATTGCACTTTATACTTTTCTACATCTTCATCACTCACATTTATTCTTGCAAGGTGCGCAACATGTAGAACTTCTTCCTTTGTTAATTCATCCATAAAATCACTCTTTTCTAGTAAATAGTATAACATTTTGGTATAAACAAAAAAAGACTAAATTGTCTTTTTTATGAAATATAATACATTAATATTAAATATCCAATTAATAATATTAATGCTTCAACTGCCATAACAACTAATACAGATACTTCAACATCTTTTATGTTTTCTTTTTCAACTGGCTTAGCAGCTACCTTCTTTGCAGCAGGTTTTGCAGCAGCCTTCTTAGCTACTGGTTTTGCAACTGATTTCTTTGCAGCAGGTTTTGCAACAGCCTTTGTAGTCTTTTTTGCAGCTGGCTTACTTGTAGTTTTTTTGGTTGCCATACTTTCACTCCCTCTTTATCATATATTACTTATTTAGTATATCATACTTTTCTATTTTGTGAAAGTTTTTTTGTCAATTATTGCTTTTTCTTAATCTTAAAACACTCTCTAATCTAGCAGCACGTAATACCTGACTATCTAATGTTGCATATGAAATATCTAAATTTAACAAATGACCATTATTAAAAACAATAATTGTACTATCATCATTTTTTCTATAATTTTGCAAATTCTTTAATGAAATCCATGCACAATTAAATAATCTTGGAGAAGTAGTAGGAAAAAAAATTATCTCATTACTCTCTTCTATTATTATTGGGGCTTTATAACTAATTCCTATTAAATTTTTTGTACCCAAAAATCTACCTTGATATGAACTGCCAAAATATTGACAACTCATATCTATTATTTTCATAGCTGATTGATTAACTATAAATGATTTCCCCTTTTCTATAATTTTTGTCCTACACTCATCAATTGGTATTACTGCTAACGTATCATTATTAATTTCATAATCACTCATACCTAAACCTCCTTCTAATTATAATTTCTATCAAAAATTATAATTTCCTCTAAAATATCAATTATTATTATCGAATTTTGATGTTTTTTGTAAAGAAAAAAAGACATTTCTGTCTTTTATCGGAAGCCACCGCCTCCACCTCCTCCACCGAAGGAACCACCGCCTCCTCCACCAGAAGAGAATCCACCTCCTCCAGAAGAGTAACTTTCAGCAGCACTTCTTGCAGCAGATGCAGCTTGTACACCTTCACTAGATAATGAATGTGCAAATAAAAATGCATCATAATTATAGTTATAATTTTCCATTTCAGCAAGAACTTCTGGATATAAATTTCTAAATTGTTTCATAACTTCTTCGGCCATACCAAGTATTTGAGCAAACATTAAATATTCATTCCATAGTTTTACTTCAATAGGTTCTTTTTCATTAATTCTAGAAAATTCTTTAAAGAATTGCTTTAAGCCTTGCAATCTAATTGCTTCTTCTCTAGCTTTTTCTGATATTTCATATTGCTGATATTTATATTTAAATATCTTACCGCCCTCATATTCATTTTTTGATATTAAGTGCTTATCTACTAATTCATCTCTTTCAAATTTTAAACAATCATCAAACCAATTAAATATTTTGGTATAATTTTTCTTACACCATTTCTTAAATTCATTAGTTTCTAATTTACCATCTCCACTTGCTTCAAGCATATAATCATATAAATCTTGTTCTTTATTATTTGCATCTAGTGGTTTTTTAACAAATGTTACTACACTTTCTTCTTTTGTTTTAAACAAAATTCTTGTTTCTATTTTTTCGACAGTTACATTTCCATCATGTATCCATTTTAATAAAACTGCCCCTAAAAAATCATTCCTATTTTTAATTATGTCATATGTATCAGCAGCCCAAAATGCATAATATATATCTTTATCACAAGGTATATCTCTAAAGTTAGGTACACTTCCTAATTTTTTACCATTTGGCCCATAATTATACTTATTATTTTTTGCTGCTCTCGATCCTACTACACCAACAATACTAAATATACCAACTGTTGTTAATACTCCCATAATAGTACCAAAAATATCACTAAATTTAGATTTCTTTTTTTCTGGTTCATGTATAGATGGAGTGGCTCCTTCTTGTGCCATATTTAAGTAATATTCAAAATCATGATCTAAAATTGAATTACTTTCAAATGTTCCTTTAGGAAATTTAGCAAGCAATGTTAGATATTCACTACTCCCTATAGGCCCATCACTAGTCATATATATTGCCCCATCTTTTACATAACAAGGTGCATCATACATACCAAATCCCCATACATCTAAAGTATCTGGATACTTATATGGTCCACTTATCTTTATAGTTACATTATCAGGTTGTGCACTAAAATCATATGGGAATAACTGCCAATATACCATATCAGCATCACTTAAACTCGATACAAAATTAGATATTTCATATTTAATCACATAAGTATGTCTACCATAACTTGTAATACCAAAAACGACATCAACCTCATATGAATCTGGTTTGTATATACCAGCTTTATATGCTTTTGAACTTAAACTTGAATTTTCATTCCAAAAATCAACTACTTGATATGAATGTCCATCCATACTGGCACTTATAACATTTATTTCAGACTTTCCAATATTATAATATGGATGCCATCCCTCTGTTCCATCTGTCACATTTGCATCCCATGTTTCTGTAACTATTGCCTTACCATTATTTGATAATACAATATCCATATCTACCTTAGATATACTTGATGCATTTGCTAAAAACGGAAACATTAATAAACTAATAAATAAAATAATTTTTTTCATATATTCCTCCTAAGAAAAAAACTTACAAAAGTAAGTTTTAGAATGATACTTTTGGAGCATCTTTCTCACTTTCAGCAACTTCAAAGTATTTCATTTCTTTAAATCCAAACATTGATCCAATTATATTAGAAGGAAACATTTGTAACTTATTCATATAAGATAATACTGAATCATTATAGAATTGTCTTGAATAAGCAATCTTCTCTTCGCATTCTTTTAAATCAGCTTGTAAACTTAAGAAATTTTCATTAGCTTTAAGTTCTGGATAAGATTCTGTTAATACCATTAATCTTCCTAATGCTTTAGTTAATTCACCACTAGCCTCCATTTCTTCTTCTGGAGTATTAGCAGATTTAAACTTATTTCTTGCTTCAATAACTTGATTAAGTGTTTCATTTTCATGTTTAGCATAACCTTTAACAGTTTCTACTAAATTAGGAATCAAGTCAAATCTTCTTTTCAATTGTACATCAATTTGTGCCCATTGATCTTTAACTTTATTTCTTAATTTAACTAAGCCATTATAAGTTTTAATAACAAATGAAACTAATAAAAATACTACAACTAAAACTACTATTAACCATGTTGGCATATTATCATCCTCCTCATATAATTATATTATCATATATAAAGTTTTTTGTAAATCAAATAAAAAGAAATAAGTACTACTTATTTCTTAATTTTGCTTTATAATCCTTTTCTATAAAATCTATAATATTATTAAATAACTTTAATACCTCGTCTTCAGTTAAAGTTTTTTCTAAATCTTGGAATGTTATTTTAAATGCTATTGATTTTTTATCTTTTTCAAAATTATTAAATACATCAAATACATCTACATTAGTAACCACTTTTCCACCTTTTTTATATATAGTTGATATTACATCTCCAACATTTACATTATTATCTAATACAAATGCCATATCTTTTATAATAGATGGATATTTAGGCACTTCTTTATACTTTATAGATTTTATTTGAATA
>JAEEGL017127314.1_pt1 | contig 18080 bp, 12 predicted proteins | sample 9134231 | NCBI WGS metagenome assembly JAEEGL01 (sample SAMN16246548, study PRJNA631951) | gut metagenome | biome: gut microbiome; feature: rumen; material: fiber-attached | host: Bos | place: Iran: Karaj | collected 2018-10 | reverse complement strand
GTACCCATATTCATTCAAAGAATATTTGGCAGCGCAGCAGGTGGAACTGAGGGAGCATTGGGAGTATGACACGATTCAGAGAAGTGAGGTGAAGCGACATCTGAATGAATACTTTTATTACGGCGGTCTGCCAGAGATCCTGTCGTTCAAAAATAAGCGCGCTATGCTTTCAAGTCTTTACCAGAAAATTTACTTGGGCGATATCTGTGCACGAAACAATATCAAAAATGACCGCGTGATGAACATCCTGATCAAGAAAATGGCAGAGAGTGTGAAGCAGCCTCTTTCGTTTAACCGCTTAAGGAATGTGATAGTATCAACGGGATCGGCTCTCAGTGTCCCAACGACGATTGACTATGCGGGTTATGCTGCTGATAGTTGGCTGATACTGCCCATGGAGAACGAGGTAGGAAAGTTGACGGAGAAGGAGATGCAGAAGAAGTACTACTTCGTTGACAACGGATTATTGAACCTGTTTCTGATGAATTCAGAGACGTCGCTACTGGAGAACATGGTGGCAGTGGAACTATTCAGACGATACGGAAAGAAGAAAGTGTTTTTCCTGAACGCGGAGAAGGAGATAGACTTTATTGTGCCTGACGAAAAGCTGGCCATTCAGGTGTCGTACAGCATTAAGGAGGAGACTACTTACAATAGGGAGATGCCACCACTGGTAAAATATGCCAAGGCACACGAGGACTGGAAGTGCCTGTTGATTACTTATGATGAGGAGGGCTCGGAAGAGGGAATACCCGTGGTGCCAGTGTGGAAGTGGCTGATGGAGCAGTGACTTCGTTGGGAGATATTCAAAGGATGATGAAACCACAGAGGAACGTTGGTAAGGAAGGACGAAATATGACGCAGGGTGAACGATTGATAACACAAAGGAAGGCTATTATGGATTTCATGGAGGCAAATAAGAGACTGTCACCGAAGTTCATGGACTCTGAAAAAGGTCTCAGGAACAGGTGGAAGCACCAGCAGAAACTTGTGAATGCTGGAGAATTGAGGCCAGAGAGGGTGGAGACGTTCCGAATGCTTATGGAATTGGGGGGTATAAGAGGGTTAATCAGTATATTTAAGATAGAATCATGCTGAGTGTTGAGTATATACCCATGCAGTATTATGATGCTATTATCATCCGTTTTAACGATGACGAAGGCAATGCTCATAATATTATTGTGGACGGAGGGGAAGTGAAATATCCCAAGTATTGCTATACAGAAAGGCTGAAAGGTAAACTTGAGAAAATTTTCAGCAAAGTAGAAACAATTGATCTGTGGGTAATCACCCATATTGATGACGACCATATAGGAGGACTCTACCATTTTATCAATGACGCTGAATTTTTTGAAAGATATCACCAGCAATTGAAGGAAGTTTGGATTAACTATGGTGGAAAAGGTGATTATGACGTTCAACGAACAGGAACAATAGGTTATCATGGCGGTAAGAAACTGCGCGACGTGCTCCATGAGAAGAATGTCTGCGTAAAAGAGGGAATCAAAGCTGGGTACTCAATTAGTAAGGGTAATGCAGAAATTTCCGTGATAGCTCCAGACGATAAAAGTTATAAACGCTATATTGAATGGTGGAACGGAAAGGAATTCAAGGAAAACGTTGAGACCGATGACGGACTTGTTTCAGGTGGAGATTGGGACTATGACAAAAAATTCAAAGATTTCGATATGAATAACTATGATGAAGACAAAGAAGTGAAAAACAACAGTAGCATTGCTTTTGTTTTGTCGTATCACAATCATCGAGTATTTTTTTCAGCAGATTCGTGTTCGACTATTTTGATGAAAGGGCTGAAAGATGCTCACTTTTTGAAGGATGGGGAAACTAAATTTGATTTGATGCATGTTCCACATCACGGAAGCAGCAGAAACAGTTCATGCGATTTCCTGAAAAGTATAGAATGTCCGCAGTATGTTATCACTGGCAATGGAGAAAACAGGCATAAATTGCCGGATAAAGAAACCATCGCACGGCTAATAGCAGCCAATCCTGAAGGGTGTGAACTACACTTCTCGGGTCATAATAACAAACTAAGGGAAATCTTCGAAGATGAGGAAAGCCTCAATTTGAAGGTTTGCTATGAGGCTATATTTGAATTTGAATAGTATGAATAAGGATTTTGATTTTTCCGTTAAACTGAAAGCAAGTGATACAGGGAGTGCAGTCTTGATTAAACAAGATGGGGCTTATTACCTGCTTACGGCTGCGCATGTATGTGAAAATCAAGCAGAGAAGGATGCAGTTACCATTACCAGCATTGATGGCACTGTGTATGAGTATAGCAATCTTAATCGTGTTCTTTCTCCGAGCAAGAATGGCGCGGATGTTTGCATCATGAGACTTCCAGAGGATGTGGTTATCACATTAACCCAGAATGTAAAGTGTGCCACTTTTGATGGATCAGGATATCCTTGTCAGATAGATGGTTTTCCGTCAGTTGCCATTGATAAGAAAATTAGGATAGAAAATGGATGCACAATAGCCAAGGAGTCTGAATTAGGTGACGAACTCTATGTGAAGTTGGAAGAGACCCGCTCGGACGGTCAGGAGATGGAGTATGTAAAAGGTGGCTTTTCCGGATCAGGCGTGTTTGTTGATTCGAATGGCGAAAAGTACCTTATAGGTATGGTATATAGGGTAGAGGAAGTCAGTAACATGTTTATTGGATGGAAGATGCAGAAGATAAACGAAATACTAAAAGGCGCAGGCTGGGAAGAAATCCCCCTTATCTCCATTGAACTGAAGCAGCAGATTATTGATCAGTATAAGGCGCTCATAGAAAACTCAAACTTTGTACTGGACCGGATTAAAAACGAAATCAACGGGAGCGTGCAATTGCCACGCACAGCTATCAAGGACAAAATAGAGGCCGCATTAGCAGTAAACCAGATAGTAATAATTACCGGTGAAGCCGGTATAGGTAAATCAGCCTTGGCAAAAGATGTTATCACCACGCCAAAGTACAGTTCTGTTGCTATTGTGGGCGATGACCTTGACGAAAAGAACGAACGTGATATTTTGAGCCATTGGAATATCAGTGACAAACTGCAAGATATTTTCAAGTCGCCCATCTGGGGAGAAGGGGAGAAAGTTCTGCTCGTAGAAAGTGCAGAACGTATGCTGAATGGTAATACCGACACAGCTATTGTTTTCATAGAGAATCTTCAAAAAGATATTCCCAACCTGAAGGTAGTCTTTACCATTAGGAAAAATTCACTTACCCTTTTTAGAGTTGATTTGCTGGCTAACGGCATTCATGTGTCTGAAAAGAACATTATAGAGGTAGGGCTGCTGTCTGATAACGAACTGAAGACAGTAGAGAATGACATTAAAAGCATCAAACCCTTTGCTGCCTCGGAAAAGACACGTGAAATACTTCGCATTCCGTTCTACCTAAATCTAGCCTGTTCCATGGCAAGTACAGTTGATGCGGAAGAACTAAAAGGCAGTGAGTTCAAAGATATGCTCTGCCGTCGAATTGTTTCAGGAAAGAAGCATGATGCAGTAGAGGCTACGCGGCGAATAAACACTCTAATAGATGTTGCTCGGCGCACGTCCGCTACGGGTATGAATGTGGTGAAATGCGAGATGAATGAAACCGTGCTTTCCCTTTATAAGGATGATGTACTGACAGGCAACTTGGATACAGGTAATTTACGGCCTGGTCATGATATACTAACAGACTGGGGGCTGTATTGCCATATAGAGGATTGCTATCAAAGATATCAGACAAAAGCAATAAGTCTTTCTGAGTTTTATCACAACATAGATAAGAATATAGCCTCTAGGAATATGTTCAAACAGTTTATTGAAGCTCATATTTCAGAAGAGGCCCCACAAATGGATACATTTATATCCGAGAGTTTTTCTCTGGATCTGGAGGATTATTTCCTTGATGACTTGTTCTATGCCATTTTGATTTCAGACAAAGGTTCTTCATTCCTAACATCGATAAAACCTGTATTGCTGCGTAATAACAGTACCCTGTTGTGGAAGATGGCAAATGCCCTGTCATATATGTTCCGCAAGGTGGATTTGGAGATGAAAGACTTTTTACTGAGAAGCGGAATGATAGGAAAAGATGAGAAGGTGAGGAATTCAGATTTTATGCCACCCACGGGCATAGGGTGGTACACTTTTGTTACGTTCCTTTATGAAAATCGCGATGCGTTTTGGAAATTGAGAAGTGAATTGATTCCTTTGTTACTTCAATGTGAACTAGTACGAATTGAGCAGGCAGATGCCCCAAATCTGAAAAAATATGTGTTTGCTATTTTTGCTGATTATATGGAGCAGATGCTTGCCGGAGATGTCGTTGCTGAGAAGCCTAATAAGGAAGTGGTACGCCTCCTCTTTAAATGGATGGATGAGAATCCTGAAAAGGTGAAGTCTTGGGTGGAAAAAGCAATAGTTTCCGATGACTATCATTATGAAGTTATTAAGGAGTTCTTATTACTACACGAAGGTCTTGAGGCTACAAGGTTTATCTACACTTATCCCGAGTTGTATAAAGATGTTGTTCGAGAAGAATGGTTAGACGAAGGTGGGCTTGTAAATGACTATTACCCCATGATACATCAGGCAAGTGGGGTTACAACAACATACAAGTGCTTCTTCTATGCCAATCCAGACAAGGCAATAAGATTCCTTTGCGAACTTTTGAATGAGGATATTGAGAAGAAGAAAGCTCAGCGACAAGACCAACTGCAGCAAGTCAAAGTGAAGGTGGATGGCAAAGAAATCGTTCTTTGGGGGAATGACCGTACGTGGCGAGAATACAGGGGGCGTAACTATCAGTCGCATGTAAGGGAGAGTCTTTTAATGACTTTTGAGAAGTGGCTGATGGACAGTATAAACAATCACCTCAACAAATCCCCGTATGCTTTGGATGAAAATAAACTTTTAGGCTTTTTTGACATCGTGTACAACAGATGCTTGAATATCAGTATCTGGGGTGTATTAGCCAGTGTCGCCACGAGATTTCCTATGTTTGTAGGTATTAAAGCGATGCCAATATATAGTTGCAGGGACTTTATATTATGGGACAAGACTAGACAAAGTTCAGAATTGACGGCGCCAATGATAAATCCTCATGCATCAAAAGCTGTTAGGGATGCGGTTGCGGAAAGTTATAATTTGCCTCACCGCAAGAAAGACCTGGAAAGCGTTATTCTTACGCTTTCTATTACTAAAGGTTTTGCTGAAGAATTCAGGAAACTGGTGAAGTCGCTGAAAGACAGTGCCACAACCTATCTGGAAAAGGTGTCAGCTGGTAGAATGGATATTTCTCAATATAAAGTAATTGAAAAGACTGATGAGGGTTACGTCCTTCAAGGGAGTCCTTCTGACGACATAAAGGAGGAAGCGGAGCAGACTGAAGCAGCAAATAACGCGTTCAATCGTATTATTGAGACAAGCAACCTGTCAAGAAAACGATATGACGAAAGCGAATCACAAGACACGAATGAATGGCGTGAAGCATATAACATCCATAAAGAACAAAATGGCTTTTTAGAGTCGAAGGGTTTGGTGGCCGCTTTAGGGGTAAAGAAACATTGGGATTCACTTGACAAGGAAGAAAGGAATTGGTGTAGGCAAACGCTTTTGGACGAGACGATCAAATATGTCACTTCCGGTCAATTCCAAATTGATACGGAATACAGCTCTGATGGATTGTTATACCTTTTGGAGAAGTCGCCTAGGGACAAGGAGGTGATTGATATGATTCTATACCTAATAGGCACAATAGGCGATAACGATAGTATTTTCACACGCTTTGAAAAAACTTATAAAGATAGAATTTGGAACTCACAAAAGGAAATTGCAGAACAAATATTGTTCATCTATCTTAATGACGGAGATAAAAACAGGGATGTCGTTGATAAATTTGCCCATGTTTGCAAGCTGCTACCAACAAACATAAACGATGAGGTAATAGACGAGATGGCAAAAGCCTATTGCTATCAGTATTTTGATAGGTGGGTTGAGACGGATGATGATTATTATTCTCGAGTTTCAGATATGCGAATTGAAACATTCTGTGCAGAGTATATGATAGCTATGCCATCAAAGCGAAAGACTTTTATAGAAACATGGTTGGCTACGAGCAAAAATACGGTTGCAAGGCGAGGTTATTTCTACGAGAATAGGATATCCTCAGTATTCAATCACTTTTGCTATGTTGCCACAAAGGACAACAAAGAAAAGTTCTGGCAGCTGTGGGAACTTATGTTTGAGTGGTACAAGGTCAATCATACGCAGGATGTGTTATCAGCGCTCATGCTCAACTTTAATATACTACGGCCAGCATTGTTGGATAATTGGGAAGTGATGGAAGGGGCAGGAGAACATATGAACAAATTGCTGCGAATAATGCCACGGGAGGGCGTACAGTACTTGTCACGTCTGGTATGTAATATTGGATTTAACATTCTGATGCCTGACTGTCTGAGATATATTGATAAGGATTTGTTACGAAAGTCTGCAAGGGAAAGAAGCTTCAAGCGTCGCTGGCAGAATGCTATTGAAGATTTGTATGACGATGCAAAGAAAAGGGATGCAATCAGAAGAGATGATGAACTTCGAGCAGCGTATGTTGAGATTTTAAATGGACTGATTTCCAATGGCTCTGCGATTGCTTATATGATAAGGGATTATTATATATAAATATTGATGCCAGAATTGTACAATTATGACGCAAAAGGAACGGTGGCTAAAAAGGTAATTGCGTTTATTAAGAAAGAACACCAAAAGCCATCTAAATACTATCCAGACGAGATACTTATGTTTCACTTTATTCATCATAACAAGAAACTGTATATTGCTGTCAGCTTGAAGCCCGAATAGAAGGAAATGTTTGAGAAGCTACTGACATTGTGTGAAGAATATAAGAAAGTGAATCAATATGCATAGGTGAAGATAAGAAGATGGGTAATGGAATAACTATAATAGTTGGGGCCGGAGCAGTTCTGGACTTTGAGCACAAGGGCATATTTCTTTCTGTGAGGAATAGATAAGACGCTTAAACGGAGCATCCAGAAAGTTGATGGAGGTAAAAAGGCCGCTCTTGCGTGAGCTATACGACCATATTGTTAGGAAATTGAATTAATCCTGCTTATAACTAGAAAAAACGATACAAACCGCTCCACCACGATGCGCGTCTCGAGTTCCTCATCACAATATCTGGTTCCCGGGCAATCGGGGATGATTCAGACGATAGCGGAATCCATGCCCCCACAGATAACACCTCACCACCATTTCAGGCTTCGTGTCCTTGCCGTGGCTAGCAGACACATTAGCATGGCGTTGTTGTGGCGTGAGGGCATCATGCATAGTTCAAAAGCCAATATCTATTATTCAAGTAATTCACTTAGAGACATAAATGCTTGGGTGTAAGAAGCAAGTTTAACTTGTTTTGGGACATCAGAGACATGATGGTATGTGCCGAGGTCAAGTACTATTCTCATATCTTGTTCAAGAGGGTCAGAAATATTGAGAATCTCTGCCTTGCGTGCGGTTCTAACAGATATAACGTCGTAATATCCTCTTACTCCTCCTTCGAAATATGGGGCAAAATACTGTATGTTCTTGATATTATATTTCGAAGGAAATTTCTTGCCAAAATAGTATAAGTTTGCTTGCCCTGTTTTGAAATCTGCTATACTTTCCTTTTTAACAACGCCTATTATGACATTGCTGACTACATTATATTCTCCCAATGGTTCAGCAGCAAGCCCCACACCGTAATTCTGTTCTTCCCAAAATGATATGAGCTGTTCAATAGTATATGGTGGGGTCTTTCGATGAATCATCGCATGACAATTAGGACATAGAGGAACCAAATCTCTGTCGATATCAAGTTTATAGTCATCCCCCATCATTGAAACAGGAGTAGTATGATGGACTTCTATAAAGTCCCTTCCAATTACTCCATATTTCTCATATAGGTTTGTTCCGCAGACGGAACAATTATAACCCTTTTTGTATAAACAAAGTCTCCTGTTTATTGGATTCCTTTCATACCGTACAGAAAGTACTTGATGCATTGTTCCCTCTCCTTCAGCAGGAAACAAATCCCAACCAGTGCTTTGGTCATCTATGGTCAACAATGAGAGCATAAGGCTAACACCATGCTGCATCCATTCACACACAACATCAAACTCTCCTGCTGTGCCATAAAAGTCAACAGGGACTTTGGTTATCTTGCATGAAAAAGACTTCCATACTCTTGGCCAGTCATCTTCATTTACAACATTTTCATTATTGACCTTAAATTGAACTTTGCCACCCATACCTTTGAGCATTTGAATGTAACTGAAGAAGCATTGCTTCTTTTGCTCATCTGCTTGGGACATTTCATTTATAATGTCACGCCCAAACTTTTGTGGCTCAATTTTAACAAGTAGTCGAATTTGATTGTGGACGAAAACCGTCACGCTAAAATACATGTCATCCTCATTGTGAGGGCAACACATATAATGTTCCTCTCCATCTACTGTATGTTGAGAAACATCAAATGGCATTGAAAAGGTACTTTCTAACGCCACCTTCAGTCTGTTTGTCCAATCGTTCATTTTTTTATTCCTCAGGTAATTCAGGGTCAGGAAGGTCTGCTACAAGCTTCTTCAATGTACGTGACACTTTATGTCTCATATCTTCGTAGTTCTCTATACTCGACTGAGAACACGTTGAGTTTTCTGCTTCTGCCAATGCCCATAGGAGATAATCTAAGCCTTCTACAACTATATGCTGTGCAAGATATGGGCCATATATCTTCTTGTAATATGGATGGCTTTCATTAATGCTTACAGCATGTTTCCCGTTAATAAAGGATGGCTCCCATAGTGCGCTACCTTCAATGTCCGGTACGGCAATCACACGTGTCTGTTTGGGATCTGCATTTTTGATAATCTTAATGCTTTTAGTAAAGGTTCCATTGGAATTGTTTACTTCAGCGCTATCCTCACCCACAGGCTTTATTGTCGATTCAACGATGTCAGAAGCTTTCCCATCAATGCTTGAATTTGATGGACTATGCGCTTCTTTGCCGTTTTTATGTACATTCTTGGTTTCGGTGTCCCTATAACGTTTTTCTGCAGCTCTTCTTGGTGCTCCAAAGAAATCTTCAAAGAATTTATATAATTCGCCGATTAAGAGTATGCGAGACTTTTTGATGTCGATGCTCAGTAGTTCATCCAGACGGTAGTCAAAAGAGAACTCAATTCTTAAAAGTGACAAGTGTGGTTCTTTCTTCATCAAACCAAACCAGTCTCCACAATGGATTAAACGATTCTCACGATAAACATAGACACCTTGGAGGTCATTGCTCACTTTAGCTCTTTTTTCTGAATCGAATGAAGAAAAGTCTCCTTTCTTTGGTAAAATATAAGCAGCTATATGGAAAGGAACTCTTTCGCCATCAGGCATTTCAACGGGAACATCTTCCTCTTGCAGGATTTGTGTTTGTTCTTCTTTAGAACAGAATGGATCCCATGCAGAGAGTTTATCCCCATTTACATAGATGCTCACATTTGATGCTCGCGCGTCACTCTCATCTAAAAACCGTTGATACACCATAGAAAGATGTTCCCGAAGTGCCTCTATATGCTTACGGAGGCCTTTTTCTGCGTTAGCTTTCGTCTTGTAATCACGCATCAGTCTGTCTACTTTGTCCCATACGACAAGAGTACCATGGCCTTCACCGGCAGTTTTTTCTAACAGGATCTCTTCATCTTCTTCGATTTCGGGGAATTGGAGTAGCCATTCTTGTTGTTTGGCAACATAGTCCAAATCCCATTGGACTTTCCGAAGGATTGAATCTTCTTCGCATCTTGAAATCACAGCAAATCTTCTACAAAAAGCAGTTGAAGCAGTTTTCAGACCAAGACCGAATTTTCCCAAACTATTTTTCTCAGGCCTCTCTGACGAACCATATTTCATGGCATTTTTAAGGCCATTCATGTTCATTCCACAACCATTATCTGAAATATAGACGTTAACATTTAATTCTGGGTCCAAAGTGACATCTATGTTCACAACAGTTGCTTTCGCTGATATGGAATTATCGACAATATCAGCAATAGCTGTATTGAAATTGTAACCCGTATCACGAAGTCCATTAACGATTCGCTCTGGATCAGGTGGTAATCTGAAATCCTCAGCTGTCATTTTTTGATTAGTATCCATATGCGTAAAGTTTTAAGTATTAATTCTTAAATGATGGCACTAAACTTAGCGCCCTGATAATGTCTTCTCTATCTTGACTCGTTCCATCTGTACCAATAATTGCTGTGGCGGCAATATCGCGTTTCCTATCTATGCGGTCATTAACCACTTCCTCGATAGTTCCTTCATAATATAACCTGTATACAAAAACGGTTTTTTGCTGTCCGCGACGATAAGCTCTTGCTGTAGATTGGTCTTCCAGTGAAGGATTCCATTCTAAATTGAAATGAATTACATGGTTGGCTCCTGTAATGTTGAGACCTATTCCTGCAGCACGTGGATTAAGTACCAGCATAGCAGCTCCATTAGTTCCATTGAAGGTATCTACTATTTTTTGTCTTTCCTCTACAGGCGTTTCGCCATTAATAGACCAAATCGGAATTCCGAAACGGCTCGGTATATCATGATAGAATATATCAAACATCATTTTATAAGATGTGAATACAATAACCTTCTCGTTACGGCTCAATATTTCTTCAACGATTTCACAGAAACGCTGATATTTGATTGACACTTCTGACGGATCACCGGCATAGGGAGTCTTTAAAGCAGCATATGGGTGGGTACAATAAATGCGTAGCATCTGCAGCATTCCCAAAGTGACTTTATCAGCATCATATTCGTTAAGAAGATTGTTACGGAATCGAGCATATTGTTCACATTCTTCCTCAGACATTTGTAAAGGTATCGCAGAAACCACTTTCTCCGGCAAATCTTTTGCAACGTCCTTGACGAGACGGCGAATCATCAGAGGCGAAAGAATCGGTTCTATCCTTTTCCCCCCTTCCGTGTCATCAGAAATGATTTCGTTATACTTATTGAGAGAACCAAGCAGTCCTGGCTGAATAAAATCAACCAGTGACCATATATCTGTAACATGGTTCTCGAAAGGTGTTCCAGAAACCGCTAAGCTACGGTTCCTCTTAAGGAATTTACAGGCTTTAGTACGTGCGCTGGACGGGTTCTTAATACTCTGAGCTTCGTCAAGAACAACCAATTGCCATGTAATCATATTAAGCATATAATGATCGCTCACAACTGTTGTGTACGAAGTTATCACAACATCATACTGGAGCAAATCTCTATAATTGCCCGTTCTGTTATTACCATGATGGATAAACGTATTTAGTGAGGGAGCAAATTTTCCACACTCTCTTTCCCAGTTGATAAGCAACGATATTGGAGCTATGACAAGGGCAGGAAGTGTGCCTTCTGCCTTAAGATGTAGTAGTTCGGTGATAACTTGCATGGTCTTACCAAGACCCATTTCGTCACCAAGAATACATCCCTGAGTTTCTTCAAGCATGTATTTTAACCATAGATATCCAGTCTTTTGATATGGGAATAGTGAAGCCATTAATGTATTCGGCGCATCCTCACTCTCGTCAACAGGGGCTTTTAGTTCATCAATAGATACATTATTTCTTAGCAAACAATGGTCACTAAGCAATTCATGTTCTATGAGCTTCAAATATTGGCGTGTGGATATTTGGCCAGAAGACGATATTCCACATTCTCTGAGGAGATCTTGTGTTTCTGTTATGTTTCCTGTAAGGTAAAACCACGTCTCTCCCAATACACAATGATCTATTAATATGCCATCAATGAAATCTATTGGAACGATTGTCCCCCTTCGGTTAGCATATACATTTATTCGTATAGTACCGTTGTCACTATTAATCAGGTCTATCGACAAATCTGTTCCGAGCTTTGAAAACTTAAGATTAGAAAGTTCGTCTTTTGGATTAGGACATAGAACAGTTTGTATCTTCCCTCCCGAAAAGGCTGAATATACTTCCTTTGCACTTGGGTGTATTATGTGACCATTAACATCCAATGCAAGATGATGATTTACTATAGTCCAATGTCCTTCCATTATCTATTAGCTGATTGAAAACGTTCCAAACTGGCCGCACTTATCGATATACTTCTAAAACCTGTGTTTTGAACAGGAACAGAAATTTCTTCTGCTTCCTCATATGATTCTCTTTCTATTTTGCTTGGTTGATACTCATTTTTTCTTATATTTACAGTAAAGTCCTCTAATCGTTCAACCATTTTTCGCAACCTGAGTTCACTTGAGTATGATAATACAATTTCAGCTAAGAATTCAGCACTTGCATTTACCACGTTAAGCTGATTGAGGATTGGAGATATATAGAAGTCGTGACGATTAACGGTCTTGCTTCCTGCCCACCAGCCATAATCGCTAACAAACTTCCAAAGATACCCAGCAACTCTTTCATACTCATCTGCATTTGGAAATTCATCTCTTAAGATTGTAACAGCAGCAGATATGAATCTTGTTTTATCGTCAAATGAATGAAGATTCTTCATCCTTGTGGCGAAATTCTTTTTGCTTTGACTATCACGAATACCTATGAAATTACAAACTTTCTCAAAATACTGTTGGTAAGTCAGAAGTTCAGTGCAAAAGTCTACATAATATGAAGCTATTGCAAACCACTGATTTGCAATATATATTTGTTGCCCATCACGATTCGTAAGAACTGTTGTGTGCTCAAAGTAATCAATACTCTTATCCTTCGATTCCATGTACTCACGGAATGTGTCCTTAAACCTATCGTTAAGAATAACCTCTTGGTTCAAAAACTCATTGCCAAAGCGTTCTTTGGCATATACAAGAACCGCATGCAAATTTTTAAGAATCTGTTTACTATCCATAACTCTTATTTCGTTTTATCCAGTAATTGATTCTTTATCTCGACAGCTAATGCTTTGATGACAGGAATAGCAACACTATTACCAAATTGGTGATATGCCTCTTTTGGTGGTACAACAATTTTAAACTCAAGGTTCCCAGAATTGTAATTCCTGTTCTCGGCACATTCTGGATGTTCCCAACCGTCACCTATTATTCTATAGCCCTGCAACCGCCCTGCTTCCACTGGTGTGAGTTTCCTCGGATTTAATCCTTTTTCCTCTTGGCTAATCAGGATTTCACTTCCGTCTTTCCAGTATCGGGCAGATATGGTACTTGCATATACGCTATCACCAGTGTAAAGTGAGTAACCAAAACCTTTCCCGTTTTGTCGATTACGAATCTTTCTGTTTTTGTGGCCTTCCCACAGTTTGTCACTTATAGTGTATTTAGGATCAATGCATTCTTCGGGTTCAAAAATGTCAGACACTTTTGTGGGGAACGTTCCCTCTTTCAGTCTTGCCTTATCATAGATAGTATTTCCATTCTCATCTATCCCATAAGGAAAGATAAAATCTTCAGCACTTACAGCATCTTCACGCCAAGCGATGATAAACAATCGTTCTCTGTTTTGGGGTACACCAAAGTATTTAGCGTTCAGCACTGAATATGAATACTTATAGCCCAGTTCCTCTAATGTGGCTAAAATCACTTGAAGCGTTTTACCGCCATCATGATTTTTTAAACCCCTCACATTCTCTAAGAAAAGAACCTTCGGAGCATGACCATTCTCTATTTTAACCTTTACAATATTGGCAATGTTGAAGAATAATGTTCCCCGCGTATCTTCAAATCCAAGTCTTAAGCCAGCGACAGAGAAAGGTTGACAGGGGAATCCTGCACAGCAAACGTCAAAGTCTGGAATTTGAAGGGGATCAGCTTCTGTTATATCCTCATTAAAATATAAGTATTCACCAGCTTTGTTTTTCTTGAATAAGCATGGAGATATTTCTTTATAGTTGGCTTCATAAGAAATCCGAGCATATTTATCCCATTCACTAGCAAAGACGCATTTGCCACCAACACTGTGCATTGCTGTGTGAAAGCCTCCAATTCCGGCAAACAAATCTATAAACTTAAACGTCTTTTTCTTCATTTTTTACTTTTGAATTTTGAAATAGAATCCGAAGAAATCTTTATGCTACCTGATTTGGATTCAGTTGCTTGTTTTTTCTGAGTAATCTTCTCTCCACTGAATGAGTTGTTATTGGGTTCCAAGAACTTAACCAGGTTTTTCGTTAAACCTAATAACTTCATAGTTTCATTGCCCAAATATTTCTTTTTCGTTATTTCTCCAACCCTTTTTTCAGCCGATTTAAGAGAATTTCTTAAACTTTGCAAGTAAGATGCTATCCTAACTTGTGATTGTCTGCTACTAATATCATTAAAATCTACCTTTGAAAACAACAACGGATCAATCGTTTGACATTGTTTCATTAATGACATTATGGTAATATAGTTACCATTTTTAGTATTTATATTCCCCCAGTTCCACGCAATTATGTTATCATCAGCAGTTTCATCAGGGAAGATGTTTGTTAGAATTCTGAAAAAAACAAAAGTGTCTTTTCTTCTTAGAAATTGAATATTCTTTGTTAGTCCTCGCCTTTCGTTTTCTTCTGCTTTCTGTTGTTTGGTTTTCTTAATATAGCTATCCTTCCATTTAGTTGAACTTCCACCAGTTTTCTCACCTCTTGTTTTTTTCATTTTCAACGCATAACTAGTGTATTCTTTCACAATAGTTGTTTGCAAATGTGCTGCAAAAGAAATACGATCCAAGAATGCGCCATCTTCTTGTGTTAAATTTGAAAAATCAATATGAATGTCCATAGATAAACAAACCAGCCTAATTTTTTTATGGTATAAAACATGATTAAAGAGCTGATCTAACTCCTGAGCAGATCTGCCAGCGCAAGATATTTCAGAAAGAATCAGATAGTCACCTTTTTTTAAAAGAGGTAATAGTTTAATACCAAGCTCTCTTTTGTCATATGTGTTCTTTGATTTCTTTTCATCCTCAAAAAAAATCTCATCAATTTGTATGCCATTACGTTCTGCCCATTGACAAACAGCCGATACAGACTGGTTATCAACTTCCGAAACAGGTTTTCTACAATACGCGTATGTCATAATCTATTTTTTTGGGGGGGACTATTTCGAAAATCTTATTCTCCTATTTCTTACTTTTGAACTTTGAAAACGAATCCGCTGATATTTTGATGCCGAATTTTTCTTCAGACTCTGGTTCACTGGCCATATCTGACTTGTTATCCACCCCTTCATAGGGTCGGTCACTTACAACACCATATAGTTGGTTCGCGATGACCAAGAAGTTTGGGAAACTATCACCCCACTGGTTATGAACAACAATTTGCATTCCATCGGAAAGGGTTATTATCTCATTTGGAGCCATAAAATATCGGGTAGCGACATCAGGTCTTTCCTTTATCCACTCTTGGACTACTGAAAGGGGACGGACTACTCCGCGGGTTTTACTTATGATTGCCGATGGGAATACTTTTTCTAGACCATCCAAGGAGATTGTTGGATGCTCTTTGGTGTATTGTCGAACAACGTTTAGCACAAATTGCCTTTTCTTGTAGAAAGTTTTCCCTCCATCAAAAGAAAATTTGGTTGTATCTCTTGAACTTCTTTGTCGTTCTTGTTTTATTGGCTCCATCCTCCCATCATTGACATCTTTTATCTTTAAACTTAATGTGCAATTTTCAAAAGCACTATTAATGACATCTTCTTCAAAGCCCTCAGTCATAAGATAATCTTTCACCAGCTTTTCAACAAGCAGAGAATCCTTGGATAATGCAAATATTCTCTTACGGACATTAGAACTTGAAGGTATTTTGTCGTACTCATTCTCACAAAACTGTCCTAATTGCTTATTGCTAAACGAATGGAAAGTGAACAAATTACACAATGCGTAACCATATAAGTCTGACTCATCGAGATTGATCGTGGAGATACAAACAGGTGTTTCATTATCTTTATAGAACACTTGGATAGATTCAGAAAATAACAAGCCAACAAAGCAGTTCCATTCTTCCATTGCTTTAAATAAGACTTTCAATCTTGATTCATCTGTATATGATTCATTAAGATCTAAAGGAACGATGGGGACATGAAGATTTTCTTTTTCAATTGTCAAGAAGATCAATCCTTCCTTTACAGTTGATTTGTTAGACGGGAAGGTAACAATAGTTCCTTTTGATTTCTTCCAACCAAGAAGCCTGAAGCATGTGATAACGGAATTATAGAATATTGTGTACGGAGAACGAGCCTCTATAATTGGTTTAACTGTTTCAACTATCTCAAGCCAATTGTCATTTTGCTTTAAGTATGTTTCGTCAAAAGCACTTGCCATAATAGTACGTTTTGTTTTAGAATCACTATTGTCTCGTCTTCCTGAGTATTCAGCAAATTCAGGATATTCCATCAAATCAGACTCCCTTAAATCTGTATGAGACATCATGAAGTCACGTCCGCGCTGGGTTATTTTCCATACCCCACGTTCTGGTATTTCAACAAATAAAGCTCTACGTAACCACTGTAGACTCCAACCAATCCTGTCGTTAACCTGGTACGCTGAACCGCCTTTGGTCTTCAATTGCCTGTCTTCCTCTGAAATATTGAAATGATCAGACAAAGATGCTATCATGTCAGCTTTATTAGAGTCCTTCACCATTAAATGTTGCATGAATGGATATAGGAAATCTTCAAATTTGGGTATAGCCATTGTCGTTTGTATTTACAATTTTACATCTTCTTTGAAGGCATTCTTTAGCTGAATCATGGTTTCAGCAATCACTTTAAACGCGTTGTCCCAACCATGTTCGTTGTCAAAATTTGCAGTGGTATGAACATAAATACTGCCCTTTGTCTTGTATTTGTTCCAGACCAGCCTCTTTCCCATATATGATTCCAAACATCGATTTCCATGCTTATACCAAAACTCATAGCAGTTTAAGTTGCTGAAATAGGCACCCACACGGATTTCTTTATCTCTAAAATTTATTCCAGCAACAATATGGAAAGGTTCCCCAATATGGTAGTCTTGGTAGGACCTAACAGATGGATATCGATGTACCTTAAACTCTCTATAGAATGTTGAATTATCTTTAGTGTAGAGATTGAACATTCCCCAAAACCTCCAATAAGTTTCTTGTAGATCTGTTCTTGGTTTATCTTTACTCTTTATCGCCATAGCGCTACTTTGATTGTTGCGACAAGAGGTATTGCTTATATTCTCTAATGAACAGCTCTTTTATATCAACCTCCAATAGGTCGGCAATTCTTAAAAGATTGCCGAGGTCTGGTTGTGAAGAGTTGGTGCACCACTTCGACACGGTGGTCGGATTGACGCCCATCTGTTCTGCAAGCCACTTGTTAGTGCGCTTCTTCTCTGCAAGTACTACTTTTATCCGATTGATATCTTCCATCTTTGTGAATTTAATGTTGCAAAGATAATGAAAATTTTTCATTCTTTCTTCAATTTCACACATTATATTATATATAACCGATTCCTTTTTATGCTTTTTAATGTATTTGGGTTGACTTGCTTGGACAAATTGCTAAGAAAATGAGCGCGAACAACCCCTTTAGTATTTCATAGAGTCTCTATACGATTGTATGCCCCCAAAACAACAACTCAAGCCGTTTGTTTACGCATTGTTTATGCAAACCTTTCCTTGTATATAGATGAATATCATCAAGTTAAAACAACTTACAACCTTAAAAAAGGTAACATTTCTCACAAATTGTGTTTTCCCTTTAGAAAACTCCAGACTATTCGTGATAAATGCCCGCTAAATAAATATGTTTACGCAAAAACTCCAAATCATATCAAATGGTATTGTGTGCTTCATTTTATATCAAACCACTAATTATCATTATAATTAAGTCATAGACTTCTTTAACTTTTCTATCAATTTAAATATACTTACAGAAGGACTTTGACAATCAACAACCTTTTTTCTTCTTTTCTTTTTGGTCTTTTGAGGCTTGCTTTTACAAGGAATCGCCATGTCGTTAGTAATGAAATAATGGGAACGACAAGGAATGTCCCAATTGCCAATGGATGGGAATAAACTGATGCCTTTGC
>JAEEGL016360618.1_pt1 | contig 18080 bp, 12 predicted proteins | sample 9134231 | NCBI WGS metagenome assembly JAEEGL01 (sample SAMN16246548, study PRJNA631951) | gut metagenome | biome: gut microbiome; feature: rumen; material: fiber-attached | host: Bos | place: Iran: Karaj | collected 2018-10 | reverse complement strand
TCCCCGAGCTCCTTAAGTATCCTCAGTTTCTCCCTCATATCCGTATTCGGAAGGTATGAGAGGAGGAGCTTCTCTTCTTCAAGTATCATATTCAAAGCTGATATCCATCTCCAATCTTCTTGTATCTTATCCCTGCATTATCCATGTCAGTCATCATCCCGAGCTTTCCCGCGGTATTGACCGCCCTGTTCCTCAGTTTCTCATCCAGGGACTCGTCCTTATATATCTCTCTTAATCTGTCCTCGTGGGAGGAAATGCTTCCCTTCTCAAGGCTCAGCCTGATGTCCTCCCTCAGGTCATTTATATCCCTCTCCTCGTCGTATCCCGCCTCCTTGTAAAGCTTTGAAAGATCTCGGGAAACGTCTGTAACGAGTTCTTTCTTCCTGTCGAGGGCCAGTCTCTCCTCTATCCTCTCTATCATGTCGAGGGCCGTCTCCTTTACCGTGTTCATTGAATCCCGGAGTACCGAAATGTCGCTGTTCTCGCTCCAGGAGGCTATATACGGAAAAGTGTATTCCGATGCATCTATACCGAAATGGCTGCAGAGGAAATATGCTATGCTTTCCGCCTCTATCTCCCTCGTCCTCGTGTCCTTCACAATATTCATGCCCTTCAAGTGATCCCTGTCATGTATGAGGGAATGCGCCATCTCGTGGAAGAGGGTCTTAATGCACTGAGCATCGTCGAGCCTCTCCGAGAGCACTATCGTCTTCTCCCTGTTGTCGTAGTAGCCCTTGGCATCTCCTTCTCCGAGGTCCCTGAATGTCACCCTGCAGGGACATGCGCTTATGACCGATCTCCTGAAGTTCTCGAAATCCTCTATCTTTTCGTTTAATTCATTCGCCTTTATCACCGGGAGCGGTTCTCCCTCGGTCTGGGACACATCGTACACGTATGTGCTCCGAAATGTCGGTATCCTTATAACTGATCCGTCACTCATCTCTCTCTTGATGACTGTGGGAGCCATAATGCGTATGCCCTTCTCACCTGTCTTTACGGATCTTTTGAACTTGGTCTGCCATGTCCTGAAGCCTGCCACGAGAGTAGCCTCGGGATTCTGTCTTGCTATGAGCATTGTGTTCTGGAAGCTGTAGTTCTTGAACATTCCCATCATCTTCAGGTACTTCCTGTAGGCTTCGGAGTTGAAGTACATGCTCACTCCCTCTTTCAGCTGCTCGGAGAACTCGTTCATCTCTTTTCTGTATTCTTCCCTTGTGATGATCCCACCTCCTTTGAATTTATGTGATACGGATACGGTATATCACCCACAGGCTCACGGCCTCCCCGACTTCGTCCGGGCTGCCCAATACTGTGACGTGTTCAAGGCAGGAGTATCATTGTAGGCATGAGGGCCTCATGGCCGTGTCACAGACACTTTTGGAGAGTGTTTACCGCTCATATCATCGCGCACTTTATCCGGCTCTTCCCCCATGGCTTCGTATATCCGTTTATATTCTGTTTTCACTAATCTATTGCTGAAAAATAACTGAAAGTGCTGAAAGGAATAAAAAAACTGGCGTGATATTATCACGCCAGCCAAATAATGAAAAAAGAACGATTGAAGGTAGGTATTTTTTATAGTCTTTTTTTCATATATCCGTATTGATTAGCTTTTGTATACGTCTTTCGGTCACCCGTATCTCGTTTACAATGCAAATATACCAAATGCCAAAACGGAATGCAATACCTTTTTTACTTATTTCGGAAAAAAATTATTTTTATACTAAATATCTTATATGAACAATGTTCAGAAAACTCAAATTTTCCTTTGTTATCCTCTTTTTATCTCTTCCACCAGAAAGTATATGTCTCCGCTTTTCTGAATCCGAGTTTTTCATAGAAGGGATTGTCAGATATCACGTATGCCTTATCAGCACCCATTGCCTTTACCCTTTTCAGGGCTTCATATATGAGGCTACTGGCTATCCCCTTTCCTCTGTATGAAGGTATTGTACATACAGGTTCCACATATGCATAGTCCGTTCCGTCCATATACCAGAGACAACAGAACGATACCAGTTCGCCCTTTTCATTCTGAGCTGCTATACCAAGTTCCTTTTTCAGATACTTTCTTTCTCTTCCCGGTTTCTGCTCTGCCTTTTTAAATTCCTCATAGTCGGTACCATGATCGAAGCCCTGCCAGAATAGCCACTGCATTGCTTCATTATCTTCCACAGGATCCGGATTCACCATCATGAGTCCTTCAGGCAGCACGTATTCCCTTTCCCTATCGATATTTATCTGCATGACAGTCTCATGCTGATCGACAGGGGCAAAGCCTTTACCAGACAATATTGCTTTCAACTCGTCATCTCTATCATTTACTGCTATACCTAGGCCGTTCTCGTCCTTCAGATTCTCGTATGCATAATCGGCTATCTCGGGAAGTAGATGCCTGTATCCGGGAAGGGCGGCCATAAAGGCCTCACCGAAATACATGTCGTATATGGCAGCTCCTACGATCTTGTCACCATCTAACCAAAGTCCTATGGAATCAAGGAGGCTATAGTCAGTTTCAGGATGTCCCATCATCCACTGAAACCTTGCCCAGTTCCAGTTGATATAAGACAAATCATCCCTATTCATTGTTTTGAGAAAACTAATGATTCTATCGAAATTCTGTTCTCTATATTTATTTTGAATCATTTTCATTCTTGAGTATGACTAATGCTGTTATCACTAGCTATGTTAATTCCTGAATCCTCAAAGAGTTTTATTATCTGATTGAATGAATGCTTTGATAAAAACTCATCAAGTTCTTCTTCAGTCCAAGTTCTCACATTCTCAAGTTCAAAACTATAGAACTTCCAGTCAGTAGTATCACCAACATAGATTGTCATATCTGATGGATAATCAATCCATATACGCATTCCAAATATTAAACTCAGAAAAGATACAATTGCTTTGATAGTATCCCAATCTACTGGTAATCCATCTTGAGCTCTTACTCTGATAAACTCATGTACATATGCACATCCTTGATTAAAAAACTCTGATATCTGGAATACTCTTTGAGGAAAAATATGTTTAATCAATGCCTTCAAATCCTTTTTATATATTGCCCAAATCTCATTCGGAACATATGGATTATAGCATCTCATCCCTATACGATCTTTACTTCCCATAAAGTCACCTCCTTATCAAAATCTCTTTAGCATTTTTTACAATGAGTCATAATACAGTCGTATCTTTTGTGCCATCATTAAGCGACGCTGCCTCAAGAATTCTGTGTAATCTACATATGTCATATTCACTATTTCTTGCGGAATGCAATTGGTATCTAAATTAGCCCAGAATTCTTCCTCGTCAGTAATAGTCCCAACAGTCTGTATACCATTACAACCGGAAAGTGCCTCAGAGAAATATACCTTCGGTTCTTTTTTGCCAACAGAAATGTTCACCCCAGTATCCAGGTAAGCATAGTTGGCTACCTGGTTATAGAAATTCTTATCGTTGTATCCGTTGTCCTGCAAATACTTCTTTGGGAAAATGTGATGTACGTCACCTGTGACCGACACAAGATCATAGACCTTAGCACTGTTAGAAAACAAAGATCTGTCACCAAAGTAATTTTGCGCTGCAATATATGTATTGTAATACGGACTAGATATAGAGGATGTCTCAAGTGACTGTACTAGTCTGACATTCCAGAATGCATCAGACAAATAGGCATCTTCGGTCTCTTTAAGGAACTGTACAAATCCTTTTGAAGCAATTTCTCTAAGATCATGATCCATCTGGGTTTCAGGAGAACCTACATAACGGCTTGTTAGAGTTGAGAGCACAAACCATTTCTGTACGTAATGTTTGATATCTGTTTTCGCCACTTCTCCATTCTTTTGAAGAATAAGAAACAATGTATAACAGAAGTCCAAAGTCATCTTCGAACGGAGCAACTTTGGGGCGATAAAGCCTGCGGAACGAATAGCCAGAACGAAGTTCTTGAAGTTGTACTCATTCATGAAGTTAATTACACCTACGCTGAGTTTATCAAAACTCTCTGCTTCGATTTCTTCTGTATATGTGCGAGTTTCAAAATCACGACCTGATAACAGGCTTACCAGCTGACCAAGACGTCCTCTGGTAAACATGTGCATGAACGAAACTCGAAGCATATCGTTGTAATCAGGATTGTAGATATCGTCATAATCATTCTGGAGCCACGCCAACTTTGGCGCATAAGCGGACTGCATGAACTTCTTATCAGTTGTTGACAGTTTAGTATAAAAAGCAGGATCGACGGCCAAATGGCAAAAGTAATCGATAGCTTTTCTGAGCGTATTACCGCCGTGGTCTTCATCAGCAGCGATCTTCGACATAGCGAAGTCGGACTCATTCAAGCGTTTGCCTTGAGAGTTGATGCGGACGAATATTTCTGTAACTTCAGAAATATCGAGGGAGGGGTCCAGCACGATAGTACCGATTTGACAGGCAGTAATAGATGTCAGTCTCTGTAGGGCTTCACCAACAACATTTGGATCTGAGTCAGGATTCGTTGCCATATATTTCGGGATAAAAGTCCAGCTCTGGAACCCTGGCCTGAACACCTCTGAGATATCAGGGATCCAGAAGGAACTCTTTTCATGCGCAGGAGTAGTTACGGCAAACCGTTCCTCACCTGGCTGGGCCAAAGGATTGAACGCTATGCGGATACACTTCTCCGTATAGTTTTCTGTCAAGATCTTTACGCCTGCAATAGCCGTCATTATAGCCGTGACACGCTGCTGACCGTCGATAAGTATTTTCTTTCCAACAGCGGATTCACCATTCTTCAGTTTGACATCAGGATTCTGCCAGATGATTAGATAGCCTGTCGGATATCCGTTGTACAGGGAGTCAATCAAATCTCTGACTTGAGTGGCATTCCACACAAATGGACGCTGAATCTCTGGAATTGCAATATCACCAGCATCAATATAGCCCAGCAAAGATTTCACTGAATACTGTGAAACCGAATACTTATCCACGTTGTCCATCATTTCAACCTCTTTCTTTTTGCCTCATTTCTATCTCATGACCTTTTCCAGCAAGGACTTATAGCTATCTACAACATCATAAATAACATTTCCATTTGAAATTGCCTTAAAGTGTTCTCTTGCACAGTGTATCTTTGATTCTTCAATCAATCTGAGTTGCATTGAATTCATGGAACCTTTTGTCTCTGCTACAAAATAAATGTGTTTTATGTTACCCTCGTAAAATGCTATTGCCCAGTCCGGATTATAGTGACCTACTGGTGTAGAAATAAAGAATCCATTAGGCAACTTCACATACACAGCCACATCCGTATTCGTATCAAGATCAGTTGCAAAATCACGCTCGTTAGTTGAATCATATACTATATGGTCATACAAATGCTTTTGTGCTTTCATTGCGTTGACACCTAATTTACCTTTGATTGTAGGATCTGTGAAAACATTGGTATTGTATTTCTCATTCAGAACGTTGTATGTAATATGCTCAATAATGGCTGTAGCCTTCTGATCGTTGATTAATGAAGCAGCTTTCAAAATAAACTCTTCAGGATTATCCTTGAACTGATTGAAAACAGTCGGCTGGATACCTTTAAGTATGGCAATGATGGTCTTCCTTGTCAGGTCAGTTTCCTCTACAAGCTTTCCCACTAAATCATATTTCACATTAGAATTTGCAGATACTGAGACGCTATAATTGACAGATTCTTTCTTTACAAAAGAGGCACCGCTCTCAAGAGCACTCCTAGACTTAATAGAGTCCATATCACCTTTCTCAACTTTAAAGTATATTTTGGCGACACGTAGTTTGCTGTCAAGAGATGCGATAGATTTCTGTACTAACTCATCTGTATCGAAATCGACCACGTACACGGACTTAGCATTGATCCTGGACCAGAGAGCTTTAAACTCTGGCATCGCAAGCTTGTCCTCATCCACCTGCAGCTCCACATTGTTGCTACGGGCATTTTCAGGCTGTAAGCTCTTGGCATCATATACTGAATCAACTATCCGGATAATAGAGGCAGCTGCGTCAGCAACTTCTTCTGCGACTTTGATTTCACCGTTGGCCTTGTCCTCGTAATACTTGTCTGTCAGGGTACCAACCTTATCAATATACCCATTCATACGCATATCCAGCCAGATTTCACGAGCAGTATCAGCGGTGATGATATCAGTATCACCTTTGCTATCTGTAATCGACTTGCCTTCAAAGAGTTCAGGTGTAACGGCACGCGGACGGTCAGCGACTGCCTCAGCCATTTCTGTCTGAAGCCCCTTAGCAAAGGAGTCATAGCTTTCACTCGCAATGACAGTAAGAACATTGACGTTATGAACATCATCGCCCAAAGCGTTAGTATCCATACGTTCACCGTCCTGATTGACACAGAGACGTAACCCCCGACCTACTTCCTGACGTTTACGAACATCACTGCTTGACTGCTTAAGGGTGCATATCTGGAACACATTCGGGTTGTCCCATCCTTCACGCAATGCAGAGTGAGAGAAAATAAATCGAACAGGTGATTTTTTCGGATCACGCTCCAAAAGAAGTTCTTTATTTTTCATGATTAACTCATAGGCACTGACGTCATCAGAAGTTGTTTCTTTTTTTACAACTTTACTGTTTATCATCTTTCCCTTGCCGTCTACAGAGAAATATCCTGCATGAGTCTTGGATGCCTTGATGCTGTTTAGGTATTTTATATAGTCATCTTCACCAATGGATGTTTGTAATGAGCTAATGATATCTTCATATTCTTCTTCAAACATGGTAGCGTATTTACCGTTAACAGGTTTACCCGCAGAATCATATTCCCTATAATTCGCCACTTCATCGATAAAGAACAAGCTCAGGACCTTTATGCCTTTATAGAATAGCTGACGTTCCCGCTGTATATGAGAAAGGATAGTCTCTCGGATCTGGATGCGGCGCAACTGATCCTCATCAACCTTACCAATCACATCACCAGCATAGATTTTGATGCCGTTAAGAAACTCAACAGAGTCATCACGTCCGTCGATAGACTTTACGACAAAACCATTGCGGTATTCTTCCAGACCACCTGAATAGTCATACAGGTTATCGCCAATCTTCACGATGCGGCTCTTAGCCTTGGTTCCAGCAGCCTGCTTTACATCGAACTGTATCGTCGCAGTAGGATCACTCTTGGAAAGATTGATGCTCTCCAGGTAAATATAGCTGTTTGTAGCCGTTGTGCCAGACTCAGAGATGCCTTTTACGGCTATTTTTTTAACCAAACACTTGTTATATGCCTCCATTGCGTCCAGCCGATATACCATATTATAGATGCTATCGGACTTATGCGTTGCGGAATAGCGCAGCGTTAGAAGAGGATTAAACTCTCTCAAGCGCTCCTTAGTTTGCTTTCCTTCCACAGACTGTGGCTCATCAATAATAAGAATAGGATTGGTTTTCGCAATGATATCAATCGGTCTACGAGAACGGAATTCATCCAGTTTCATGTAAATACGACGTGCATCCTTTCCTTTGGCATTAAACGCCTGGGAGTTAATAATTATAACATTGATGGAGCTATCCGATGCAAAGCGGTCGATTTCCGTCAACTGAGCTGAGTTATATATGAAGAAACGAATTTTCTTTCCATATTCCTCTACAAAATGTTGCTGTGTCATTTCAAGCGACTTATATACCCCTTCACGGATAGCTATACTGGGAACGACAATAATAAACTTACTCCAACCATAGGCACGGTTCAGTTCATACATGGTCTTAATATATGTATAGGTCTTGCCGACACCTGTCTCCATCTCAATGGTCAAGTTGTAGCCATCAGCACGGCCTTCCAGCTTGGTAGAAGGAGAAATCTGATTAGCCCTTTGAATTTTCTGCAGATTCTCCAGAATCAGCTGGTCATTCAGCTCTGGAATGATTCGCTGATTGCTCCAACCTGTGAAGTCTTGATCACCTGTCAAACTCATCTGATAATTGCCTGTTCCTCGATCTATCATATAGGTTGGTGTCAGATAAGGCTGTCCAGCGAAGACATCTACAACAGCCTTAGCAGCATCTGCCTGAAATTTTTGATGCTTATATTGTATTCTCATAGCAAACGTCTCCTTTAAATCACTTTTACTCTTGTATCTGGTGCCAACATCTTGAAGATTTCACCTACGTTTATTTTGGCAGGGCTACCATGGAAGCTCCTGTCGCGGAAAACTGCGCGAAGAGGCTGACGATGGGCTATTTCCTTGATAACTGTATCAGGAACATCCTCGTCGAAGCAAGCAATCAAGTCTCCATCATTGTAAGTATGGACTGTGCAGCCATCAATCTTCTCAGACTTGTATGGCATAGATAAAGGCAAACCCCATTCCAGCAGGCAACCGAAGAGCAGATCTAAATCCGTACGGTCAGATTTCACACTGGACTCCAGCATAGTCAGTAGATCCTGCGTATAATCCATCGCAGCGTAATATACGTCGTTCATGTTGCTCTCATCCAGTTTGAATACACGGAAGCCAGTATCGAGATCCATCGTAGTCAATGGGCTATCTTCCTTAATCTTGGCACCCGCACGGCGAATACGTTCTTTTCCTATGTCGCTAATAGTGCTAAATCCAGCTTTATTTGCTTCACTGTTTTCAACACATGGTTCAGGCAATTGTACTACGATAAATTTCCTATGGCCATTATCTTCTGCATTCTGCTTAATTACTGCATGGGCCGTAGTAGCAGTTCCACCAAAGAAATCAAGATAGATACCGTTTTCGCCTTCATTGCATATTCCTACAAGATGCTTTATTAGAGATACTGGTTTAGGTGTTTCAAATACAGCTATACCGTCAAATAGGGCAACCAATTCTCTTTTGGCCGAATCATTTGTTCCAACCTTATCAGCGAAAAGCATTGTTTCAGGTGTCAGGCCTTGCTTTCCTTCACTGATGTATTTTTTTATACGAGGGACACCATTTCCATCACTGCCAAACCAAATGCGGTTATCAGCAATTGCTTCTTCCATTTTCTCTTTTGTATATCTCCAACAGGATCCTGATGGTGGATCAAATTTGTTTCCGTTAGGACTCGTTATAGTGTAGAATTGGCTCTTTGTTCCATGACCAGCTTGAGCAATAGCTGGGACAGATGTCCATACTCCTCTTGGATCATTATCTGGATTTTTATATCTTTCAATCGCAGCATCATCCATTTCCTCAAGTCCAATAGCATTAGCTCTGTTTTCATACTCTTTTACAAAGCACACTATATAGTCATGACGGACAGACACGATTTTCCTGTTCTCTCTCGTTTTTCTCTTTTCCCAAACAAATGTAGCAATATAATTCTTCGTGCCAAAAACATCCTGACCTATTTTAATCAGGTTATATAATTCGTTGTCATCTATTGATGCAAACAATATCCCATCATCTGACAAGAGATTTCTTGCGAGCATCAACCTTGAATATATTAACGAACACCAATCTGAATGATACCTGCCTTGTGCAGTACCGTTTTCACGACTGAAGTTAATATTTCCCTCATCATCAAAATATCCTGTGCCTGTCTCATACTCTTCGTTATCCATGATAAAGGAATCAGGATATATAAAATCACTCCCTGTATTATAAGGTGGATCAATATAGATCATCTTAACCTTTCCAAGATAACTTTCTTGAAGGAGTTTGAGAACTTCAAGATTATCGCCTTCAATATAAAGATTTTCCGTAGAGTCCCAATCCACGCTCTCTTCAGGACAGGGACGCAAGGTTTTTCGGGTGCGCTTATTTGCTTCTACAATAGCAGCTTTCTTGCCCACCCATGTAAACTCATATGCCTCATCACCTTCCACAACATCTTCAGACAACATCTGACGGAGCAGGTCAAAGTTAATAGCCTTTTTCAGCTTGCCATTTTCATCTGCAGTTTCTGTGATGCAATTAGGGAACAGTGCCCCTATTTTCTCAACGTTCGCCGCTGTCAAGTCTTGTGTTTCCAATCTCATCTTTTCCATATTGCCTATCCCCCTTAAATCACCTTTACCCTCGTGTCTGGTGCTAGCATCTTGAAGATTTCGCCAACATTGATCTTGGCAGGACTGCTGTTGAAGCTGTTATCGCGGAAGACGGCGCGAAGCGGCTGGCGGCGTGCAATCTCTTTAATCACCGAATCAGGGATGTTTTCATCAAAGCAAGCTATCAAGTCTCCATCGTTGTAGGTATGGACTGTGTAACCCTCAATCTTTTCAGAGTTGTATGGCATAGACAAAGGCAGTCCCCATTCCAACAGACAACCAAATAGCAGGTCTAGGTCTGTGCGGTCAGTCTTAACATTTGATTCTAGCATGGTCAGTAAATCCTGCGTATAATCTCCAGCAGCATAGTAGACATCGTTCATGTTGCTATTATCTAGTTTAAAAACTCGGAAACCTATATCGAGATCCTGTGTGGTTAAAGGACTCCCTTCCTTGATTATTGCACCAGCTCGGCGAATTCGTTCTTTTCCGATTTCACAGATATTTTTAAACCCTGCTTTATATGCATTGCTCTTTTCGTCGGTAGGTTCGGGTAATTGAACCATAATGAACTTGCGACATCCGTTGTCTTCTGCATTGAGTTGCATAGCTGCATGTGCAGTTGTTGCTGATCCTGAAAAGAAATCTAGTACGATTCCATCTTTCAATCCCATTATTGTCATGAGATATTGTATCAGTTTACGAGGTTTAGAAAAATCGAAAGGAATATCAAGCTTTATTAATTCTTTTGAAGCCTCTGAGTTTGGGAATCTATCCAAGAATGTTACTGGCCTAAGGCCGCTCTCCATTCTATCTTTTAAATAGATCTTGGTATATATGTTCCATGGACTTTGTTTTCCATTCTCGTCAACTAAAGGTGATGTTTTTGTCTGCTTAAAAACTATCTTGTTCTCCTCAAGCATCTGGAAATAACTTGGTTCAATCACTCTCCAACGTTTCCCTTCTGGCGGAATACACTTACTACCGTCAGGACAAGTAATAAAATATCTGGCATTACGACTACGTTCTAACGTTAAGGAAGGTTGATATAAACCAACAATATTGTATTTGCTGTACTCATCTTCATATTTAAACAGTTTTAAGTAATCCTCATCCTCTTGTGCAAGAGGATCATCAAAACCTTTAGGAACTTTAATGTTTTTTGCAAATACTAATATGTATTCGTGTGAAGGAGCAAAGAACTGTCCATTATTACTTGTTAACTTTGTTTTTTTTGCAACAGTTGCTATGTAATTTTTTTCACCAAATAATTCCAACAGTATTTTCTTCGCATTTTCATATTCGTTATCATCTATGCTAACAAAAAGAATTCCATCTTCAGCTAAGAGGTTCCTTGCAACCATTAATCTTGAATACATCATGCTACACCAATCTGAATGATACTTTGCTGCAGAAGCATTGTTTTCTCTTTTGAAATTAACATTACCTTCCTCGTCAAAATATCCAACACCTTCGTTATAATCATCATTATCCATAATGAAGGAATCTGGATACACAAAATCATTCCCTGTATTGTAGGGTGGATCGATATAGATCATTTTAATCTTTCCAAGATAGCTCTCCTGCAACAGTTTCATTACTTCCAAATTATCACCTTCGATGTATAGGTTCTCGGTGCTATCCCAATCCACACTCTCCTCAAGGCAGGGACGTAGTGTTTTATGAATAGGCTTATTTGCTTCCACGATAGCAGCTTTCTTACCCACCCAAGAAAACTCGTAGGCTTCATCACCCTCCACTACATCTTTTGACAACATCTGACGGAGCAAGTCAAATTTAACCGCTTTTTTCAGCTTTCCATTTTCATCTACAGTCTCTGTAATGCAGTTCGGGAACAGCTCGCCTATTTTTGCCACATTCCCCGCCGTCAGATCAGGCGTTTCAAACTTCATTCTATCCATGCTAATCTCCTTATGAAATAACTTCTAAATTTGCAAGGTAATCCCGAATTCAATCAACCAGATCATACCATTTGTCTTGCAATTCTTTCGTCCGCTGGAAATCCTTTTGATTAAAACCATCCCTTTCTTCAAGAAGATACGAGAAATTGAATCTCCTCAAATACGCATTTAGCTGTAGTTTAGCAAGTTCAAGGATCTCATTATACTTTCCACACAGCTCTTTGGAGATAAAAGCTGTGTTTGCATGCAACACGTTTTGGGCTTCAACAGCTGCGTCTTTTGCTTCGAGGTAATTTTCATGTTGCTGTTTTTTTCGATCATCCTCACTTATAATTACCGAAACTAAGCCATAAGACACAAGAACGCAAACACCTATCACCATTCTTGAAAAACTGGAGTTAGTTCCCGTTAAATTGCGAATTCTGTATCAAACCGAGTCTTTCTCATATATTCTTTTTTGTTGAGTTCTGTTCTATCTAGTACCTTCTCTTTGTCAAATTGAAGTTGATATTTCATTGATAGTCTTTCCGCAATCTTGTCTCCTCCATATTTTACAACTCCAACAATAATTGCTCCTACTCTTCCAACACTTGCAATGCAGGTGATAGCAATTTCAGCTATCTTATGCCAATCTATCATAACTCAGATAATTCCTTTCTCAGTTTCTTCAAATCCGCGTTCAGCTGCACCTGCTTGTTCAGCTGCTTTTCCTTCCTTACCTTTGCTTGCAGGGCTGTGATCTGCTTCTGCAATTCCAGTCTTCTGGCGTCACGCTCTACGGATTCCTTTAGTGATTCAGGGGTCTCTGACTGAAGGACATCTCCCGCGATCTGACGCACAAAGTTCTCATATACAGCATCGGTGTTGAGCCCATCGATCTTCAGGGGAAGATCCTGTTCAGCCAACCAATCTGTGTGATAGTACGTTCCGACCTTAAAAGCATTTCTTCCAGATGCGGCGGACTCTTTATACGCGGTCCACGCCTGGTACTTGTCCTCGTATTCCAGCAGAAATAGGATATGATACGGGATTTCCTTATCTATCTGCTTTAGAACCGTTACATCCAACTGCGGAGATGTCAGGCGAACCTCAAAGACTTCTATTTCTGTCACTGCTTCTCCAGCGGCCAGATTCATGGTTGTAGCAGCAATCTTATTGCGCCAGTATATCACCTTGATCTGATCGATAAAGACTCGCTTCAGCACAGGCGTCACCGACAGGTTCTCATAGAATTTCTGCTTAGGGATCCGTCGATTGAATTCTGTGCTCTTTGGTAAGCCCAGCACGTCAGCACCTCCTTACTTCACTACGAGGAAGCAGATCAGCTCAAAGTCATCCAGCCCGTTGATCTCCGACATCAATGCAGACGTTCCACCAGCGAAGAAGAGGCTGTCAATATCGTTTTCTTCCTTCACATCAATAATGGAATTGATTGCATCATTCAGCAGTTCGGATACTTCCTGCATGTTTCTTCCATCATCGGTCTCTTCGTTGAATTTCCGGCAAAGAGACAGGACGGGTTCTTTTTTGCCACGGCACAGCAGCCGCACTGTATCCAGCATTTTCTTGGGGTTCAAGTAGTCGCAGACGATCTCACCGTCCACGCCGATATAAACCATGTAGAAGGGATGGATACGGTTCTGATTGTCGATGTTGATACTGTTATTGATATTCCGCAGTACGAAGATCACACCTTCGGGATTCTCTGCGTCTGCTGGAACAACGGCGTGAAGGCCTTTCGGTTTCTTGTCCAGGTCATCATGAGTTTTGATGTATTCCAACAAGTCCAGCCTGAATTCGTTCAAGCCCAGGTCCATGATGGAAATGCCTGTAGTCATATCCTCGATATCTATAACTTCTTCCTGTAGTCGCTTCAGCTGCTGTTTCCTATATTCCAGATCGCCTTTCTCTTCTGGGTTAATCAAGTCATCGTCGCCAGTAGAGGTCATAACGGAAATCTTCATTCTCGTCTCAACACGAGACTTCAGGTTGATGTAATCATCAAGTGTCATATCAGGCCAGAAGTTCACCAGTTGGATGTATTGGTTCCTACTACCGATACGGTCGATTCGTCCGAAGCGCTGAATGATCCTCACGGGGTTCCAGTGAATATCATAGTTGACCAGATAATCGCAGTCCTGCAGGTTCTGACCTTCGGAAATACAGTCTGTGGCAATCAGAAAATCGATCTCGGTTGTGCTTCCAGGCATCAGGACATCACGGCTCTTGGATATCGGAGAGAAGCAGGTCAGTACGTTGTTCAGCGTAGGCTTCAATCCTTTGACCGTTGTCCTTCCATCAATGGAGCCTGTGATCACAGCAGTGTTTAAGCCGTAGTTCTTCTTCATGTAGCTACTGACCTGATCGTACAGATATTCAGCGGTATCTGAGAACGCCGAGAAGATAAGGACTTTCTTGTTGTCCTCATTAATCGGCTTAGCCATTTTCTCATCCAGAAGCTTGAACAACGTCTGCAACTTGAGATCGTGTTCTGGCGTAATGTCTGCAATCATCAGCGTCAGCAGTTTCAACGTATCAGCGTCTTGCTGAAGCTCAAACCGCCAAGTTTTATAGTCAATGTCGGCCAGGTCGATCGTGACTTTCTTCCCTACAGTAAAGAGATCTGTATTGCTATCCTCCATGTCAAAATCATTTTCAGCAATTTCATTCACATCGATTTCTTCATGTCCATATTCTTCAAATTCATCAATTTTCCGAATAGTACTTTGTATATAATCTAGAATCCGGTCTAAAGTCAATTTAAAAGAATTGACAGAACTTTCCAATCGTTTCAAAAGGTTGATGCTCATTAGTTGCTGAATACCTTGCTCTCTTCCCCGTTGAGTGAGATTGTTTCCTTTGTTATGAGTTATGTCGATATATTTCGACAGCTTACTTGGAAAGATATAATAAGATGGTGTATATATGCATAAGGATAATTTCATTAACTCATCATATATCTGATTATAATTGATTGTATTACTCAGGTCAGTTAAAGAAGGCCTAAGTGACACTGGTTTTAGCCTACTTGGGAATTGGCCGATTTCTTCGGTGTTATAGTACTTCTCAATGTGTTTACGAGATCTGGCTATTGTTACACTGTCCAAAACTTCAAAGAAATCAAAATCTAACATTCTAAGTAAGACATCAGTGGTTCTTTTATCTTGTTCAAATTTACTCCACGCATTAAATGCCGTCTGTGCTTGCCGAAAAATATCTTCGATAGACCGTGAAGTATTCAATTTACTATCGATAAAATCTGGGTTACCTTCATATGCTAAGGCTAACTGGTTCCTCAGATCTATAAACCTGTTATTTACAGGTGTGGCTGACAGCATTAAAACTTTTGTCTTTACACCATCCCGTATTACTTTGTTCATTAATCTAGTGTAACGATTTTCTTGTGTATTGGCGTGAGTCCCATTACCATTTCGGAAATTATGAGATTCATCGATAACAACTAGATCATAATTGTTCCAATTAAGACGACTGAGATCTAGGCCATTTGAATAACCAAACGACCGAGAAAGATCCGTGTGAAATAGTACATCATAATTTAAACGATCTGATGCAATCGGATTGTTGATATAGTTATCCTTGTAAGTATTCCAGTTATCGCTCAGTTTCTTTGGACACAGCACAAGAACGGATTTGTTACGATTTTCATAATACTTTATCACAGCCAAGGCTGTGAAAGTTTTACCTAATCCTACACTATCTGCTAGAATACAACCATTATATTTCTCTAATTTATTGATGATAGCAAGGACAGCATCCCTCTGAAAATCATATAATAAGCTCCAGATTTTACTCTGTTTAAAACCGGTTGCTTCATTTGGAAGAACGTCCTCAGAAATATCGTCGAGAAACTCACTGAATACATTGTATAACAGAACATAATAGATAAACTCTGGGGAGTTTTCATTATAAGCTGTCGTAATGCTCTCAATAATAACGTCTGTAACATCTTCAAGTTTGGACTTATCATTCCAAATCGAATCAAATAAATGAATATATTGATTTGAAAATGGCGTATCCAAACGATTGACCATATTATAACTGTTATTACCTCTTTCACATCCTATATCAACTGTTGAAAAGCCATTGATTGGCATATAAGCCAGATTATCATCTGAAGACATAACGGTCATAAAACCACTCATATTCTCGCCAGTTCTATTTGATCGAAAGTGTGCCTTTTCTTTTATCCAATCTGCGCATTCCTGTGCTATAGCTTTTTGAGTCATTTCATTTCTGAGTTTAATCTCAAACTCTGTACCATAAAGGCTCTTCTCTCTATTAACTCTTGGAATATAAAACTCTCTTCTTTCCTTTTTGGTTGTTTCCGATATAAAAGTAGGTAATGTAAAAATAAAACGAAAATCATCAATTGATTCTAATTGGTCTTTTAATGTATTGAATGCATATATAGAAAAACAAGCAGCTGCAATCGAAACTTTACTGCCAGGTGTTATTGTTTCTTTAAGATCATTTACCATTAAACTAGTGATATTATCAAAGATCTTCATGTATCTTTATAAATGAGGCTTTGTTTGGACAACTCTCAAAAGAAATTCTATCGTCTCTAATACGATTGAGAATCTCTTGTAACCTTAAAAAAAACCTCCATACCTATCCTTCCTTAAAATCTAATTACTAATTATATGTTAGAAAAGATGACATATAATTGGCAATATAGAGAACTACGATTCTACAGCTTTTTCTATAGCTTCGCTCATAACTTCTGCAACTATCACTCCAACAAGATCCTGATCTGCAGTTATCTCTCCTGTAGAAACAGCATAAATGGTATCTCCATCAGCAGATGTATGAACCGGAGAAATCGATCTTGCATATCCGTCATGAGCCATTCCAGCTATCTTGGAGAGTTGAGATTTATCAAACTTAGCATTAGTAATAACGACACCGATAGTTGTGTTATCGGTAAACTTGTTGTCTCTCGCTCTGATGGTATTTCCCATCACTTCATAAGCACTCCGAAATCCAGTCTTATCCTCATTCAGAAGCCCGGCTATCTTTTTCCCCGTCTTATGATCAAATACATCTCCTATGGCATTGACAACTACTATTGCCCCTATCTTCAATCCATCCTTTTCTACAGCAAAACTCCCGATACCGGATTTCATGGAATACTCCATTCCAAGTACTTTTCCTACCGTAGCTCCGCATCCGGCTCCAAAGCTTCCATCCCTATAGTTAGGCTCTTCAAAAGCTCTCCTGGCTGCTTCATAGCCCATGGCCTCGTCCGGTCTGGCCTTATAGTCTCCTATTCCTAGGTCGAAAATGTCTGATTGTACAACAAGAGGGACCTTGGTTATGCCGACATCATAGCCTATATCATGCTCTTCCATGTACTTCATGACACCGCCTGCTGCGGCAAGTCCAAAAGCACTTCCACCTCCGAGTACGACTGCATGTATGCTGTGTGCAGCTGCAAGAGGCTTAAGAAGTTCTCCTTCCCTTGAAGCAGGTCCTCCGCCCCTCACGTCCATACCGGCAGCAAAACCTTTCCTGGAAGCTATGACTGTAACACCTGTCATACCGACAGGATCCTCTGTTTGGCCTATATATACGTTCTCAATATCGGTTATGGGTATCTCTTTCAAACCCTTTATCTCGAAAAGGTCCATATTTTCCTCCAATCGTTATCTATATAGTACTCCAAGGACTATCAGCAATTCTGCGAGCAGATATGTGAACATCACAGTAAAGTGTTTCTTCCAAATTGCCTCCGGATCCTTATAGTACCTGACTACGAAAAGTACGCAGTCGGATATGAAGAACAGTGCCGCCCCTATATATGATACCAGAGTGAACGAGAATGTCAGTTCCTGTCTGTTCCCGAAGCCTGTCTGCATGAAAGCGAACAGGTTCATGATGGTGTTGAATATCAGGTATACATACATCGGTACTACCATCTTCCTAGGTGTGGTGTCCTTCACAAGTTTTATGACTATGAACGACAGTACGGCATATATAGTGAACAGCAATAACACGAATACAAGGTTCACATGTTCGAAGATTATGAAGCCTGTGAACGTAAGTATGAAGAACAGATGGCTGAGACCGAAACTTATTCCTCCAAGGGTAAACATCGTATTTCCCTTACCCATCAGAAGCAGATCTCCGAGCCAGCTGAATACGAGAGCAAGTATAAGATAAACGTTCTTTTC
>JAEEGL016162049.1_pt1 | contig 18080 bp, 16 predicted proteins | sample 9134231 | NCBI WGS metagenome assembly JAEEGL01 (sample SAMN16246548, study PRJNA631951) | gut metagenome | biome: gut microbiome; feature: rumen; material: fiber-attached | host: Bos | place: Iran: Karaj | collected 2018-10 | reverse complement strand
TCGCTCTCGATCTACGCGCAGCTCGGCCTCGTCATGCTCATCGGCCTCTCGGCCAAGAACGCGATTCTCATGGTCGAGTTCTCCAAGCAGGAGCGCGAGGCCGGCAAGAGCATCACGGAGGCCGGCGTCAACGGCTTCAACATGCGCTACCGCGCGGTGCTGATGACGGCGTGGTCGTTCATCTTCGGCGTCATCCCGCTCGTTTTCGCGACCGGCGCCGGCGCCAACTCCCGCACCGCCATCGGCGTCACCACCGGCTGCGGCATGCTCATGGCGACCTTCGTCGGCATCATGCTCACCCCGGGTCTCTACTCCTTCTTCCAGCATCTTCGCGAAGGCGTCAAGCACCTGATCCACATGAAGACCTCCGTCGAACTCGCAGCCGAGCGCCGCGCCGAGGAGGGGCCGACAACCGACAACGCATGATTCTCAGGCACGGAGGCGGGGATCTCCGGCGGTAGCCCGGAGGCATCCGGAGGCCCGGCGCACGGAGGCCTGCGCGTCCTGCGGCCATGAGCATGCAGTTTGTCCAGAACCAACCATTCGGAGAAACAACCATGAACCATAAACCAACCTACCTCATTCCCCTTGCCCTGCTTGCCGCTGGTTGCGCGACCATCGATCGCGCGCGCGACGCGCAGGAGGGGCGCTGCGTCCTCGAGGGCGAGCGCATTCTCGCCTTCGATGAGGCGGGCCTTGCCGTTACGAACGGCCCCGTTACGCTCGCCGACCTTGAAGCAGTAGCCTTGCGCGCGAATCCAGGCGTTTTCCAGGCACGCCAGGCCGTCGTCGTCGCACAACTCGCCCTGCGCGACATCAAGTCGTCCTACATTCCGACCGTGGACGCCGCCGCCGGCTACACCTATTCCGCCGCCAAGGTCTCGAAAGAGGCCGACGCGACGCACGACGGTGTCTTCGGCGGAAACGCCTCGCTGAACATGCTCGTCTACGACTTCGGCCGCACACGCGCCTCGACGCGCCGCGCCATCCAGGCGCTCATTGGTGCCGAGCGCAACGCCCGCACGGCCGAGAACTCCGCCCGCTACGCCGTGCGGAGCGCGCTCTTCGCCCTTCGCCGAAGCGAGGAACTGCGCGATGTCGCCGCCGAGACTGCGGCCATCTACGCCGAGCACAAGAAGCAGATGCAGGACCGCTTTGATGTCGGCGCCGTAAATTCATACGCCGTCACCAAGGCCGGTGTCGACTGGTCGAAGTCCGTCCTCGAGGCCGTCACCGCTTCCAATGCCGTCCTCACCGCGCGAGCCGTCCTCAATCACGCGCTTGGCCTCGTGGACGCTCCCGCCTTCCCCGTGACGGACGCCGGGGTGCGCACCTACGCGGGCTTCAGCGTCGAGGAACTCGTCGACATCGCCCGCACGAACGCCCCGGCGCTTGCCTCGTTGCGTGCCGCCGCCCAGGGCGCCAGCGACTACGTCGACTACACGGTCGCGGATCTCTACCCCTCTCTCGGCATTTCCATCCAGTATCAGGCGACCTACGACGACTCGGCGCTTCTCTGGAATCTCGTTGGCGTCGGCCAGCTTTCGCAGAGCATCTTCTGCGCAGGCCGCAAACGCCGGGCCATCGACGCCGCCGTCGCCCAGTTCCGCATTGCACGCGCCAAGGTTTCGGCCGAGGAACTCTCTCTGCGCAACGACATCACGACGGCCGTCCTCTCGTCGATCCGTGCACGCCAGCAGCTTGATGTCGCAGTTGAATCGCGCGCCATGGCCGAAGAGAACTACCGGATTGTCTCGCAGCGGTACGACGTCGGCAAGGCGAGCGAAATCGAGCGATCCGACGCGCAGGTGGCGCTCTCCTCCGCCAAGGCCTCCGTCGTTTCGGCAAAATACGACTACTACGACTCGCAGGTTCTCATCTCCCGCCTCATTGGCGAATAGGCCTGCCGGTTCCGGCCCGCCCGTCCTTTCCGCGTCGAGGCCGCACATGCCAAGGCGTTTTCCTTGCGGAGACGCCGCATATCGATTTTGCATGAAGTTGTGCTATAATCTTATTCATGAAACGCACCCCGCGAAAAGATGACTCCGGGGAGTTGCGCGTTGCGCGGCTGGAATTGGCCTCCGCTCTCGCGTCGCTCACCAAGCCCGATGACGTGGAGCGCTTCTTCGAGGATGTCTTCACGCAGGCGGAGACGCGCGACATCGCGCTTCGCTGGCGTATCTTCCAGTTGCTCGACGAAGGACTTCCCCAGCGCGAAATCGGCGAGAGGCTCGGCGTCAGCCTTTGCAAGATCACGCGCGGATCCCGCTTCCTCAAGGATCCCGAATCCGTTGTCCGAAAGATTCTTGAACGGAACAAGGCCAAGAAGAAAGGCAAGTGCAAATGAAGGTCATCTCCGACGAAATCGCCATCCAGATCGGAAATTCCTCCTGGATCCGCCGCATGTTTGACGCCGGCACCGAGCTCAAGCGCAAATATGGCGCCGACAAGGTTTTCGACTTCAGCCTCGGCAACCCCGACCTTCCTCCGCCCCCCGCCGCGAAGGCGGCTCTTCATGCCATTGCGGACACGCTGGGCGAATCCCGAGCCCTCGGCTACGTCGGCAATGCCGGCTGGCAACCCTTCCGCGAGACGCTGGCCTCCCATTTGGCAAGGGAACAGGGCGTCCCCGGCCTCCAGGCGAAGCACGTCCTCGCCTCCTGCGGCGCCGCCGGCGCCATCACCTCCTTCTTCCGCGCCGTCCTCAACCCCGGCGACGAAGTCATCTGCCCCTCGCCCTATTTCGTCGAGTACGCCTCCTACTGCGGCCACTTCGGCGGCGTCCTGAAGCCCGTCCCCTCCAGGCAGCCCTCCTTCGACCTCGACCTCGACGCCATCGCGGCCGCCGTCACGGACAAGACCCGCGCCATCCTCTTCAACTCGCCGAACAACCCGACGGGTTGCATCTACTCCGAGTCCACGGTCGACGGCCTCGCCGCCCTCGTCGCGGAGAAGAACAAGGGGCGCGAACGCCCGATCTTCATCCTTTCCGACGAACCCTACCGCTTCCTCGCCTACGACGGCGCCGTCGTCCCGCCCGTTCTCTGCCGCTCGCCCTTCGCGGTAGTCCTTGGCTCCTTTTCGAAGAGCTTGTCGATGGCCGGCGAGCGCATCGGCTATCTCGCCATCAACCCCGAGATGCCGGACGGCGACAAGTTCATGGCGGCCGTGACGATTACGACGCGCACCCTCGGGTTCGTCAACGCCCCCATCATCGGGCAGCGCCTTGCGAACGCGGTCATCGACTCGGGCGTCGACCTCGACATCTACGCCCGTCGCCGCCGCCTCATGATGGAGGTGCTCGACGGCGCCGGTCTCGCATACGCCGTTCCGCGCGGCGCCTTCTACATCTTCCCGGCCGTTCCGGGCGGAGATGACGTCGCCTTTGTCAACCACCTGCTCGCCGAAAACATCCTTGCCGTGCCCGGATCGGGCTTCGGCTGCAAGGGCTTTATGCGCCTCAGTTTCAGCATCGAGAACGATGTCATCGCACGCTCGGCCGACGCCTTCAAGCGCGCCGCAGCCTCCTACCGTGCCTGAGGCGCGAGGTGCCTGATGAAAGGAACGAACATGAAGAAGCTTACGACATTTGCCGTCTGCCTGCTTGCGACGGGTGGCGCTCTTGCCAATATCTTCGAGACGAACGATGCGCAGCGCGCGAATCTCAAGATCGCCGAGACCTGGGGGCGCCCGGCAGCCCCTGCCGCCACCACGATGTGGCGCCGCGGGCTCATCGCGGACAAGTCGACGGGTTGCGTGACCATCCTTGCCGAGGCCTGCGACATCCAGACGGAAGCAACGGTTGAGTTCCCGATCATCGGCGAGCTCAGCGACCGCGACTACGAGGCGGCCTTCCGCACTTTCGCCAAGCCAGGCGATGTCGCCGCCGCCCTCGAATGGCTCGGCGTCCCGCGCGGCGCCAACGTCGATTCCCAGGCGATGCGTTTCTGGGCGACTGGCGAGCGCGTGAAAATCGAGGTCGCGCCCGTCGGAGCGACGAACGGCGCCGCCCGGCCGCTCCAGGAATACATCCTCGACAGATCCATTGGCCGCGCGCCAGACTGGGACAGCTTCGTCTATTGCGGTTCTCCAGACGATCCGCAATCTACGAACGGCCTTCGCCTCGCAGACGCCGTCGCGCCCAACTCCGTGCTCGCCACCTACAACGAGCCGCAGAGCGTCCTTGACACGCCTGTCATCTCCAACCAGTCCGATGTCTATGAGCGTTTCGTTCTCGCGGAAAACACCCCCTTCAAGCCCTTCGCCCTCTATGCCATCACCTTCACGCCCGTGCGGCGCGTCGATGGCCTTCCGCGCGTGAAGCCCGTGCGCGTTGACTTCTCCGTCAAGGAAGGCAAGGTCGTCGGCACCCTTGCCGCAGGCGCTGAGACGGCCTCGCTTGAGATGCCGCGCCTCCTCGAGACTTTCCACAAGCTCACGGGCGACGGATTCGACCCGCATGTCACAGTCTCGTTCGGCGAGGATCTTTCCGTCCTTCAGGCGACCGTTCTCGCGAAGCTTCTCGACAAGTGCGAGCAGGCCGGCGACATTCGCGTCGCCCCGCCACCAAAAGGGGCCTTCTACTACAAGGGCTTTATGCCGAACGAGGATTGGCGCTCGTCCAAGACTCGCATTTCGCAGCCCTGGGAAGTCCACGTTCCGACGAACGCGGCATCCCTCCGTCTCGTCCAGACAATCGAGGACTGGTCCGACAAGGAGTCCATCGATCCGCGCCTCTCCACGAAGGAATATGTGGTCGCAACCCCGGAAGAAGCGGTGGAAACCATTGCGAAGGGCGACTCCGCGCTTCGGCAGAACCTTCGTCTTCCCGTCGTTCTCATCTTCGCCTCCGAAACTGCGCCACTCTCGGCCGTCATGCCTTCCGTGCGGGCCCTTCTGCCGACGCATCCAATCGTCTACGTCTTCACAGAATAGGCGGAAATTTTTATGCTTGTATCGGACGGAACTTTCTGCTAAAGTATTTACATCTTCTTACGGGGGGGTGGCGCAATTGGTTGGCGCTCCGGACTGTCGATCCGGTGGCTGCGGGTTCGAGCCCCGTCCCTCCCGCCATCTTCACGGGCCGGCCCTTTCGGGCCGGCTTTTTTCGCCTCTGGAAACTCTATGGTGGTTGCGTTGAAGGTCCTTTTCCTGGCCGTGCTGCAGGGGGTCGCGGAATTCCTGCCTGTCAGCAGCTCGGGCCACCTCGCCCTTGTGGGGCGGCTCATTGATTTCGACGGCATGGGCGTGCGCGTCGAAATCGTACTCCATATGGGAACGCTGTTTGCCCTTCTCGCCTATTATCGGCGGATCCTTCTCGCCATTGCGCGCGAGGCCCTCGCCGGGCGGCGCGAAGCTTGGATGGCGATTGGCTTTCTGGTTCTCGGCTGCATTCCGGCCGGTCTTGCCTACGTTCTCTTAGGCGATGCCATTCAAGATGTTTTCCAGGGCTCTCCAAAGGCAATTGGTCTCTTCCTCATGGTGACGGGACTCGCCCTGCTCTCCCTCCGTCTCCGCAGGCGCGACGGCGATGGCAAGATTTCCTGGCGCCGCGCCCTCGCCATCGGCGTGGCACAGGCGCTCGCCCTTCTGCCCGGCATCAGCCGGTCGGGCTCGACCATCGTTTGCGCGCGCCACCTTGGCGCGTCGCCGAAGAACGCAGCCAACTATTCCTTCCTCGTCTCCCTGCCACTCCTTCTGGGCGCAACGCTGCTCTCCTTCGTCCATCCGGCCGAGCCGATGGCGGGCGAGCCCGGCTTGGCACTGCTGATTTCCGCCGCTGTCGTCTCCGCTGTGGTCGGCTATGCTTCACTCAAGTTCCTGATGCCGGTCCTCGCGGGGCCGAAGTTCTGGTATTTTGGCTTCTACTGCCTGGTGGTCGGTCTGCTGACTGTCGGCCTGTCGTATCTGCCGCAATGAAGCCGATTCTGTCCTTTCTACCGGAAGCCTTCTACGCCGACGGGGCGGACGACATGGCGCGCGTGACCGCCGACTTTGCGGCCGCCGGCGTGGAGAAACTGGTTCTTCCGCACAAGTGGGCGCGCCGGTTTCTCGGTGAAGCGGGATTCGCTGCGGAATGCCTCCGCGCCGTACGCGCGGCGGGCCTTGCCTTTTGCGACGCGCATGCGCCCTACGGTGCGGCATGGGATCTCAACGGCGACCAATCGGAAGTCGACGCGCATCGGCGCCTGCTCGACCATTGCGCCGCATGCGGCATTGGAACCTATACGATTCACATAGGCCCCCCCTACGGCGGGCAGAGCGTATCCGAATCCGTTGCGCAATCCTGCCGCACCGTGGAAAAGCTCCTTCCCGCCGCTGTCGACGCAGGGGTTGTCATCGCCTGCGAGAACATCTACTACCCGACGACGACGAGCGCCTGTCTGCTCTCCGTTCTCCAGACGTTTGAGTCGCCTTTTCTGCGCTTCTGCTACGACTCCGGCCACGCCAACCTCATGACGCGCGGCGTACAGGCAGGCTCCCTGTGCGACTGGGTTCTCGCTTACTGGGAAAAGACGGGCATTGCCCCCGGCGAAGACGATTTCGACGCACTCAGACCCTATCTCGCTACCTGCCACCTCCACGACAACGGCGGAGAGGGCGACGACCACAATCTCCCTGGGGCGGCAGGTTGCACGATTGATTGGCCGGCACTCAAGGCATGGCTGCTCGAAGCGCCAGGATTGCGTTCGCTGCAGACGGAGGCGCATGCCGTCGCCTACCGGCTTTCGGCGGCGACCGTCGTTGGCGCGTTCCGCAGGATTATGGCTTGAGGAAGCTGGCCTTGGCGAACTTTTCCGCCGAGACTTCGGCGTGATCCTGGCGGACGCGGCGCTTCGAGGTCGCGGCACCCGGAAGGACAGGCTTTACAAGCTGGCGGATGCGCGCCTTGAGTTCGTCTAGGCCTGTGCGGTCGGAGGCGGAGACGGCAATCGCCTTGCGCCGTGCCACGCGCTCGAGCTTGGCGAGGTTCGCATCGGCACCCGGGAGGTCGAGCTTGTTGGCAACAAGGAGGGAGGGGCGCTCCAGAAGCGACGGGTCAAAGGAGGCGACCTCTTCGCGGAGGGCCTTGTAGTCGGCCCATGGCGTACGGCCGTCGACGCCCGCCGCGTCGACGACGAAAACGAGAACCTTTGCGCGCGAAATGTGACGCAGAAAGTCGAGGCCAAGGCCGACCCCCGCGTGGGCGCCCGCGATGATGCCGGGGACGTCCGCGATGCGCACGGACGCCGCATCCTCGAAGAAGACGGTGCCGATGACGGGATTCAGTGTCGTGAAGGGATAGGCGCCGATCCTGGGGCGCGCATCGCTTACGGCGGAGAGGAGGGAGGATTTGCCGGCGTTGGGGAAGCCGACGAGGCCGACTTCGGCGATGACCTTGAGCTCAAGACGGTAGTGGAACTCCTCGCCCTCCTCGCCCGGCGTGAATTTCGTCGGCGCCTGGTTGGTCGCGCTCTTCCAGTGGACGTTTCCGAGGCCTCCGCGGCCTCCGCGGGCGATGACGACTTTTTCCCCGTCCCCGACAATGTCAAAGCGAACCTCGCCCGTCTCCTCGTCGATCACGGTCGTCCCGCAGGGGACGTCGACGACGAGATCCTTCCCGTTTCGCCCAAACATCTTCTGGCCACGGCCAGGTTCACCGTTTTCGGCGAAGAGCCTTGGCGAATAGAAAATGCCGAGGAGAGTGTCTACATGACGCGAAGCGCGGAGAACGACATCGCCTCCGCGCCCGCCATCTCCGCCATCGGGGCCGCCAAACTCGACATGCGCCTCCCTGCGGAAACTGGGTGATCCGTCGCCCCCCCGCCCTGCTTTTGCATGGACCGGCAGGCAATCGACAAACAGGCGTTCCTTCATGCGCGGTCCTCCGCGATCCGGACAGGCGGTGCGGATTCAGATGGAACTAGGCTTTCGCTTCTTCTGCGACGGGCCTGATCGTAACGACCGTGCCGCCCTTGATGAAGTCGACTATGCCGTCTACGAGGGCGAAGAGCGTGTGGTCGCGCCCGGTGCCGACATTGGCGCCCGCGTGAATCTTCGTGCCGCGCTGGCGGACGATGATCGAACCTGCGAGGACGGCCTGCCCGTCATAGCGCTTCACGCCGAGACGGCAGGGGTTGCTGTCGCGGCCGTTGGTCTTGTGTGACTTGCTTGCCATTTCGAAAATCTCCCGTTACGCAATTGACTTGACGGTGACGGCGAGCAATTTCTGGCGGTGACCGACCTTGCGCTCGTAGCCCTTCCGCCGCCGACGCTTGAAGTTCACGACCTTGTCGCCCAACGTCTCCTCGTCGACCGTGAAGACAACCTTGGCGCCTTCGACATAGGGAGCGCCGATCTTGAGTTCATTGCCATCCGAGACAGCAAGAACGGTGGAAATCTCCACGTCCTTGCCGACTTCCGCGTCGAGACGCTCGATTTCAAGCTTCTCGCCAACAATCACGCGATACTGCTTTCCGCCGGTTTCGACGACTGCATACGCTTCCATAGTGCTAGTTTTCCTTGCTGAACGCCTGCCAACGCGTCGGGAGTGCGCTTGGACATGGCAACCCTTAAAAGTGAGGTTATAAATTGTATCCGAAATCAATGGAATGTGTCAAGCGCGAACAGATTTGCCCAGAGATTCCAAATGGGGCGTCGTCGGCGGCAGCGCCGCCGACGACGCCCCATTTGGAATCTCTGGAAAGGGATCTGCTTCGTTGCGCGCAGGAGCGACTCTGCGCTATAATGGTGGCATGGGGCCGGCAGATCGATTGAAAGGGCAGGGGAGATGATACGCGACGCACGGGTTGGAACCGTGGCGACGGACGCGGGCGCACGTCTGGACGTCTTCGTTCAGGCAACCTTCCCGAGCGTTCCCAGAAGATTCATTCGCAAGGCGGTTGAAACGGGCTCCATTCTGCTGAACGGCCAGCGTACGCAAAAGGGCGCGAAGCTGAAGGCGGGCGACATCATCGAGGTTCTTGCCCTTCCAGAAGCCGAGGACAACCGCGTCCGGCCAGACCCGTTCGCAAGGCCCGTGATCATCTACGACGACGGCGTCCTCATCGGTGCCGACAAGCCCGCCGGCATGCCCGTGCAACCCCTCTCCCCCGATGAGACGGGGACGTTGGTGAACGGCCTTGTCGCCTACGCCCCCGCAGTCGCCGACGTGGGGGACTCGCCCCTTCTGGGGGGCGCCCTCCATCGCATCGACACCTGGACGTCGGGCCTTGTCCTCGCCTCGCGGTCGGAAGAGCTCTGGCGAACCATGCGCGACCTCTTCGCCGCCCGAAAGATCCGCAAGACCTACCTCGCCCTTGTCGAGGGACGCGTTGCGGCCGCCGGCAAGGTCTCGTGCGAACTCGCACATGATCCGAAGTGGCCTGTCTGCCGAATGATCGAGGCAAAGCGTGCCGGCGAACGGGCGCGCCCCCTCTTTGCGGAGACCTTCTATCGGCCGCTTCACGCTGCAGGATCCGGCACCTTGCTTGAAGTGACCATCTATACGGGAGTCACGCATCAGATCCGCGCGCAGCTCGCCTTGGCGGGCCATCCGCTCGTCGGAGACGCCCTCTACGGCGCAAAGACGGGGCTTGGTGTCGGCCATGGCCAAAGACTTCACGCGCTTGCCGCCTCCTTCCGCCATCCCATGACGGATGCCGACTGCCGAATTGCGACATCCGACCCACCCTGGGCGGCAGGAGTCTCGGAAACTCTTTCATGTGACAACGCATTTGGCTTGTAATTTCCCGCTTTTTCGGTTATCATGATATCGTTTTCGGTTTAATGGCGAAAGTAGCTCAGTTGGTAGAGCCCCAGATTGTGGATCTGGTTGTCGCGGGATCGTGCCCCGTCTTTCGCCCCATCTTAAACCCCTTGAGACGCGCGAATGCCGTTTCAAGGGGTACTTCTTTTTTGTGGGCTTTCGTAAAGCCGCAAGGTTCAGGAGGCGGGTGGGCGTTCTGCTTCCCGGAAGGGAAGCGCGATAGATCCGCAATCGACATCGCGCCAGTGTCCCGTCAGCAAAGTTCCGATCCTTTTGCCTGTCCTGCTTCCGTCAAGCCTCGTTCTCGTCGTTCAACGCGGAAAAGAGCGCTTCGCGACTCCTCCTCGCCTGACGAATCCAAGCCTGCGCAACGAAGTCGGAGTTTATCGGACGGGACACTAGCGTGCTGCGAGGGCGGCGCGGAGAAGCTCGTCCGGACGGGTGGCGTCGGCGCCGCCGTCGAGTGCGGCCTGGACCATTTTTGCGGCGACTTCCGAGGGGAAGCCGAGTTGGCCGAGGGCGAGGACGGTGTCGTGAAGTGCGGCGCTGTCCGTCTTCTTGCCGGCTATGCCGCGAAGCGAAATGGCCTCAAGCGGGTTGATCTTGCCGCGCAGCTCGACGACGATGCGCTCCGCAGTCTTTTTGCCGATGCCCTTGACGGAGCCGAGCCGCTTGACGTCGCCCTCGGCCACGCAGCGCTTGAAGTCCTCGACGGAGAGGCCGCCCAGAACGCAGATGGCGAGCTTCGGGCCGACGCCATTGACCGCGATGAGCAGGTCGAAGACTTCGCGCGCGGCCTTGCAGGAAAAACCGTAGAGCTGCTCGTCGTCCTCGCGCACGACATGGCGGACAAAGAGGCGGCATTCGGAACCTGCGGCGGGGAGTTCGTTGTAGTCCCCGAGCGGAATCGTGGCCTCGTAGCCGACGCCTCCGCACTCAATGATGACGGATCCGGGGTTCTTTTCGAAGAGGATGCCGTGAAGGGTCGAAATCATGTCAGGCCTCTTCCTTCGGGGCTGCGCTGCCCTGGTGGAAGGCGACGTAGCGTGCGAACTCCTCCGTCCCCATGTACCGACCCATCTGTCTGGGGTCGCACTTCGGGAGGTTTACGGCGATAAGGCCGTCGAGGCAGTAGTTGAACTCGGGATCGACGTTGAAGGCAAGGAACTTGCCGCCCATCTTGATGTACTGCCTCAGAAGAATCGGGATGCCCTTCTGGTCGCTCTCGATGTCCTGAATCATTTTGGAGACGAGGTCGAGGTCGTCGATGTAGGAGTCGAAATCGGCGCGGTTCCACTCGGCGCGCCTTGCCTTGCGCAGACGATGGCGAGGACGGACGAGGCGGGCGAGATCCTTCTCGAAGTTGGACAGGCGCAGTGAGCGGAGAATCATGTTGCGCGATGTGTCGAGATAGTCGCTGGAGATGCTGACCGGTCCGAAGAGCGTGGTGTAGCGCGGGTTCCGGTAGATGTAGGTGCAGATGCCGCGCCAGAGAAGAAGGAGCGAGCTGAAGGCGCGCTGGTATTCGACGCGGACCCATGATCGTCCAAGCTCAATGCAGGGCTGGATGCGGTCGATGAGTCGGCGGTCGTATTTGAAGCAGGTCACAGTGTAAAGGCCCCGGACGCCAAGGCGTGCGCAAATTTCATCGGCCAGCCCGAGGCGATAGGCTCCGACAATCTCCTTCTTTTCGGCATTCCAGATGAAAAGGTGGAGATAGTACTCGTCGAAGGAATCGAGGTCGATTTCGTGGTTCGTCCCCTCTCCGACGGCGCGGTAGGTCACTTCCCGGAGGCGGCCGATTTCGTGCAGGCATTTCGGAATCGCTGCTGCGCGGGCGTGGTATACGGACAGGCCTTTCGACTCCAGCAGGAGGGCCGATTCCGGAAGGGAGGCGATTTCAGCCGCGAGCTCTTCGGGCGGGACGGGGGCGACAACCGGCTCCTGGTAGGGCTTGTGGAAGACGGACTTCTCCTTGTGGCCGAACAACTTGCGGGCGGGCTTTGCGGTTTCGCGCTCGGCGAGGACGTAGGTGCGGAGGCGCAGATACTGGATAAGTTCTTCGTCAGTCTTGTACTCCTCCATTTCATGCCAGGAAATCGGCTGGCCGATTTCGACGTGAATGCGGTGGTTGCGCTTGTTGACGAACTGCTTTGGCAGGAGAACCGTGCGAAGTCGCGGATGGATGAGGCCCGCCATATTGAAAAAGGCGCCGTTGCTGCCCGTGAAAAAGACCGGCAGGACCGTCGCTTTCGTGATGCGGGCCATTCGGGCGATCGTCGGACTCCAGGCGGGGTCGCGCACCTTGCCCGTCTTGAGGTCGATGCTGGAGACCTCGCCGGCCGGGAAGACCGCGAGGCCGTGCCCCTCCTCTACCCATTTGATGCTCGCCTTCATCGACCGCAGGTTGGCGCGCTTCGCATCGGCGCCGCCGAAGGGATCCACAAAGAAGAAGCGGTCGCGGATCTCGGGCATCATGGCGAGAAGGTAGTTTGCCATGATCTTCCCGTCGGGTCGGAAGCGCTCGAGCATCGAGATCATCAGGAGCCCCTCGATGCCGCCAAAGGGGTGGTTTGCCACGATGATGAGCGGCCCCTCCTGCGGGATGGCCGTGTCGGAGGGCGTGTTGACTTCCCACTGGACATTCATCACGCTCAGGACGCGGTTCGTGAAGGAAAGGGTTTCGTCGGCATCGCAGGTCTTCCGATAGATGCGGTTCAGCTGCGGGAAGCAGAGGGTGTGCTCGATCAGCGGGCGCGACAATCCAGCACCAATCCGCAGAAGGGGGTTGGTGATCTTGGATGTGTCGAGCCGGAAAAGCTTTGGAGTCTTGGTCATGGTGTTCGCCCAAATGATAGCACAGAGAAGACCGTATGCGCAAATGGCGGGTTCCGAAGGAGCGTCTATTGCCCGTTTCCGCCGTCCGGGCAGCGTGCGAGGGCGAGAAGAAAGACCAGTGGGAGGCCGAGTCCGCGGACCAGGAGCGGATGCCAGATTGCCGTGGCGGCAAAGGCCGCGATGGCGGCGGAGGAAGCGCGTGAGACGGCGGGTGCGCCATCGGCGCGGCCCGCGTTCCATGCCGCATAGAGAATGGCGAGGAAGGCGAGGAGGGCGGGGTAGCCCATGGTCGAGGCGATGACAAGGTAAAGGTTCTGGGTGTCGGGTTCCTCCGGCCCCGTTGCGCGCGGCACCATGCCGTAGAAGGGGCCTATGTTCTTCTGGTATGTGCCCGGGCCTACGCCGATGAGGGGGCGCTCAAAGCTCATGGCGATCGCGGCCTGCCACCCGGGGTAACGCCGGGTGGGTTCACCGGCTGCGTGGGCGAGGATGGCGCCGGGGGCGTATTGGACGCTTCCGGTCTCCGTGTAGTAAAGTTCCGCGGACTCCACGGCCGTCGTAAAGTTGTTGCGCCGCGTTTCGGGCGCGACAAGGAAGAATGCCGCCAGAAGCACCAGGGCCGCGGCCACGCCCCAGGTGCGATTATGGCGGAAGGCCGTGGCCGTCAGCACGGCGGCAACGGCCGCCAGGGCCGCGCCCGAGAGCATCACAAGAAGCCCGGCGGCGACGAGAAGACCAAGAGCCGGCCGGAGTAAACGAGGTAGATTCCGTTCCAAAAGGAGCGAGAATGAGAAGGGCAGCAGCAGCGCGAGAAAACCGGAGAGGACGTTGTTGTTTCCAAAGGTGCCGCGTACGGCGAGTCCTGATCGCAGGCAAAGGGGAAAGACATCGGGGCTTTCACCGAAATACTGCATGAGGGCGAGGGCGACGACAACTGCGCCCGAAGCGATGAAGGCGCCGCATGCACGGCGGACGCCCTGCTTGCCAGTGATGCCAAGCGCCGTTGCTGCGACCCGTTCGCCCGCGAGGAAGTAGAGGGCGATCTGCAGCCACTCCCTCAGACCGTCGCGCAGGCTTGGCCCGCAGAGGGCCGAAACCGCCACGACGAGGACGAAGGCCGTGTTCTCGGCGGGGGGGCGCCTGTGGAAGAAGCGCGGCGTGAAAAGCGCAAGAACAAATGCCGCGGCAAGCAGGATGTCCGCGGCGGTCGCATGGGCGCCGCCGAGGACGAAGCCGCATTGCGTGGGCGCCAACGCGAGCGCGAGAAGGGCGATGGCTCCAAACGCCTGAGCGATGTGATCCCTTAGTGGCATTTCACGCGCGGCCGGTAGTTCGCGGGGTAGGCTGCGCCTTTCCCATCGCCGTCCGGCGTGTTGGCGCTTGACCAGACATGGGTGACGATCCCGCGCGCAATGCCAATGTCGGCGGTTTCGACTTCCAGGAGATGGGCGATGGCGAAGTCCACGATGTGCGAGACGGAGGCGAGCGGAGTGGTGAGGCCCGGCACCTCGACGATGGCGTCGGCCATCGACTCGGTTGCCCGGTGGATGTTGCCCGCCTCCTTGCCCGTCGTTTCAAGGCCGTTGGCGACGGTCTTTCCGATGCAACCGTGGTCGTTGACCAGGGGAGAGCCGAAAGGAGCCGGGAGAATGTCATTCGCCGATTTCGATGAGACAGGCGTTTCCGGATGCCGCGCTGGAATTGCGGGCTCGCAACTCCATGGTCCAGCCGTTCGAAGCCGACGGCCAGGTCAGGACGTCGATGGATCCCTTGCCCCCGATGCGTTTGATGCGGAAGGCGGCGGAGCCTCTCGGAGCGGAGGCCTTGCTTGGTGCGGAAAGAAGGGCCTCCCAGCTTCCGCCGTTCAGCCCCGTGCCCCGGACGGACTTCTTGCCCGCTTCCAGCGGGAAGAGCGGAACCTCGAACAGTACCGCGTCGGGGGTTGTGATGTCGATTCGGACGAGATGGCGCCAGTTGTTTCCGGGGCGGCTGATGCCGCAAATGGCGCCATCGCCGTCATCGGCGGCTGACGTATCCACCGCCGTGCCACCATGTCCCGAGCCGCCTTCGTAGGGCGCGGGAGCGCCCGTCATGAGGCTTTTCCAGTAGGCTTCGAGCATCGCATGCGTCGGCTTGATGCCCTCGTCCTCCAAGATTTTCCGAAGCTCGTCCTGCGAGTTGGAAAGAAGAATCGCCTTCGCGTCGGATGCCGCGTTGTCCGCGTTTCTTAGAGCCTGTAGGCAAAGTGCGGCGACGGACTCGTTGGCGGGACGGATCTTGTCCGGAAACGCGAAGGTGCCTTTCTTTTCAAATGATTCCTGCGCATCGGCGAGCATTTTCACAAGCTGTGCGACATCGGCCTTCATGGAGACGTTTCCTGAAACCCTGGACTTGATTTCACGTTGGGCCGCATTCCTGATCTGGTTTTCCAGCATTTGGCGGACGTCCGCCTGGCGCGTGGCCTCAATGGCCACCGTTTTTTTTTCGAAGTTCTCACGGATGGCGGCATAGTAGGCAGCCGAGAAGTCAGGTGCTGCAAAAAGCACGCCCGCGACAAAGGCAATGAATGTCGCGGCAGGCAGTGTCAGGCTCTTCATCTGTTCCGTTGTCCTTTCTTTTCAAACGATTATAGTCAATGTGATTGGAAAAGGCAAGCGCACCGACCCAACAGGGCGAGGATACGGCATTGCGCATTGGAACGCCGCTAGTGTGCTGATCCTTAAATTGTTTGCCCTTGCCTGACTCGTCTTTCCCATGCGTCGTTGTCGTCGTTTGCCGTAATTATTACGCCTTCACGACGACGCCTGGCCTGGGAAAAACAATTCGGCGCAATGGCTGACTTATTTGCGAAACAGCACACTGGAGTCAAGCGGGATCCATGCCGAAGGGGATTCAGCGAAATCTTGCCGTATCCAGATCTCGTGGTTCCAGAGTGAAATCCCGGGCTCTCATTCGTGATAGAATGATTCCATCTTGTTCTGAAAGGCGGGGAGATCCATATGCGCATTCGGTGCAGCAACATGCGGTTTGCCATGCGGGGCGGCACATGCCCCACCAGTCGTGCGGGCAGCGGGAAGCGTTCGAATTTCCGCGAAGGTTGCCGTTCCATGCGAAAAAAGTGCGGAAAAAACGCCGCATCGGTTCCTTTCCCATGACAGGAGCCTGCAACAATGGAGAATGGGAAAGACGACAAGTACGCCGGAGACATCGCCTGGCGGGAATGGTTCGACATCTGCTCCGTCAACGGATGCCCCCCCGCGTCGGCCGCGGCGCTGCGCATGCAGATCGAGTCCGCCATGTACGCGCGTCTTGCAAAGTGCGGCATCGGGCGCGACGAGACGAATGGCGAGGATCCGGTCGCCTTTTTCGACGCCTTCTTCAAGCTGAAGGGCTCCCGCGAGAAGGGCAAGCCCCTCAAACTCTACTTCGCCTACCGCATCCGGGTCGAGGGCATGAGGCTTCGCGACTTCGTGTGCGGAACGCTCTTCGGCTTCTCCTCCGGGCGCATACACGACATCGTGATGGAATGGATTGCCGTCCTAAAGGGATGGAGACCCCGTTCGCTCCGCAGCCCGGACGGAAAACGACACGTTGTCTGGGAGGGCGCCGCGCTGGAGGAGGCCGCCGTCCAGGAGCTGGCGGACAAGTCCGACCCGACGGTGTTTCTGGATGTCGACCTGGTTCGCGCGGAGATCGACAAGGCCCTGGGAAACGCCTCGCGCAAAGTTAAAGTGGTAAAATCGAAAGTGGCGCTCCTTTTGTATGCGGAGGCCCAGGACGTGCCGGTGACGAACCCGGCGGTCCTTGAAGGGCTGGAAGTTGGAAAATCGCGCGCCTACAAACTGAAGGAGAAGACCGTGGTCGCACTTCGCAAAGAGCTGTGTTCGGCAGAAGGGGCAGGAAGCCCGCTTTTTGGCCGCATCCTGCTCGAGGCTTGCGAAGAAGCCCTTCCCGAAGCAACACGCACAAAGATCGGAGCCGAACAATGAACGAAGTATTCGAAAAGGAATGGAAGCTTTACCATGAAAACGGGGACAAGAAGTCCTTTGAGGCCGAGAAGCCGAAGGCGGAGGGCAAGTTTGACAGAAACGTCAGGCCCGGCGGAATCCGCATCTTCGTGAACAGGAAGCGCCTCTTGGTCGCGACATTCGCCGTACTGCTGTCCGCTTGCGGAACTGACGCCGCCTACGATTTCAATGCGGCCTGGAAGGAGGTTGATGAAGCTGGCGTCAAGGGCCTTCTGCGCACCGTCACGAACAAGGTGGAGGAAATCCAGCGCGAGGCCGTGAAGGTCAAGCGCTGGCCCGACGCGGCGCGCGCCTTCCTCGTCCGCGAGGAGGCCATGCAGAAGTTCACCGACGAACAGACGGCCGACTGGCTCCCCGCCTTCGCGGCCTCCGTCGACGCCCAGCCGGCGCCGCTCCAGGCCGTCCTCCAGCTCCATCTCGCCCACACCTATTTCGAGAACTCGCGCCCCTGGCGCTGGGGCGGCGCCAGGCCGACCAAGCTCGACGACGAGGCGGCGAAGGACAAGATGCCGCCGTGGTCGCCGGAGAAGATCGCCGGAACCCTGGAGGCGCAGTTCGCCAAGGTCTTCGCCCTCGCGGACGACCTCAAGGCGCAGAAGCTCGCGGACTGGGATGCGCTTTTTGACCATGGCAATATCCCCGAATCCTACTGCCCGACCCTTTTCGACTTCGCCGTCCGCGACGCCATCAAGTTCTATGGCGAGATCATCCCCGACAAGACGCGCGAAAAGGGCCTCGCCCTCTACGGCCGGCTCATCGAATTTCACCAAAAGGACGGCAACCTCGACGCCCTCGCAATGGCCGAGCTGAATCGCGCCGAGTATGTTCGCGCCTTCGACCAGAAGCCGCAGAAGCAACGCGACGCGGAGTTCATGACGTTCCTCGACGGCTTTCTCAAGCGCTACGAGGGCAAAACCGAGGTCGTCGCTTTCGGCGCGGCCGCGAAGGCGGAGATTCTGCGAGACAAGAACGACCTTGTCGCCGCGCACGACCTCGCCGCCGAATACGCCAGGAAGTGGCCGAAGTCGCCGGGTGCGGAGAAATGCGCGACCATCGTTGCCGAAATCGAGGAAAAAACGCTTTTCGTCGAGGTGGAGCGCAACTGGTGTGCGCCGTGGCCGGAAATGACGGTCAAGGCGCGGAACCTCAACAAGGTCCACTTCCGGCTCGTCCCCGTCTCGTTCGACGACCTCGTGGAGGATACGTCCATGGGTGACGCGGACGACTACGACGCCAAGAGGGCGATGAGGGAAAAATATGCCAAGCGCCGCCCCGCGAAGGAGTGGTCCGAGACGCTCGACCTCAAGCCGGACTACACGGTGCAGTCGTTCACGTTCACCGTCCCCTCCGACCTCAAGCCCGGCCACTACGTCCTCTACGCCGCGGCGAACGACAAGTTCGGCGCGGACAAGCTGCCGCTCTTCGCGCAATACGTCACGGTCACGCCCCTCGCGCTGGTGCTGCGC
>JAEEGL014864234.1_pt1 | contig 18080 bp, 12 predicted proteins | sample 9134231 | NCBI WGS metagenome assembly JAEEGL01 (sample SAMN16246548, study PRJNA631951) | gut metagenome | biome: gut microbiome; feature: rumen; material: fiber-attached | host: Bos | place: Iran: Karaj | collected 2018-10 | reverse complement strand
CCATACTGCCAAATAATTCAGGTACATTTGTCATATTTCACCAATCTCCTATTGTGTTATAAAGAACATTATATATGATTTTTTTTAGTAATAAAAGTACAGTTTGTTATGTATGATGTTTGATTGGGAACGCGGTGGCTTCTACACGATTGTTATTTCTGCTAAGAAAACACGCCTGCATCAACCGCCCTTACGCCCTTCCCTTTCGGTCATACCTCACTTCGTTCGGTACTTCGGGGCTCCACGGCGTGCTCAGTTGTAGTTCAGCAGCTGTAGAATAAAAAAGGCACTTCCTATGGAAACAGGAAATGCCTTCTTAAACAAAAAGTATCTATAGAATTATTTCAAAATTGAGAAGCCTAAATCTTTAATGTCCTTAGCAAAAGTCAATACAGTATCTTTTGAACCCTGCATTGGAGTTTTTCCCATTCCAGGAATTTTTGCTAAAACACTGTTTGGTACTGTAATAATATCACAGCCAATTCTGTCTGCTTCAACAAGGTTAAATAATTCACGGGTAGAAGCCCACAAGCTTAATGTTCCAGGCTTTGATTTACAAATCTTACATGTCTTTTTCATTACAGGAATTGGATCTGTTCCGGCATCGGCAAGGCGTCCTGCGAAAACAGAAACAATATTTTTTGTTCCTTTCTTGAATGCATGAACGGCAGCTTTAACCTGAGCTACAGTAAAGATTGCAGTAACATTTAACTGGATTCCTGCGTCAGAAAGTTTTTTAATTAAAGGAGCTGTAGAAGTTCCGTCTGTAAGCATAATAGGAATTTTTACGAATACATTTTTTCCAAGAGCAGCAATTACTTTTGCTTCCTTTTCCATTGTATCAAAATCATCACCAAATACTTCAAAGCTTAAAGGAAGATCTGGAATTGCTTCACAAACTTCTTTAGCGAATGAAACATAATCTGTAACACCAGCTTTTTTCATAAGGCTTGGATTTGTTGTAAAGCCAGAAACATAGCCTTTCTTGTATTCAGAGATCATCTCATTTTTGTCTGCACCGTCAGCGTAAACGGCAACCTTTAACTGCTTAAATGTCATACTATACCCTTCTATATAAAAAATCTTACCGTAGTGTAATTTATTTTATGCTTCTTTTCAACACGGACTAAAATTACACATTGAACTTGAAGAACAAAACATCGCCATCCTGAACAACATAATCTTTTCCTTCCTGACGATATTTTCCGGCACTCTTGATTCCTGCTTCACTACCATACTGACGCAAATCATCAACTGTATATGCTTCTGCCTTTATAAAGCCTTTTTCGAAATCAGTGTGAATTACACCGGCTGCCTGAGGAGCTTTGTCACCTGCAGAAATTGTCCAGGCACGGCATTCATCTTCTCCGCCCGTAAAGAAAGTTCTCAAGCCCATCAGTCTGTAAACTGTTCTTGCCAAAACTGTAAGGCCGCTTTCTTTTAAACCTACGCTGTCCATAAATTCCTTGCGGTCATTTTCATCTGTGATGTCGCTCAAATCAGCTTCAAACTTTCCGCAGATAACAATCACTTCTGACTTCTGTTCAGCTGCAATTTTCTTTACCTGTTCAACATAAGCATTTGTGCCGCTTTCAATTGTATCTTCATCAATGTTGCAGACAAACACCTGAGGCTTAATCGTAAGCAGATGCAAATCATATACAGCAGCTTTTTCTTCATCAGTTAAATCTGCCATACGCGCACACTTACCATCTAAAAGCAAAGGCTTAATTTTTTCTACAGCGCTTAAATAATGAGCAAGTTTCTTTTCTTCCTCTTTACCCATCTGTCGGATCTGCTTAGTAACTTTTTCTGCCCTCTTTTCAATTGTATCAAGATCGGCCTGAGCAAGTTCGAAATCAATCGTAAGGATGTCGCTCAAAGGATCGATTGGGGCATCTGTTTTTGCATCATCCCGCACATGCTGAATATCCGGGTTGTCAAAGCAGCGTACAACATGAGCTATAACAGTAGTTTCCCTGATGTTTGCAAGGAATTTATTTCCAAGGCCTTCACCATTTGAAGCACCTTTTATTAAACCGGCAATGTCAACAAAATCTACAGTACAGGGAATTTTTTTCTTAGGATTAAAAACACTTGCCATAAAATCCAGGCGTTCATCAGGAAGTTCTACAACACCAACATTTGGATCTATTGTACAAAACGGATAATTTTCTGCGCTGGCAGGAGCCTTTGTTAAAGCACTAAAAATTGTTGATTTACCTACATTTGGAAGACCAACTATACCACAAGTTAATTTCATTCTTTTCCTCTAAAAAATATTTGAAATCCATTTTAGCTTTTTGCTTGATTTTTTACAATGAACTTTTTTTTATTCAGGGTGACAGTTGTTTACAAATTCAAGATGACGGTTATTTACAAATTCTGCATTGCATATTTACCGGGTAAAATTTTTCTGTTTTTATTTGTGCAATTCTAAATAATCTATGGTAAAATATATGCTATATACGGAGGAAATATATATGGAAGAAAAAAACACTGCAACAAGTATTATTGCTAAATTTCCAGTCAAAACATTTATTTACTACTTATTATCATTCACTTTGCCATTAGTTTATGTTTTTATACTTATGACAGTATTCAAAATGAATTTAAGTTTACTATTTGCAAGCGGAGTATATTCCGTAATTGGAATTGCACTTATAATTGCGAATCTATTCTTTCAAATTTTATTTTATCTGTTTGCAAAAAAGAACATAGAAAAATATGATGGATCTGAGATTTCTAAAAATAAAGCTTATAAATCTATAAACTTAATAATCAAGATTGTTATTGTAAATCTTGTTCTTTCAGGAATTGTAAATAGTATCGGATTAAAACTTGCCCTTACCAGTGCAAAAGAATATAACTATGTTATTATTAATTTCTTAACATTAGGACCAACTTTTATTATATCCCTTTTCTTCTATATTCCATTCTTACAAAGCTTTGAAAGACACATTTATAAATTGCCTTATGAAAAAAAGTTTAAGGTAATGCCAATGACATTCAGAGGTTCTGCAACAGTATTTTTTGGAGTAGCAGGAACCTTAATTTTATCAATTCTTCCATACATAATTCCAGTAATCAGGGACATACCTAAAGAAATTATTCTTGCAAAATATGTATTACCAATTTCAGCTGTCAATATAGTTCTCTGTGTAGCCAGTGTTTACCTGTTCATACTGGAAATGTTCAACACAATCAAAAAATTAAATGCATTCTCAGAAAAAATTTCTGAAAACGATTATACAGGTGACAATATGCTCATTACCTGTAGAGATGAATTAGGCTTGCTCGTAAATGATATGAACATTTTCAAAGAAAACACACGAAGCTTAATTTCACAGATTATTGGTAACACTAACTCTACAACAGAAATCGCAAAAATAACTGATGAAAACATAAAGGAATCTTCTGAAAGCATTCACCAGATTGTAAACAACATAGGTTCTATTAAAGAAAGCATTCTTAATCAGTCTGCCAGCGTTCAGGAATCAAATGCAACAATCAAAAACATGATTTCAAAGATTGATGAATTAAATAAGAACGTCGAGATACAGACAGAAGGTGTAGAAACATCTTCAAGCGCAATTGAGGAAATGGTTCAAAACATTAATTCTGTTACACGCATTCTTGACGGAAACCAGAAGACAGTTGATGCACTTGGAACTGAATCAGAAAAAGGCCGTGAGAAAATTAATAATTCCGTTGTTCTCGCACAGGATGTAATGGATAACTCAAACGGACTTCTGGAAGCTTCTTCTATCATACAGAATATTGCATCTCAGACAAACCTTCTTGCTATGAACGCCGCAATCGAAGCAGCTCACGCAGGTGAAGCAGGAAAAGGATTCTCTGTAGTTGCCGATGAAATTAGAAAACTTGCTGAACAGTCAAATACTCAGGGAAAAAGAATCAGTGAACAGCTTCAGGACTTTCAGGCTTCTATCAGCAAAGTTGCATCTGAAATTAAAGATGTACAAAATCAGTTCGAAATCATTTTCAATTTGACTGAAAAAGTTAAGAACCAGGAAACTGTAATTAAAAATGCAATGGAAGAACAGAGTGCCGGAAGTAATCAGGTTCTCGAATCAATCGGCTCAATTAAAGATTCTACACATGTTGTAACCAACAGAACAAAAGTATTGATCGACGGTGGACAGCAGATTGGTGTAGAAATGGATTTACTTGCAAAGCTTACTGTTGAAATAACTGAGAACATGAACGAAATGGCAAATGACTCTCAGCTTATTACACAAGCAATTGAAAAGATTAAGGATTCATCTGTAAACAACAAAGAAGTTGCGGATTCTTTGCTGGATGAAGTTAATAGATTTAGAATTTAAAGATTCTCATAAATCACCTCCTAAAAAGTTTGCGTTGCAAGCTTTGAAAGATAAAAACCGACTGTATCCTGAAAAGTTTTTATCTTAAACCTCCTTCATTTTTGCCTGTAGTACCCAAAAGGTATTGCAGGCGTTTTTTTATTATTGGTACAATCATATATATCATGCTGAATTTATTTCACAACGCATGTGGTGGTTGAGCATGTCGGGGCAACGCCTGCCACCACGTGTTTCACCATAACCATTTATACTGTTACGAGGTGGTTTCGATACGGAGTTGCCTACTCAACCACCGTGAATGCATAAGGAGACTAATATGATTCCAGAATGGGACTTACAGACACTTTATAAAAACTTAGAGTGTGAAGAATATAAAAATGATATAGAAGAATATAAAAGCTTAATCGAACAGTTAAACAATGAATTAACAGCAGCAGCATCATTTGACAATAACTCATTTAATACGTTCCTTAAAACCACTCTTTCTAAAATAGAAAAACTGGAGTACCTTTCAAAAACACTGGAAGCCTTTGCATATATTATCTACTCAACAGACACAACAAATACAAAATACTTAAACAACATTTCTTTTATTGATGAACTTTCAAACAGGAAGAATCAAATAGAAATAAAGTTTTCAAAAATTTTATACACGGCAAATAACCAGAATCTTTTTGAAGCCTTCTACAAGGAAAATCCTGAATACACAGAATACAAATTTATTCTCGAAGAAAAAATAAAAAGCTATTCGCATCAAATGTCAGAAAGCGAAGAACTGCTCGCAGGAGACTTACAGAAAACCGGAGGCTCTTCCTGGGACAGACTGCACGAACAGTTAATATCAAATCTTAAAGATGAAAACGGAAAGACCTTCAATGAATTAAGAAACGATGCCTTTAGTGCTGATCCTCTTCTCAGAAAAAAATCCTATGAAAAAGAGATTGAGCTTTTAAAGCAAAACGAAATTTCTTTTGCTGCCTGCTTAAATAACCTGAAGGGCGAGACAATAACATTAAACAAAAGACGCAGCTGGGACACTGCATTAGAAAGGGCTTTATTTTCAAACCGATTAAGCAAAGAAACTTTAGATGCATTAATTTCTGCAATCGAGGATTCACTTCCTTCGTTCAGGGAATACTTAAAGCTTAAAGCAAAAATTTTACACTATACAAAATCTACAGCAAGCACGGATTTATACAAAGAAAATCAGGGACTCGCCTTTTACGATTTATTTGCACCGCTAAAAAATCCGGCTGAAACAAATGAAAACGAAAGCAGCTTAAAGAAAGAAAAATCTCTGCTTACAAAAGAATGGACCTTTGAAGAAGCAAAAGAATACATCCTTAAAGAATACAATTCCTTCTCTACGCAGATGGGAGACTTTGCGAAAAAAGCTTTCGAGAATAATTGGATTGATGCGAAAGTTCATGAAGGAAAAGTTGGCGGCGCTTACGATGAAGATTTCCCTAAGAATCACGAGTCGCGCATTTTAACAAATTTCACAGGAACCTTTAGTGACATAATTACACTTGCACATGAACTGGGACACGCCTTTCACTTTAGCTGCATGAAAAACAAAAGCCCCTTATTCTTTAACTACCCAATGACTCTAGCAGAAACGGCAAGTACCTTTGCAGAAACTATAGTTAAACAGGATGCTATTAAAACCTGCGAAGGCTTTGATAAAATCACATTGATTGAATTGGATTTACAGGATACCTGCCAGGTTTTAGTTGATATTTTGTGCCGCTTCTATTTTGAACAGTCAGTTTTTGAACAGAGAGAAAATGGCGAACTGAATGCTAAAGACTTTTGCAGTTTAATGAAAGCTGCTCAGGAAAAAACTTATGGAGATGGCTTAAGCTCAGAAAAGCACGAATATATGTGGGCAGTAAAAAGTCATTACTACAGTACGGACTTAGATTTTTATAATTTTCCTTATGCATTCGGCCAGTTATTTGCAGTGTCTCTTTACCAGAAATTTAAGGCAGAAGGAAAAGCATTTACTGAAAAGTATTCAGCCCTTCTTTCTGAAACAGGAAATTTAAGCTGCGAGGAACTTTGTAAAAGAGCAGGCTTTGACATTACCACAAAAGATTTCTGGCAGAACGGAATTGAACTTTATAAAGAAGAAATTCAAATCCTAAAAAAATGGACTGAAGAAAATCTAAAATAAATTACAGAACTGCTCTCAAAAATTGCTGCAGGCGTTCACTCTTTGGCTTTGTGAAAATTTCATCAGGAGTTCCTTCTTCTGCAATAACTCCCTCGTACATGAAAATTACACGGTCTGCAACTTCGCGGGCAAATCCCATTTCGTGAGTTACAACAACCATTGTCATGCCTTCGTTTGCTAAATCCTTCATTACATTTAAAACTTCACCGACCATTTCAGGATCCAGTGCAGAAGTTGGTTCATCAAAAAGTAAAACCTCAGGATTCATTGCAAGTGCCCTGACAATAGCAATGCGCTGTTTCTGTCCGCCACTTAAGGTAGAAGGATAAACATCAGCCTTTTCTAAAAGACCAATTCGCTCCAGAAGTTTTTTTGCGTTTTCATAAGCTTCTTCTTTTGTCTGCAGTTTTAATGTAACAGGAGCAAGCGTAATATTTTCCATTACAGTTAAATGAGGAAATAAATTAAAGTGCTGGAAAACCATTCCCATTTTCTGACGGTGTAAATTTATATTTGCTTTTTTAGAAGTGATATCATTTCCTTCAAAAAAGATTGTTCCCTTGTCAGGCACTTCCAGAAGATTCAGGCATCTTAAAAATGTACTTTTTCCGGAACCAGAAGGACCAATTAAAACTACTTTTTCACCTTTAGAAATTTTTGTACTGATTCCTCTTAATACATGAAGGCTCTTAAAACTTTTTTCCAAATCTTTAACTTCTATCACTTTTTGCCATCCTTTTTTCTATAAGCGAAAATAATTTTGTAAGTCCTAAAGTTAAGCACAAATAAATTACAGCACAGGTTAGCAAAGGAATCCATGCGTTGTAAGTTGCATTTCGAATTTTATCTCCTGCTTTAGTTAAATCCATTACGGCTATAAAACTTGCAACAGAAGTTTCTTTTATAAGAACGATAAACTCGCTTGTGTAAGTTGGAAGAACAGCCTTAACTGCCTGAGGTAAAACGATTTTATAAAGTGTCTGCCATTTACTTAAACCCAAAGAGCGTCCGGCTTCTGTCTGGCCGATATCAACGCCCTGAATGCCTGCCCTGAAAATTTCTGTACAGTATGCGCCTGAGTTTATACCGTAAGAAATAATTGCAACTAAAAGTCTGTCCATACCGGTTGGAGCAAAAATGACAAAATAAAAAATCATCAGCTGAGTTGCTAAAGGAATGCCCCGGATAACAGTTGTGTACACTTCTGCAACGGCGCGTAAAAATTTATTCTCCGAGATTTTCATCAGGGCAAAAACACACCCCAATACAGTTCCAATTAGAATGGCACAGATTGCAATTAAAACAGTTGTCCCCAAGCCCTGAAGCATTAGGATCCAGCGCTGACTTGAAATCATTGTATCGTAAAATGACTGAAACACTTTTTTCACCTTGTAGTTTTTTTAATTTTTTTTTGTCATTCTGAATTTGCAGCTCGATATTTCGAGCTTGCTTCAGTATCTGCACAGACAGATTCCGAAACAAGCGATGTACTGAGCCTGTCGAAGTATTCGGAATGACATGTGGTTTCGACAAGCGGTTCCTGAGCCTGTCGAAGGGCAACCACCAAGCCTGTCGAAGTACTCAGAATGACATGTTGCTCGTCGGAATGACAGAATTATTTTCTTACGATTACAACCTGTTTAGAAGAATAGTAATCATCAGAGAAATCAACATTCTTTTTTCTTTCTTCTGTTACAGACATACCTGCTGCAATAAAATCAATTACTCCAGACTGAAGGGCAGCAATCAATGAATCAAATTCCATATCAATTACTTCGAGCTTTGCACCATAATCGCGTGCAATTTTCTGGCCCATTGTAATATCAAAACCAACAATATCTTTTCCTTCTACATATTCAAATGGAGGGAAAGCAGCATTTGTACCGAGCTTTAATACTTTTGTTCCTGTTAAAGTTTCATTTGCAGGGATTGTAATTTTTCCGTCAGCAGGCATAAATGCATTTACAAGTTTTTCATAATCGCCGTTTTCTTTCATTGTAGCGATTGTCTTATTGATTGAATCTCTAAGTTCTGTATTGCCCTTTTTGATTGCGATTGCATAAGCTTCTGTTGCAAGGTCTAAATCCAAAATTGTAAGCTTAGGATTTTTTGCAACGATTGCTTTTGCAGGAAGTTCGTCTAATACTACAGCATCAATTGCTTTATTCTTTAAGTCCAAAGCAGCATCCATACCTGTTTTAAATGAAACAACTTTTGCACTTGTATATGTATCCTGAACAAAAGCTTCTCCAGTAGTTCCTGCCTGAACACCAATTTTTTTACCTTCAAGATCACTTGCTGAATTAATTACTACAGACTTTTTTGCAGCAACTGTAAAAAGAGAAATTAATGCAACAGCACCAACTAAAACTAATGACTTTTTCATATGTCCTCCAATAAGATTGAGTTTTTAAAAAATAGAATTAACACGTACAACTTAAGTCGTGTCTTATACATATTATCTTAGTGGAATGATTTTGACTATAAGTTTTATACAGATTTGACATGTATAACCGAGCCATATCGTGTTCACAAATGCTAATCAAACATCCCTTTATACATAGCACTTAAAAGTTCTTTCTTAGTATTATTCTGAGTATACTCCCAGGCCATAACGCCACCAAGTTCCTTTTTCTTAGCATAGGCAGTAATTAAATTAATTTCTTTTACATCTGTATACGAAATAAAACTTTTTTCTGCAGGATTATACATATACGGGCACTGAGCCTCATCATCCCAATATTGTTCCCAGGCAGCCAAATTAAGCTTTTGACCAATCTCCTTATACGAAATCATACTAACTGTTCTCGATTCGCGAGGAACACTTACGCCAAGTCCATTTGTAGTATTTTCTTCAATGCAGCCTTTCCAATAGTAACCGTAAAAAGCCATGCCTAAAATCAATTTTTCAGCAGGAACACCACTGTCTAAATATGACTGAACACCGCTTTTAATAGAGGGCTTACCGGCAAAAGGTGAATTGTGTCCCGTTTCGCTGCTCCAGCCGCCAGCAAAATCGTAAAGCATTATATTTATTGCATCTAAAGGCTCTGCAATTTCTGTCATGCGTTTCATCAAATCGTCCCGGTCAGGTGGAAGTGCAGTAGTTAATCTGTAAGCTCTTTTTGTCTGCTTTTCAAACCCGGCAAGCATAGCCCTTAAGTCTTTCAAAAGATTTATATAATTACTAATTTCTGTATCTTTTTTTGGATATTCCCAGTCAATATCAATTCCAGTTATATATAAATGGTCAGAGAGAAATTGTTTTACATTACTTACAAACTTTGAACGGAGCGAACTATCTGCGGACATTGCCTTAAAGTCTTCAGTTCTTTCGCTGCTGCCTCCAATTGAAAGTGAAATTCGAAGATCAGGATAACGGTTGCTCAAAGCTTCTACATAAGAAACTTTAGGTTCAAAATCAGTCAAAACTAAGGAAACATGATCGCTGTCATCTATTTCTGCAAAAGACAAAAGTAAATCTGTCATCAGATCTCCGCGAATATTGTTCATATTGAAATTTTCCCACAAAGGATAATATACGGCACAAACAGTTCCCCAGTCTCTGTTAACAGGTACATCATCTATACAAGAGGTAAAACTTGAAACAGTTAAAACACAAACAAGGAATAAACCTAAAAAATTCTTCGCTTTCATTCAGGACCTCCAGAAAAAGGTAATACATAAATTTTAACATGAGATTCTAGAATTTGACACTTAATTTTTTGATTCACAGAAAAAGTCAAGAACCCTTAGCAGCTGCTGTACAAATACTCTAATAATTCACCGCTCATATCCTGACCGTATTCCCAGAACATAAAGCCGGTAATATTTTTTTCTCTGGCAAGATTAACTGCTTCTTTTATAAACTGTTCACTTGGGTAGGAAACAAAAATATTTTCTTTTTCATTATATAAATAGGAAGCGCCATTTGTTTTGTCCCAGAATTTTTTATAATCCGGGGAAGAAAGAAAGTGCTTTACTGCAGGATATGCAATTCCATAGTCTTCGCCATTCGCAAAAGGTATGACTTGGGCTGTAAATAAATTACTGAGGTTTATGCTGGAAGGCAGTTCCCATTTCTGTGCGTAAAAAGGAAGTCCCATTGTAATCTTTGAAGGAGAGATTCCTGTAGAAAGAATTTTTTCCAGACAGGTTTTTATAGAAACTTCTCCATATAAAGAAGAATTGTGGCCGGCATAGTTTGAAGCTGCGGAATGAAAATCGTAGAACATAAAATTTATAGAATCTACATAAGCTTCAATTTTGGGTAAGACTGAATACAGATGTGCGATGTTCAAGGGAAGTGCTGTTGTAAGTTTATATTTAATATTTGTGGCAGCCGAAAGTGAATCTAAACAGTTTCGTAAATCGCTTAAGAATTCAATATAATTATGTTCCTCGCTGACTTCAGGAAATTCCCAGTCAATATCAATTCCGCTGAAAGTTCTATTTTCACTCAAAAATGCTTTTATATTTTGCAGGAAGTTTTTCTTTAAGTTTTCATTTTTCGTCATTTCAGAAAATGCTTTTGGACCTGCTGCCCCACCACCAATGGCTAAGCACACATCAAGACTTTTATAATCTGCTTTTAATTTTTGTACTTCATCAAAATAATCAGGAACTTCATTTAGATCTAATGTACAAAAATCTTTTTCGCTGATTGTTGCAAACGAAAGGATTAAGTCTGACAGAAGGTCTGCTTTTATGTCTTCACTTCTCCACTTTGTTTCGTTTCCATTTACATCAATTACACCCCAGGTTGAAATGTAGGCTTTTATAGTTTTGGTTTTCATAGGCATATATGATTATAGTGATAAAGTTTAAGTTTCATCAATTCAAAAATATGGGTACTAACAAAGGTGGTTTCGACTGAGCTCAACCACCGCATTTCTTTTCTCAACCACCGCATTTCTTTTCTCAACCACCGCATTTCTTTTCTCAATTACCGCAGTTTTTCTCAAGCACCGCAGTTTTTTCTCAAGCACCGCAGATTCTTTACACTACCACCACATAAAAAAAAGCACCACAGAACTTTTGTCCCATGGTGCTTATAAATTAAACCAATTTAGAATTACTGCCGAGCAGCAGCAACTGCAGCATCAATAGCAGCTTTTCCTTCTGCTAACTGACTTGCAGCATTGTATGCAGTACAATTTGTAATTGTTGGTGTAACGCGGTTTTTATTAGTAATAAGAGCACTATCACTGTCACTTGAATAATTTCTGGCAAGTACAACACAGTTACTGATAGTAACAACAATAGTTCCATTCTTTATACCAACTTCACCCATAATTCCTGCACCATATTCATATGATGGTGGATAGCTAGACATTGTATGTCCTTCTGGCGGCTCTACATCTCCACGAGCACGAGCTGCCGCAGAACCAATAACACCTTCAACAATACAATTTTCTACAGATATTGTTCCTGATGAATAAGATGAACAGCCAACAAGTAAACCGAAACGGTCATCATCTTCACCATCTTCACCTAATGATGCATTGCTTTCTATAACGCAGGCATCGCGAAGAATTACATTTTTAATAACAGCTCCATCTCCAGCTTCTCCAATGAATGCAAGCCCCTGATGACTTTGGTACATGTAAAGACCCTGAATAATCTTATTATTTCCATCATAAGTTCCACAGAATGGCTTACCTTTTTTACCAATTGAATCAAGGTTTACCAAGCCTGGAGCAGGTGTACAATTATCTCCTTCATCCGGCTCCTTGAAATCTGCAGTGAGTACAGAAGCGTTAATTGTAATATCTGCTTTCTGAACGATTGTTTTTCCTGCAAGTGTATTTCCGGCATTTACATATGCAGAAAGTGCCTGAAGATCAGCTACATCATATACTGCAAGTTTACCATCAACTTCTTCACCAGTTCCTGCAGCCCATTTAGCGAATGAATCAATATTTGCAGCAGGTCCTTCACTTCCACTGCCACCGTTTTCACCGCCATTTTCGCCGCCTTGATTACCCTGCTGATTGCTGTCTTTCAAGGTAATATCCTTATACATAGCATCCAGAAGCTCGCAGGTCATATCCTGGCCGTATTCCCAGGTCATTACACCGCCAAGCTGTTTTGCCAATGAATAATCGCACAAAAGCTTTATCTGTTCTGGATCTGTGTAAGAAATGAATGTCTGTTCATTTTTATTGTAAAGGTAAGGACAATCTTGGTCTTTATCCCAGTAGCGTGTCCATGAATTATCTTTTAAGAAGTTCTTAATCTTAGAATACTCAATTCCGCAATCCTTATAACTTTTTGTCAATCCAACATTTAAGCCGTGAGAAGAGCCTTCTTCTATTTCGTCCCACATCTGGCCGTAGAAAGCAATTCCCATAATCAATTTTTCAGCAGGACAGCCGGCGTCAATATACTTCTGCATATCAGCTTTAATTCTGTTTGTAGGAGCGTTATGACCTGTTTCAGAACTCCATGCACCTGCATAGTCGTACATCATTACGTTAATAGCATCCAGAGGTTTTACAATCTCAACAATATTAGATGTAATATTTTCTCTGTCTGCAGGGAGTGCTGTTGTCAGCCTGTAAGTAATGCCTGTTTTCTTTGTTAAAGCAGTAAGCATTGTTCTTAATTCATTCAAAAGCGTAATATAGTTTTCAATATCCTGCTGTCTTTCCGCTTTAGAACCTTTGTATCCCGGATATTCCCAGTCAATATCAATTCCAGAAAATGCCCGGTTTGAATCAAGCATGTCTTTTACATTATTAACAAAAGTTGCTCTCAAAGCTGAATCTTTAGCCATTGCAACAAAATCATCAATTCCTTCTGAAGCACCACCGATTGCAACGTTAATTCTGAGGTTAGGATATTTTGCGTGCACGTCATTTATAGCTTCTTCATAATCATCAATTTCTCTAGTGTCTAAAGTTGTATGGTCTTCATCATCAATTTCTGCAAATGAAAGAATTAAATCTGTAAGCTCTTCGCCCTTTATATCATCCAGTTTCCAGGCTCTGCTCTTTCCCTTTTTAGGATCATAACAACCCCACATTGAAATATAAGCAGCAACAACAACATCTTCCGGAGATGTTAAAACAGGATCTGTGCCAGTATTAGTACCTGGGTTTGTACCAGGATTTGTACCAGGATTTGTACCAGGTTTGACAGTAGTTGTACCGCTTTCAGCTGTAGAACCGCTGTCTGTTTGTTGAGGACAACCTGTCAGGAATGAAAAACATAAACATAAAACTAAAAATGAATTAAATAGTCTTTTCAAAGTGTTACCTCCATAAATATAATTCCACATATATTATTTTTATTATAAAGCAAAATAACAAAACTTCAAATTCATTTTGGGGCATTTGGATGATTTTATGGGATGATTATAATGCGGTGGTTGAGCACCATATGGCTGGCGAGTACACGAGGTGATTGAGTAGGCGAATCAGGAATAATGCGGTGATTGAGTAGGCGGAGCCGTATCGAAATTACCGGAAATGGTATAAATGTTTATGGTGAAACACGTGGTGGAGGGCTTTGCCCCGATAAACTCAACCACCACAGACCCTGCGAGTTCAGCACCACATTGCTGGCGAGGGCGACCGCCATAGGCTTTACGAATTACAAATGAATATTGCTTATCTGTACAATTACTTCGTCGGTATTTTCCTGAAGTTCTTTTGCGGCGGTCATAACGGAATCAACGCCTTTTTTCATAAGCTCAAGGCCCTGCAATACTTTTTTACCGCCGTCATTTTGTTCCTGCATAGAAGATTTAATCTCTGTTTCACGATTCTTTACATCATCAGTTAAAGAAACAACATTCGAGAATTCATTTTGTGCCTGGGCAGTTTTATCGAAGGCGTTGTCAATCAATTCCTTTATGTGTTCAAGCGTTTCATCAATCTTAACGGACTGCTTGCTTGAATCTTCGGCGAGCTTTCTGATTTCAGAAGCAACAACAGCGAATCCGGAACCAACTTTTCCGGCATGGGCAGCTTCAATAGCGGCATTCATTGCAAGTAAATTTGTCTGGTTTGCAATCTGGCCTACCATGTGTCCCATATCAATTAGGGAGCGCGATTCTTCTTCGATTACAGAAACAAGCTTTGTAACTTCACCAAGATTTGCTCTACCGGTGCGTGTAGCGTTTTCCAAAGCCTTTACTGTTTCGAAATTATTTTCAATTACTTCGGCAATAGAGCGAACGTTACCAATCATCTGTTCTACAGCCGTTGAAGATTCTTCTACATACTTTACCATTCCATCTGTGTTTGAAAGCAAAACAGACATATCTTTTTCTGTAGTTCTTAAAATTTCAACGCTTTCATTTGTAACTTTAGAAACGGAACCGGAAAGCTCCACTTTAAATTCTTCTTTTAGGGAAACTGCACGGTCGTGAACATAGAAATGGCAGTTTTCTTCCCTGTTCAAATTATTATAAATCGCAACAGCCATCTGGTGACACGAATCGTAACCACAGGCGCGGCAATTTATCATTCTTTTCTGCTCAGTGTCTTTTCCCATTTTATGAAAGATTCTGTCTAAATCTTCCTGAGAAGGCTCCTTTATATACTGCTTAAAAATTTCATCCCTGTTAGTGTATTTTCGATTATACAGATTTTCTTCCCAGTATTTATTTATGAGCCGGTTATATTTTTTTATTGCAAGCTTTTTCTGAAGTCCATTTGCTGTATTTAATTTCTGCCTTCTTGCCTTTGCTCTTTTTTCAACAAAGGTTTCTTTATCATCCAGCGCTATTGAATGAGCAGTTGTTCCACCACCCTGATTACAGCCCTTTCCGCAGTACAGGCAGTCAACAAGGATATACTCGGGTTTCTGGCCACTCTGTAAGCACTCGTCTAAATGCGCAAGATATTCTATTACTTCCGGATTTCCTTCAATTTTGTGCGTTTTGGTAGAAATGCCCGGCACAAAGCGTTCTGCAGTTCTCATAAGGCCGCCTGGAGTAGAATATAAAACAGCTCTTTCTGCCGGAGGATTGTCGTAGTCTATTTTTTTAAATGATGATAAATCGATATTATTCTCTTCAAAATATTTGTCCAAATTCTTCATTGTGACATTGTATTCACAGGTTCCATTTTCATCGAATTCGCGGCGCTTAGCAAAACATGGCGAAATGGCTGCAATTTTATAATCATCATATTCGTGATAAAAGTTTCTGATCATAATTGCTGTGTGAGCCATAGGACTGTCACTTTTTGCAAGGTATGGAATTAATGTCGGGTGATAGGTTTCTATGTAGGTGATTAACGCCGGGCAAGGCTGACTTATCATAAGGGGCACTTTATTTCGCTTAAAATCTTCTACATAGGATTGAGTCGTAAGCTCAGCACCAAAGCTGACATCAAAAATTGCTTTTACACCAATTGATTTTAAGAAGCCGTTTAACTCCAGATCTTTTCCGTGGAAGTTTGCAGCAACTGCAGGAGCAACAATTGCAACAATTTTTTCACCGTTTTTTAAGTCCTCAAAAAATCTTTCGCTGTCATCAATTCCTTTTCTTGCACCATGAATGCACGCTTCAATACAGGCTCCGCAGCCTATACACAACTGGGAATTTATTTTTACAGTTCCAGAAGAGCCGTCGTTACAGAATTTTACAGGGCAGACAGAAATACACCTGTGACAGTTTACGCATTTTTCTTCATCAACAGAAATAACAGATTTTATAGACAAAACTTGACTCATATAAAATATTTTAACTTGAACTAACCGAAAAGTAAATTTATTTTTTTTAATATACGGTGGTTGAGCTAGTCGAATCAAAAATAGTGCGGTGGTTGAGTAGGCACAGCCGTATCGGGGCAAAGCCCACAACCACCTGTGACAGTATAAATGCTTATAGTGAAACACGTGGTTTCGATTAACTCAACCACCACATTGCTTGCGAGAATAACGCGGTGATTGAGTAGGCGGAGCCGTATCGAAACCACCTGAAAGGGTTTAAACACGGTCGTGGTTTCGATGAACTCAACCACCACACTTCTCATGCTTTAAAAACAAAAAAACTCAGAGTACGAATACCCTGAGTTTATTTTTGTCACCCTGAACTTGTTTCAGGGTCTGTACACATACAGATTCCGAAACGAGTTCGGAATGACAGGTTTTTACCGACTGATTAAGTCAGATTAGAATCCAATGTAAACGTGGAGTGGAATTCTCCAGCCAAGATCAACACCTTCTTTGTAGTCAACTTCAACACCAAAGTCACCAGCTACACCGTTACCAAGGTTAAATCCTAACATTGCTTCTACAACAAGACCCATACCTTCAGCATATCCTACAGTACCCCAGTTGTAGCCGAAGCCCCAAGAAGCTGAGTAGTTGTAGAGGAAGTTAGCTCTGAACCATGGAGTAAGAACATCGTTGATTGCATAAGATGCTTTAACACCGAAACGATCACCAATTTTTCCAAATTCATCTGAACCAGGAAGAGTGAATGCATTGTATGCTTCAACTGCGAATGCATCAGCAGTAAATGATGCGAACAAGTCAAATCTTAACTGTACAAACTTGAAGTCTTCTCCTTCTCTAAATCCGAATACAGGAGCAACACCAAAGATTAAGTCAAGATTATCTGTTCCGTTATATTCAAACTGGTAACCAACTCTCATTGCTTCACCAAGACCGAAATCCTGAATAACACCATAATCATCACTCATTTCAACTTCGAATGCCATGCGTCCAACCATTGGAATGCTGTACTGAGCATAAGCTGTAGCTGATTTATAGAAATCAGGACCTGCACCGAGGAAACCTAAACCTAATGTTAATTCACCTGTAGGATAGAATTCTGAATAGATTTTTGGTGAAGCAGATTCAAACATACCTGCACCACAAATTGGTTCCCATTTAACTGATTCACAGAAAAGTTCAATAGGATAATTTCCCATACCAACTTTTACCCAGTCAGCAGGTTTAAAATGAACATCCCAGCGGTCCATTCTAAACCAATCTTTATAACTCAGTCTGTAATCTCTAATTCTGAATGATGCTCCTCCAGAAGCAGATTCATAAGAACCACCCATTTCGAGGAGGAAACCGTCATCGTTAATACCAACTCTCAAGCCTTCAGCATCATCATCAACAAATGAACAGTTACCATTACTATACTGTGCCATAGCATCAACAGTTAAAGACAAGCTTCCAGCAAATACACAAGCACCCATTGCTAAAACAGCAAGACCAGCAATAATTTTTTTCATAATAACTCCTTAATTATTTGAAAATATTTTTAGTTCGTTCTGAACTAATAAGAAAATTCTATCATTGAATTTTTACGCCGTCAAGAAAAATTTTATTTTATTTTAAGAAAAATTTTTAACCCTGGGGCAATGCCGAGTTTCAACAAATAACTGTCAAAAATGTGTCCTTTCTCAAACAAATTAAAACAAGCTCCCAACAAGAACGCCCTTCGAAACCACCTGTCATATAGCTATGATTTAATCAAAGAAAATAAAGTGGTACTCTAAGTCTGACGGGACTTGGAGGCAGGCGAAGGTTGTGCTCAGAATTAAGGAAACTGAAAAAGTTTACCTCGATCGTCAGATTAAATT
>JAEEGL012487558.1_pt1 | contig 18081 bp, 13 predicted proteins | sample 9134231 | NCBI WGS metagenome assembly JAEEGL01 (sample SAMN16246548, study PRJNA631951) | gut metagenome | biome: gut microbiome; feature: rumen; material: fiber-attached | host: Bos | place: Iran: Karaj | collected 2018-10 | reverse complement strand
ATATGGTGTGGACAGTTCATAGGACGAAGTACATATTCTTCATCTTCTACTTTCATAGATGGGAACATATTCTCTTTATAATGATCCCAGTGTCCACTAGTCTTATATAACTCTACATTACCAAGAGGTGGTGTTTGTACATGTAAGTAACCTCTTTTAATTTCTTTATCACGAATATATGTTTCAAGTAAGTTCCATAGGATAAAACCATTAGGTAAGTACATAGGTAGTCCACGTCCTACTAAATCAGACATCATATAAATACCAAGTTCTTTACCAAGTTTACGATGATCTCTTTGTTTAGCTTCTTCAATTTCTTTTAAATATTCTTCAAGATCTTCTGGGTTGTCATAGCAAACACCATAGATTCTTTGTAACATTTTATTCTTAGAATCACCTTTCCAGTAAGCTCCACTGAATTTAATTAATTTAAAGTTTTTAATTTCTTTAACAGTATCTACATGTGGTCCACGACAAAGATCTGTGAAATCACCTTGTGTATAACAAGATATAACAGTATCATCATCCATATTATTAATTAAATCTATTTTATATGGATCATCTTTAAACATTTCAAGGGCTTCTTCTCTTGATAATTCATGTCTTACTATTCTTTTACCATCTTTACTAATCTTTTTCATTTCTTTTTCAATTAATGGTAAATCTTCTTCTGTAATTACTTTATCTCCTAAGTCTACATCATAATAGAAACCTTCTTCAATAACAGGTCCAACCCAAAATTTTGCATCAGGATATAAATGTTTTATTGCTTGTGCCATTAAATGAGCACATGAGTGATTTAACTTATTTAAATATTCATCTTCTTTTAATTTTTTCATAACCTTCCTCCATATCTTTTATTCTTAAATCTTCTTTATCTCTTTTATATTTCTTAGGTTCTCTTCTTTTAGCCATTCTAATATAATTAGTTAGTAAATTAGCGGTCCGATGATCTCCATTTAATCTTGCTTTTCTTCTTAACTTTAATAATTCTTCCTTAGATAAATCATGTAGATTAGGTAAATCTATCTCATTTCTTTCTAAATCATAATTATATTCTTCCTCTGGTAATATTTCTTCCATTCTAGCAGGATTTTTATATACTATTAATTCGTTGTTAGCATCATACACTATTAAACATTCTCCAGTATAAACAAGTTCAGGATTCTTATAAACCACATCATAAGGTACACGAACTAAATTTAACTCAGGAAACAGTATTAATAGATCATCATGAGTTATTCTATTTTGTTTAATACTATTACCACTAATACCAGCATAATTTCTTAAAAAACTAACGATATCAATCTTATGTTGACTATCTACTTCTCTAAATCTCATAAAACCTCCTGAAAAAAAAAAAAAAAGAATGGTACGTGAAGGAGTCTATATTAGACGGTACCATCCTTTTATAACTTAATTAGATAACGGTTTCCCGGGAATATCTTTCGAAATCCTATTCATAGGTAGTAGCTTACTTAATTAATTATTAGTTTTCACCAACCACTAACTCTCTATAAACCTTTTAAGCAGTCTTGTCCTAATCAAAATATTTATACCTATATTATAATCTAAAACATAATTTTGTCAATTGTTTTAATAAATCAATCTAATTGAATACCTTTTACTACGTTAGAATCACTTGATTTAGTTGCTATTATATTATCTATATTTGTAGTAGCACTGCTATAATTAACTTTTATTTCACTCCCTTGGACAGTAGTAGCAGCACTAGTAAATGCACCTGAATATGTAGTTGGATTACTATATATATTTAATGTAGCTTTAGCATTTTTACAATTATTAAACATATTTTGAATATCAGTTGCATATACTTTTAATGTCCCGATGCTATTCCATGTCGTTGCATTTTTACCCGCATAAGAGAACATATAACTCATATTGGTTACTTTTGATGTATCCCAGCCACTTAAATTTCCAATATCCCATGTCGTTGCACTTTGACCCGTAGAAGAGAACATATAACTCATACTCGTTACATTTGATGTATCCCAACCGCTTAAATCTCCGATATTCCATGTTGTGGCCCTCCAACCGGCATTATGAAACATTACACTCATATCAGTTACTTTCGATGTATCCCATTCACTTAAATCTCCTATATCAAATGTTGTTGCATTACGACCTGCAGAAGCGAACATATAACTCATATTGGTTACTTTTGATGTATCCCATTCACTTAAATCTCCTATATCAAATGTTGTTGCATCAGAACCTGCACCATAGAACATTTGTTTCATATTATTTACACTTGATGTATCCCAACCGCTTAAATCTCCGATATTCCATGTTGTGGCCCTCCAACCGGCATTATAAAACATTTCACTCATATCAGTTACTTTCGATGTATCCCATTCACTTAAATCTCCTATATCAAATGTTGTTGCATTAGTACCTGCACCATAGAACATAGAACCCATATTGGTTACTTTCGATGTATCCCATCCACTTAAATCCCCAATATAATATGTTGTTGCATTATAGCCAGTAGACTCAAACATATGACTCATACTCTTTACATTTGATGTATCCCATTCACTTAAATCACCAATATCAAATGTTGGTGGTTTATAGCCTGCACGAGCGAACATATAACTCATATAGGTTACATTTGATGTATCCCATTCACTTAAATCTCCTATATTCCATGTCGTTGCATTTTGACCTGCAAAATCGAACATATTACCCATATTGGTTACTTGGGATGTATCCCATCCACTTAAATCTCCTATATTCCATGTTGTTGCAAAACGACCTGAATTTTGGAACATATAACTCATATCGGTTACTTTCGATGTGTCCCATTCACCTAAATCTCCGATGTCAAATGTTGTGGCTCTATAGCCTGCATAATTAAACATAGAACTCATACTAGTTACTTTGGATGTATCCCATCCACTTAAATCTCCGATATTCCATGCTGTTGCATTACGACCTGAATTTTGGAACATATAACTCATACTAGTTACTTGTGATGTGTTCCAACCACTTAAATCTCCGATATTCCATGTCGTTGCACTTTGACCCGCATTAGAGAACATATAATTCATACTTGTTACATTTGATGTATCCCATTCACTTAAATTCCCTATATCAAATGATGATGCATTATAGCCCGCATTAGAGAACATAGAATTCATTTGGGTTACTTGTGGTGTATCCCATTCACTTAAATCTCCTATATTCCATGTTGTTGCATTATAGCCGGCTTGATTAAACATACTATTCATATTGGTTACTTTTGATGTATCCCATTCACTTAAATCTCCTATATTCCATGTTGTTGCATTACGGCCGGCTTGATTAAACATATTACTCATACTTGTTACTCGTGATGTATCCCATTCACTTAAATCTCCTATATTCCATGTTGTTGCATTACGGCCTGAATTAGAGAACATAGCGCCCATACTTGTCACTTGCGATGTATCCCATTCACTTAAATTCCCTATATCAAATATTGTAGCATTATAGCCGGCTTGATTAAACATATTACTCATAATAGTTACTTTGGATGTATCCCATCCACTCAAATCAAACTCAAATGTTGTTGCGTTATAGCCTGAATAAGAGAACATCGAATTCATATTGGTTACATTCGTTATATCAAAATTAGTCAAATCTATTGTTGCAACGTTTCTAAAATAATAAAAAGCATATGAACTATCGGGATTTGCTTTTACCCCTTCATCTTGCCCAATATACAATTCATATTTAGAATCCTGATCAACATCTGTATACCAAGCTATTACTGATCCATTTTTTTCAGTTGAACAATCCCAACTATCTATTGCCGTTCCAGGAACATCTATATTATCAACAGTTGTAATACTTTCAAAACTATCTCTTGAGATTGATTTGCCAAAGGTTTTACTTGAACTTGAATCATGTCTCATTAATGTACCATCTAGTTTAACCCTTATAGTTCCATCCATTGATTTAACTAAATCTTCTTTTGTCCATGTTCCTCTTATTGTTACATCATGTCCTGGCATGATGAATGTATCATCATTTATTATTCTTATATCTCCACTTTGATTATTGTTTTCAATTTGCCATCCTTTAAATACATATCCAGGGCATGTTAATACATCAATCTTTTTATTTACAGTTTGGTATACATAATGTGTTTCATTCTGATATGTAGGTAGGCCAGTACATCCAGAAGGACCATTAGTATCATATATTACATAATAGTTATTCTTTAATACAGGAGTTAACGTACTATTGACAGTATCTTCATCTTCTTCATATAAATTATAATCTATTGTTTCATGATCATTTGTTGGATAGAAGCCATCTGTTTCATGATATTCACTCTTTAAATCAACATTTATTTTCATGTTAGCTTTAAAACCAGATATATTATTATCTAAAGTCCAAATAACTTTTTGAAAACCATTTTCAGTTGTTAGCTCTACTTGTCCTCTACTTACTTCTATATCATTTACTGAGTTAACCGTAAAATAATCTTTATCTATGTAATCTGATATTACAAAACTTTCATATCTAACTGGACTAATAGCAGCTTCGAATAATATATTATTAAGTGTTTCTTGATTAGCAGACCATTGATTATCTGTAATATCGATTATATCTTGTATTATTTCTTCTCCTATTTCATATTGAATACCATTAATAGCCATATATGGGTATTTATCTTTTAGTATTCTATATGTTGATTTCTCAGCTGGCGTATCTGTATTTGGATATCCATCTGTTAGAAATAACGTTACTAAATCTGTATTAGTTCTAACAGTATAACCATCTAATACTTCATCAACACTTAATAAAGCAGCATTATAATTTGTTGCTCCATCTATTTGAAGTGAATCTAGATAATCTATCATTTCATCTTTATCACTAGAAAAATCGGATACTATTTCACTATCTGTATCAAATGTTATTAACGCCATTCTATTCCCACTTTGAGATAAAATAGCATTAGTTAAATCTTTGGCATCACTTATGGCTTGTGTAAATTTATCTCCTGACATAGACCCTGATATATCAAACACTAAAATGATATCTATATTTTTATTTTCAACAAACTTAGCAACTGTTTCTACATTAAACTCTATTTGTGCTTTTCCAGAACCTGTCCACTTAGCACTTTTATCAATATGCCAACTACCCGGATCATCATAATCATTAGATTCAATCTCTACATTTCTGATCTCTTGTGTATATGTAAGAGAGAAACTTCTTGCAACAAAAAAGATAATAATTGGAATTATTATAAATAATGCATATAAATACTTTTTATTATTCATATATTCCTCCTACTATCTCAACTTATATTATACCACATTAAAATATTTAAGTATATTTAGATAAAAAAAAAGCAAATTAATTTGCTTTTTTAATTTAATTGTGATCCTTTAACTACATTAGAATCTTCATCTTTAGTAGCTATAATATCATCTATATTTGTAGTTGTACTAGAATAATTAACAGTTGTCTTACTTCCTGTTAAAATAGATGTTTCACAAAAGGCATTTGTATATGTAGTTGGATTACTATGAATATTAACAGTTGCCTTTACGCCTCTATTTCCATCAAACATATTAGATATATTAGTTGCATATACATCTAAATCATTAACGATATTAAATTCTTCAGGAGAACTACTCTCTATAAACATCTCTGACATATCAGTTACACCTGATAAATCGAAATTATTCATTTTAAGATTAACTGTTTTCGATTTTGAAAAAGCACTTCCGAACATCCTTTTAGTTGATGTTAATAAAGGAATATTCCAATTATCAATATTAATATTTACTTTTGCACCATTGCCTGATGGTGAAAAGAATGCACTTTCAATAGAAGTAGCCAATGGTGCATATATATTACTAATATTCATTGTTAAATTTAATGAGCCATAAGCTGTATTATAAAAAATAGAATTTAAATTTGTGGCATTAGGATATCTAATATTATTCATATTGATAACTACATTTCTACTACTACGACCTATTCCTTCAAACATATAAGCAGCACCAAAGAACGGTGCAAGTGTTATATTATCAAGTGTTAAATCAAGATTTTGTACATCTTCTGCAATAAATCTAAACATACTATATGTACCCGCATCTTCATTTGCAAAATTCATATTTTTGATAACTATTTTCGCATTAGTAGAATCTCCTCCACAATAATTAAACATTGAGTTAGTATTTGTAACATTAGACATATCCCAATCTGATATATATAGTTCAAAATTTTGTCTACCTTGAGCTGATACATAGAACATTAGTCCCATATCAGTAACTTGTGAAGTATCCAATCTTTCTAGATTAATATATTCTAATTTAGAATAATAACCAAAGGCTTTGCTACTATCAGGGTTAGCAATTACTCCACCTTCTTGTCCAATATATAGTTCATAGAAATGATCATTATCAACATCTGTATACCAACACATTACTGATTCATTTTGTTCTACCGAACAATCCCAACTGGTAATTGCATTATTAGGTATATTAATAATATCTAGAGCTACAATCTTTTCTACTCTATTCTTAGCATAATAAGTATTACCAAAATTCTTACCATCATCAGTATTTGTTGTTAATGTACCTTCTAATATTTCAGGATTATCAATAATAACACTAGTATTCCATATATCTTGATATCCTTCATATTGAGCAGATTCAATAGTAACTTTTAGTGTATATTTACCACCAGCATAACCTGTACCTGTAACAGTACATGTTTTAGTACCAGTTTGAGCATTATCAACACAATTAGTTGTTGAAGTAATAGTTATATCTTTATTAAAAGTTACTGAATCTAATAATGTTGTTGTACTTTCATTTTTATCAAGAGGTCTTAAATAATAGTAATAGCCATCCTGATATTCCCATTTATAATCTTTATCAAAGGCATAATTAATTACTGCTGCAGGAACCCCATTACTTGTTAAAGCCAATGGTTGATTATTAGCATCAACCCAACTTTCTTCAAGTTTAACTCTAACAGCCGCTTGTACATCACCTCTATTAGTAGCTACCACAGTTTTTGGTGTTGTATCTCCTGGTTTCCAATTATCTGGACTTACAAAGGCTTCTTGGGTTTCAATAGCATATTCAGAAGTATTAAATTCATTATTATATGTATCTAATGTTGAATAATATGCTAGTGTACCACCTATTACCAAAAACAAACTAACTAATAAAACTATAAATACTATCGGTTTCTTATTTTTTGTTTCCATAGAACCTCCTAATCTAATACTGAGCCTTTAACTACATTAGAGTTGGTCGATTTAGTTGCAATTATATTATCTATATTTGTTACAGCACTTGTATAATTAACTGTTATTCCTGAGCCTTGATTTGTTGCACTCCTTAGAAAAATATTTGTATATGCAGTAGGTTTAACACGAATCTCCAATACAGCTTTTGCATTTTCATTGTTGATAAACATATTTGTGAGGTCACGTGCATAAACTTTAAGTGTTCCTATGCTATTCCAAGTTGTTGAATAACGTCCTGCACCAGCAAACATCTGCAATAAGGTGGAAGTTGCCTTTGATGTATCCCAATTACTTAAATCTCCTATACCCCAGGTTATTGAATGTGTGCCAGCATAATCAAACATATTAGTCATGTTGTATACTTTTGAAGTATCCCAACTGCTTAAATCTCCAACACTCCAATTTGTAGAATTATATCCAGACTCCATAAACATATAACCCATATCTTGCACATTTGATACATCCCATTTTCCTAAATTCCCAACAAACCACGTTCCTGCATTTTTTCCACTATGCGAAAACATTGAAGACATATCAGTTACTTTTGAAGTATCCCAATTGCTTAAATCTCCAACACTCCACACTGTTGAATTACCACCCGCACCACTTAAAAAATAACCTAGATTAGTTACATTTGATACGTTCCAATCACTTATATTTCCGATATTCCATGTAGTAGCGCTATTACCAGCATAATCAAACATATGCTGCATGTCTGTCACGTTAGAAGTTTTCCAATTGTTTAAATTGCCGATATTAAATGTTGTAGCTTGAAGACCTGCATAATTAAACATATATGACATATTTGTAACATTAGAAGTATCCCAATTACTTAGATTTCCAATACTCCATGTAGTAGCGCTATAACCTACAACAGAAATCATTTGTGTCATATTTGTAACATTAGAAGTATCCCAATCTTCTAATCCTTGAATACTAAAAGTCTGAGACTCTCTACCATCATATGTAAGCATATATGACATATCAGTTACATTTGAAACATCGAGATTTGTAACATCCATAGTTTTTAAATATCTAAAATAAGATAAAGCATAACTACTGTTTGGATTTGCTATTACACCATCTTCCTGTCCTATATACAATTCAAAAAAAGAATTATTATTTTCATTTAAATACCAAGCCATAACTGAACCATTTTGTTCAGCAGATACATCCCAACTATCTATAGCTGTTTCTGGAATATCTATATTATCTACTATTGTTAAACTTTCAAAATTTGCTCTAGCTATATTCTTTCCAAATGTAGTGCCTTGATTATCATTATGAACCATCAATGTTCCATCAACTAAAATTGGTTCTTTTAAATCAACACTAGTGCCCCAAATCTCTTGATATTTATCAAATTGAGCTGTTTCTACATCAATTTTTAATGTATATTTACCACCAGCATAATCGTTGAATGTTGTAGTACATGTTGTTACTCCATTAACAGTATCACAATCTCTAGTCTTATCAAATGTTACTTCCGGATTAAAAGTTACAGAATTCAACAAAGTCGTTGTACTTTGATTTTCATTTAAAGCTCTTTTGTAATAATAATATCCATCTTGGTATACCCATTTTCTATTTAAATTGCTATTAAAATTAATTATTGCGGCTTCATTAGTTCCATCAGTAAGTGGAAGCGGATCTCCATTAGCATCTTCCCATGATGGAGTTAGTTTAACGCGAACAGCCGCTGGTGTATTACCTTTATTAGTTGCAATAACAGTCTTTGGTGTTGTTGTTCCTGGGGTCCAATTATCGGGACTTACAAAAGCTTCCTGAGTTTCTATTGAATAGTTTCCAGTATTGAACTCATTATTAAATGTATCAGTAGTAGTATAGTATGCTAGGGTTACCCCTATTGTTAAAAATACTATTACTAATAATCCTATAAAAAATACTGGTTTCTTATTTTTTGTTTCCATATTCTCACCTATTTTAATTATAATCTATATTTGTAATAATAATCAATAATAATAAAAAAAGACAAGTCTTACTTGTCATTTTCTAATTTAACTTTTATTTCTTTATCCATGTCTAATAAATGATATTTAATTCCACAAGTATCTAATAGTTTTTTACTTGCAATTACATTATCATCATTTTTATGTTTATCAGATAAATAAATTATCTCTTTAATACCACTTTGAATTATTAATTTTGCACACTCATTACAAGGGAATAAGTCTACATATACTTTAGCTCCCTCTAATTCTTTTTTATATCCTCGATAGTTTAAAATAGCATTCATCTCTGCATGACAAACATAAGCATACTTAGTATTTAGGAAATCTCCTTCTCTATCCCATGGGAAAGTATCATCAGGGAATCCATTAGGAGCTCCATTATAACCAATAGATAGTATTCTATTATCACTAGATACAATACATGCCCCTACTTGTGTACCAGGATCTTTACTTCGCATACTAGATAGTTTAGCAATTGCCATAAAGTATTCATCCCAATTTAAATAATCTTTTCTTTGTTTATTAATTTTCATAATTATCTCCACTAGTTATTATTATAACAAAAAAATAATAAAAAAGAAGATTTTATCCAAATCTTCTTTGAAAATAATATTCTTTATCTTCATGAATTACTTTAATCATATCTTCTAAGTTAACATTCTTAGTATCATATATATAATCAAAAGAATATAAGTTAACTTCTTCTAAAATCTTTTCACTTATATAAATAGTATCATTAACCATAGGTTTATATTCACTATAAAACTCTATATTCTTTATATAAGTATTATCTTCATTATCTACTAAAGTATAATCATAACCTTTAATATCTTTTACTATTACTTTCTTCATATTTTATTCCCTCTATTATTTGTTTTAATTCCCCATTCATATTCGATTACCCTTATTTAAAACTCTTTCTAAGTTTGGATCTTCAACAACAACATGTTTTTGATTAATAAGAATATCATAAAACTCTTTTAAAGAAACTTCGCTAGTTGGATAATCAATACCCATGGATTTAAAATCTACTAATATTTTATTTGGATATCCTAGAAAAGAATCACCTAGTTTTTCAAGATTACTAAGGCCCGATAATTCATAATAAAATTCATTTCTATTTGCATAAAAAGGGTTTGCCATAAAGCCATTTTTTATTTCTTTTACACTAGACAAATTTACCTTACGTAGTTTATTACAATTAGATAATACATTATTACCAATATATTTTAATTTTGGTGCATTAAACTCTTCTAATTTAAAACAATCGTGGAAACAATAATCACCTAGTACTTCTAGTTCTAGAAAACTAAGTTCACTAAATCTATTGACATTTGCAAATGAATACTCTTTTATTACTTTTACCTTAGGTATAGATAAAGATTCTATTTTTTCTGAAACTTCTAGAGAATGAGAACCAAACTCTATAACATTATTCATAGTTAACTTAGTAATACCACCTGCATGTTGTAAGAATTTATCACCAACCATTGTTACATAGTTATTCTCATATTCAGTAATAGCATTATTTTTATCAACTTTAATTGTTACTATTTTACCATCTTTATATTTAATAGCTATGGTTTTACCATCTTTTTCTTTATTAACTAAGAATCTATCAATTGCACCTACATCATAAATGCTTTTTACAAAGGAATCTTTGGTTTTAACTAAACCTCCATCTTTGTTTACTCTTAGTGTAAATATCTCATTCTCTTGTAAGTCTATAATACAATGATTAACTATTAAAAATCTATTACTATCTTTATTATTTACAAAGTCAAAAACAGGTCCTTCTTTAGTAACAAGAACATTATTCTCACAAAAATATATTTCATTCTCACAAGAATTAAATCGATAATATCTTCCATCTTTAGCTCGTATATAAAAATATCTTAATGATACATGAAGACCTATTCTAGCACTTTCAGAATCTTGAGAATTAATCTTTTTACCTAAAAGATTTTGAAAACTTATAGTTAAACCAGGAATTATTCTTTCTAAGTTATTATAGAAAGTTGCATCTGGGTTATTAACTGTATGGTTATATCTGTTTTTTATAGATAATGAACATGTATCTGTTTTAGTAAATTGTATACTAATAACACTTGTACCATAAAGATCTTCTCTTTCTGGTTTATCAAAATCCTCTCTTCTTATTTCATCAACATTCTTTTTAACTGCAAAAAAGACACGACATCTTTCTAGTCTGCCACCAATAAAGGTGCATAATTCTTCATGAGGCTCATAGTAATGTCTAAAAGATTGAATTTCAGCTTCAGTCTCACACTCATATAATCTATATCCTGCTTCATCCATTAAAGTATAGGGATCTTTATCTGTTTCTGTTAATTCTGCTTCTTCTTTTGCTCCATAGAGAATAGAGTCAATAAAATCTCTAAAGTCATATAGTCCACTTCTTTTATCTAAATCTTCATATAAAGAATGCGTTGGTGCAAAATACTTAGTTAATACATTATAAACTAAATCACCTTTACCTAAAAACTGAGGAAAAAATGAACGACATGTATGCATTATTTTTTCACCATAATCTTTTCTAATTTTCTTTAACTCTTCGTTCACATATCCTCCTATCATAATAATTATAACATAATAAAAAAAATAATAAGTAGTATTTTACTTATTACTTTAATTCACCTATTAAGTAGTTTTTTTCTCTATATTTAATAGTAACTTTATACATTTTGTTATGTTCTAGTTCACTATTAATTTTAACTTCCATATAATTATCAGTATGACCAGTAGAAATTCCTTCTTTTACCGTTTCAACAAGTACTTCTACTTCTTTATTAATATAAGAGTCTAAGAACTTATGTTCTAATTCATCACTTAATTCTATTAACTTAGTAACTCTTTCTTTTTTAACAGTCTCATCTATTTGGTTAGGCATTAAGTCTGCTTTAGTACCATGACGTCTAGAATAAGGAAATACATGTATTTTACTAAAACCTATTTCTTTAGCAAAATCTAGTGTACTATTAAACATTTCATCAGTTTCACCTGGGAAACCAACAATAATATCAGTTGTAATTGATAAATCAGGTTTTATACTTCTTAGTTCTTTTATTTTATTACGATAATAATCTAAATCATACTTTCTATTCATTGATTTTAATATTTCATCACTTCCAGCTTGTAATGGAATATGTAAGTGAGGAACAATAACATCACTATTTTTAAAGACTTCAATAAAATCATCATTTAACTCTGTTATCTCTATTGATGATATTCTTAATCTCTTTAACTTTTTAATCTTTAATATATCAGTTAGTAAACTAGGGAAAGTAACTCCACTATCCTCACCATAATGACCTGTATGAATACCTGTTAATACTATTTCTTGATAACCATTATCTGTTAAACATTTAATTTCATCAAGAACAGTATCATGATCTTTACTTCTACACTTACCACGAGTATATGGAATTATACAGTAACTACAAAAGTTTTCACAACCATCTTGTATTTTAACAAAAGCCCTAGTTCTTCCATACATATTAGATATAAACATATCTTCAAAATCTTTATCAAAGTCAGGATACAATCTTCTGATCTTTTTATTATTAGATAAATATTCTTCAACAAGTTCAACTACTTTATTTTTATCTTTATTTCCAATAATAATACTTATACCATCATTATCATAGTCCTTGTTAGCTTCAATAAAACATCCCATAACAACGATTACACTATTAGGGTTTTCTCTTACAATACGATTAATTACTTTTCTTGACTTTGCATCACTATTATTAGTTACACTACAAGTATTAATGATATAGATATCCGCTTTATCATCTACTATTTCATAACCTTTATTTTTAAAGCAACTTATGACATATTCATTCTCATAAGTATTAACTTTACAACCTAAGGATATTCCACGAACTTTCATAAATTCCTCCAAAAAAAAGAATTAAATTAATAATTCTTTTATATTTTATCATAAATCTATTATTTTAAGTAATAATTTTATTATATCTGGTGCTAAGAATAATAATAGTAAAGCTATAAATCTTTTTAAAGTTTTTTCATTAGCCTTTTTACTTGAACCATCACCACTAAATACGACCTTAGAATACTCTATTGTTGTCATAACAAAGAATATTACAACAGCAATAATCTTTAAAGGTGCATTAACATATTTATCAATAAAATCATTTAATCCTTGCATACCTGCGTTAGCTAATATTACTAAATTAAACATTATTTCACCTCTATTGTCTACTCATTCTTCTATGAGCCCTAGATAAATCAGTTAAGAAATCTTCTTCCTCTTCTACAAAAGTATCTAAGTTATTATTCTTTTCTACCACATCATTAACAGTTACTTCAACCTCATCAACAACTGGTTTCTTAACATCATTTATTTTATTCATTATTTCATCGATAGTAATAGGAGCATCCGTATCATCATATTGTACTGGTTCATTCTCTTCATACATTCTATCACTTATTTTAGATAATTCATCTAAACTAATAATTGCATTTTCTTCTTGTTCCATTTCAAAACTAGTAATAGTATCTTCATAATTATCTATTTTATCTTTTTTATCATTAATAGTCTTTATTACTTCTTGTACTTTCTCTACATCTTCTTTAATATCTTCTTCATGCATTACATCATTAATATGTAATTCATCTTTGATATTAATTGATTGAGTAAGATCTAAGTCTTCTTCATCAAAGAAAGGATCATAGTATTCATCCTCTTCCTCAATAATTATTGAACTTTTAACTGGTGGTTTTACCACTACTTCATTTATATTATTATCTATTTCTTTTTCTTCATTAGAATGATCAAGAATAATTGGTTTTTTTCTAACAACTATTTTTTCTTCTTTTTTATCATCAACAGTTAATAATAGTCTTCTTTTATTATCTAAGTAATCTCTTATTTCACTTATGGTTAAGATAACAAAAATAACTAAAATTATACTAACTATCAATATTAATAAAATTAATTCCATTGTAGTTAATGACATATTAATCACCACCATTCATAGTTAATCATACTAAGGGCACATAAAGAAGCTGTTTCTGTTCTTAATACTCTACTTCCTAAACTAATAGGTATAAAACCATTATTAATAAACATATCTTCTTCTTTAGGATCAAAACCACCTTCTGGTCCAATCACCAACATAATTGTATCATAATTCTTATACTCTTTAATAACATTTTTCAATTTATTGTCACTAATTGTAGAACAAATAAGTTTAAGATCTGCTTTATAGTTTATTAATTCTTTAATATCCATAATATTTAATACTTCAGGAATTATATTTCTCTTAGATTGTTCACTTGCTTCTTTAACTATTTTTTGCCATCTATCTACTTTTTTATCAGTTTTATCATTTACTTTAATGATACTATTAACTGCTTTATAGGGAATGAATTTATACATCCCTAGCTCTGTAGACTTTTGTAGTATATAATCCATTTTTTGTTCATTAACTAAACTTTGACAAATAATTATTTTTTTATTCATTTCATTATTTTCATTTAGTTTTTCAATGATCTCACAGTTAACTGGATTAAAGCCATTTATCTTACAAATATAGGTTTCTTTATTATAGACAACCTCTATTTTTTCTTCCTTTTTCATGCGCATTACTTTTTCAATATGATAACTATCATCTTTTGATAGACTAAAAGTATCATTATTAATTTGTTCACAAAAATATCTTTGCATAAACTCACCACCTAAATTATATAACTTTTTCTTAGATATTACTATATTTTGTTTGACTTTAAAGTGTGTTTATGATAAACTCAATAACGTTGAAACCCAAAAAGGAGGGATAATCATGGCAAAAAAAGCAACTGGTAGAAAACCAATGTTTGGAAATCGTAGAAGTCATGCTCTTAATGCTACAAGACATGTACAAAAATTAAACTTACAAAATGTAACACTTGAAGATGGTACTAAAGTTAAAGTAAGTGCTAGAGAAGCAAAAAGATATAAAAAAGATATGAAATCAGTAGAAGAATAATTTCTACTTTTTTTGTACACTAAAAAGCAACTAGTTATCTAGTTGCTTTTTTATTATTTATTTCTTCTTTGGCTCTTATAATATTTATATTATCACTAGTATCATTAAGAATTAAATCATAGAAATTACCAAGGCATACTTTTATTAAGTATTGTTGAATATCATAATCCATATCATATTCATTACGATAATTCTCTATTTTAAATCGACAGTTAGGATAATACTTAAAAGACTGATATAAGCCAGTTGTTGTTAAAGATCTTCTAATTTCATTTAATTCAATCTGCCATAGTTCACATTGTCCTGTTCTAATCTTTTCAAATGATTCATTAACAATATTATTTAAATAAATGTTAAAGGCAATTTGTTCATCAAGAGTAAGTGTTAAGTCTTCATTTAGAACACCTATTTCTCTAAAAGTATCAAGGCATTCTAAATCATAAGTTCTTAATACCATACGATGATACTTTCTAGGTACTATCTTTCTTAGTGCAAGATATATTTTAGCTCTTATTCTAGATTTATTTTCCTTAGCCTTCTTAGTTATCTCAGGATAATTATCTCCAACAGGTAGTCTAGTAGTTTGATTAGGTATGGCTTCCATAACTCTTCTCATATAGTCTATATTTTCTAAAGATTCAAGATTACATTCTGTTTCATCATAACCTAATAAATCTATTAATGTGAAGCCATAGTTTTCATCATAAAATATATTTTTAAGTTTTGGTTCTAGGCCCATGTTAAATAATTCTTTTAAGTCAACTGCTAACCTATCATAGTGTTCCTGAGGAATATTTAATACTTCTTCTTGCTTAATTAATTGCTCTGCTAAAGTCTTAGAAACAAATCTTTGAAGACTAGATCCTTTGGCTTTCTCTTGTAAGACGTAACAGTAATTAATGTTACCATCATCTACTCTTTTCATAGCCACATGACGCGGTGTATGAACACCCTTACTATTTTTATTGTTGGCTGCTACCATTATTTTCTCTTCCATCTCTCTTGCTATTCCAAATCTATTTTCACTTTCGTAGCAAACTAAGACATAGTCACCAAAGGAATATGCTTTACTTCCACCATCACTAACATTTGGCATTGATTTAGATTTTTCAATTAATTCATCTATATTCATTTAAGAACCTCTCTATAACTGTTATCTATGATGGAATACAAGTAACAGTTTACTTTCTTATTACTAATACTCTCTATATAACTTCGATATCCATTTAATTGTTTATCATAATTTTCATCATCTATATTTTTAAGTTTATAATCAATGATATCAAAATGATCTTCATATTCTAACAATAAATCAATTATACCATGAGTTAGATTATTATCATAGTTATAGACAAATTCATACTCTTTATATATCTTAGCTTGGCTAATATCTTTTATGATATTACTATTTAAGAAAGATTTTATGTTATTAGTATATTCACTAGGGATAATTGATAAATCAGGATCATTAAAATCTAAGACTTCTAAGTAATAATGCATATCTGTACCAAATTTCATTTTATTTAGTGTTTCAATATCATTAAGTTTTAAATTAGATTTTGAATAATGACTTTCTATTATTTCTTCTTTCTTTGGAATGTTTATATTCGCTGTATTGATTATAGTATTTGATTCACCTATGGTATCAAAGATATTATTTTTAATATTTAAATTATAATCTTTAGATAAATTTAAGTCTTCAAGATTAATATTCTTTTCATAGATATTAAGTTTATCTTTGATACTTGCTAGCATATCACTAAAGTTTTTATAAGATAATCTTTTGTTATCACTAACCATTTGTTTATCTGTATAGTCTTCATCTTCTTCAAATTCTGGTAGTACAAAAATCATTTTTTCTTTAACTCTTGTTAAGGCTACATAGAATAATCTTATCTTTTCACTATTCTCATCTAACTTATAATTATATTTAAATAATTCTCGATAGAACGTGTTATCTAATCCATCTAAGAAGTATGGAGAGATAATACCAAGTTTATTATCAAAGATAAATTTATCTTTAGTATCACTTTCATTAAACTTAGAAGATAGTCCTGGGAAATAACATACATTATATTCTAGTCCTTTAGACTTATGAATGGTCATTATCTTAACACTTGTATTATCTTCTTTTGATAGGGAGAATCTAATATCGGTATCTTTATCAAAGATATCGTTTAAGAATGATACAAAGTCACTATGGGTGTAACCCATAGAGTTTAATGTTTCACACAAATTATATAAATAATCAATACGAACAAAGTTATCATCAATATCCCCTATTACAAATAACTTATTAAGAATATCAAACTCATTAATAATATCATCTAATATCATTGACAGTGTTTTACTATTAATATTTACACTTATATTTACAATTCTTTGATATAGTTCAGTTTCTTCATATTTATTGTTTTTAATAATACTAAATAATTCTTTATCATCTAAGTCTACTAAGAAACTTCGAGAGACTGAGATATAAGAGTACATAAATTCTTCTTTTGGTTTATTATTTAGATAACAGTCTAATAGATTAAAGATATTTTTAATAACGGATAACAAATCACTACTTGTTAAATATTCATCTCGATATATACATAGAGGGATCTTATGATATAAGAAGATCTTTTTATATAAATCAAAGTTAGTAGTTCTATCAATTAGGATACAAAAGTCACTATAACGTGCATTGTGTAACTTCTTTTCATCTTTATCAAATATTTGATAAGCACTATTTACTTTATTATTAATATCATTTGCTATTATAAAAGCTTCTATTTCTTCTTTAGTAAAACCATTCTTTCGATCATAT